>Ga0315912_10000149_pt1 | contig 163397 bp, 144 predicted proteins | sample VfabasoilMG_FD_204469 | JGI IMG/M metagenome (GOLD analysis project Ga0315912, IMG submission 204469) | Garden soil microbial communities collected in Santa Monica, California, United States - V. faba soil | ecosystem: Environmental > Terrestrial > Soil > Garden | place: USA: California...
GAACCGCCGGCGGTTCTGCATCCACCTTCGATCGTATGAGTTGAGGTTTATCGCTACGCACACATGTGTGCGTAGCGATAAACCTCAACTTACAGCGCCACCTGCTGCCGCGGCTGGAAGCAAAAAACTATCCGCTGGCGCAACGAAGTACGCCTATTATAGAGACAGATTTGTTGGCCGATTCAAAATCGATTTTTTATCTTGTTGTGACTTGTTGGAATTTCGCAAACCAATCGACAGAAACAAAGACTATGGCCCACGAGAAAAACTACGCAAGAGTATTCAAGATGTCCTTCGCCAGTGTCTATCCTTTATATGTAGAGAAGGTGGAGAAAAAGGGAAGAACAAAAGCGGAGCTGGATGCCGTCATACTTTGGTTAACAGGGTATGACAAATCAGCCCTGCAGAAGCATATCAAAGACAAAACTGATTTCGAAACGTTCTTCACCAAAGCTCAACTCAATCCCAACGCATCCAAGATCACCGGCGTCATTTGTGGCTACCGGGTGGAAGACATCGAAAACAAACTCATGCAACAGATCCGTTACATGGACAAACTGGTGGATGAACTGGCGAAAGGGAAAGCGATGGAGAAGATATTGAGAACGTGAAGGCGAAGGTTGATAGTCCAGGAGTGACACGTTGAAAATAATTGACAGTTGACATCCCGATAGCTATCGGGATGTCAATTGTCAACGCTAGCGCACTAATCTTTACCCAAAATGCCAAAATCCCTCGCAACCCTTCTCATCGGGCTTTTCTTCGGATCGACTGGAGCCAGTGCCAACTGGCAGGTTCCGGACAAACTCTTCCATAACGGGAACGAGTATTACCTTTTGACCAACCCGCTAGAAAACTATTTTGCCTTCTATCCAGACAAGAGGCCAAAAAGTACCAGTATATTTTCGCCAAACCTTAGTCGAGGTTATGTCGCTACCTTTGAGATTATCGCAAACGAATTGTTTGTGACGGATATAGTTGTAGAAGAACTCATGGGAGACAGTGCAGTCCGGAAATCTGTCATACACGATGTCTTTCCAGATCAGAGCCCATACGCTATGCGGACGTTTGGTGGAATTCTCACCGCTGCTTATGGGGACGTGGTGAATTTGGTCGACGAAGGCTACCGGTCGACCTTCGAGCATTACACAGTGTTCGAAATAAAATCGGGAAAGCTCATCAAGGAAAAGAGCTTTGAACTCGCGGCCTTCGAGAAATTCAAAGACAGGCAATTTGAGTTATTCAAGGCTACAGAACAATATAAAGAATATCTGACCATGATGAAGGACTCCAAGATGTCCAACGATGAAGCGGAGATGTTCATCAAGAACCTGGGTTTGGACGTTATGCCACGAATACAGGAGGATTGAATGGTCCACAGCCGATCATCAGCAACTTGGAAAAAATTGACAGTTGACAAGGGACAGTTGGCAATGTGAATTTACAACATACGCGTCTACTGCAATGCCTCAGCTGACAGTCGGCATTTGACAACGTGAACTGGTAACATACACAGGAGCATTGCCTACTGCCCGTTGTCAATTGTCAACTATAGTGCCGGGCCGTCGACTTTTAGCGGCTAACTTTTTTATATTGGACAATCATTCTCGCCATATGTTCCAAAGAATAGCACAAATCGCGGTCGTTGTAAAGGATTACGACGAAGCCATCGCCTTCTACACACAGAAGCTCGGCTTTAAGTTGATCGAAGACACGCACCTGAGTGAAGACAAGCGATGGGTGAGGATCTCACCGAACGGCGCGAAAGAATGTTGCCTGCTCCTGGCGAAGGCCTAAAACGAAGAGCAATTGAAAAGCGTCGGCAATCAAACCGGCGGCCGGGTCTTTTTATTTCTTTACACCGACGACTTTAATCGCGACTACGAAAAATTTAAAGGGAGCGGCGTCAAGTTTGTCAGACCTCCACAAGTGCACGACTATGGAACGGTCGCCGTGTTCGAGGATTTGTATGGAAACCTGTGGGATTTGATACAGCCGAAGTAATCAGGAGTCCACGGACCACGGTCCACGGTCCACAGCTGATTGGGAGAATTTTACGAGACTAGACTGGGGATTTTAAAATCGCTAATCGCTAATCGCAAATCGCTAATCGCCAATCAAAATCTGTAAAAAATCCACGGACGACCGTCCACGTAAATCGGAACGTTTTACAAACTTCTCAATCGACCATAGACTTTGATTGGTGATTATTGATTGGTGAATAGTGATTAGCGGTTTACGGTTTACTTTCCCCACACACCCAAACTCAAACCCACACAACCGTGGGCCGTCGACTCTCAAAAATATTTCAAACGGTTGCAGTTGAGTTATTCATGTTGAATTTTTTGAAGCAGTGGGAAATAGAAAACTGTTTTTTATATCTTGTTGAACAGCTATTTATTTTTTAAACCCCAAAGACTACTCATGACCAAATCAAAAACTATTGTCCTCGTTCACGGAAATTTTGTTAACGACATCAGTTGGACGGATTGGAAACGCCGTTACGAACAGAGAGGCTACACCGTGTACACACCGGCAAACCCTGGCCATGAAGGCATGCCGGCGGCTTTGCGAAAAACAATTCACCCTGAACTATCGAGAACAGGATTCGTCGACGTCGTCGACAACATTGCCCGATTGATTGATGGGCTGCCGGAGCGACCATTGATCATTGGTCATTCCATGGCGGGCATGGCATCGATGAAATTATTGGAGATGGGCAAAGCGTCAGCAGCCGTGAGCATTGACGGTGCTCCTCCAAAAAATGTTTTTCCTCCCCTCACAACATTAAAGGCAGTACTGCCAGCCTTTGGTTTCTTCACCCGGGAAGACCACTTCATGGGAAGTCGCGAGTGGTACAATGAATGCTTCTTCAACACACTGCCCGAAGGGCTCAGGGAAAAAGCATTCGATCGCGTTGCTGTTCCCGAAAGCTTTCGAGTAAGTCGCGAGTTGGTGTTGAAATCCTTTTCAAATATTGACTTCAACAAACCCCACGAACCGGTACTGTTTATCGGCGGCGGCAAGGACAATATTTTCCCACCAAGCCTTACTACTTCAATCGCAAACCGCTACCAGGACAAAAGCAGCCGCGTAGACTTAAAAGTCTTCGACGACAAAAGCCACTTTATCTGCGGCGAACCAGGCTGGGAAAAAGTAGCGGATTATGTTTTGGATTGGTACGAGAGACTGTAGGTTTTAAGAGTCCACAGACGACGGTCCACGGTCCACGGCTGATCGGGAAGAATTTTACGAGATTAGACTGGAGATTTTAAAATCGCCAATCGCTAATCATCAATCGCTAATCGCCAATCAAAATCTGTAAAAGCCCATGTACTACAGCTGACGTAGACTTAGATTAGCGATTGGTGATGATTGATTAGTGATTTGCGATTTTGGTCTGCAGCCCCAAATCCGCACGCCGTGGACTGTTGACCTGGACGCTCAGACTGGCAAACTCTTTGCAAGTAACCTAAACCAGCCTATCTTCTCTATTGATTTGCGCCATGAGACCATACCGACTTGCCGTCCTGTTTTTGCTTTTGGCCACAGCGCCGGGCATTGCACAAAAGGTTCCTAATTTCAAGAAGGATCTTGAGCGTTATTTTCATAAGGCCAGGATCGATTCGGTCGAGGGTCTATACACTATTTCGGATGACATCACGGTGGTGACACCCTGGTATGACAGCACAAATTCAAACGAACACAGAACACGCGATCATTGGGCGAAGGTCGCGTTGGTACGCGATTCAACAAGCCTGACGCGCGACTACATGGAACTCACCATTCAAACACCCGGATTCGAAGAAGGCGAACTTCGCGCGGAGTATCTAAGAACGAGACAGAATTCACACATACTGATTTCAAAACAGCTGAGCAAGGACCGCTCAAAAATCGAAACGATGCTCTTCGAGCACGAAGGCGAAATGCTCGTGGCGAAGTTTGAGTACAAAGACGGCGAGAATGTGGTGAAGTTGACGAGGACCTATTTGAAGTACTATCCGAGAAAGTAATGGTCGTCGATAAGCCGGCAATCAGTATTCCATAATCAATGGTCGGTTGGTGGGAATGACGCGGCCATTTCATAAATTGTTGGCGGGCATTATTTCAAAAAGAAAGTGGGCAAAGGAATAGTCATCTCATTAATCTTTTACATCGTTGGGCTTGGGCTGGCCGGACTGAGTTACGTTACTGTGGGACATGAGTACATTCATGGACCAGGCTTACACCACCTCATCATCGTTCTGACTTTTATTAGCGGCTTCCTTTGGATGATTGTTGCGGCAACATTAACCCGCCAATGGTCAGCGACATTAAAGGGCATCGTCTACACCAATCTTGCAATGAGTGTCGGATTTGGACTTTTCATCCTTTACCTTTTCCTTGATGTCAGGCGAAGCGACGAACCGACGAGCGAAGCGATCATAGAGGTAGTGGAAACAGATAGTACCACGACGATGTATCGCGATGGAACGATTATTTACGTGAAAGAAAAAGATTCCGTTCTGCTTAATTTTATTGATTCTACGAGGATTGATTGGGATAAAGTTGAGTTCATAAAAAAATAAGAACTGATGGCGCGATTACTTCTTTTACTACTCCTTTTTATTTCACTTGAGGCTTCGTCGCAAAGGATCAAGACCAAAAAAGCGATCACAGCGTGCGACAGCATCTTGAAATCAAAGGTCGGCGATAAGGTGTATCCATATTTCACCATTTCGGACGGATCGTTTTACCTGTACACCAACCACCGTCACGGGAAAAGGACAGGAAAATTCCTGAGCCGGAAAAAACTGCCAAGGTCATTTGAAACGTTGAGTTTCCTCTATCATTTTAACTATCCCGAGATTGAAGGTGTTCGGAGTGGAGTTTGGTTAACGCTGGATCACAACCTAAGTTCAATTGGAAATCCGGACTTCGCATTCATTCCAAAATTCATTACAGAAAACAGACCTTCGGATTTCATACCTGCCGACTCTGCACTCATTATTGCCAAAACAAATTTCACCACCAAAGGCATTGAAGTAAAGTCACCGACCCTTTCTTATAATGAAAAACTGAAGCGATATGAATACTCGGTAGAAAATATTGTAACCAGAACCAAGGATAACACTGGAAGGGACGTAGGTAGCCTGGAGGTCATTAGGGTCAATGCATTTACCGCGAAAATTGAATCCATCGAGAAGGGATCCTATGGTTACATTATAAGGTAAACAAAGATAAGCTTTGGAAATAATTTCCTTCCTTAAATACTTAGCAGCAATTCTCGGTTTAGTTTCAACCGCGTTCTACCTTTTTCAAGGACTGATCAAAGACGACATGCAGAAGTACAAGGTCGCGGCTCTGATTTTTGTCGCTACTGTTGGGATTATTCTCCTGGTAACGGCACTTGAGTCTAACTTGTAAAAGTTCATGCCTGCGGCAATTCTTTTGTAATTTTAGGAATACAGAATACAGGAGTCAGGAGTCAGAATATAAAACCCAAACAATTGCCGTTATGAAAACAAAAGCTTTCGAGATCTCGTTGTGTGGCAAAAGGCCCATGAATTTGTACTATCTATTTATAAGATTACCAAAGGCTACCCGAAGGAGGAACGGTATTGCCTCACTTCACAGTTTCGAAGGGCGGCCATATCCATCGCAGCCAACATTGCTGAAGGATACAAAAAGCGGACGAAACCCGATAAGATCAGGTTGTTGAATATAGCTGGAGGAATGCCGCTATTATTGTGTTCTGGCAAATGATCTTGCGTATGGTTCCTCACGCGAATCTGAAAGGCTTCCCGAGGAGATCAGCAAATTGTTAAGCGCGTACATCAAAGCAATCGAATCGTCAATATAATCCACCTTCTGACTCCTGACTCCTGTATTCTGTATTCTTACCCCCATGATCAACCGCATTAAAATCCTCGACACCAAAGTCCTCTCCGACAACTGGTACATTCTTAGAAAAATAACGTACGCCTATTCGAAGAAAGACGGCACAACGCAGACGCAAAGCCGCGAGGTATACGATCGAGGCAATGGCGCAACCATTCTTTTATATAATAAGGAGTCAAGGAATGTTATTCTGACCAGGCAATTCAGACTTCCGACTTACGTGAATGGTAACGAAACAGGAATGCTAATCGAAGCTTGTGCGGGCCTGCTGGACAAGGACAATGCGGAAGATTGCATCCGCAGAGAAACAGAAGAAGAAACTGGATATAAAGTAACGGATGTGCGAAAGGTATTTGAGGCCTACATGTCGCCGGGATCTGTGACGGAAATTCTGTATTTCTTTATCGCCGAATATTCCAGGGACATGAAAGTCAATGAAGGCGGTGGCGTGGCACACGAAGAGGAAAACATCGAGGTGTTGGAAATCGGATTTGACCGGGCCATGGAGATGATGCGCACAGGCGAAATAAAAGATGGGAAGACGATGATGTTGTTGCAGTATCTCAAACTCAACAATATTTTATAAGAATAAAAAATCCGCGATCGACGGACCACAGTCCACGGTAGTCCAGAGTAAACTTGTTGTGAACCTTCGTGCCTTTGTGCTTTGTGGCAAGCAATAAACTACTCAAAATTTTCTTTCGCCACTCTGAAACACGGAAATCACCGTGCATTCAAATAGTGGATTTGCTTTTTTACCAGCGCTGCAGATAAGTTATCCTCACCAAGAAAATCCCGGTGATCTTCTTCGTACATTCCATAGTCATTTTATCTATCATTTATTAAAAACTCCTCTTTTATGAAAACGCTAAAGTTCCTCTTGATGGCGTTACCAATCGCCGTTTTGCTGCAAACCTGTGCCGACGATGAATCGGATTATGGAAAACCCGAAAAAGTGCAATTTAATCTCAGTGTTACCGCTGACCCGAACGGAAGGATCGCAAGTCTTCCGCCAGGACTATCGATCGTGCTCAGCATCACCAAACAAAATGGTGACGTTGTGCTGGATCATGAACACTTAAGTATCCTGAATGTAGCGGGCACACAGATGACGGAACCGATCGAACTGGCGGCGGGCAATTACAAGGTTACCGACTTCCTGCTCGTGAACGACGACATGGAAGTATTGTACGCAACGCCACGCATCGGTTCGACGCTGTCGGGAGCCGTTGAAACTCCGCTTCCGTACAATTTCCGCGTCACAAAAAACAATGTATCCAACGTGCACATGCAAGTGATCGATGTTCAAACCAGTGAGCCCGAAGCTTTCGGATATGCTTCGTTCCATGCAGACATTGTCAGGCCATTGCAAATTTCTGTGTTCACCGAACAAAATGGCCAGATGGTGCGGACCTCGGCCACGGCCTACATCATCAATGGTTGGGACTGGGAGACGAGTGACACGCTGCAGGTAATTCATTTGGGCGCAAAAGCCAACGTTGTTCCTTACAAAATCGAACCCGATCGCCCGGTCAGCATGATGATCACAAAAGACGGCTATGAATCTTATCGCCGCACCCTTTTTACCTATGATGAGTTAATGGCGGAACTGGCCGGCGAACCCCTTACGGTTATTCTCAACCCTTTCCTGGAGATGACGGTTACGGTGACCGAGATCGGGGACGAGGGACTATATCCGCTTTACCTCTATGTGCAAGTTCTCATCGGCGAAAACGGAAGCTTTTTCATCGACTTTGGTGACGATTATCCGTCCGAGTCATTGGTTATCCCATATTACTCCGGCTCCTTAAGGCACGACTATGATGATCCCGGCACTTACACTATTCGTATGTACGGCGACCTAAACAGAATTGCTGAGATACATGTTAACAATGGCAATTTAGACGACATTGATTTAACACGATTGCCATCTTTGGAGACGTTCCAAATTGGCTTGAACCCGGGACCCGCGAATCTGGATTTTTCGACCAATAAAAAACTTTTAGATCTAACCCTTAGCAATGGCAACGTCACCAACCTTACACTGCCACAAGCAAAGACGCTTCAATTCATCTGGATAGACGGTTGCGCCAACCTCAACAACACGGCAAAGATTGATGCCATTATCAACACACTTTATACAAACACCGTGATGTTCAACAAACAAACGGGCAGCTTTCACCTCAACAAGGATAGCACGCCGGCCGGAAGGCTCGAGTATTTGGGGCCGCCTTCACCCGCGGCGATGGACAAACTGAGAATAATGCAAAACCAATATGACTGGTATATCACTCCGCGAGTGCACTGATCAAAACTAGGAAGTGGAGAGGGCTCGAGCTTCACCATTGGCGCAATTGTTGTGGCTTTTGGACAAACCCTCATTATGAAAAAGCTCCTCTCCACTTCCCTTCTGTGCCTGGTGGGCTGCGTTTCCGTCCTGGCACAAATCGTTGTCAATCTAGATGGCACCCACTCCCTCGTCATCAGTGGCACGACCATGTCCACCATTTTAAACCCCAACGGCACCACCAGCCAAATGTTTGATCATGGACCCGTGTCGATTGTACTCAATCCCGATGGAACGCATTCCGTGGTGGCCAATATCGCGGGCATGCAGCCGATGTTTAACCCTACCGGACCCACGTTAACATTTTCGTCAGCCCTATTCCCCGACACAACGCCCGATACCTACTACACTACCCCTCACTCCAGTGAGAGACCAGGCGGCAATCCGCATCTCGTAATATTTCGGGAAGTGTCGCACAAAAAAGGTATTGAGAAAGTCAAGGAACCTTCGTTGTCACTCAAATAAGAATAGGTCCACAGTCCACAGCAGGTAGGAGAATTTTAAAAGCCGCATCACTGTGGACTGTCGTTCGTGGACTTTCAATTTGCTAACTTGGATGCTGAACGTCGAGCTTAACGGATGCGAAAATTTCTTCAGAAGATCCGAAAAATCGAAACCATCAACCGAGTGGTTCGCAGCGTTTTGAAAGCATTCCCGTCAAAGGGTTCGGGATTAATCAACCAACTTCAGAAACGGTGGCCCGTGTACGGCATCGTCGATTGCAAATTCAAAGACATCAAATTCAAAATGTTCAACCAATGCGATGATGGCTTGGTGCATTTCTTTTATTACAACGACAAATACCATGAAGAACCGGACCTCTGGTTATTCAAAGAACTCGCGGCTGTTTCTGCTTGCATGTTAGACATCGGCGCGAACACGGGATTGTATTCCATTATCTCATCCATTCAAAACCCGAAGCTTGATATCCACGCCTTCGAGCCCTATCCAATAAATGCCACGCGACTTAAAACCAACCTGGACATTAACGGGTTGAAGAATGTAAACGTCAGACTGGAAGCAGTGGGAGAGCAAACCGGGAATCTTGAAATGAGTGTACCCGACAATCACTCCATCACCTCTGTATCGTCGATGAATAAGGAATTTTCAAAGGAAGTGAATCCGGAGTTAACCTGGACGACCATCCATGTTCCCGTCAATACTGTTGATAACTTCAGGGCAACACTTGCTCGACCGATAGACTTAGTTAAGTGCGACGTCGAGACTTTTGAAATGTCTGTTTTCAAAGGCGCCTACAAGACTTTGGAAACTGACAAGCCCGCCATCGTCTTCGAATCGTTTCTGAATGAAGAACGTCGAGTTTTTTTTAACGACATCCTGAAGAAGTTCGGATACCATCTCTATTTGATTCATGAAAACGGTATCGCTTATCAAAAGAATGGATTCAGTGGAAACCTTGGATTGAACTTTCTTATCGCGGGTATTCCGCCAGAAAGAGACTTCATAGCCTTCGACGAAATTGAACGGATTCGGAAATCAGTGTTAATGAGAGTCCACGGACCACCGTCGACGGTCCACGGGAGCTAGGAGAATTTTAAAAGCGGCTCTCATACACACTGTGGACCATCGACTGTGGACCGTGGACCTACCAATCCCACTATCGACTACGAATGTCCGATACCGGAAAGCAACGCCGAAAAATTGAGCGAATTCCGTACTTTTTAACATTGGCCAAATTGTTGACTATCTGAATCAAACGCTCTAACAAGCAATGGGTCTCCATTCAAGATTATTCGCCCGGATCATGGGAAGAAACCGGGAGGTCTACCTGCTTAAGGTCGTTACGTTGGCAGTAGCTTTCGCGTCATCGGTGCTGATCATCCTCTTTTCCTTGAATGAGTTTGGATACGACCGGTTTCACATCAATGCAGAAACTATTTTCCGGGTCCTGCAGAAAAACACCGACGAGCGATACAGCGGGAACAGGCTGTCCGCCAAAATTCCGCAGGACGTCTATGTTGAACTCAGGCAACCGCACCATGCCGATTCGCTCGTCGTTGCGCGCGTCAAGATCATGAACAACGTCACCGTGCTATCTGGAGACAAATCCACACACCATCAAAAAATTCACGCGGCTGATGCGGAGATCAAACGAGTATTTTCATTCACCATCATTCATGGCGATGCGGAAACTTTCGATGCACAGGGCACAAGCGTTATGCTCTCGTCGCGTGCAGCACAAGCATACTTTGGTACTTCCGACGCGTCGGGCAGAATCATAAAGTTCTATACGTTCAAAGACACCATTGAAGCGAAGGTAGCGGCGGTCTTCAAAGACTTCCCCTTAAACAGTCACGAAGATTTTGACGTTCTTCTTTCTTTCCGGACCGCGACCTTATCCGCGTTGAACTTTGATCCGGCGGAAAGTGGAATTTATGGAAGGGCATTACAATCAAACCCTGAGCGCTATAAGGTACCGGCGCAGGGAAAATTGGTTTACACCCTTCAGCCTCTTCCCACGATCTACTTTGGGCCGAGGGTACTGGGCGAAGAAGCACGACACGGCGACGACTATAGCGTGATCATACTGATTTGTATTTCAAGCCTCATCCTTTTTCTTTCGCTCACAACTTTCATTAATCTCACCACCATTAGCCTTCCCCATCGTTCGAAGGAACTTGCCATTAAAAAATTAGCTGGAACGGATAGAAGAACGCTATTATTCGGATTTCTAAAAGAGTCAGCGGCGCTGGTTGGAATTTCTCTCTGCCTGGGCATTGTTATTCTCTTCGCTAACGGTCCTTATATAAAATCCATTTTGAATCTGGAGGTGGTGACGCTCATGCTGAACGCGGGAATAAAACTCTTCGCCATCATCGTCGGTTTATTTTTAATACTGACCGTGTCGCCAGTATTCATGACGCTAAGGTTCGTCAAGGCCACACCTACGCGACTGCTCAGCACGGACACGATTACTTTTCCAAAGTTGAAGCGCGTTATCGCGTTTCTGCAATTGGGGATAAGCATCTTCCTCATCATTTCCTCTGTTGTCGTGCGCAGGCAAATTAATTATTCATTGGTCAAAGTTCCCGGAAGCAACCACGATCAAATCGTCTACCTCAATTGTCCCTCGGGAATTACCAATGAAGGAATCCAGGTCATGCGATCCAACTGGAAAAAGTTCAACCCAAATATTCTTGACGTGATGGCAGTTTCACAACTTCCCGACCGCTTGTCCAGCAAGGAAATTGGGTCAGACCTTTATGTATTGCAAGTCGATCGCGGTTTCAGAGAGTTCTTTAACCTGAGGATGGAAGAAGGGTATTGGTTCGGTCCGAACACTGGCGATTCGATGGTAGTCGTTAACAAACCCGGAAAGGAACGCATCGATGTTAAGCATGCATCAGTTATTGGCGTCGTCGAGGATATTAACAAGTTATTCAATCAGCCTGAGAAACCTGTGAAAATAAAGATCGCAGCAGACTACAATTACAACTGGCTTTGTGTGCGTGTGCTGGAAGTCGATATCCGAAGAACCGTGCAACGTCTTTCTGATCAATTCTCGAGCAATGGTGAAACCGCTCACGTGCATTACTTAAACAATCATTTCAAGTCGTGGATCGATTACCAGGACAGGCTCAATACATTGTCGGCAATCCTGGCAATCGTATCCGGCGTGCTCTCGTGCTTTGCCATCTATGGCTTAAGCGTAAGTCTTGTCCGCGACAAGATCAAGCAGATAGCGGTTCATAAATTATTCGGAGCACACACATCGCACATCACTTACTTGCTCGTGAAAGAATTCGCCAAACAAATGATCGCGGCGCTGGCGATCTTCGGGCCGATCACCTACATTTTCCTGAATGAGTTACTTCGAACATTCGTGTATTCAACAAAATTCTCCTGGGTTGATCCAGTTTACCCGATCGCATACTGTGCGTTCGTAATCGTTGCCATTTGTGGGTTCCAGGCATTGAGCCTCAACCGAACGGATTTTTCCGCTGCACTGAAAGCCTGATGCGTTCGAACTCAAATTTCGAATTGAGTTTTTTTTCTAACTTAGTCTGATCACTCCCCAACCGAAGAAAACTTTAGCCGTTATCTGGTCGTAGGAGTAAGCCTTACCCACGCCTACACTGACTAATTAAAGCAACCAGTAAATGAAAGCGCCAAATCCCCCCACCACAAAAACTGAAACATTAATCGACTTAAGCCACCTCATCGAGCATGGGCTGGTGACGTACAAAGGTTTTCCGCCTCCAATCATTTGTGATTTTTTGAGCCGGGAAGATTCGCGGAAGCTTTATGCCGAAGGAACTGAATTCCAAATCAGCAAAATTGAAATGATTGCCAACACGGGGACCTACATCGATTGTCCATCGCACCGGTTTGCCCATGGTAAAGACTTGTCGCAAGTCGAATTGGAACGCTTCGCTGATCTGGATGCCATGGTCATCTCATTACCTTATTCCGACGGCCTCGAGATCACCGCTGAACGCATTAAGAAATTCAAGATTGACAAGCAGGCTGTTTTGTTTCACACGGGTTGGGCCAACCACTGGAACACTGAAAAGTATTATGACAATCATCCCTACCTGACCGAATCTGCCGCTGTTTACCTGAGAGATAGTAATGTGAAATTGGTCGGCATCGACTCTCATAACATCGACAGCACGAAGGGGAAAACCCGGCCGGTACATACGACCCTTTTAGGCGCTGAAATATTGATTGTCGAACACCTTTGCAATCTCGAGTCACTGCCATCCGATGGATTCACCTTTAGCGCCATTCCGCCGAAGTTCAAAGGCGTGGGTACGTTTCCGGTGAGAGCATTCGCCAGATTGAAAAATTGAAGCATTGGAACATTAAAAATTCTCGCTGACGTCAGGCATAAGATTGACGGCTTCCCTAGTCTTGCGTCGCCAACACGGTGACGACGTACGCTGCCTTTTCAGATTGTTTTGTCTAACTTAGTTATCACAACCGCATGAGGTGATGAGTGGGTGCGGGCGTGTTTCAACTTATAATCCCCAACGCTGATGAAAAAAGCCAATCCGCTCACCGCCATCGTTTCGAGCGCCGTGTTTATTATTTCAGGAGTTGCATCTGCTTACTTGTTTCATGAAAATGGCGGTCAGGTAGAGGTCGGCATGAACCAGGTACTTCCCGGGTTGCTGTTTGTGTTCACCTGTGTCTGCACCTTCTTGATCATGGGAATAAAACTGGACGTCGGAAAGGTCCTGATGTTCTCTTTGTTGGAATACCTTACCTACCTGATTGTCTTTTTCATAACGCTCTACACGTCGGTATTAGGAATCGTGATCGGAATTATTCTCTGCGGCGTGGGGGCACTCGTCACCTTCACCCTCACGGATCGGTTCATCAAAAAAATTGCCTACGTACCACGATCAGTATTTCTGCTGGGCGGTCTTGGATTTCTAATAAACCTCGCCTTGCTACTGGAAAGTGTATCGGCCGCGATCAAACCATTGTATGAGATTCAGGGTTCTGTCTACAGTTCGTTTACGCCAGCCATTTTGTTCTGGCAGGTAATCGTTGGAATTAAGTTCTCCTTCACACTGGCCAAACACACGCATCACTAAAACTATCATCGATGAAAGCTGTCGTGTATGAACGGTATGGTCCTCCCGATGTCCTGGAGCTAAGAGACATCCCCAAACCGTTGCCGAAAGCCAATGAGGTGTTGGTAAAAGTTTACGCCACTACCGTAACGGCTGGCGACTGGCGCATGCGAAAGGCCGACCCCATCGCGGTCAGATTCTTTGGCGGGCTGTTCAAACCGTCGCGCGTAAAAATATTGGGATTTGAAGTCGCCGGTGTGGTGGAAGAGGTTGGTGAGCATGTGAAAGCCTTCAAAATCGGTGACCGTATTTTCGCATCCTGCGGATTTAAGTTCGGCGGATATGCGGAGTACAAATGTCTTGCCGTGAATGATGTGATCGCACTCAAGCCCGTGAACATGACTTTCGAAGAAGCAGCTGCTGTGCCCATCGGAGGGCTAACCGCATTGAGACTACTGCGGAGACTCAACATAAAACCCGGCAATCAGGTATTGATATACGGCGCATCCGGAAGCGTCGGTACGTTTGCCATTCAGATCGCCAAAAGTTATGGCGCCGATGTCACCGCTGTGTGCAGCACTGGAAACGTAAGCCTGGTGAAATCTATCGGCGCTGACCAGGTCATCGATTATACGCAACAGGATTTTACAAAGGTTGCCACACGCTTCGACGTAATTTTTGACGCCGTAGGAAAAACATCCAAGTCGGCTTGCAAGAACCTGTTTAAACCCGGAGGAAAATACACATCCGTATCCGGGATGCCAAAATCAAATCCCGATGATCTGTCCGTGTTGAAGGAACTCATCGAAGCGGGAAAAGTGAAATCGGTGATCGATAGAAAATATACCCTGGATCAAATCCGGGAAGCGCATACTTATGTCGAACAATTTCACAAGAAAGGAAATGTGATTGTGACCGTGCGGGAAAGTTAAAGTCAGACAAGAAATAGAATCAAAAAATAAGACTATGAGACCCCTCAAACATTTAGCAATGCCAGCCATTCTCTTGATGTGGTTCGCGAGTGAAGTCATGGCGCAGGATCCACGAGAAGCCGAGATCCGCCGCCTGGAAAATGTAGAACGCGAAGCGGTCATGAAAACAGATTCGGCGACCCTGTACAATAAGATCTGGTCGCCAACCATGGTCGTGAACACGCCGGCCAATGTTGTTGGAACAGTGGAAGGTACCAAGGCGCAAATGCGCAAAGGAAATCTCCGGTACCTCTCCTTTGAACGGACCATCGAGCGAATCACCTTCAATGACAACATTGCCATCGTGATGGGTGGCGAGGTGATCAAACCTCAGGGCCAGCAAATGAACGCGGGCAAGGTTGTTTCGCGAAGGTTCACACACGTTTGGAAATACGCCAACAACCATTGGAGCATCATCGCCCGCCAGGCAACGATTTTCAAAATCGAATGAACTGTTCTAACGTTTGCGGAAGGTATCGAATTGTAAATTCTACAATGGCTATCGTGACAAAATTCTAATGTTCTAAAATTTCTCGATGGGAAGCTTTTGTCCGTTTGAAATGGTAGATTCGAAATTCCTAATTTCAAGAATCTGCTATGAGGTTGTGCGTCGCTTTAGTTTTGATTGGCCTTTTATCTTGCAGCCAGAAAAAAAGTTCTCCTGAAGAGAAAATAGAAATGTTGCCGCGTGCAACCGAGCGTGATTCGACACCCGTTGCCAGTTCACAACAATGCACGTATTACAACAAAGTCTCCGACTTGGGTATTGGCGTTGCTAAAATTGAAAGGTCGTTTGAACTTTTCAATGACAGTTTGCTAACGGAATCCTACATCAGCATCAAGGACCTATACAAGGACGAGGATAAGATAAATTTCTGTCCGCTCTTCTTTTTGCCCGATTATGGGATCCTGCAGTTCGCCTGCCTTGAAGAAACCAAATCCTATTTCAAAGTCGCCATTGGAACATCTGATATTAAGTACCTTCCCAAAACGGCGAGCATCACCTTCCAATCCTGGAGCGATTACATTATGGGATCGTTCGGCATCCGACGCGGGACCACCGACGGCACGGAGCTATCCGCAGAACAAGATGTCCGGGAATCAGCATCCGATCAAGCCAAAAGCGTTCCTCTTCCAGCCGGGTACGAATTATTCTGTCCCATGGAAATTAACGGCGACTGGGTGAAAGTAACCTGGGATTGCTTCTACAATCTTGAAGACAACGTGCACGAAGGAGAGCCTTGTTCTTCCTACATCAGTGAGTGCACGCAGCCGATCACGGGATGGATTACATGGCGAAAAGGAAATGAGTTGTTGATTGATATTCTCTTGATGCCGTGAAGGGTTGAAAGATTACAAGATTGAAAAATTGAAAGATTAGAAAATTGAAAAAATCAATGACACGATTATTGATCATTCCGGGATTGGGCGATTCGGGAGAAAAGCATTGGCAATCACTTTGGCTGAAGAAGTTTGAGCACACGACTAAAGTAATACAGGACAATTGGGATGAACCGACGCTTGAAAGCTGGCTAAAAAGATTGAATGAAGCCGTTGCCAACGTAAACGGCCCCGTTGTGTTGGTGGCCCACAGTTTGGCTGTGTCGCTTGTGGCGCACTGGGCTGCAAAATTTTCTAATACTAAAATCAAAGGTGCATTTCTCGTCGCGCCCGCCGATGTGGACTCGCCTGACCACACGCCTGATATCATTCGCAACTTCGCACCCATGCCCACTACACCACTCCCCTTTCCATCCATCGTAGTAGCGAGCGACAACGATACTTTTGTCAGCATTACACGCGCGCGTTACTTCGCAGATCAATGGGGAAGTGTTTTTGTCAACATCGGCCCGAAAGGACACATCAACTCTGATTCTAATCTTGGATATTGGGAGGAAGGGCAGCGAGTTCTGGAAACGTTGGCGAAGTGAGGAAGGCAAATTGAAAAATTGGAAGATTACAAAATTGAAAGATTAGAACACGTAACCGTCCAGTACTGGTGAACCAATGTTTCAATATTCCAATTTTTCAATTTTTTAATACTACAAGGCAACTGACGCTCGAGAAATTGACAAAGTTTTAGGCTGGTCACACCGTTGGGATAACGTTGTCCAACAATTCAAATCCCTCTTTTTGCGCTGAAATCCCCTCATCAATATGTGATTCACATCGTGCAAACTGCTTCTGCATCAGTTTTGGATGAAATGTGCTATTGTCTGGTTTAAGGATGTTATCTCTAATCCAGCGTAAAGGAGTAGTTTTGAAGTAACATTAGCAGAACACACACCGACTGGCGCGAATTTACTTGCAAGACAGCGCCGATCTCGCTTGGCCCCATTGTTGCAATCAGTACCCTGTCCGATAGACATTGTAAAGAACGTCTGGGAATTTGAATTCGTCCCGTAGACACAACCTATACTACCATGATAAAAAAAATTTTCACCACCGTCCTGATCACCATTACTATGGTAGCGGTTGTCGACGCACAGGAGTATCAGAAATTCAGAGTAGGCTTCGGGATTGGCTTTACCGCCGGGCCTCAATATGGCGCGGGCCTGCTCTATACCTTGGAACCGGGATATCATCTGAATGATGATCTGGTTCTCGGAATTCGGTATGAAGGTGCCGGCACAGGCCTGGAAACCGACGGTTTCGATAAAGGATACAGGTCGCTTTCAGCCAGCGCACAATACTATGTGGGGAACAAATTCAGGGCGTTTGTGGGCGGAGGAGTTGGATACTATAAAGTGAATTTTTCCGGCGGTCGTGAATCGTTCGTTGGATTTTATCCACGAGCAGGATTTGACGTTGGTCACGGCTTCCTGGCTTTGGACTATAATATCTTGCCCACTGTACGCGCCGACGACTTCGTCGAGCATTATTCATACCTCAGCATTCGACTCGGCGTCAACTTCGGAGGCGGCAAGCAGCGAGAATGAATATCGCTTCTGAAAAGAGACATACATTATTAAATAAACTACCACACGCTAACCTCTCAACACGATGAAAAAGATCATTTTTCTCTTTGCTCTCCTCTACCTCCTGATTGGAGCAACCTGCTGCAACAAGGAAGAAGATGTTGTCAGTCCAATCGCTGGAACGTACACGTATACATTCAGTGGATCCCAGGACTGCGATGAAACCTGGTACAACTATCTAGCAGAACACATTTGCGACGATTTCTCCTGCTCAAAATTCTATTTTACGGAGCACACCAATCGTTTTACGGAGGAATATGTTAATGGTACCACAAGAACCCAGCTGCATGGAGATTTCTCGATCACGGGCGGAAAATTAAAGCGGTGCTGGGACGACGCTTCGATCGGGTGTATAACCACGGACTTTAGTTTGGTTGATGGAACGCTTACGCTGTCACAGCCAGGAGGAGATCATGGTTGCACCCATGTCGATATTTATGATAAAGACTAAGGAAGAGAAATGAGAAATTGGAAGATTGGAAGATTACAAAATTGAAAGATTACACAGGACTCTGGTAGTGATCTCAATGTTTCAATTTTCCAATGTTGCCATTTTTCAATTCTACAAAATCTCCCAATCCTCATTCAATCCCGGGATCGCCTGGTGCGCTGTGAGATCGAACTGGCACGGGACAACAGAAACATAATTGTTGGCAATGGCCCATTCATCGTTGTCTTCGCCTTTGTCAAAATTTACGAAGTTACCCGCCATCCAAAAATAACGTCGGCCATTCGGATCGAAACGCTGATCAAACTCTTCAACCCATTTGGCATTCGCCTGTCTGCAGATACGGATACCTTTCATGGGTTCGTTTCGCTTCGGCGGGAAGTTCACGTTGAGCGCTACGCCTTTCGGCAAACCTTTCTCCAACACCTGCCTGGTAATTTTCCTGATGTACTCCTCGGTGTGTGAGAAGTCGGCATCATGACCAAAGTCGCATAACGAAAAACCAATCGCGGGTGTACCTTCAATCGCGCCTTCAATCGCAGCCGACATCGTTCCAGAATAGAGTACGCTAATAGAAGTATTACTTCCGTGATTCACGCCGCTGACGACGATGTCCGGTTGTTGCTGATCCTTCAAAACAAAGTGGCGCGCGATCTTTACGCAGTCGGCCGGTGTACCGCTGCATTGAAATGCTTTGACACCTTCGAAGAGCGGATTCGGTTCCAGTCGCAAAGTTTCTCCCACGGTGATGGCATGTCCCATCCCCGATTGTGGACCATCCGGTGCGACAACGACGACATCGCCTAGTTCTTTAACGACATTAATTAACGTACGAATTCCTTTCGACGTGATACCATCATCGTTAACAACTAAAATCAGTGGACGGGGCATGGACGAGAATTTAAAAATTGGAAAATTGTAAGATTGAAAAATTCAATCCCGATAGCTATCGGGACAATATTCGGTATTCAAATGCGAAATCCGAAACCCGAAATCCGAAATTATTCAGAATAGTGAGTTGTAGTAGGCGACAATTCTTGCGAAGTCATATTTCTCCTCTACTTTAAGGCGGTTTGTCTTGATGTATTTTTCAACGTCCTCGGATTTACGGCCCATTAAGTTCAACAAATCGTTTTTTGTTCCGACGAACTCCGTGATTTCCCCCTTCTCGTTCAAGAAGTAAAATCTGTACACCATCACCAATCGGGAATAGGAGCCAACATAGTAGGGAGAGCTATAGGTCTTATACTCCAGGTTCTCACGCGAAAGCAACGTCAGCTTTCCTTCTTCCAACAACTCAAAGAAGACCGGCGCGAGGTAACTACTCGTTTTGTTGTAGGGCAACGAAAAAAAATTCCGGTAGCGGTTAATGGTGTTGTCGAAGATCTCAAAGAACATCACCTTTCGCGCCGAGTAGGCCTCCACCTTTTCATTCTTGATCTTGAACTGCAGCAGGTCTTGCTGAAGGTCGTACTTCACCTGGCCTCTTAGCGTGTCTCCTTGCTCAAGAACAATTTTCCCGTCATGCCATAAATCAGAAGGCCAGTCCTGCGCGGACGCTGCATTGATCAGTGACGTGAGAAAGAACAAGGTTATCAACCTCCATCCTTTTTGAAAGGAGAGTTTTGGATAACATTGGCCTTTCCTGAGTCGACTCATTTCTTTTTGGGCTTTAATATGGTGTGTCCCAGTTTGTCGCGTTTCGTCATCAAGTACTTTTCGTTGTGCGGATTGGGGCTCATCTCGATGGGAACATTGTCCACAATTTCCAGTCCATAACCCATCAACCCGACACGCTTCTTAGGATTATTCGTCATCAACCGTATTTTGGTTACACCCAGATCGCGAAGAATCTGAGCCCCGACGCCGTAGTCACGTTCATCCATATCGAAACCCAGCTTCAGGTTCGCCTCCACTGTATCAAGGCCGTCTTCCTGAAGTTTGTATGCTTTCAGTTTGTTCAACAAGCCAATACCGCGACCCTCCTGTTTCATATAGAGTACCACACCTTTACCTTCCTGGTCAACGATTTCCATGGCATGGTGAAGTTGCGATCCGCAATCACAACGGCATGACCCGAAGATGTCGCCGGTAACGCATGATGAGTGAACGCGTACCAGTACCGGCTCGTCTTTGTCCCACGTTCCCTTTACTAACGCCATGTGAACATCTTTCGTATTGGTCTGCTCATATGCCACCAACCGGAAGTGCCCATGCTCGGTAGGCATGTCTACTTCTATCTCTCTTTTGATCAGCGACTCCTTCTTGATTCGATACTCAATCAAATCCTTAATGGAAACCAGTTTCAGCTTAAACCGCTGGGCAACTTTCATCAGGTCGGGCAGGCGCGCCATGCTGCCGTCTTCGTTCATGATCTCCACGAGCACGCCGGCCGGTTTGAATCCAGCCAGCCGGGCAAAGTCAATGGCTGCTTCGGTATGACCGGTTCGTCTCAGCACACCACCGCGTTTTGCTTTGAGCGGAAAAATGTGTCCGGGTTTACCCAGTTCCTCCGGTTTTGTATCCGGATCGACCAAGGCTCGAATAGTCTTAAAACGGTCATGAGCGGAAATACCCGTGCTACATCCATGTCCAATCAAATCAACGGACACCGTGAAAGGCGTTTCAAAGGCGGCGGTATTTTTCCCCACCATCAAGTCGAGGCCTAGTTCTTCACAGCGGTCTTCAATCAGTGGTGCGCAGATCAATCCCCGGCCATGGGTGGCCATAAAGTTCACGATCTCCGGCGTAATGCACTCGGCCGCACAGATAAAGTCCCCTTCGTTTTCACGGTCCTCATCATCTACCACGATGATCACTTTTCCATTCTTGATGTCATCAATCGCCTCATCAATGGTATTCAGTTTTATTTCGCTCATACAGTATAACTTCGGTTTTCTGGTAGTCTTAACAAAAGATTTCGTCGCGGTGTTCCTTACTTCGGAATTACAATACCGAGCACAGCGGCCAGGTCTTTTTCGGCGCCTTTCAGCTGCTCGTGAATGGTGAAATATTTTTCCAGGTCATCCTCGTTGGTCGCCTGCTTCATTTGCTGGAGGTTTTCTTCCATCAGTTTTTGAATCATCCTGAATTTTAATCGCAGCACATTGGAGTAAGCGACATCATGCAACACTTCTTTTTCGTGTGGGAAGTAGATGTGATACTCTTCGCTCCAGGCCTTGCTGGTTTCATACCGATGCGTCGTTAATTCAGCAACCACGTTCTTGGCCGATGGCGAGCCGTGTTCCATGAAATACAACGGATCAGGCACTTCGCCGCGTTCGGCTCCCTCGCGGAAGGTGTGATAGATCTCTTTATATACCGGATTCACAAACTCCACATCTTCCAACTCCGCCAGTATAAAGTCGACCAGGCGGTTCTCATCGTACGCGTTCTCTGCATAGTTCAAGAGCAAGCGAATCGTTTCACGTTCCTGCGCCTCCACCATCGCGCCGGTATCCAACTTGGATGGCGCCGAAACTTCGGGGATCGCAACGGGTTCTGCCGTTGTCGTCCTGGTTTTATCCTGTTGCTGCTTCTGGCGTTCGCCGATTAAGATCTTATTTAATTCGGTGAGCAGAACAGTTTCTGAAATCTTGAGGAGCTGACCCGTCTCCTGAATGTATACGGAACGCTTGATGGGATCCGGGATCAGTGAAATGCTGGTAATGATTTCGCGAATCGCCTCGGCCTTCTTGATCGGATCGCCACCGGACTCTGCCGCGAACATATCAATCTTAAAGGATATAAAATCCTTCGTGTGGCTCTTGAGGTATTGTTTAAACTCCGTGCTACCCATTTTCTTGGAGTAGCTATCCGGATCTTCACCATCGGGCAACAGCACAACGCGAACGTTGAGTCCACCTTTTAATACAAGGTCAATACCGCGTAACGCTGCTTTAATCCCCGCTGCATCACCGTCGAAGAGAACCGTAACATTTTCCGTGAAGCGGCGGATGAGTTTAACCTGTTCTTCCGTGAATGCTGTACCCGACGAGGCGACGACGTTTTCCACGTCAGCCTGGTGCATGGAGATCACATCAGTATAGCCTTCAACGATGAAACAGAAATCTTCTTTCCGTATCGCGTTCTTCGCCTGGAACATACCATAGAGCACATTGCTCTTGTGGTAGATTTCGGTTTCCGGCGAGTTGATGTATTTCGGTTGATCTTTTTCTTTGGTTAGTATCCGCGCGCCGAAGGCGATTACTTTTCCCGAGAGATTGTGCACCGGAAAAATTACCCTTCCGCGGAAGCGATCATAAGATCGTCCGCCTTCTTTCTTTACGACGAGGCCGGCTTTCTCCAGCAAGTCGTCGCTGTAGCCGATGCCCAACGCTTTTTTGCTGAGCGCGTCCCACTCGTTCATGCTGTACCCCAGCTCGAATTTTTCAATGGTGCGATCGTTGAATCCCCGTTCGCGGAAGTAACTGAGGCCGATACTTTTTCCTTCGTCTGATTGCGTGAGTAACTCCTTGTAGTAGTCTTTCGCATAAGCCATCAGCGCATAAAGCCTGTCGCGATCACTGGCCTGCTCCTGTTGCTCGGCGGTGCGCTGATCTTCACGGATCTCGACACCATATTTCTTTGCGAGATAACGAAGGGTTTCGACGTAACTCATCCCCTCGTGTTCCATCACGAAGGTTATTCCATCGCCACCTTTACCACTGCTGAAGTCTTTGAAAATTCCCTTGGAAGGAACCACGTAAAACGATGCCGTTTTCTCGTTGGTGAACGGGCTAAGCGCCTTATAATTCTGACCGCTTCGCTTCAATGAAACAAAATCACCAATGATGTCCACAATATCCATGCGGCTTCGGATCTCGTCTATCGTATCGCGGGAAATCATTTGGGAGTCGTTAAACCGTTATCCGTTAATCGTTAATCGTGTGTGCGGGCATGGGTGCCTTCTGAACAGCCTGATTAACGGTCAATAAATAACCGGAGGGCCCAAAGATAGGCGTTAATCCTTAATCTGGGTGAGACAAAATCACACCCAAAGCAATGCCCACGATTAACGGACTACGATTAACCGTAATCTAATCACACCCAATCCCATGCCCACGAATAACGGAAAACGATTAACGGATAACGGCCAACGGATAACGGGTTTTTCGCACTAAATTGCCCCAAAATTTGTAGTTCCAGCATGACATCAGCCGATATTCTCAAAGCTCTTTCCACGGTAGAAGACCCCGATTTGAAACGCGATTTAGTGAGCCTCAACATGATTAAAGATGTTAAGGTCGACGCCAAAAAGGTAAGTTTCACCGTGGTCCTGACAACGCCTGCTTGTCCGCTAAAAGAGAAGATCCGGCAGGACTGCGAGGACGCGGTTAGAAAGATTGCCGGCCCCTCCATTGAAATCGACATCAACATAACCTCATCGGTAACAACCTTGCGCGACAACGCGCCGCTGTTGCCGGGGGTGAAAAACATTATCGCCGTCGCTTCCGGAAAAGGTGGCGTTGGAAAGTCTACCGTAACGACGAACCTGGCTGTTGCCTTAGCACAAACGGGCGCCAAGGTCGGGCTGATTGACGCTGACATCTATGGGCCATCGATCCCGGTAATGTTCAATTGTGAATATGAACAGCCATTGGTGAAGCAGGTGAATGGCCGGAATGTGATCATTCCCCTGGAGCAATATGGTGTGAAACTGATCTCCATCGGTTTTCTCGCGCCACCGGACAGCGCTGTAATATGGCGCGGGCCCATGGCCAGTTCGGCGTTAAAACAGTTCTTCAGCGACGCCGATTGGGGCGAACTGGATTACCTGTTGATCGACTTACCTCCCGGCACCAGCGACATCCACCTCACCCTGGTGCAGACTGTTCCCGTGACAGGTGCGGTGATTGTAACTACCCCGCAGAAGGTAGCGCTTGCGGACGCCAACAAAGGCGTGCTGATGTTCAAGCAGCCCCAGATTAATGTACCTATCCTTGGCGTGGTGGAGAACATGGCGTACTTCACACCAGAGGAACTGCCGGATAACAAGTACTACATTTTTGGTAAGGACGGCGGCAAGAACTTATCCGAAAAGCATAGCGTTCCTTTCCTGGGTCAGATACCTTTGGTGCAAGGAATCCGCGAAAGCGGCGACAGCGGCTTACCGGCTGCCCTGAAGGACGGACCAGCAGGCGACGCATTTAAGGAGCTTGCCAAGACATTGGCACGCCAAATTGCGATTAGAAATGCCCAGCAACCAACCCTGGTGACAGCGGTAAAATAAAACATGGGCATTCAGCGTGACCTTAATAAATCAATTTAATCCACGCTAAATGCTAACTTTGTAGGTACAAAAAAGGTTGAAGTACACTCTTGATGACTACCGTAGAAGAAATAACGCAGAAAATTGAAGCTTCACTGAATTCTATTCGCCCCTACCTGGAGGCTGATGGCGGCAACGTCCGCGTGAGCCAGGTAACGGACGACCACGTGGTGAAGCTCGAATTCGTCGGCGCTTGCGGTAATTGCCGGATGTCGACCATGACTTTTAAAGCAGGCGTTGAAGCGGCCATCAAACGGGACGTTCCGGAAATCAAGGCGGTCGAGGTGATTAACCTGACTCCTTTGAATTAATCGAGCTGCTTCACCTAAACCGTTGGTTGCGCACTGTTATCACTCCACCGATTTAACGATCCAACACAAAGCGGTTACTCTTGCTATCTTTAGCCAATAAACCGGGTAACTGGAGGAATTTGTGACGAATCCAAGACCATCCCTGCAAAATCCCTCAATGCAACTCCCTGCCCTGATTTTGGCAGCAGGTCTCCTTTTTACCTCCTTTTCTGCATACTCCCAGGAACGTTGCGGCACCGTTGATTACACCACCAAGAAACGAACCGATCTGAAGATCCATGAAAAAGACGCCGACTTCGAGCGGTGGCTGGGACAGAAAATTCAGCAGCGGCTTAAAAACCAGAAGACACATCGTACGCAATCGATCTATCAGGTGCCGGTAGTCGTGCACGTGCTCTACAACATGGGTGATGCACTGGGGCAGGGAACCAACATTCCCACGGCTCAAATCAATTCTCAGATCTCGGTATTAAATAAGGATTACAACCGGTTGAATGCCGATGCGTCATCAACGCCTCCGGAATTTGCAGCCCTCGCCGGTGACATGGATATTGAATTCGTCCTCGCAAAACGAACACCCGAAGGACTTCCCACGAATGGAATCGTGCGCGTACAAAGTCCGCAGACATCGTGGACCTCTTTCGAGGATGCAGAACTCAAAGCCGTGAGCTACTGGCCAGCGGAAGAATATCTCAACATTTGGATCTGTAACTTAACGGACTACCTGGCCTACTCCCAGTTTCCGGAGTCCTCGCTACCCGGCCTGGAAGACTCACCAGACGAAAGGTTAACGGACGGCATCGTCTTCAACTACAAAGTATTCGGTTCTATCGATGATGGGTCGTTCAACCTTAACCCGAAGTACAACAAAGGCAGAACGGCCACGCACGAGATTGGTCACTTCTTCGGGTTGCGTCACATCTGGGGTGATGCCAACGACTGCGTCGCGGATGACTATGTATCCGACACACCGGTTCAGGCGCGTTCTACTTTCAATAATCCCGCTCACCCGCTAGCCGATGCATGCTCTTCGGCGATCATGTTTCAGAATTTTCTTGACTACACCGACGATGTTTCCATGAACCTGTTCACACAGCAACAGGTCACGCGAATGATCACGGTTTTAGAAAACAGTCCGCGGCGAGCGAGTTTGCTTACCTCTCCAGGTTTAATTGAGCCCGATCCAACCGGAACAAACATTGCCCTGCAGGAAATTCTGGCGCCCCTGCCCGTCGAATGCGATAACACCGTAACACCTTCCATCCGCGTCGCGAACATTGGAACAGCCGTGATCTCCACGCTTTCCATCGACATTTATATTAACGAGACCTTGTTGGGCACAGTAGAGGTAGCGGGACTCCTCCTCGATGCAGGCGATGAAATGATTGTCACGATCCAGGACCTGACCTTTCCGGTGCGGGAAAACTTGTTGAGACTGGAAATCACGGAGGCCAACGGCGTGACCGATTCCGATGATTCAGACAACGTCAGGAGCATCAAGTTCATTGTCGACGATAGTAAGGATGAAATCCCCCTGCGCGAAAATTTTGAACATTTTGAAAATACAAACTGGTCGACTGTAAGCCCTGACAACGGAACACCCTGGGAGTTGGCAGATCTCGGATCGACTTCAGCCCTGTATGTAAATGGATTTGACAACCCGAATCTTGGAGAGCAAGCCTGGTTTGTAAGCCCCATTCTGAATTTGTCCGACGTGGAACAGGCAAGGATGTTCTTCGACTTGTCTTACGCCTATCGCGATGGGTATGATGATGAACTGGCGATCGTAGCGTCCCTGGATTGCGGTCAATCGTTCGATCACCTGTTGGGCATTTACGGTGGGGCGGGTATCAGCGCCCGTACTTCCAGTTCGGCCTGGCTCCCTTCCACCAGCGACTTTGAGACGCTCTCCGTGCCCCTGGGATCACTCCTCGGCAATGACGAAGTCCGGATCGCCTTCGTGTTCACGAATGGCCATGGCAACAACCTGTACCTTGACAACATTGAATTCTTCTTATCGAACGATCCGACGCCTGTTATACCCGAGGACGGTTTCTTTGTGTTTTATCCCAACTACCCCACGCTCGATCAAGTCGGCGTCACACTGAATTTACCGGAGCGCGAATATGTCAAGATTGAAATTGTCGACACGATGGGCAAGGTGCTTGAATCCGGCCTCGTACCCAATGCACTCAACCAAACCTTCATCTACGACATCTCGAAACTCGCCGGCGCCATCTACATCCTGAGGATATACACGCCTGAAAAAGCTTGGGTCACTAAGATCATGACGCATGGGTACGACTAACGTAGAGTCATTAGTCATTAGTCGTTAGCCAAAAATCGCCAATCGCTAATCATCAATCGCTAATCGCCAATTGGCTGCTGGCTTCTTGCTCGAAATTTCAAACAACGGAGTCTAAAATCATAGTCGCCGGTTGCCAGTTACCGGTTGCCAGTCAGTTCTAAACAAAAATCGCTAATCGGCTACTGGCTTCCGGCCTACGCTGCTTGCTCGAAATTTCAAACAACGGAGTCCAAAATCATAGTCGCCGGTTGCCAGTTACCGGTTGCCAGTCAGTTCTAAACAAAAATCGCTAATCGGCTACTGGCTTCCGGCCCACAGGAGACTGGAGACTGGCAACTGGTAACTGGTAACATCATTCTTCCAAAATCACTAATCAATCATCACCAATCACTCATCACCAATCAATTCCTACTTCGCTATTCGCCAATCGGCTTCTGGCTACTGGGCCCACTGGTGACTGGAAACCGGCAACTGGTAACATCGTTCTCCCCAAATCACCGAACCTACCTTAGCCGCCGTTCAGGTTAGAATTTACCCGCCCAAACCTTCAGCCATTTTCTTATCTTTCGGACAGCTAAATCTGTTGAATGACCAAGAAAAAAAAGGTAGCCATCCTCTATGGCGGACGATCTGTGGAGCACGGTGTTTCCATCAACTCGGCCCGGAACATTTTTGAATTCCTCGACAAAAACCAGTTTGAAGCGGTGCCGATTGGTATCAATACCAGCGGTCAGTGGTTCCTCACGTCCGGTGTAAACAAAGACATTGATCAAGGCAAAGCCCTGGGGCTAATGTTGGATCCGAACAATGCCGGCTTCCAGTTGCTGGCGAGCGGCGATCGCTTTAAAGCGGATATTATTTTTCCTGTACTCCATGGCACCGACGGTGAAGACGGAAGCATTCAGGGACTGATCAAAGCGATGGATATTCCGATGGTTGGAACCGGCGTACTGGGATCAGCCATTTCGATGAACAAGATTGTAAGCAAACGGATCCTGCAGGAAGCGGGATTACCCGTGTCAAAGTTCCTGACCTTCCGTTACGGACAAAAAGAAAAGATCACCTTTACCGGTATCGCCAAAAAACTTGGAACGCCTTTCATGCTGAAGTCAGCGAGCTTAGGATCCTCGGTGGGCGTGTCGAAAGTGAAAACCAAAAAAGATTTTGATAAGGCGATAGAAGAATCTTTCCGCTACGACGATGAAGTGCTGGCCGAAGAATACATCAGCGGCCGCGAGATCGAGTGCGCGGTGTTGGGGAATTTTCCGCCGGAAGCTTCCTATCCTGGAGAAATCGTCATCAGCAAGAAGTATGAGTTTTACACCTTCGACGCCAAGTATGTCGATCCGGATGCCGTGCGCATTGAGGTCCCCGCAAAACTTTCGAAAGGCGCCGCCGAAAAAATCAGGAAGGCATCGGTGAGAGCTTTTGAAGCGCTGCAGTGTCAGGATTTTTCAAGAGTCGATTTGTTCCTGGATAAGAAAGGAAAGATTTACATCAACGAGATCAATACGATCCCCGGATTTACGAACTCGAGCATGTACCCCATGATGTGGAAAGAACGGGGGATAAGCTTTACTCAACTGATCACGCGGCTGATCAACCTGGCCCAAGAGCGATACGACCGGGGTAAAAGGATAGAACGCGATTTTCAATCGTCACTGAAATTCTGATCTGTTATATTTACAGTTGACCCGAACCGATTTTTCGAACTACTGACTTAATTCTGAATGAAAGTACTGTTTCAGAAATTCACAAAAGATACCCTGGGCGGCGTGCTGTTACATTTCGGCCTCGCCCTTATCCTGCTGCTCATACTCGCGCTATTGTTCTTCTTCGTTTACCTGCCCAGCGTCACCAACTTTGGTGAAAGCATCACGGTGCCGAACATTGAAGGCATGCAGGTGAGTCAGCTGGATGAATTCCTCTTGAAAAAAGATTTGCGCTACGAGGTGAATGACTCCTCCTATTCGGCTGAATATCCACCGCTGACGGTGCTGAAGCAGTACCCGCACGCGGGCGCTAAAGTGAAGGAAGGCCGGAAGATTTTTATCTCGCTGAATCGTATCAATCCACCGACCGTGCCAGTCCCCAACCTGGTCGATGGCTCGGTTGTTAACGCGGAAGCCGTACTCCGAAGCAATGAATTGAAGCGTGGAAGAATCCAGCTGGTCTCCGGACCCTTCAACATTGTGAAGGAGATGAAGCTAAAGGGCGTCAAGGTAGATCCCGGCACACGCGTGCCGAAAGGTTCGGTCATTGACCTCGTCGTAATGGACGGCGGAAAAGCCAATGGCGAAATGTTTGACCTGGTTGGCCAGGAGTTGGAAGATGCCAAATTTGTATTGCTCGGTTACTTTTACAATTTCGAAATCAACGTGGTTGGCGATACCCTTGGCGAGCCACCGGTTGTGCTCAAACAAAAGCCTGAACCCGGCGAAAATATTAAGGTAGGTGACATCGTTGATTTGTGGGTAGGTAAGCCCGGAACTGAAGTCCCGGAAGACGAGGAATAAATCCCGATTATGTTGAGGCGATTATACAGCAACAGGTTTTGCAAGGTGAATTTGATTCGGTCATTCGTGACGGGAATCGCCTTGTTGCTGGTCGCGCACGCCGCTACCGCCCAACTCCGGCTGGAACCAACCCAACGCAAGAATCCTGTCCACCGTGTCAAGCAAAATCCTGCTGCACGCACGCAGGCCCTGACACCCGTGGCCCTTCCGTTCTGGGATGATTTTTCGTTTACAAAAGTTGATGATCCAACGGATACCCTTTCCAACTATCCGCTGAGTTCCCTCTGGACCAACAGCAACAGCATCTGGGTGAGTCGCGGTATCGGCTTGCTTTCGCCGACGGTGAATGTCGCAAGCTTCGATGGATTGGATTCTGTGGGACTTCCCTACTCCGACGTCATCCTCGCCAACGGATTCCGCGATAGTCTCACATCGCAGCCCGTTAAGCTGGGCGATGTGCTGCCGGCCGATCGCAACACGGTATTCCTTTCGTTCTATTATCAATGGCAGGGCAATGGCGAAGGTCCTGACCCGACTGATTTCTTTCGACTCTCCTTCAAAGACAACAAGGGCATCTGGACATCGGCGTTAGAATTCCGCAAAGATGATGTCATCAAAAAAGATGAGTTCTACTACGCCATTCTTCAGATCGACTCGCCAAAATATTTCCACAATGCATTTCAGTTTCGTTTCGAGAATTATGGACGACGTTCCGGACCTTACGATACCTGGAACGTCGACTATGTTTACCTGAATCAATTCCGCACGCTCAGCGATAACTCTTATCCCGATCGGGCGCTGGCCTCCGAAGCGACCAGGCTTTTTGGCGAGTACTATGCTGTTCCTGTTGAACATTTTTTTGTCGAAACGCCCATCGACACGGTAGAGTTCGATGTAAAGAACATGAAGAATGCGGCGAACCTGATTGCCGTAGGTTACGGCGTGGTGGGTGAATACAAGAACTATATTGGCGGAAGCGCGACTACTGTAGTCGAACCCCTGGTGACTTATGCACCGGTAGGTTCCGGGATCTTTGCTCCTCAACAGCGAGTACGCGAAAAGATGAAGGGTATCGTGGATCCAACCCCACCGCGTTTCAATCCTGCCGCCGACTCTATCGATGTGACCTTAAAGATTACGCTCATCAGCGGTGATGACATCGATCCACTGAAAGCCACTTTCACACCCATCGATTTTCGCATCAACGATACCCTGTCCACCACGTATCACCTCGACGACTACTATGCGTATGATGATGGCACAGCAGATTACTCCGCGATGCTTTCCATGTCGAGCGATACGTTGGCGTATGCTTTCGACATGGCCACGGATCAATACGACACGATCGTAGGCTTCGATGTTTACTTTGCAGGCTATGGTCTTGCCGAAAACAAGATCGTAGACTTTTTCGTCTTCTCCGACGACGATGGTTCACCGGGAGAAAGACTTTACACGCGATTCGCCTATACCGTTGAGAAAAAAGCAGTGAATCAGTTTCAGCGTGTGATGATCGAACCGGTGCGCGTGCGCGACAGATTTTATATTGGATATCGCGGCGGCGATGTCAAGATCGGGCTAGACAAGAGCAATGATACCTTCGACAAAATCTTCAACAACACGAATGGAACCTGGTTGCCCAACGAGGTGATCCACGGAGCCTTAATGTTCCGACCGCTCTTCGGAAAGGCAGCTGACACGGGACCCGTGGTAGGAATACCCGAAGAAAAACACATTTCTATTTATCCCAATCCGAATGAAGGTACCTTCCGCCTGGATCGGCGAACGAAAGTATTGCAAGCCCTTACCCTCACCGGCCAAAGTGTTCCATTCGATCAGGAAGAATATGGCGACATCCAGGAGATTCGCCTCCATAGCCCCGCTCCAGGACTCTACCTGTTAAGACTACAAGACGGAAATGCAATGCGGGTAGAGAAAATCGTCGTCCGGTAAACCCTTCGTGAACCTCTGTGGCCTCCTTTGAGTCCTTTGTGTTCCCGATAGCTATCGGGAGGATTTAAATCACTCAATAATCAATGGCGCCGGACTAAAGCAAAGCACGAAGATCAGCAGCGTTATCCATCCCAAAATAACCCGTTTCGAATCCAGCGGTTCTTCAATTTCAGAAGGCGGATGTTGAATACCAACAAAGCGGCTGATGATGAACCCAAACAACAACCACCCAGAATATCCCTTCACCTCAGGCATTGCCCAGGCCAGTAAGAACTGAACGGCAAACAAGAGCAAAGCATACATGATCCGGTCTTGCATAGAAATCTGCAATGCACCAAAGGAGAAGAAATAAAATCCAATCATTAAGGGCACCGACCACATCAGACTATCCGCGCCATCCAGTGGACTCACCAGGCCAAGTCCCGAATAAAACAACAAGAGCAGGAAGAAAACTGTAGCGATCATTTTGTGTCCTTTGGCGCCGAAAAGTCCATGGGTAACATGACCACCATCGAGTTGACCTATCGGAAGTAAATTCATTGCCGTAAAAAATAATGCAATGAATCCCGCGAGTAGAATGGGAAAGTGCATCATCTCATGCATGTTGGGAACCCGACTCTGATCGGGAACAACAGCACCAATAGCCGCGAAAAGTAAATTTGATCCGATTTGCAAATCCACGGGTTTGCTCTTCAGGTTGTACTGCTTCATCACAGCAGCCGTGTACTTTTCTGTGTACACACTGTCGGCGTAGTTTAGTCCATACTTTTCGTATTCAGGGTGAATGGTGAAAATATGTTCCGCCGGAGGAAGCGTAGCAAAACCATATACGACAATGACCAAGGCCACGATGAAACCGGCGAGTGGTCCGGCAAGGCCGATGTCGAAATGCTGGAGATTACTTCGTACCCGATCTTTGATCCGGATAACAGCGCCCAACGTTCCGATGGAGAGCAACAACCCCGGCGGCACTGGAATATAAAAGGGAAGCGTGGCCCGCACCTTGTGAAATTTCGCCATGAAGTAATGGCCGAATTCGTGAACGGTTAAGATCAACAGAAAGGGAACCGAGAAATTCAGTCCATCGAAGAAATCGTTCCAGCCGTAGTCGGGATTGAACGCGGGCCATCCATTGGCACCATTGATTAAAAGAATGTGACCATACACCCACTCCGATCCTGCCTGAGTTGTCGTGAAAAAAGTCGTGACGAAAAGAATCGCCTGTATGAGAATTGTCCGATGTTCCTTGTTCATTTGAAATACTCCAAAATCATATCCGGTGAAATTACTTGAACCGTTTGAATCCCCACCGACTTTGCGCCGGCAATATTGTCGGCATTGTCGTCGAGAAATAAAGTCTGCGCAGGGTCTAACCGGCTTTCCTTTAACACCTGCTCATAAATCTCAGCGTCCGGTTTTCTCATTTTCATGATGTGAGAATAATAGGCACGGTGAAAGTAGTGATCGAGATTGTTTGTGCCGCCCGTTCGTGGCAGCACAGCGCTATTGACGAAATTCAGGTGAATGTTATTGGTATTGCTCAACAAAAAAACCGAATACTTATTTTTCAGGTTGAGCAACAGATCGAGTTTAGCCTTCGAAATGCCGCGGAGCATGGCATTCCAGCTCTCGTCGAGTTGGGCGTCGGAGGCTTGGATGGCAAGGGTTTCGCGTACAAAGGCGCGGAACGCTTCGTCAGAGATCAATCCCCTTTCATAATCTTCAAAGCCCGAGTTGTGAAATCTCTCCTTCACGTGAGCTTTATCCCGTCCCGACAATTCTGCAAACGATTGGAAGGTATGATCCAAGGAGAGGTCCATGATGACGCCGCCCAGGTCGAAGATGATGGTTTTGATGTTCGATGCTACGTTCACATTCCTGGCGTTAAATTCGGTCCTGCATAAATAAGAAAGGTTGCCGACGGGGGCAACCTTTTTAATCGGAGGTTTGAAAAATAGTTTTTAATTCAAGATCACAGCTTGTGCTCGGTGAAGCAAGTATGCGCTTAGAAATCCAGGACAAAGAGCAATGAGATAAGTGAATGCTTTTACTAGACGCATTGCAAACTCACATACCGCATGGGAAGCAATCTCATATTTCCAGTCCTTTTTGAATTTGCCGTCCGCCATTCGATAAGTCCCACGGAATGAATTGTATCACGTCAAAGAGTAAACTTCAATCCTTCGCTTATTGTAGAGGTTAGGTAGAGATATACGAGTTTACGCCAGATAGAAATGGCTATATTGGCCCCTTATGGAAGACATGTGTCCTTATCTGGGCTGGGGCTATTGTGTTTGGGCAGTCAAGGGACAGATACTGCTCCTTTTGTTTGTCACGATTGGAGGGGGTATTTCCACTTTCATGACAGTTCGGAGAACAAAGAAAAGGGATAAACAACCATTGAATAATTGGGGTGTTGCCGCCGTTCTATTTTTAATGCTGACGTTTGTTTTGGGTGTGTACTTTTTAGTGGACGACAAGAGAGAAAGTCTAAGGATGGAATGTGTTGCGTCTAATGAATCAGCCAAGGTTTCGTCAGATTTAGCTTCAATAAAGAATGATAATAAAATAATTCAGAAAGAACTCGAGACCGCAAGGTTGGCCGACAGCACCGTTAGAGCCGACATAAAAAAATCAGGCTATCAATATTCAGGCGGAAAAGTAACGCCTCTCCAACAGAATATTCAGAAAGTTGAAAAGGGAGCGAACGCAATTCAGAACAACGCGCCTAATTCAGGGATTCAAAATGTTGGTGATAATAATGATAATAGTCATCAAAATACCGGTGATATTACTGTTGATAAAAGAACCATTGTAAACAAACAATGGGAATTAAGTGATCCTGACAGGCAGCACATACTTGGTATTATTGATTCCTTAATGGTGGAGTTTGATCTTGAAGAACTTAGGCTGGAACTATGTTCAAATGGGAATGGTCAAGTTTTCTATGATCAACTTCTGAAAGCATTACAAGACGGCGGATACAATCCTAAATACGGTATTGACCTCGGCGCCACAAAACTACCTAGTGGCATTCTTTATGTAGTTGACACTGTTCTTAATGTGAATAGAACGCTTAAACTAAGGATTGGCCGGTTTTATCCTCCTTCGCAACCTTAATCCATGCTATCAAAATCCGGCTAATGCAGCAGGTTGCATCTACGATAAGAGTGCCCTTTATCGTCATGAGAAGTATCTGACTATGTTGATCACCTAGATGTCATTTTGGTAATCGCATCACTCGGCATTGTCGGTGAGGAGTCGTCCTTCAACAGGCCAGTTTCAGCCCTGCTGAACAACGACTGAATAATTAACTGCCTGTCTTTGTCGTCTACCTTTGAGTCCTTCAAAAGAGCGAGGTAAAAATATGTGAGCGTGTGCCGCTCTTCGCAGTCTCTTGAAAGGTGAAAAGAACTAAACATAACCTTCGTTATGGCTCTTACACAGTAAGCAATGAATGAAATCAACGTGATGTAAATAATAGACCATCTGATAGCCGCACTCTTATCATCAGCAAACCAACTCGCATAAAGTTGTTCAGGAGCCGTCCAAAGTATCTTCCCAAGAGACCAGCAAGTGGCGCCAACTAACAAAATCAGGACACCGAGAGCAATCCAACCTTGCCTTTTAAGCTTTTCCCCACGATCAGACCAGAATTTGGCAGGTTCCTCTAGTTTTAGCTTTTCGCGATATGCAGTTGTCAATTCTCCGATATGGCCTTTCGACGGTTCATAAAATTTTTCCCAATGGTCCTCTTTTACATTTTTAAACCAGGTATTGAAAAGTTCGTTCTTTTCATCCTTTAGACTATCAATTGATTTGGCGTAGGCCTTATATGCCTCGTTGGCTTTATTGAGGTGATCCGCTAAGTGTGTTTCTGATTCTGATAGATATTTTTTAAAGTCATTCTTTATGGCGGATATTGATCTATCCTCGCCGCTCCTTCGCTTTGGCATTTGAGTTTGATCCTTAAATAGAAATTCGTAAGCCAATACTGCTCCAAAGAAGTTTTCTCTATTGCCGATGTTGTAATCATTTGTCTCCATCAAATAATTGAACGCGCCCTTGAAGCATGAAGGTTTAGTCTCATGAATTTTTAACAGAAAATCGACCTGTGGTGAGTCGAACGTAAGTACCCTTGTAGTATTTCGATTTTTTATTTGCTCGTTCACATTTCTCCAGGAGTGTGACAAACTTCCTCGAGATTGAGTAAGGTTGGTGTTTATAAAATTTATCAAGCTGTTCTTCAGGTCTAAAAAATATCTTTTTGAAAAACTAAGTTCCTGGGGTATCGAACCACCCAATTGTTCCCATCCGGAAATCTGCTGATTAACAAATTCATAAATGGATGACACCCCTTTAAGAGGAAGTGAAACGTCTGAATGAGGAAATGATAATGTCTCCTCAATAGTGTTGAACCATTCAACATCGTTTGCTTCTACGATTTTCTTTTTAAACTCTGAATTTGTCATAACCACATGATTTATCAAAAATTACGGACCAACCAACTGTACCTTCTTCTCATCTTAGCCGTTGAATCAGTTCCGTTAGGTCTCGGTCCATGTACCCGGCGCAAAAAAGTTTCTTCGGAACATCTGTCTTACGTCGCCTCAACTTCAATGTATCGTATTCAATGTCAATATTAAATGGGCAGCGCACACAATCTAAGTAGACATTTGCAAACGATTTTCCCTTGTTTATCCCTCCCTTCCATGTCTTCTTATCAAGAGGACAGTTGTCAACATAGGTAATGTCTGGATCGTCAAAAACACTTCCATACTTGAACTCAATGTTCTTGATTTCCTTTTGTTCGCAATAGTTTCGCTTCAATTCCGATTTAATTTTTTCAACTAGTGTGTTCGCCCTCGGATTGTTTATCCAACGCTTGGATAAAACGCCTTCTATTACCTCATTTTTAAATTCTTGACCAAGAAGTAATTTCTTGCTAGTTAGATACAGTTTCTTAATTATTTGTTCAGCTAGCACCTCGATCGCTGGCAGGTTCAGTTTTTTAATTCTATTCTCTTTTATCAAGTCCACACCGTGAGATACTGTGATCTCAACAATGAGTATCTTACCCTTCGATTCAATTATTATATCCGGTATAATTGACCCAAGCCTTGATTCCAATAATACCTTGTCAATCGGAACTCTCTTCTCTTCTATGACAATTGCTTTTGTACCAGGATAGAAAAATGCGGGGGTCATGATCCAGCCCACGTTGGCTATCAAGTCCTTCGCTATCATGTGAGTGGCGGTCTCAACTCCGCTATTGCAGTCTTGACAACGACAATGCGCAAAATGATGTTCGTTTAAGTCACCCTTTTTCGCGATAAGAGGTCCTTTGCAAGCAGGACAAATACAGCCACATTTGAGGCCGCACTCAACATCGTCGATTGAGACAAGGCGACCATCTTTTAAGCCATATGGTAGTTTTACATTCATCCACTACTGTGCCGCCTAACTCTAAACTATAAGGCGTTGCCGGATTGGAGAACTTAAAAATGTCACATCCTCAATTTCTTAACAGCTTTGCCTTCCCTGCAATTAAAAACCATACTTCACAAGAATGCCTCCGACGATCGTATAATTATTCCCGTTTAGAGTATATAGGCCAATATTGGTGAGATGATCGAAAGCTGCACGCTCCGAAATTTCATTTGTGAACTTATCCGCTTTCTCAAACGGTTTTTTTCGTTTCATAATTGCTCGTCTTAGTATGTACAAATCAGCAATCAATGTGTTCTTTAATATCAGGGATGCCCTATAAAATTGATCTACGGTTATTTGTTTGAGTATTAGCGCTTGGCACAACTTTCCGACAACTGTTGCCTTTCTTTCCTCATCTAAATTTTCTATCAACAACAGGACGTTGTCAAAGAACCTTGTTTTATTCTTACCAAGGCGTTTTAAGAAATTAATTCCTTCTTTATCTGTTGCACTCTCGGTTTCTTTCAAGAACCTCGAAAGTTTTCTATTGAACTGCTTTTGCTTCAACGTGGTAACGTAACTATAAACTGTCTTGCCGGTTGCAACGGTTAAACCCCCAACAGGAGTTTGTCCCTTTGACTGAAGGAACAAATCAATTGTTTGAGACAACATATCAAGTTCGTTTGACATGAAGATTATTTTTTTAACCTCTCAGGTTTAATAACTCCTATTAATTCCGAGTGATGTCTCGAAGTCATCACAAAATCTGCTCGAAGCAGGTTGCACCCAACGTCTAGCCATAAGGCGTGGCGGCATACCAAAATAATCAAATTAAAAATCAACCGTGCCGCTATGACTTATAGCTTTTGTAGCCGGTAGTTTTTCTCCTCGACTCTAATTCCGATCTCCCTTCTCTGAGTCCGATCGGGCAACCCAAAAATCGCGGTCAGTTTATATTTATCTGGTAATGTCAACTTTACCAGTGTTTTTATTATAATTAGATTCTGATAATATTTCATTACCAAGATCGTTTTTACTTTTGAAATAGAATTTTACAATTAACTCACTTTGATCATTGAAATAGATATCTCCAACTGAGTCTTCAATAAAGTCAAATGTTAACTTATTCTTCAGGTTAAGACTTATCGTAAATTTTGTCATTAATACTGCTGCATTTACTTGAGAATACAAATAAGCCACAGCAGGATCCGATATTTTTCTTTTGGTAAGATTAGCTTTTAAAAAAACTGTATCAGTCAAAACCTTTTTATAACTATCAGATAACTTAATCTTATCTATAGTCTCCTTTGCAATTGAAAATTTTGCTTTTCTGGTTTGGTTTACACCATTTGCTACTTCCGTGTAAAAAATTTCATTTTCGATTTTAATGTTTTGCGAGTACGCTGAAACATTGAAAAGAATTATGAACGTCAAAAGAATTGTTTTCATCATGCATCTACCTTGGTTGTTTAATTCCTGCTCTTGCTCGTTTCAAAAATTACCGCCAATATATAGGAATGTCTTAAACCCGATTTTACTTGATCCCACACAGCTATTCCGTTGCAATTACAAGTTCAACCAATCTTGCATTAACCTCAACAATCCCCAGACCTTTTTTTACCTTTGCAACGGCCGTTGCCTATGAGATATGTGTAGCCAAAAGTGTAGCCAGAAAATAAAAAACCCCTAAATCTTTTCAGATTCAGGGGTTGTGTGGGCCCAGCTGGGCACGATCCAGCGACCCCCTGATTATGAGTCAGGTGCTCTAACCAGCTGAGCTATGGGCCCGTTCCGATAGCTATCGGAATCGAGGCGCAATTTTACGGATTTCTGTCGAATACACAATAGTAAACGCCCACCCCGGGCGGTGCCAAAACACGACTTTTATAAAATTCTGGACGCCTTTCGGAATCACCAAGAAGTTAGTGCCACACCACGGTTTCCCAGTATCTTTTACCTTTACTTTTATCGTCAAACCACCACCATGTTTAGTCGAGCTACCCTACCCTTGATCGTGACCCTCGTTTTGTGTCACGGCCTCCTCTTCGGACAAGAAGAACACAAGGAAGAAAAAAAGATTTCCGTAAGCCCGTTTACAGCGCAGTTCCTTATCTCTACGGATACCAGAACCATTTGCTTCAACTTCGTCGGAACAGGAATTCGGTACACCCACAAAAACACCATCATCTCAATATCCCTGTTTCCCACGCTTACATTTCGTGAAGACGAACACCTCGACCCGACTGAACCCAAGAAGCCCTTCGTGCGACCGACGTTCGCGCTCGGACCACTGGTTCAGTACAAAAGGCTAATGGTGGGGTTCCCGTCGTACTACCAGGACGATGAGTGGCATTTCTCCGCAGGCCTTGGGGTGCGGATTGGGAAATTGGAACAAGGAGGGAATGGGAGGAATTAGGAATTGATTGGTGATGGTGATGTTACCAGTCACCGGTTTCCGGTCGCCGGTCGCCGGTGGGCCAGTGGCCGATTGGCGAATAGCAAAGTAGGAATTGATTGGTGATGAGTGATTGGTGATGATTGATTAGTGATTTGGGGGAGAATCATGCTACCAGTTACCGGTTTCCGGTCACCGGTGGGCCAGAAGCCAGTAGCCAGTGGCCAGCAGCCGATTGGCGATTGGCGATTTTTGTTTGGAACCGACTGGCAACCGGTAACTGGCAACCGGCGACGACTTTACTTCAACGTCTTCCCGTAGGTCACCTCATCAAATCCGAGCAGCAGCACTTTATCGTTGTCCTCGATTAATGGGCGTTTGATTATGCTGGTCTTTTCGAGCATCAGGTCGATGGCGGTTCTTTCATTCGTGATCGTGGCTTGTACCTTCTCGTCGAGTTGACGCCAGGTGGTGCCGCGTTTGTTTACCAGGCTCTCCCATCCGACCTGCTTGCTCCACAACTTAAGCTTGGCCTCGGTAACGCCCTTTGTTTTGTAGTCGTGAAATTCAAAGTCGATTTTCTTTTTCTTCAGCCAATCGAGCGCCGATTTCACGGTGTTGCAGTTCTTAATTCCGTAGACGATCATGGTTTCGTGTATTTAAATTTTTTCCGCAGATCTCGCGGATTTTCGCAGATGTTATATTTGTCAAATCAACCGACCAGCAATTAACTATATTCAGGTTCCAAGATATGAAGTCAACTGCAATCTTTAAGCTCACGGGTTTAGTTTCATTGCTAGCCTTGTTCAGCTGTCAACCCAAAAATTCGACCGAGTCAAACATGAAAAAATCTGTCAAAGATCCTCATTCATTCGCCGATCCATCAACCGCCTATGTTACACATCTATCCTGGAACGCGACGGTAGATTTCGAAACAAAAACTTTGCGGGCCACCGCTACCTGGAATATTCAGTCCGTGAAGGATGCAGCGACAATATTGTTTGACACCAAAGATCTTTCGATTGAAAAAGTTTGGCTAAACGACTCGTCGGATGCGTTGTACAAACTCTCAGCGAGCGACCCAACCATGGGACAAAGTCTTTCCATCGACCTCAAGCCGGGCACGACTTCCGTGAGCATTCGCTATAAAACCAGTCCCGGCGCGGAAGCGGTACAGTGGTTAACGCCACAACAAACGGCGGGTAAAAAATATCCATTCCTCTTCACGCAATCCCAGGCCATACTCGCGCGCAGTTGGATCCCTTGTCAGGATTCACCGGGCGTTCGGTTCACATACGATGCGACGGTGACCGTTCCGAAAAATTTATTGGCGTTGATGAGCGCATCCAATCCGCAGCAGCCAAATGAATCGGGCGTATACCATTTTGAAATGAAGCAACCGATTCCATCCTACCTCCTCGCGCTGGCGGTGGGCGATGTTGTATTCAAACCCATCAGCGCACGAAGCGGCATCTATGCTGAATCGTCATTGGTGGACACGGCCGTGTGGGAGTTTGCCGATCTTGAAAAAATGATTGCCGGAGCAGAAGAACTTTACGGTCCCTACCAATGGGATCGTTATGATGTACTGGTGTTGCCGCCAAGTTTTCCTTTCGGTGGAATGGAAAATCCAAGGCTGACATTTGCCACACCGACAATCCTCGCCGGCGATCGCTCGCTGACGTCGCTCATCGCCCATGAACTCGCCCACAGTTGGTCCGGGAACCTGGTGACCAACGCCACCTGGAATGACTTCTGGCTCAATGAAGGTTTCACCGTTTACTTTGAAACCAGGATCATGGAAAAACTTTACGGCCGGGAATATTCTGAAATGTTAGCGTCGTTGAATCTCCAGGATCTGAAAGAAGAAATCAAAACACTCACCGCTGATGGTCTGGTGAACGATACTAAGCTGAAACTGGATCTCACCGGAAGAAATCCAGACGATGGCGTCACCGACATCGCTTACAACAAAGGGTATTTCTTCCTTCGCACCATCGAGGAGAAATATGGCCGCGATAAATTCGATCCCTTTGTGAAGGATTATTTTTCGAGCCATGCTTTCCAGGTGATGGATACGGAAGGATTTATTCCCGTGATCACACAATACTACCAGGAGAAATACAAGATCGCTTTGCCGGATACTTTATTCAGCGATTGGATTTATTCCACGGGTCTACCCAGCTATTGCCCAACGCCCGATGCTATTCGATTCAAAAAAGTAGATCAGACTTTGGCGGACTGGAAAGCGAATGAAAAAATAGAATCCACCTCGACCGGCGGATGGAGCACACACGAGTGGCTTCACTTCCTGAAGAACCTTCCGGAGAAATTGAGCCCGACGCAAATGAAATCGTTGGATGACGCCGGTCGATTCACGGCCAGCGGCAATGCAGAGATTATCACCGCCTGGGGTGTGATCGCCATCCGCAATGGGTATGAAAAAATGAATCCGAAGCTTGAGACCTTCCTGATAAACACCGGCCGCCGTAAGTTCTTAATGCCTTTATACAGTGAGTTTATCAAGACCCCGGCGGGCAAAACCAGGGCTGTTGCCATCTACGAAAAGGCTCGTCCTAACTACCATTTCGTGGCTGTTAACAGCCTGGATAAGCTCCTTAAATAGAGTATGATAGGTACCTTTTGATAGACTATAAATTTATTTAAGGATCGGAGGACAACCTTACCCATTCCTGTAGTAACTTCATTACCCTATTAAAACCTACCATTATGGTCACAACACTACCTAGTATTATGGACATTGTTCAGCTGTATGCTGATCAGATTGGCGGCCAGTTTACTGACTATGATCATTCCAAGTCGGTCATTGTAGTACCCCTCGACAGAAGCCGTTTCCAAACAGTTCTCTCCTGCATTCAGAAAAGCGCTGTGTCCGGACGCGAGCAGGCCGTTTTCGTTTCCAAAGTCTGCGCGCTGAATGACAACCTCGATCTGAGAAGTCTCCTCGAGCAGAATGCAAACTTCGACTACTGCAAGTTTGTTATTGAGGATAACTATTTGAAAATCGAGGCATCCTGTCTGGTCGAAACCGTCAACGATGAACAAGTAAAAGAAATGATCCAGGAGGTCGCACAGCTGGCCGATCATTACGAATTGAAGTTCACCGGCAAGGACATCCACTAGTTTTCACATTTAGCGTTTTAAGAGCGCTGAACTTCCTACCTTTGCAAGAGCAAGCCGCCTTATCGCTCGCCTGATTCGTCGGGAGGGAGGAAAGTCCGGGCAGCTCAGGGCAGCGTACTTCCTAACAGGAAGGTCCCACCCGTAAGGGATCGGGAACAGACAGTGCCACAGAAAACAAACTACCCTTGCCGACTTGTCGGGAAGGGCAAAGGTGAAAAGGTGAGGTAAGAGCTCACCGGCCCGATAGTGATATCGGGCGCATGGTAAACCTTACGCGTTGAAAGGTCAAATAAGTTTCGGATTGGAGTAGCCTTGCTCCTGATTGCTGCAAAGCAATCTTCCGTAACGGGTAGACTGATAGATCCCGACTGTGAAGTCGGGACCAGACAAATGATGAGGGCCCGCCCGACAACAATCGGGTTGGGATACAGAACCCGGCTTACAGGCTTGTTATTATTTAAACCTGCTTACTCAGCAGGTTTAATTTTTTATATTGAGAGCCGTTTCGCATCGACCTGTAAGGTCAATATCTACCCAACACATAATCCAGAAAGTCAGTGGCCAAAATTCTAATCATCGAAGACGACAATAAAATTCGTTCGATCCTGAAAGAGATCCTCGAAGAAAAAGAACATGAGGTGACGGAAGCCGCAGACGGCCAGGAGGGTTTCAAGAAACTGGAGCAAGGTAGCTTTGATCTCTGCTTGTGTGACATCAAGATGCCTAAGATGGATGGCCTGGAAGTGCTGGAGAAATCAAAGGACGCCGGACTCGCTACGAACTTCATAATCATTTCTGCGCACGGCACCATCGACGTAGCCGTGGAAGCTGTCAAGAAGGGCGCGTTTGATTTTCTGCAAAAGCCCTTCGACCTCGGACGCCTGGAGATCACGCTGCGAAACGCCCTGGACAAAACATCACTGGTAAAAGAAACCAGAAGTTTAAAGAAGAAGATCACCAAGAAATTCGATATGGTGGGCGAATCGCAGCCCATCAACGACGTTAAGGAGATGATCGAAAAAGTAGCACCTACGGACGCACGGGTTTTAGTGACTGGTCCCAATGGCTCGGGAAAAGAACTTGTCGCGCGCTGGGTGCACGAAAAAAGTAAGAGAGCCGGCGGACCGCTCGTTGAAGTAAACTGCGCCGCCATTCCCTCTGAGTTAATTGAGAGTGAACTGTTCGGCCACGAGAAAGGATCGTTTACGTCTGCCATCAAACAGCGCCTGGGAAAATTCGAACTCGCTGAAGGTGGTACGATATTCCTGGATGAGATCGGCGATATGAGCCTCTCCGCTCAAGCAAAAGTTTTGCGCGCACTGCAGGAAAACAAAATCGCCCGTGTGGGTGGCGATAAGGAAATCACGGTGAACGTGAGAGTCGTGGCAGCGACCAACAAAGACCTCAAAAAAGAAATTGTTGAACATCGTTTTCGCGAAGATTTATATCACCGCCTGAGTGTGATCGTCATCAAAGTACCACCACTGAACGAACGCAAAGAAGATATTCCCCTGCTGGTCGATAAATTTCTGGAAGACATCGCCGAGGAATATGGCGCAAAGAAAAAGACCGTTCATGCCAAAGCCATGACGGCATTAAAGGATCACAACTGGACAGGAAACATCCGTGAGCTGAGGAATGTTGTCGAACGACTGGTGATTATGAGTGGTGACGAGATTAGTGGGGATGATGTGAAACGGTACTTGTAGGGGTTCACAGTTAACGGTTCACAGTTCACAGTCATGTGGGGAAGCGATTGGGTGCGGGTTCAGAAGAACACGTTCACAGTTGACGGTTGACAGTGGTGTGGGCGAGGGTTTGTGTGTGCGGTGCCTGCCAGTATCTTAAGACCTTCCTTCACTCTCGCTCTCACGCTCACACTCGCTCACTCCGCCCGTGCCCACACGCCGTGAACCGTGAACCGATAACCGATAACTAAATGAAGATAGCCATCATCGGCGCCACTGGAATGTTGGGCCAACCAGTAGCAAAAGAATTAGCCAAAGCATTTGATGTCACGGCGCTCGTCAGAGATGAAGCAAAAGCCAAATCAGTACTACCCGGTTCGATCAGGCTGGTAAAAGGTGATCTCAAAAATCCGGCAGATTTATCCGCGCTGCTGAAAGGCCAGGATGCCTTATACATCAATCTCAACCTCGATCGCGGAAGCCGAAAGAAAGACTTTCAGTCGGAACGCGAAGGTCTGGATATCATTCTGCAGGCGGCGCGCGCGGCATCGATCAGGAGGATTGCGTTCATCAGTTCTGTCGTCATGAACTACCAGGGAATGGATGGATTTAACTGGTGGGTATTTGAACTGAAGCACAACGCCGTGAAAAAGATACGCGAGAGCGGCATACCTTATACGATATTCTATCCCTCCACCTTCATGGAGAATTTCGAGACTACCTATCGACAAGGAAACAAGATTTTACTCGCGGGGCAGTCGTTGCATAAGATGTATTTTATCGCCGGGCAGGATTATGGGAGGCAAGTGGCTCGATCGTTTCAAATCCTGAAAGACCAAAACAAGGAATACGTCATTCAGGGAACAGAAGGATTTACGGCAGGCGAAGCCGCTGAAGAATACGTCCGTCACTATTCAAAAGAGAAACTGGTTCTCTCCCGTGCGCCACTCGGCTTGTTAAAAATTCTGGGCATGTTCAGCGCATCAATCGACTACGGATATCACATCATCACCGCGCTAAACAAGTATCCGGAAAAATTCGAAGCGTTGCCTGTGTGGGAAGAACTCGGTAAACCTGAAATCACGCTGAAACAGTTCGCGCAGCGTTAGAGGCGTTAGAGGCTAATTCCTGATAAGTCCCAGGAAGACTTGGGATCATAAAACAGTGTTCCCTTCTCCACCACCAACGGTGATGGGATGTTATCGGAATAAATTGTCCCAGTTCCCAGACCCTGCGGCATGGTAGTAGAGAACTGCGATACAAACTGACTGATCGCATTCAACCCCACGCTTGATTCCAGTGCTGACGTAAGCCACCAATCAATGCCCAGTGATTCTGCCAGCTTGATCCATTCCGTGCAGCCTGTAAGTCCGCCGTGCAGCGTTGGCTTGAGAATAATGTAACGAGGCTTCAGATTCTCAAGGATTTTCCTTCTATGTTCACCTTCAACGCCAATGAGCTCTTCATCTAATGCAACGGGGATGGGTGATTTTCGGCACAACTCCTCCGTAGCCTCATGACCAGGTTTCAGTGGTTGCTCAATCGAGTGAACGTTGAACTTGGCGAGCTCGTTCAGTTTGAAAAGTACGTCGTCGATCTTGAAGGCTCCGTTGGCGTCCAGTCGCACTTCGATGTCTTCGCGGAAGTATCGCTTGCGAATGTATTGCAACACATCGCATTCCTTGTCGAAATCCAATCCGCCAACTTTTAATTTTATGCATCGAAATCCCTGCGCGATTTTTTGGTTGATCTGGTTCATCATGAAATCCAGGTCACCCATCCAGATCAAACCATTGATTGGAATTTTCTTTCCCGACACGAATTCATTGTCATAGATCAGTCGCTTGCCGCCCAGTCGCAGATCGGCCAGCGCTGTTTCAAGGCCAAAGGTTATCGCTGGAAAACCCTGCGGCACGAGCTCACGAACGTCACGCGGCACCGTCGCCAGGGTGAAACTGCTGATCTTGCCTACCGTTGATTTTAAGGTGTCCTCAAACTCAGGGCGAGCATCCTGACTTAAGCCCGGCAACGGCCCTGATTCACCCATACCAAAAATCTCCGGGTTCGCTTCATCCCAGATCTTGATGAACCACGAAGTCTTATCGCGCATCAACCCGCGCGAGGTACGTGCTTTAAAATTGAACTGAAATACTTTCTTATGAACCGATGCCTGAAGCGCCATGTGATTGCTAAAATATGATTTATTTCCTTGTGGTTCCTTTGTGTCTTAGTGCCTTCGTGGCAAAAAGCTTTAGTGTGAGGGATTTTTTGCCACAAGGACACTAAGGCACCAGGGTGTCACAAAGTAGTTTAGAGAACAAAAGTTAGGATGTACCTTTGATGCCGATGGAGCCGATTGATATCAATCATTACACCTATTCCCTTCCTTCGGAAAGAATTGCGCTATTCCCCCTCGAGAACAGAGATCAGTCGAAACTGTTGGTCTATCAACAAGGAAAGGTCGAGCACCGGCAATTTCAATCGCTTCCGGATCTCCTTCCATCCAACACCCTTTTGTTTTTTAATGACACGAAAGTAATTCCGGCGCGCCTTCACTTTACGAAAGAAACCGGCGCCGTGATTGAAGTATTTCTGTTAAGCCCCATTGCTCCTTCTACCCTACTGGCCGAGGCCATGGTAGCCCATCGCGTGAGTCGATGGAAGTGCACCATCGGCAACCTGAAGCGTTGGACTGAAGGAAAGCGCATTGAAAAGAAAATCGGAGATACGTCCGTCCAGGCAACGCTCCTGGACGAGCGTGAAGGGGTCGTGGAGTTTCATTGGGAATCGGATCAGTCATTTGCTGAGCTCATCCGCCTATCCGGTGAAACACCTTTGCCTCCTTATATCAAACGCAAGGCCGAGGGATCAGATCGCGAGCGATACCAAACGGTGTACGCGCACTACGAGGGCGCAGTCGCGGCGCCGACCGCCGGGCTTCACTTTACGCCCGGGATACTGGAGACGCTGCAGCACAAAGGAATTACCAGCGACTATGTAACCTTGCACGTGAGTGCCGGCACGTTCCAGCCGGTGAAAGTCCAGAATGCGGCGGAGCACATCATGCACAACGAACAAGTTGTTATCTCCCGAAAGAATCTGGAAAACTTAATGGATGAGTCGCGTTTCATCGTCGCGGTGGGCACGACTTCATTGCGGACCCTGGAAAGTTCATACTGGTTTGGCGCCAACCTTTTGCAAGATCCAACAAAAGAATTTGCCATTACGCAGCATGACCCTTACCAACAACGCAGTTCGCTTCCATCAAAAAAAGGAGCAATTAGCGCCGTGCTTCGATACCTGGAGTCAAATCATCAATCAGCCATAACGGGGCGAACATCGCTCTACATCATGCCCGGTTATACCTTCCGAATATGCCGCGGGCTGGTCACCAATTTTCATCAACCGGGTTCAACATTGATTCTGCTGGTTGCGGCCTTTGTCGGAAATGACTGGAAGAAAATTTACAGCGAGGCGATGGCGAACGACTACCGATTCTTGAGTTATGGTGACAGCTCTTTGTTATTGCCTTAACTCCCCTTTGCGTATCCTTTGCGTCTCAGCGCCTCTGCGGTAAAATTTTTTTAGCCGCTAAGGTCACGCAAGGCAGGAAATGACGACCGGCTTAAAACAAAGAAGCCGCCCTGAGCAGGCGGCTTCTTCATAAATCAAAACAGATGTATTATTGAGGCGTAGCCTTAAACACTGTCTGGATGCCCTCCAGTCCGCAGCAACTGGGTGCAATGTATTCAATGGAGAATGTGATTTCTCCCGTTACCGGGTCTATCGTCGTCCCTGAATTAAACTGAACGTTGACCACGGTGCCGAAATCTACCGACCCGACATCCGGTGTCAGCGTGCCACAGATATCGGTAAAGCGATACTTGATCGGAAAGTCCGGCCCGAAGATATCCATGGAGATGTCTGAGATCTCGTAGTAGCCCGCTGCAACCTGATCGATCGATTGACCATTCAAGGTGGCAACTTCCCCATTCGTTCCGGAGACTAAGGTAAATTTATAATCTCCTGCGAGGTCAGATTCGCACGCTACGTTGTAGGTGAGCGTCACTGGTTTCTTCGAGAAAACACTGGGACTGTAACCTCCGTCGAGGTACCGCCCATCGGCCATCCTCATGTTTCCGCCGATGATAAAGGAGTCGCCCAGGCTGAGAGAATCAGCCGTTACAACTTCCGGTTCAAAGGCTGCTAACAATTCATCGAAGGTCATGGTGACGGCACCCGGAAAGCTGCTCACCGTGCTGGCGATCACCTCTTCCGCCTCACCTGTTTCGGAGTTGTTGTAGGTTATCTTGATATCGATGCTTTCAACATCGGCTAACCCTTCCTTGTCAACGGTGAAGTCGATGTTCGTCGCATCGAAGTCCGCATAGTTAATAAACCCGGTATCGTTAGTCCCTGCTGCAAACAGGGGTATCGATCCTTGCTGGAAGTCGTCGAACTGTTGCTTGTCCTCGTCTGCACAGGACCCGTACACCATCAACAGCAACACGACTGCAACATATTTTATTTTGATATTCTTGTACATATTAATTTCGATTTGCGTGAATTAATTAGGATCCCAAAAAACAAGGTCTGTCGTAACCGTTTTTTGATCCGGAGCATTTTGATTCAAGTTCAGAGCATTTTGATTGTAGGCTAACACAACCGGATAACCCCGGCTGGTCACCGTAAAGGGAATGCCGTCATTGTTTGGATCAAACATAACTGGATATCCTGTGCGACGATAGTCGGTATAGGAATCCATCGCAAATCCGAAACTCGCGATCCACTTCTCTGTCATGATCAGTTCCAACTGGCCGGCAGGTGAAGCGGCATCATATTTCGCCAACACCGCCGTGACGTAAGTATTGATGGCTGTATTTCCAATAAGGGCTACACCGGCTTCTTCGGCAACGGCGTTAACCTTCGCGAAAGAGGCGCGCATGGCATCCTCGAGCAGATCCCTCGGGTCTCCTGAAACGCCGGCTTCCGTCAAGGCTAATTCAGCCTGGATGTACAGTGAACTGAAATAAGGAAGCAGTCGCTGGGCCACATTACCCGGGCCAGTGATTGCGCCGGATGTATTCACTTCGCCACCGTTGTCGTCGTCAAAACGTCCGCCGATCGGGTAAAGTCCCAATACGGTTTGAGAGCGATCTTGCTGGAATCCCTGGTTCACACCTTGTGAAGCAAAGTAGATCGACAAGAACCCGTTGTCATCGGTGTATTCGGTCGGGTTTTGAGCGTCAGCAGGGTCGGTGATTTGCTTGAACCAATAGTAGGGTACGCGCGGATCCACAACGCCGGATAACACATCGTTCAGTGAACTTTGGTTGGTTAAAATCTCGTAGAAGTAAGGACTGATATAAGAGACTTTGTTTCCAAGGGTGTATTCAAAAACGAAAGCGGGGTTGCGATCATCGGGAGCAACTGATGTTCCATAGGCAAGCTCAAAGTCGCCGTCATCTTCCATCAGGTCACCTTCTGTCAACAATGCATTCACTTCCGCGCTAACGTCGTCGACGAGGCGAACCTGGTTGTACAACTTCAGCTTGAGGGTTTTGGCAAACTTTCTCCATCTGTCAAGGTCTCCGCCATAAATCACGTCGTCGCCGCCTGGCACATCTTCCGAATCGGCCTCCAGGTTTCCAATGCCTGTGTCGATCAGCGCGATCAGTTGCGGATAGATCGCTGCATCGTCATCGTAGTTCGGGTAGAGAAACTCGGCACCTTTCAAAGCTTCCGAATACGGGATGTCTCCCCAAACGTCAACCATCATACTGAAAGAGTAAGCTGTGAGCACTTGCGCGATCCCTACATAGTGGAGGGAATTTTCAGCTGTACCGTTATCGATAACCACTTTCAAATCCTCCAGGGCGCCAGAGTACAAGTTTTGCCAGGCCGTTGTGATCTGGAAGTCTTCTCCAGACACAAAGTAAGAGTCAACGCTTCCACGCTGAACAGTCTGGTGTACCAGGATCGATCCAGGCGTTGAAAGACCATTGCTTCCGATACCCAGTGAGTTGACCATGGTAACCTCCGACTGCGTGAGCAGCTGGCCTAAGGTCACATCAGAGGGATTGTTGGGATCTACATTGATGTCGAGAAAACCATCTCCGCAGCTTGAGCCGATCACCACAAGCCCCGTCAGGATTCCTGCTTTTATATATCGCTTAAAGTTCATGTTTCAAAAATTTAGGATTAGAATGAAACCATCAGATTGACGCCATAACGCTTCACCGAAGGAGCGGTGTTGTATTCAACGCCCGTATAGTTTTGAGCACCGAACGAGCTGGTTTCCGGATCATAGTTTGTATGCTTCGGGAAGTTCGGCGCGTTGTACCACAAATTCCTGCCGGTAAAGTTGATGCTGACGGAACCAAATGGTGTCTTGCTCAACAAGGTTTTCGGCAGTTGATATCCGAGGGTTAGTTCACTGAGACGAATAACCGTTGCATCAAAGATGCTGTTCTCATCTGCTGAGTTGATACCAAAAGATCCACCGGCGGTCTGGAAGTAGATGTCGTTCATGATCACCTGGGTGGTGTTCGGAACTTTTTGTCCATCTACAAGAATGGGTTCATACGTATCGGTATTTCCATATACACCGGGAACGATGAACGTGCCTTCGCGATTCTCCGTGTCTTTCGTAACGCCTCGACCCAGGTAGAACTGGTTCGTAGCGGAGAAGAGGTCGCCACCATGCCGATAGTTAAACAAGCAGGAGAAAGAAATTCCTTTAAACGACACACCCGTCCCGAGGCTCGCCAGAAACTTGGGATTCGGATCGCCAATAAATTTAAAGTCAGGCGACTGGATTAACAGGCCCGTTGCCGGATCAATGAGGAAGTTGCCTTCGTCGTCGGTAGTATTGTACGATCCCTTCAGTCTGCCGTACGGCTCGCCTGCTGCCAACACCGGTGTTACGCTGCCACCATACAGGTTGCGCAGGATGATTTGCTCAATACCCGGCGCCAGCGCTTCAACATAGTTTCTGTTCCGTGTGAAGGTTCCGTAAAGAGTCCAGGTAAATCCGTTGGAAAGCTTGACTGGTGTTGCTTCGAGACCGATCTCAATACCCTTGTTGGACATCTCTCCGAAGTTTGTGATCGCCTGGTTGAATCCGGTTTCATCCGGCAGAGCGATGGGAGCAATCTGATCGGTCGTGCGGATGTCATAGTAAGTGAACTTCACCCCTAACCTGTTGTCGAAGAATTGCAGGTCTGTTCCCAATTCGATAGTCGTGGTGAACTCGGGTGTGAGGTTCGGATCGTATACGGTCGTTCCCGTTGTTGCGCCCGGCTGTCCACGGAAAGGAAGGTCGTTGCCCGGGACGGATCCGACCAGCCCGCTGCTGTTGCCGAGGTTCAAACTATACGTTGGATAGAGAGAATAAACCGGTGCATCGTTTCCGACTTTTGACCAGGCTGCCCGGATTTTTCCGTTGGACAGGAAGGACGGTTTAACACCAAGCGCTTCGGAGAACACAAACGATGCACTCACCGATGGATAGAAGAAGCTGCGCTTGTCCGGTGGCAACGTTGAAGACCAGTCGTTGCGGCCCGTCAGGTTCAGGAATAGAAAGTCCTTATAACTGAACGACAGATCGCCCAATGCACCGATCAACCTCCGTTGAAAATACGTTCCGCCAAACGGCGTCACAGAGTTGAAGTTGTCGATGTCATCAATTTCAAAAGCGATTTGCTGAACCGCTTTAACCTGCTGGTTTTCACCTGTGCGCTGGTTGACACTGTACCCTACGATCGCTCTCAGGTTGAGATCATCTGTGAGGTTGCGATTAAAGGTGACAAGTAAGTTCGATTCGATTTCCTGATAGTAGATATCGTCTGTAATGAGTTGTCCGATCCCACCGACACCGACGGAACCCTTGCGCGTAACTTCTTTTCTTCTGTCGTTGTAGGTATTGATACCGATTTTGTAGGTGGCGCTTAGCCAATCGTTGAAATCATAACCGACGTTTAAGCCAGCGGCAATCCGGTTCACCTGACTTCGAAGTCCATTGTACTGGGTTGACCAGTACGGGTTATCGGCTGCTGCACCGAGGAAGAACAAGTTGGAATGATCGGCGGGCTTTTCATAAGGTTGACCCGTGATGTCCCAGTTACGACCGGGGAACAACACGCGCGAAAACGCTGATGCACTCACCTGGTTGGCGGATCCATAACCGCTCAACGGACCCTTCTGCTCGGTATTTGTGAAAGTCAGATTTCCTCCGACGTGGAATCCATTTTCCAATTCGGTATTTCCACCGACGCTGACATTCGTTTTGTCATATTCGGAATTCGGGATGTAGCCCTCCTGGTTCAGGCGGGAAGCCACTACGGTGAAAATAGATTTTTCGTTTCCACCGCGCACTGTGATGGAATTGTCCCACACTTTACCATTTTGGAAAAAGTCGCTCACGTTGTTCGGATAGGCGCGATAAGCAACGCGTGCCGGCGCATCCGGAAACGTGGCGGAATACCAATAAGGGATAGAGTCATACTCACTTCCATTCGGCGTGACGGTGCCATCGGGGTTGTAGTTCACGCCAGGTCCTGGCCGGTCGAATGCAGGACCCCAGCTTCCGTTGGCGACCGCGTAATCAAACTTCGACCCGTTGCCGTACTTGTTCTGATAGTCGGGTAGGTTGGCTACTTGCTCGATCGCGAACCCTGAATTGAAGGAGATCTCAAGACCTTTTTTAGAAGCACGACTACTTCCCGACTTTGTCGTAATAATCACCACCCCGTTGGATGCACGAACGCCGTACAAAGCAGCGGCCGCTCCACCGGGCAAAATGTTGATGGATTCAATGTTGTTCGGGTCGATGTCGGAAATCCGGCTTGCATACGCCGCGCCATCCGTCAGTTCATTGGATGATGTATTGTATGAATTGTCGTAAGGAATCCCATCGACGATAAACAAGGGTTGGTTGTTTCCAAAGAAAGATTTGTTTCCGCGAATCGTGATGCGGGTTGCACTTCCGGGCGCGCCGCTGGAACTCATCACGTTCACTCCCGGAACTTTTCCCTGCAAGCTCTTCAGTACATCCGGTTCGGATCTTTGTGCGATCTTATCGCCGCCGATGTTGGCAACGGTATAGCCCAGCGCTTTTGTCTGGCGTTCAATACCAGCGGCTGTCACTACGACTTCTCCCAGTTGGGTGATGTCTTGAGTCATAAACAGGTCGATGGTTGTACGGCCACCGATATCAATTTCCTGCGTCACGAGTCCGATGAAAGAGAAAACCAGCGTGCTGCTGGTTGCCGGAACAGCCAGTTGATAGCCGCCGTTAGCATCGGTTACGGTACCGACCGTGGTACCTTTTATCACGACGTTTACTCCGGGTAACGGAGATCCGTCTTCTGCCGCCGTTACCTTTCCGGTAACGGTTCGCTCTTGCGCCCACACTACACTCACGTGCAGCAGACATAAGAAACTAATTAGTAAAAACTTCCTCATACTTTTTGGATTTGTTTTAACAATAAACTCCATCCCGAAAAAATCGCGAACGATCGTCAGGACGTTATTCAAAACTCCCAAAAGCATGTTCTAAATGAATGACTCATAGTTTGGTATATTCTTCCATTATCTATAACCCCAATTACGTTAGGGAAAAATTTTTCCCAATCGGACTGACCATCCGGCAACACAAACAAGTCGATGGCAGGTTGCGCTCGTACACAAGCGGTGAGAAAGGAAACTAATGACTGAACAATGGTGGCGATTTTTGCGGGAGACTGGATAAAACAAAAAGCCCCTCCGTCTGAGGGGCTAATCCTTCTGTGAAATTTTTTTCATTAACCTAAACTTATGAAGAAATTTCTACTAGTATGAGGAAGGATCTTGTAACAAAGTTTAACATACGTGTCAATAATTCTATCACCCATTACGGTTGATTTTGAAAAGTCGGAAAGTCCGGAAGTCGGGAAGTCGGAAAGTCCGGAAGTTAGATGTGCGGAAGTTAAAAGTGCAGAAGGTTGAAGGATAGAGCTCGAAGCTAAAAGTCTGGAAGTTGGAAAATCTAGAAGTAGAAAGTCCGAAAGTAATGCAGCACTGCATGGCTTTCGGACTTCCGGACTTCCCGACTTTCGGACTTTCGGACTTCCGGACTTTCGGACTAAATCAACTTTTCAAGGTTTGCCTTCGCAATGGCTTCCGATTTGCTATTCACCTGAAGTTTGGAATAGATGTTCTTGATGTGCGTTTTGGCCGTCTCTTTCGAAATGAAAAGCTCTTCCGAAATTTGGGTGTACGTTTTTCCTTCTGATATCAATTGAAGGATTTCGGTCTCGCGCTTCGTGAGCGGAGAGTTGGGGTTGACGTGAAAATTATCAATGACCATACGTGCAATACGGCTGCTCATGGGGGCGCCTCCCTTTACAATTTCTTCCAGTGCGGCCAACAACTCCATGTAGTTAGCACTTTTCGTAATGTATCCAGATGCTCCGGCCTTCAAGGCCTCAAATACCAGCTCACTGTCTTCATAAACGGTCACCATGATGATATCCGTGTGCGGGCTCTTCTCTTTAATGATCTTCGTGCCCTGGATTCCATTCATGCCGGGGAGTTCCACATCCATCAAAACAATTTCGGGTTTGTCGCGATTGAGATTGTCGATCGCATCTTCGCAGCTTCCGTAGGCCGTGACGACCATAAACTTTTGCGAGCTGTTAACGATCAGGTTGAAGCTGTTCCGGATTTCCTGATCATCTTCAACGATCATCACTCTTTTCTTAAAGGGCAAGGCCATACTTCAGGGTTTTGGTTAGTTTGAAGGTCAGGGTGATACTTACACCCTGTTGCTTAACACTGTTTATACGTAAAACGGAATTTATCCTATCGGCTCTTTCCCGAATATTTTGAAGACCGTTCGATTTTTCTATTTCACCGGTCGAAAACCCTATACCATCGTCGCCAAAGCTCATCTCGAAGTGATCGTTCTCTGTCCGGTTTAGCGACAACGTCACGTTCTGCGCCTGCGAATACTTGAAGGCGTTCGTCATCGCCTCCTTAAAGATGAGGTTCGCCTCCCGGCTGAAGCCGTACGGCAGCTTTACTTTATCTTTCACCTCGTTGAATGCTCTGAACTGTATACCCTTTTCCTCGAAGAGCTTCTCTCCAAAATCGCGGATATGGATGAATAGCTTCGAGAGCTCGTCGTTTACTGGATCAATTGACCAGATGAAATCCCGCGTTCCGCTGTACAGGTATTTCGCAGAGTCCTCCACTTTGGTGTATAAGTCGCTGCTGCCGTTCATGCTGCCATTGCCATGATGATGGTGGCCGTTGCTTTCGCTACCCTGGTTGAGGCGCAGCAAGCTGATGTAATTGATAATCCGGGTAAGCTGATTGCCCATCTCATCATGAAAGTCGCGGGCGATTTCCTTTCTCAACGTCTCCTGCTCCTTCACACGAATCCGTTCTAGCATCACCACCTTGTTTACGCGCTGTTTCACGCGCAAATACAAAATCAATGTGATCAACCCCGCCGCGAGGATTAATGCGCCCACGATGAACGAAGCCGTCTGATAGAAAGGCGTCTTGATCGTGAAAGGATAAGCAATCATGCGTTCGTCCCAACTGCCTTTATTATCGGTGCTCATCACCCTGAACACGTAGTCGCCCGGAGGAAGATTACTGTAGGTCGCAAAACTCGTCGACGACTGCTGCGACCATTTCTTATCAAATCCTTCCAGGTAGTATTTGAACTTAACCGACTTGGGATAACGCTTGTCGACGCGGTTGAACAAAAACGTTATATGGTTCTTGTCCGGTGGGAGTTCCATCTCGGTGGGCAGCTTAAAGAACCCCTCCGCGGATTTTGAAAACTCGTAAGGTGAGTATTCACCGTAAAACAATTTTATTCCCGTCAGGTGAACTCCGAAGGATGTTCTGGACTGATCGCTGAGGTCGTTGAACTCATACAAGCCATCGATCAAGCCAAAGTACTTGTCCTTACCATTGATCAGGAAGGCGTTCGCATTGGTTTCTACGCCGGTCAATCCATTGTCGTAACCATAATACAGGTTCTCTACAATTTCGAGTTTGGAGTCGAGCTTAACACGATTGATACCTTTCTCCGTGCCGATCCATAGATTCTGCTTTTCGTCAGGCACCGCGAAATAAATGAAGTCGGACGCAAGCCCTTCATCTGAAGTGATAAATCGATTCTGCCTGTTCGTGGGATTAAAGATCATGACGCCCGCACCACCCGTGCTGATGGACAACAGCGAATCGCGAAAGTCATTGATGCTAATGATATTGGTGTTGTTCAGGCCCGGGATGGATATGTAGTCGATCGTGCCGTTCTTCCAGGTTTGCAATCCGAAGTCGTTGCCGATAAAAAGTGTTTTGTATTTCTCAGAGTAGTGCGTGTGCCAGACCATGTTCACCAGGAGACCGTCGGCAGCGCTGTAGTTGCGAAATGATTTGCCATCAAAGTAGGATAGTCCATTGCCCGTGCCGATCCATATTCCACCCTTTTCATCAAAGTCCAGTGAATGAACGTACCATCCGGGCAGCCCTTCTTGTCTTCCGAACCATTCAAACTTGTCGGCTGTTGGATTGTATCGACCTAATCCGGCGCCTGAGCCTACCCAAATTTTTCCGTCGGGCGCTTCTTTTATGGTCGTGATCACATTCCGATAGTTCTCCTCAGCATCGACATAGGAACTGACCTTACCTTTCTTGATTTTCCATAGTCCTTTGGAGAATGTGCCAATCCAGTTGTTGCCCTTGCTGTCGGCAAGAATAGCCATCACACCCTGGAGTTCTTCGGAGCTGCAGCGGTTGAAGTCCTGAATAAAATACCGGAACAATCCGCGCCCGCTGGAAGCCAGCCAGGTGTTGCCTTCTGAATCATTCAGCACTTGTGAGATGCTGACGTCGCGAATCACGGTATCACCTTTGAGCTTACCATCATCGCCAAAAGATTCTTTCAATAATTTGTCACCGCCACTGGTCCAGAAGAAATCGTTCTTCTCATCGTAAGCCAAAACGTAATGATCGATTTGCCAGGGAAGTTTTGTGACAGATTTATTTTTCTCATCGAGTTTAAATAACCCTTTCTCTGTGCGGAAAAGTATATCCTGCTTGTAGTCGAAGACGAAATACAGTTTTCCAGGATCGAATCCCGGCGAGAACGAAAAGGCTTTTCCGCCTTTTGGCTGAACCAGGTAGGAGCCGTCGTCGAGGAAAAAACAGCTGGTGCCGGCAAGCGATTTGTGATAGCGCATGATGCGGCGATCGCGTTGCACGGGCTTGTCCCAATAGTATACCGAGTCTTGATGAATTTTAGCCAGCCCACCATTGGCGGTGATCAAAAAAACAGAGTCACCATTTTCAAATACTCTTCTGAACCGTTTGGATGCAGGCAACGATCGGGTATCCTCAAAACGCTTGAATGTGCTGCCGTCAAATTTGGTGAGGCCGCGGGTGTGATGGATCCACAAGTTTTGATGCTGGTCTAAGATCAACCCGGCGATATCATTAGAAAGGAGCCCGTCTTTAGTAGTATACACTTTAAACTCGCGTCCATCAAAACGCGCAAGTCCTCCGCCCATGGTACCTGCCCAGAGGTATCCATTGGCGTCCTCCACGAGCGCCATTACCTGAGATTGGGGGAGGCCGTCAACGGCCGTATAGTTGCGGGTGGAATAAAGAAAATGCTGCGCAGAGGCCTCTTCGTTGAAAAAGCCCAAAATCATGAACACAATAACTACCCTTCTCATACTATTCAATAAGCAAAGTACAGGTTTCCCGGAGGCCGAAGTATCCCTCATCTTTAGGTATTTCCCCTCACCTTTCTTGCCGAATGGTGCAACGTAACCCCACCTTCTGGAGTCTTATACGCACGCCATTAAACAAAAGGTCATGATCAAGAACTATTTCAGCATCGGCTTGCGCAACCTGCGGAAACATCTTACCTACTCTATTATTAATATAGGAGGCTTCTCCCTTGGGCTGGCCACCTGCATTTTACTGATCGGCTGGATAGCCCATGAAGTAAGTTATGACAAATTCCACGAAAGGGCCGACCAATTATATAGAGTGTCACTGGAATACAGTTTCGGCGGTCAAACTTCCAAAACTTCCGTTTCTCCCACTGCGCTGCTCCCAGCTTTACAAAAAAACTTTCCAGAAATAGAAAATGGCGTCCGCCTTTTCAATCCGTCATCGGGAAGGTCCTACACCGTCCGGTATGAGGAAAAGCTTTATGCGGAAAATAAATTTCATTACGCGGATAGTACCTTCTTTAAGATTTTCACATTTCCATTGTTGGCTGGCAATCCCGACAAGGTTCTGACCGATCCGAACACGGTCGTTGTGACCACGTCAACAGCACAAAAATATTTTGGTCATGAAAACCCCATCGGAAAAATACTCGAGATTAATCGTGACGCTCATTACACAGTGACCGGTGTCGTTCAGGATCCGCCTTCGAACTCACTTATTCAATTTGATTTTATTGGATCATTCTCTTCACTGGACGCCGCGCGCGAACTTTCCTGGTGGACCGCCAACTACGAAACTTACGTCGTGATGAATAACGTGGCTGACGTTGGCCGCCTCACAGAAAAAACGGAAGCGCTGGTAAAGCAGGAGTTGGCGTCGGAGCTTACCAATCCCGGCGACTTTGTGAAATACAACTTCATACGGCTGACGGATATTTATTTGTACTCTGACATGAAAGAGTCCCAGCCCGTAGGCAACATCCAATATGTACGCATCTTTGGAGCCATTACAATTCTCATTTTGTTGGTTGCCTGCATTAACTACATCAACCTGGCGACAGCGCGGGCTACGGATCGCGCCAAGGAGGTTGGCATCCGGAAAGTTATCGGCGCGCTGCGCAAGCAATTGGTTCTTCAATTCATCAGCGAGTCGATCATCGTTACCATGCTCTCGCTGTGTCTGGCATTTTTGTTCACGCGACTGGTACTTCCCTTATTCAACAACATGACAGGAAAATACTTGCCGGTGGACCACTTCATCAATGTCCCTTTCCTTTTAGTGGCCGTGGCTACGGCGCTGATCATTGCCGTGATTGCAGGAGGATACCCGGCTTTTGCTATTGCTGCCTTCAAACCCGTTCACACATTGAAAGGAAATTTCAAAACTTCTGAAAAAGGTGTTTGGCTGAGAAAAGGCCTGGTGGTATTTCAGTTCAGCATCTCCATTGTGTTATTGGTGGGGACCATTGTGGTGCTGCAGCAACTTTCATTTATTCAACACATGCGATTGGGTTACAATAAAGACCAGGTCGTGGTGTTGCCGCTCGACAGTAAGACGCGCGAAATTCTCCCGCAGCTTAAAACAGAAATTATCCGGCGTGGTGTCGCCACGGTTGTAGGATGCGCGACGGAATCACCCACGCACATTGCCGGTGGCTATTCGATCAACATCGCCGGGAAAACAGGGGATCGCGGCATGATTGTTACCGCGATGTCAGCTGACATTGATTTCATACCGGCACTCAGTATGGAAATCGCCGCGGGTCGCAATTTTACTTCCGGCGACTTTGAGCGACTTAAAAAGGACACGGCCTGCGCGTTCGTACTGAACGAATCAGCCGTGAAGGAACTGATGCTTACACCGGCCGAGGTTATCGGCACGCGCATGAAAATGAATGGGCGAACGGGGGAAGTTGTCGGCGTGGTTCGTGATTTTCATTTCGCTTCGCTCCATCAACAAATAGCACCGCTGGTGTTATTTACCGAACCCTGGCAAGAGCGCTTCTCCTTTGTAAAATTAAAAGGTGATCCGCAGACAGCTTTAAAAGAACTGGAATCTATCGCCACGACGCTTATACCTCATCGTCCATTCGAGTACACGTTCCTGGATGAACAATACAGTTCTCTTTACAAGAACGAACAGCGCATGGGGATGATCAGCACGTCGTTTGCCACGCTCGCCATCGTGATCGCGGGACTCGGCTTATTTGGGCTCGTATCATTTTCAGCGGCTCAAAAGACGAAAGAGATTGGCATCCGAAAAGTATTGGGAGCAACGGTCGCGAGCCTTATTGTGCTGATCACGAAAGATTTTACACGCCTCATTCTGCTGGCCATTGTGATCGGTGTGCCGACGGCTTATTGGATCATGGACCAGTGGTTAAGTAGTTTTGCCTATAAGGCCGAAATAGGCATGATGCCGGTGCTATGGTCTTCCGTCGTTTGCACGATCGTAGCCCTTGGCACCGCGGGGGTTCAAGCCTTGCGGGCAGCCCTGACTAATCCAACAGAAACCTTGCATCAGGATTAAGGGCTGAAATTTTCTTACAAATTCGTCGGTGAATGCGGTGTTATGCTGTGACTTTCGGCTTGCCCCAGCATTATTAGGTTGTATTTTTACTCTATGTCTGACGACGAAATCCAGCAAGAGTTCAAGATTCTTGAACGTTCCAGGAGGAACCCGAGAGCTTTTGGCGAACTCTACGAAAAGTATTTCGACCGGATATTCAATTTTATCTACCGCCAAACCGACGACGAAGATCTGACCGCTGATCTTTGCTCCCAAACCTTTCTGATTGCGTTAAAAAATCTGGGGCGCTATGAATTCAGAGGCGTGCCTTTTTCCGCATGGCTTTACAAAATCGCCAGCAATGAGGTCAACAAACATTACCGGAAAGCGAAGCAAGAAAGAGTGTTCAGTATCGAAGAAGTACGCGTACGCGAACTGATCGAACAAGGAAGTGACGATTGGGACGAAGAGATTGTTCAACGCCTCCTGCAATATCTGAAAAGCCTGCCCACCGACATGCTGGAGGTCTTGGAACTCAGGTTTTTCGAAGACAAGGATTTCAAAGAGATTTCTTTTATCCTGGACATAACAGAAAGCGGGGCAAAAATGAGAACCTATCGGGCACTCGATAGGCTGAGGAAGAATTTTAACTTGCAAATAAAATACGATGGGAAAGAATGAAATACGACTGAGACGACAACAAATGAGTTCCGGGAGGATTGCCCACCACCGGAACTACGATGAAGTGTTGTCCAGGCATGAGCGCCATTTAAAGATGAAGCGTCTCATGCGTATTTTGATTTACATTCTCATCACGGTTGTGCTCGTCGTTATCTTCCTGTCGTTTTTCCTGGTGCGAAGGCTCGAGCAACAAAAACGAGAACCTGGAAATACTACTTCATCGGTTGTCTACAATCAAGGGAAGAACTAGAATCTTCCGAACTTCAGCGTAACATTATAAGACCAGTCACTTAAATCTGAATCAGACATTCCCTTGGCGCCGCTACCATGCGTTGAACGGTACGACACACCCGGGCTAAAGCGCATCCACTTGAAGAGATTCAACTCGAGCTGAACGCCGGGCTCTACAACAAAAAACCAGTTCTCATCATGCGGGCCTAAGTCCATATAGAAATAATCCTCATCCTGGTGGCGGTTGTACTGGAGTGTGAACCCGGCGCCATAAAACAAATGAAATACAGCATGCACGGCTTTGTTCGAACCCAGGGCGTATTCATTCACCATTCCAAATTGACCATACTGATAACTGAGTGTACGGCCTGGAATAGCGCTAAATTCTGCCGGCACCTGAATATCATTGGTGACTGCAGATGCTTCCAATCCAAGAAGAAAATGATGGTTCAGGTACACACCTCCATACACACCGGAGATGTTTGCGTATTCGCCCCGAATCGTGGTAAACTTATTGGTGAGCGCGCCAAAACCACCGACGCTGCTACCGCCCTTAAAAATCGTTTGTACTTCCTGCGCTTTGGAAGCGGTCAGGGATGCTAGGCATAGCCATGCGGCAAATAACAATTTACTTTTCATACTGCTTTGAACTTGTTTGATCTTGAGACAACGGAGCAGACGGAGACCCCTATGCTTATTGAAAATATTTCCTAAAGAGTCCACGGTCGACAGACCACGGTCCACGGTAGCGCGGAAAAATCGATTCAGATTCTCAGCACTACGTGGGGCTTTCATGCGAATTGGCTACCCCAATCTGCTGTGGACCGTGGACTGTCGTCTGTCGACTTTTACGACCCCCACACCACCGGATGCAACTTATTTGAATTGGAATTATCTTGTGAAATACCTTAATAATAGCATGATGTATACTCCCTTGATCCTCACCTTTTTGTTGTTCGGCGCAGCGGTTTATGCGCAAACTCCCGAACAAAATGATGTGGCCGCTGCGGTAGAAAAACTCCGGAAGGCCATGGTGGATGCCGACAAAGCGGCATTGGACAAAATCACTGCCGCTGAACTCAGCTACGGCCATTCCAGCGGACTAATGGAAGACAAGGCGACCTTTGTCGAATCATTGGTTAGCGGAAAGTTTGATTTCGTGAGCATCACGCTCGAGGATCAGACCATCCAGGTCGTCGGCGACGTGGCGTTGGTTCGTCACAAACTGCGCGGGGAAACAAAGGACCGCGACAAACCGCCCGGCCAGGCAAACATTGGCGTGCTAACGGTTTGGCAAAAGCAAAAAAAGGAATGGAAACTCCTCGCCCGGCAGGCCTTTAAATTATAAAGGCCAGTCCCTTTTCGGAAACTGGCCCATAACAAGTCGTTTTACTTTTTACTTCTGTTTTGTAACAAAAGTTAACACGGGTCGCTTGGAGTGGCTTACCACTTCTTCTGCGATACTTCCGGCAAGCACGTGCGCAAATCCGGTGCGCCCGTGTGTTGCCATGGCCACCAGGTCTGCATCAATGCTGTCGGCGAAGTAAATAATTCCTTCCTCCTCTGTCAGGTCGTTGAATACATTGATGGTATAATTTTTCAGCTGAAGCTTCTTGGCAAAATCCTGCATGTATTTCTTCACGACTGCGTCGCGTTGAAAATTTCCCGGCGTATTGATCCGCACCAAGTGAATGGTCGACTCATAAATCTGTTGCGTTCTGCGCACAATCTTCGAGAATATCTCTTCATCCTTATTCATGGATGTTGCATAAACAATACTCTTGAATTCTTTGGCCGCAGGTTTATTATGAACGGTTAACACCGGGCAGTGCGCCTGGCGAACAACCTTTTCTGTGTTCGATCCGATAATCATTTGTTCGAGGTCCGAACGTCCGGAAGTACCCATCACCACCAGGTCAACTTTATGTTCAGTGATGATCGCGTTCATGCCGTGATAGGGAGTTCCCAACCGAAGTTCAGTGCGAAGTTTTACGCCTTCAAATTTCGAATCTTCCGTGACTTTGGCGAGTTGCTTCTTTGCTTTCTCGATGAGCTTCAGGGTGAATATCTTGTCTTCCCAGTTTCCGCCATACGTGCTCTCCCCTTCAATGTTCACCGATCCTTCGGCAGCGCCCTCCACAACGTGCAGTAAAACCACTTCAGCTCCAGCGCGTTTGGCGATATCAACAGCAACCTCCGAAGCAATGGAAGCAGGTTTTGAAAAATCAGTAGGGACAAGAATCTTTTTCATAGCATGTTAATGTTTAGTTATCATTGAAGTAAGGTAAAAGTAACTATTTAAGGCAAAATTCAAAATGAAATTACTTCAATCGAAAACCGCTTAAATAGCCTGGCTAAACTTGAGTTTCTCCTTCGATGCGCCCGCCTTCATTCGGTGGTCAAAGAGTTGACAAATATTCCGAATGAACGTGCGACCCATCGATGTTACATACAGATCGTTATTCTCAATTCTGATTAATCCTTCCTGTTGCATTTCGTCCAGCGACGCCGATAAAGTGTCGTCCAGTTCATGCGTTAGCGTCAGTTGTGCCGCCGATAATTTTCCCCGGCATGCAAGGTCCAGAATGACATGTTTGAGGAACCGGTCTTGCAAAGAATGTACATGTCCTTTAACAACGGCGAGGTCGCCCGCCATCACTCTTCGCTCGTATGATTCAACATTCTTTTCGTTTTGCGCATAGGCATAGTGGGCATCACTGATCGCGGACGCTCCCAGTCCGATCAAGAGATCGGTTTTGGTCACGGTATATCCCATAAAATTCCGGTGCAGCCTGTTCTCTTCCAGCGCGATGGCAAGCTCGTCGGCGGGAAGGGCGAAGTGGTCCATGCCTACATCGATGTATCCCGCTTCAAGGAACAGCGAACGCCCCGTTTCATACAGCGCTCTTTTTTCAACATCGCCTGGCAAATGGCAATCTTCATAGCCACGTTGCCCTGGTTTCATCCACGGCACATGGGCATAACTGTAAAAGGCAATACGATCAGGCCTCAACGCAATCACTTTCTCAACGGTATTCCGAACACTTTCGGCCGTTTGAAAGGGAAGACCATAGACGAGATCAAAACTAATGGACGAATAACCAACGTCTCTGCTTTCGCGGACGACGCGTTGCAAATTCTCAAGAGGCTGAATCCGGTTGATCGCCTTTTGGACTCTTTCGTCCAGATCCTGAACGCCATAACTGACGCGCGAAAAACCAAGTCGTGCCAGGGTGATGAGGTGATCCCGGGTGGTGTTGTTTGGATGGCCTTCGAAGCTGAAAGCATGGTCCTTATGAATTACGGTCTCAGCCAGAATCGGCGTGAGTAATTTTTCCAGATTGGCTGGACTAAAGAAGGTAGGCGTTCCGCCGCCCAGGTGGAGCTCACGCAACGCAGGAACTGATTCCCATAATCGTTTATAGGTCATCCATTCCTGCAGAACAGCTTGACTGTATCTTTCCTCTACCTGATGATTTTTTGTAATTCGTGTATTGCACGCGCAATAGGTGCACAGACTTTCGCAGAATGGAAGGTGAATGTACAGGCTGATGCCCTTGGCAAGGTTCGTCTCCTGGAAGGTCTTCTTGACCATGTGCTTCCATTGGTCGATCGAAAACGAATGCTGCGCCCAGAACGGAACGGTAGGGTAACTTGTGTACCTGGGAACGGCCACGTTATACTTTCGGATCAGCTCATCAAAGGGTACTTTCATGGAACCCAAGGTATCATTATCCCCGGCGTCCGATCATGAGCCCGATCATAACGGAAAATGACTTTCGTCAAATTCCTTAAAAAATAAAAAACCCCGGAAATTCCGGGGCTTTTTTATCGCTCTACACGAGAGTGATTAGAATCTAGCTGTCTTGGTAGAACCTGATTTATCGGTTACCGAGAAAGTGATCGGGCCAACAATGTTCTTCACAGTATACACTTGCGCGAAGTCACCAGCGATGGTCTTGCTTTCAACGTGTACCAGGTTGTTGTTAACGTCGTAGATCTTCACAGTGATTTCTTCGTTGGCTGCGTTTGCAATAGCCACGATATACTTTCCTGCTTCAGTTCCTACTTTAGAAATGTGCACGTTCTTGGCAGTCTTATAAGGATTGAAAGAGACTGTCTCAGTTTTCTTACCAGTAGCGTCTACAATTTCTACCGTGTAGTCACCAGACTGGAGACCAGAGAAATTCAACGGAAGGATAAAGCCTTCAGCAACGTTGTAAGTCTCCGTGAATACAACTTGAGAAGTTGCGCTGTATACGTTGATTTTTACCTTACCGGCATTTTCTGCCTTGTAGATAACCTTGAATACTTCAGTTCCTTTTACAGGTACTACAGCCAACCCCTTAGCAGGCTCTTCCTTTCCAAAAGCTGCAACTGAAGCACCAACCATAATAAGTGCTGCGATGAAAAGCGATGATGATTTCATAATTCGTTTTTGTTTTGTTTATGATACAAATGTACGGCTGGTCTACACGTCAGGTTGAAAGTTGTAAGGAAACCTGTTTTAATTTTATAAAAATCGTTTGCATAAAACTTCTCCGTCTTTACATCAAAAAAGGGCATGAAATTCACGCTGCAATCGCTGTGCGTAGCAAAAAATTTTATTCCAACGTTTGCAATGCATGCTTTAGAGCCAAACGTCAGAAAAGAAAAAGAGCAACCGTTTTCTGGTTGCTCTTTTAGTTGTTCCTTTTGTCATCGTAATCAACCAACAAATAATATTTCCTCATTGCCGGAAGCTGTAAAATTTCCTTTCTCACGCACAAACCAACGCACGAAGAGTTTCGGCGCGCGACTCGACCTAAAGTCTGTTTTTTATGACGGGCAAGAGATTGGGGTCAACTGAAGAAATTCCTTGCTGACACCCCGTGGGTTAGTTCAAGTGGTACACATCCTTGCTTTTCTTCTCCTGGTTGAGGAGCTGGAGTTGATAACGCAGCCGGTTCAACAAGAATACCTCTTTGGAATCATCTGCGAGGTGAAGGAATTTGTAGCGATCGGAAACGTCGAGGCTCAGTTCGTTTGCCATCTGGTACAGCGAAAAGGTAACGGCATGCTCGTTGATATGCCGGCTCTTAAAGTACTCGATGAACAATTCATACACCTTCGCGCCTGGCACCTTGGCTGTATCGATATTCCAATATTCAACATCGCCACCGGGATACATTCTATTTCGATAGGTGCGCATGAGCTTGCCCATGCTGAAAACGTCCAGGCCTTTAACAATGATATCTGATTCTCCGCCTGGGTAACGCTTGATTACACTTTCCAAACGCACCAGCGAACCGATCCTCGCTTCGTTCAGCGTTTGATTGAAATATATTCCGAATGGAAAATCGTGCGTCTCAATATCCTGTATCAACTGACGGTAACGGGGTTCAAAAATGTGCAAGGGAACCAATTCACCGGGCAAGGGCAAAATGGCCAACGGAAACATCGGGATATGAGTAGTCTCGTTCATCCGACAATACAAAGGTACCAATCTCCACGCTCAATACTGCACCAAGTAGCGTGGTGTAATTCCAAATCGATCTTTCAGGTTCTGTTCACCTGGCAAAAAGCTCAGGTTTATCAAGAACGAAAACGCAGCCACCTTACCCTGAAGCCTGGTCACCAACTCGGCCGCGGCCCCGGCAGTCCCGCCAGTTGCCAGCAGGTCGTCATGAATCAATACGCGCCAGCCGGGTTGAATAGCATCAGCGTGCATTTCAACGGAGGCTGTACCGTACTCCAGACTATACTCCTGCCGAATGCTGGTATAGGGAAGCTTTCCCGCCTTCCGCACCGGGATAAAGCGGCAGTTAAGTTCATGAGCAAGAATAGAACCAAATATAAACCCGCGCGCTTCCGTCGCTGCGATCGCGTCGATCTTGTCGTTCCGATGGATTTCAACCATCTGATTTACAATCTCCCGGAACAACACCGGGTCGGCTAATACGGGCGTTATGTCTTTGAAGATAATGCCGGGTTTAGGATAATCCTTTACGTCGCGGATGGTCTGTTTAATTCTTTCGCTGAGTTGCATGATCGAAGTGCGCTTTGTCGATTTATAATTTGTATTGGATGATTCGTGTTAATGCGGCCGGGATACCACCGATGATGTCGGAGGCAATCATGGATGCTTCCTGGAAATCACGCGCTGCGCAATCGCCCGCCAGTCCGTGCCAGTAGACGCCCAGTATCGCCGCTTCCTTTGGCGGATACTGTTGAGCCAGCAATGAAGTCAGCATCCCGGCAAGAACATCGCCGCTGCCGCCAGTGGCCATACCCGGGTTTCCGGAAGAATTAAAAAACAATTGGCCCTCCGGCGTGGCAATGGTAGAGTAGGCACCTTTCACAATCACGATGGATTTGAGTTGGGCTGCTAATGCTTTTTGTTTTTCAAGTCGTTGAAAATCATTTTCCCAGGCGCCAACAAGCCGCTCAAATTCTTTTGGATGCGGCGTCAATATACTTCCCTCGGGCACCAATGCAAGAAGGTCACGATTTGTCGCGAGAATGTTCAGCGCGTCCGCATCCAACACTATTGGCTTTTTGAATCCCGCCAGCAGGCTGTGCAACGCTTTGACAGTTTCAGCGTCTTGCCCAATGCCAGGTCCGATACCAATGGAAGTATAAGCTTCAACCGGAGGATTGCTAGTCCAGTGCGATGTATGATCATCCACTTTCACCATCGCTTCCGGAACAGCGCCTTGAAGAATCGTATAACCGCATCGCGGAACGTGAACTGTTAACAATCCCAATCCTGTTCGCAGCGCGGCGCGAGATGCCAGCACCGCCGCGCCCATCTTTCCATAGCTCCCCGAGACGAGAAGCGCATGACCAAAGTTCCCTTTGTGATCGAATCGCGAACGAGGTTTAAAAATCTTTCGAGCGTCCTTTCGTACTACAAAATAGACTTCAGACTCAGCTTTCTTAAGGAATGCTTTGCTTAATCCGATATCAACGCAAGACCATTCGCCGACGTGTGCGTGATTATTGGGCAGAAGAAATGATAGCTTGGGAAGTTGAAACGTCAACGTGTAGTCAGCCGCCAGCACCTGGCCTGTTGAGGGTTGATCAGTTTGCAAACCCGATGGAATATCAACTGCCACCCGGAGCGCTTCAGACTGATTCATGCAATTGATTACCTGTGCATAGATGCTTTCCGGCGGGCGCGTCAGGCCTGAACCAAAAACAGCGTCAATTAAAATGTCGCGATCGTGAAAAAGTCCCTTGTCGGACTCCGATGCGATCTCAAATATTTCGATTCTTGTTTCCCTGAGTCGAGCCAAATTGATCTTGAAGTCGAGAGACTCCGACATAGAACCTTTTACTACCCAAACTTTTACGGGGTAGTTCCATTCATTCAACAGGCGGGCAATGCCAAGGCCGTCGCCGCCGTTGTTACCGGTTCCACAAACAATCCCTACCTTCTTTGTTACATCAAACTTTGCAATGAACTCGTTTACAAACGCCCGGCAAGCCCGCTCCATCAAATCGATGGAGGCAATGGGCTCGTGTTCGATGGTGTAGCCGTCGAGCTCCTTGATTTGCTTGGCTGAAAGTATCTTGATCATTCAAAGATTCTCGCGGGAAAGTTATTGTAAATCCGCCAATAAATTGGCTTTTATCGGTCAACCTCTCCCATCACGACATCGATTGACCCGACGATGGCAATCAGGTCTGCTATCAGTACACCTTTCGCGATCTCCGGCAAGACCGAGAGGTTCACGAAACTACACGACCGGCATTTGCACCGGAAGGGAACGTCGCTCTTGCCATCGGCCCGGAAAAAGAAACCAAGCTCGCCCTTCGGTATCTCCGCCCGCACGTAGAAGTCCTGCGCTTTGGGTCGGATCTTTTTAGGCACCAGTGCTTGCGGATCAAAGTCGCGGGTACGTTTATGTTCGCCATTCAGCTTGTCCAGGCACTGCTCAATGATCTTAAGCGACTCTATTATTTCAAGGTACCGAACATAGGTTCTATCCCAGCAGTCGCCCACCGATCCCATTTTACCTTCGCCAATCGGAATTGAAAAATCCAATTCAGGGTAAACAGAATAGCCATCCACGCGACGAAGGTCGAATCGAAGACCGGAACCACGAAGCATCGGACCGGTAACACCTGAATTGATCGCGAGGTCAAGTGGCAGGATACCGACGTTCGCCGTTCGATCGATAAATATTTTGTTGTCGATGAGCAACGTCTCCAACTCCTTGAGCTTGGGTTTAACGTAGTCGACAAATTCACGGCAGCGCTCTTCGAAGCCAACGGGTAAATCGTAGAACAACCCGCCGATCCAGATGTAATTGTACAGTAGCCTTGCTCCCGAGGCCCACTCGAGCAAACGCAAAATATGTTCCCGATCGCGCAGCACCCAAAAGAACGGTGTGAAGGCTCCGATGTCCATGCCATACGCGCCAATGGCGATAAAGTGTGACGCGATGCGATTTAATTCGGCCATCAGCACACGAACGTATTCGACGCGCTTCGGAATTTGATTTTCAATTCCCAACATCCGCTCGACGCCCATCGCGTAGGCGTGCTCATTGTTCATGGCCGCCACATAGTCGAGGCGATCTACGAACGGAATGACCTGGTTGTATGGAAGGTTTTCGCCATGCTTTTCAAAACAGCGATGGAGATAGCCAATGTGGGGAACAACTTCTTTCACGATCTCACCATCCAACAATACTTCCAACCGAAGCACGCCGTGTGTCGATGGGTGCTGCGGCCCTAGGTTGATGATCATCTCCTCTGAACGCAAGCTCTCAGCCTTGAGCTTGTTGGGCTCAGAGCGAAGGAGATTACCTTCTTTGTATTTGTATTGAACCTGATCGGTCGGCACGGGGGATTTACGATTTACGAATTACGATTTACAGTTTGAGTTTTGTGATTTGGTGCTTGGTCATTATCGCACTAGTACTCCACTTTTATGTCACGATAATAGTCCTGGTGTTTATAATCTTTTCTCAAGGGATAACCTTCCCAGTCCGCGGGCATCAGAATTCTTCTCAGGTCGGGATGATTGTTGAACCGGATTCCATACATATCAAATACTTCACGCTCCATCCAGTTCGCGGACTTCCAAATCGAAGTCACTGATTCGACTTCAGGATTTTCGCGAGGCAGCACCACCTTTATCATCAGGTGAAGATTAAAAGGAATGGAATAAAGATTATACGCCACCTCCATCGTGCCTGCGTCCACACCATTGTCTATGCCCGTCACGCATGACAGCGAATCAAAATACACTGCGGGATTTCGATGAAGCTCTTTGCACACGGCAGCGAGGTCGGCGTAAGGTATTCGAATCGCCTTTGGCGTGGCCTGGTCATCAACCGATGGCTCGCCGTTCTTGCACTGTGACTTTGCTATGGAAAGGATTTCATCCAACATGACTCGGTTGCTGTTCTTTGGCCAATAATTTTTCAATCGCAGTCGGTGCCGTCAGTCTTTCATTCCTGATTTTCTCATGGAGTTTCAGGAATCCACCGATCAATGCTTCCGGGCGTGGCGGACATCCCGGAACATATACATCGACCGGAACAATTCGATCTACACCTTTCACCACATGATAACCGTGTTGCCAGTAAGGTCCTCCACAGTTAGAGCAAGACCCCATGGAAATAACATAGCGAGGCTCAGCCATTTGTTCGAAAAGCCGTTTGATGCGATCAGCCATTTTAAAGGTGACTGTCCCTGCGACAATCATCACATCGGCTTGTCGCGGAGAAGAACGCGCCACCATACCAAATCGGTCCATGTCGTAAATGGTTGTTCCGGTGCTCATGAATTCAATCGCGCAGCAGGCAATTCCAAAGGTCATCGGGAACACCGAAGAAAGCCTGGCCCAGTTGAGTAAATCCTCCAACTGGGTAATCATCACGCCACCTTGTTCAAATTTTTGATCGAGTAGTCCTTTCATGCCGCGCAGCTCCTTCTATTGCTGTGATTTCTTTTCATACCGGTCGTTGATCTTCTGATAGTATTCTTTTGGAACAGGAGATTGATATTCCGTCGGCTTGGGATCCGGCTTTATCCAATCCAGAAAACCATTTACCCAAGCGTACGCCAACCCCAGGGCGAGCACGACAATGAAGATCGTCATCTCTATAAAGCTAAACCATGCCCAAGCTCCGTCAGTTTCTTTCACGAGTTCTTTGTTCGCCAGAATGGTGGACCAGGGGAAAAGGAAAACAATCTCTACTTCAAAAAGAAGAAAGATCAAGGCGACAACGTAAAAGCGAATATTGAATTGAGTCCACGCGGAGGTGATGGGTTCCTCGCCACTTTCATAGGTAGACAACTTCTCTGCGCTGGGGCGGTTGGGTCGGATCAGTTTCGATACCAACAAGGTGACCAGCACGAACACCGCACCACCAACGATGAAGAGCAGAATCTCACCAAAAGCTGAAAGATAGAGTTGGTCCTTCATGAACCAAAGATAGAAGAAGATGACTATTTCCTCTTCCTTTTTACAAAAACAGGTGCTTGCTCATAACGCCAATCGTGTGTTAGTCTGGTGGCCGCACCTGTGCCGCGATTGACAAGGTAGATGTCGAATTCCTTCGGTCGTGATAATTCTACTACCATCCATTGGCCGTCAGGAGTCCAGTCGTGCCACCCCGATTCCAATTCATGATGAACAACGTTGAAACTCCTTGCCCCTGTCAACCCGACGCCATACACCTCATACTTGCCGCTCTGGAAGGACATATACGTAACGGTTTTTTCTTTTTCATTCCATCGCGGCGGTCCGGCATGGTAGCTGTGCCATTCGGGTGTAGTATCCTGCGGCGGGTAGTACGTAAGCTGTTTCAGGCCGGTTCCATCCACGTTCATGAGGTATAATTCATCATTGGATATCGGATCGTTCTTTTTCCGGGTCTTAAAAGAACTTTGCTTTGCCCCGCGAAATACGATCTGATTACCGCCCGGTAAAAACATGGGATCGTTGAAGCTCTCCAGCCCCGGCGGCGTAATCTTCTGAAGAATCTTGCCGTTGAGGTCGATGATGTAAAATGCTTTCTTGCCATCACGACGTGAAGTAATGACTAACTCCTGTCCGTCAGCTCGCGAGCCGAGGAAGCTGTCATCCACTAGAAAGTCAGTGATTTTTCTGACGTCGTTTCCATCGACGTCCATTTCGTAGAGATGGTACTTGCCGTAGGTGGTGTCGCGGTCGGAGACAAAAAAAAGTTTGTCTTTCCATGCACAGTAAACCCAGTCCGCTCCTTTCCAATTGCTGATATTCTTTTGATTACGTCCGTCGGGGTCCATCACAAAGATTTCGTAGTTACGCTGCGCGGTATCATAGTACACGTTGTAAGCGATTTTGTAGTCGCTCAAAGGCTGTTGCGCAGAAAGCGGGAGGACAACAAACAGAAAGTAGCTCAGAAGGGGGAATCGCATAAGAACAAGATAGACGGTTTTACCCGCGAGATCAATGCTTCTCCAGGTACTCTTTGATCTTTCCAGCCACCAAAGGCCAGGCATCTTTCACGGCGTTGTAGTACCAGTCCCAGTCAGGTCCCTCCCGATATCCGGATTGAACGATGGTGAGCGTAGTACTTTTATTTTCAGGTGTGGCCAGCACCAGCAATTCCATGGGACCGAAGATGGGTCGTTGCGGGTTGAAGTAGACCATGCTTTCGACTTTCAGCTGACAGGCAGGAATGTACTCGCCTACGATGCCCGTTGAAACGTAGCCCATTCCCTGGTCGCCAATTTGCCACACTAAAGAGTAAAGTCCACCCTTCTTCAATTCAATCAACGAGCGCTCAACGCCCCACCAATTCTTCAAATGAACGGGGTCAGTGAAAGCTTTGAGTACAACATCCGGATTTTTGTTAATGACAATGGTGGACTTTACTGTTCGCATAAATTTTATTTCCAGGCCGCCAGGATCACGCCCATCACCGTCAAGGCGACAACGCTGTATCCGGCGTTAATAAGAAAAAGTTTGAATGATCTTCTTTCAAATAAATAATGTGTGCCGACAAAGGTAGCAACCCAGCCAAAGCCGGCGAGGAATCCCCAAAGGGCACCCATCGTCGGGTCATTTTCTGGTCCCATGAACATAGCCAGATTAACCGCTGCTATCAGGCCCAATAAAAATGCAAGGCCAAAAATCTTGGCCATGTTTCCTTTCTTCATGTCTTCCTCTTTGAAGCCATTTTCGCGCATCCAGGCTTTACCAAACAATGATGGAGAATACCATAATCCTCCAATCAAGAAGGTCGATAACGCAGCGACGAGTACGGCCCAATAGTTTAATTGAACTTCCATAAAATTTTAAGTTTAGGTTTTTTGATATGAGTTATGCGATACTAGTGAGATGAATTTGTGAACTTTATACACACGAAAGGAAAAGAAGATACCGAAACGGAAAAAACGTGACGCCAACCGGAAAAAATATACCACCCGAAGTGGAAGATCAGCCTGTGGAGGAACTCAATGACCGGGCGATGCGCCTTATTGGGGTTCCATTTTTCGGCGTGGTCATACCGAATATTACGGGACTTTTCGGGCACCTCACCGTGAAGGATCCTGCGTATTGGCTGGGATATCTATACTTCATCGCGCTCTCTGGTTTTATATGGCAGGGAAACCGTTACCTGATGTTTCGAACCAGAAAACGCTTCACCTGGTTTGATAAGCCGATCGAGAAATTGATCTTGTTGCTCCTCAACAATATCTTCTGGACCTCCCCCCTTACCGTGGCTTCGCTTTGTCTTTGGTACCAATGGGCCGGGTTTGATTCCATCAAGTGGAATACCATTTTGATTGTGACCCTGGTCAATGTCATCTGCGTGCTGTTCGTTATCCACGTGTACGAAACGGTGTTCATGGTAAAAGAACAACAAAGTGAACAGTTAAAAAACGCGGAGCTCTCGCGCGCCAAAGCTGAAGCAGAACTAGAAGCGTTGAAGAATCAGATCGACCCGCATTTCATGTTCAACTCATTGAACAGTCTCTCTTACCTCGTGGGCACGGATCCAACAAAAGCGAAGCTCTTCATCGAGAACCTGGCAGATGTGTATCGTTACATCCTCTCGCAAAAAGAACAAACTTTGGTGATGTTGGAAGATGAGTTCGCCTTCATGGATAAGTATATCGAGTTACTGAAGCTTAGGTTTGGTTTGGCGCTGGACATCAAGCGAAACGTCAACGGAACGACGTCGAAAGAATTTCTTATTCCTCCGATCTCAGCGTTTGTTGCTTTGGAGAACGCGGTGAAGCACAATGAAATTGGTGAACACCTGCCGCTGTGTGTTTCCATCTCCGTTGAAAACGATAGTCTTGTCATGCGAAACAAGATTCAACCGAAACGCACGCTGCAGCATTCATCGAAGATCGGATTGAAAAACCTCGACGACCGCTTTAAAATAATTACCGGAAAAGGCATTGAAACAGAAAATGCCGATGGAGTATTTACGGTGTCGCTGCCATTAATTCCACTTGAACGATAAGCTCACCATGAACGTAATCATCATCGAAGACGAACTTCTGGCGCAGGCAAAACTTGAATCCATGCTGAACGCATTGGACTCCGCAATAGCTGTAAAAGCCAAGCTTTCCAGCGTTAAAGATTCGATGCAATGGTTGCTTCACAATCCGCCACCCGACCTGGCCTTTGTCGACATTCAACTGGCCGATGACCATTCATTCGAGATCTTTAGAAAATTCCCAATACGTTTCCCGGTGATCTTCACCACGGCCTACGACAAATACTTGTTGGAAAGTTTTGAATTCAATTCAATCGACTACCTGCTGAAGCCCATCACGGAAGACAAACTAAAACGCTCGCTGGAAAAGGTGAGCACGCTGCGTCAACACTTTCTACAGGAAAATATTCTGCAACTGGTTTCAACCAAAGCTCCTGCCCCACAAAGGATCATTGCCAAGAAGGGAACAGAATTCGTGGCGCTTGACCTGAACGAAGTCGCCTACTTTTTTACCGAACACAAAGTTGTGTTTGCCAGGGATTTTTCCGGACGCCAGCTGATTCTGGATAAGAACCTGGCGGAATTGGAATCCGAGCTTGATCAATCAACCTTCTTCCGAATAAACCGAAAGTACATCGCCAACATTAAGTCCATCGAACGCTTCAAGTCCGACAACGGCAAAATCAGAATTTTCCTGAAGCCGGAAATGAAGGAGGAAGTTCACGTAAGCAAAGAGACTGCGCCGGAGTTTCGGGAATGGGTGGAAGGGAAATAGTTAGTTACCAGTTACCAGTTGCCGGTTGCCGGTTTCCGGGTTAGTTGTAAGTAGTTGAAAAGGACTGGTGACTGGCAACCGGCGACCGGTAACCCTTAATTATTGACCCGAAGCTTCAGCTTCTTACCCAAATCCTCCACCGATGCTTTGAAGTTCGGATCGGTCTTCATCATGTCCTCAACGGATTCAAGGGCGTGGATCACGGTGCTGTGGTCGCGGCCTCCGAAGTTTTCGCCGATCAATGCTAAGGTAAGTTGGGTGTAGCGCTTGCAGAAATACATGGCTACCTGACGAGGGATAACGATCTCGCGTTTCTTCACTTTGCCCTTCATCGCTTCAAGATCAACCTTGAAGAAATCAGAGACCGTTTTTTGAATGAAGTCAACGCTGACGTCGGATTGAATTTCTTTGATAATGTTTTTCAGAACTTCCTTCGCCAACTCGAGGTCGATTTCTTTCTTCAATAAGGTGGCGTGGAAGATCAGCGAGTTCAACACACCTTCCATATCGCGGAGGTTCGTATCGACGCTGTACGCAAGGTATTCTGATACTTCTGTTGGAATCTGAATGCCATCCGCCTGCATCTTGCGATTGATGATGGCGAGCTTCGTTTCAAAGTCAGGCTCCTGCAAGTCGGCGGTCAATCCCCACTTGAAACGCGACAGCAGTCGCTCCTGGAATCCTTTCAGATCGCGCGGAGGGCAATCGCTCGTCATGATGATTTGCTTGCCCGACTGATGCAGCTGATTAAAAATATGGAAGAACATCTCCTGCGTCTTCTCACGGCCGGCCAGGAATTGCACGTCGTCGAGAATGAGCAGGTCTACCTGCAGGTAGAAATTTTGAAAATCCTGAATCTTATGATTTTGGAGGGCATTGAGGAATTGTGTTGTAAAATCATTTTGATCTACATACAACACCACTTTGCCGGGCATGTTATTCTTGATCTCGTTTCCAATGGCCTGCACAAGGTGCGTTTTACCAACGCCTACACCACCGTACAACATCAACGGGTTGAACGAAGTAACACCAGGCTTCTTCGCAACAGCCAAACCTGCCGAGCGCGCCAGGCGATTACAGTCACCTTCTACAAAATTATCGAATGAGTAAGCTGGATTGAGACGGGAATTTACATTCTGCGGGTTGAGCGCTTTGAACGTAAAGGGTGAATAATCGTCTGCTCCGAAGTTTCCGTTCACGGCGCTTCTGCGATTTCCTGCGCCATTGGCCGGATAGCTCACCGAAACAGGGGGTGCTTGCTTATTTCCGCTGTCGACTACGACAGAATATTCCAAACGGCCGGTAGAACCTAATACCGTATGAATGGCTTTCTTCAGTACAGGTACGTAGTTATCCTCGAGCCATTCGTAAAAAAATTGTGAAGGAACCTGAATTGTCAAAACATCGCCCTCTACCCGGAGTGGAACGATTGGTTTAAACCATGTGCTGAAGTTTTCTTCACCAACAGACTCGCGAATTACTTCAAGACAATCGTTCCAAACTGTGCCGCAGCTAACTTCCATGTAATCTCTGTTAATTTCCTTGGGATTTGGGTTTTTAAATCGGAAAGGGAGACAAAGATGTAAAAAAAGAGTTTAAGAAAACAAGCAACAGGCCTCTTGATTTTTTGAAAATAAATCGAAGCGAATTTTTGACGCAATTCCTTTGGTATTTTGCAATTTCCTTATGAAATCACCCGCCTTAAGCGGAATAAAAATACCTTTGGGCGAATTGACGTCGTGCAATTTTCGGTAAACATGTTAAAAATATTTTTTTAATTATGAAAGCAACTCATATTGAGCATATCGGCATTGCTGTGCGGAATTTGAAAGATTCTATCCGCTATTATGAAGATGTCCTCGGTCTGAAATGCTACGCCATTGAAGAAGTGAAGGACCAAAAAGTGAAAACAGCGTTTTTTCAGGTTGGCCAGACGAAAATCGAACTCCTGGAAACAACGGCGCCAGAGGGACCCATTGGAAAATTTATTGAAAAAAGAGGCGAAGGCATTCATCATCTCGCCTTCGCGGTCGATGGACTTACAGACGCATTGGCTGAAGTCAAATCAAAAGGCGTGGAACTTATTGATGAGACACCACGAGCCGGAGCAGAAGGTCTTCAAATCGCTTTCCTCCACCCAAAATCAACGTTTGGTGTACTCACGGAGTTTTGCGAACACCCGTGAAACATCAAATTGCTAAGCAGCTATGAAAATCGAAGATCAACTTCTTGAGCAGTTTTCGAAGGCTGGAACAAGTGAATGGCAAAAAGCTGCCGCCGCAGAAATCAACGGCGCTGACGCTTTCGAGTCATTGAAGTGGCGTACATCGGATGCCATCGCGCTTCTTCCCTACTACGACTCACAAAATCTTAGCGCACTCGACGCCCAAAAAAAATTCCATTTCCCGGACCAATCTTCTGAATTTCACGCCGCGCGTTCCTGGAAAAATATTCCCCATATCACCGTAGCTAACGAAGGTGATGCCAATGTCATCGCCCTGGATCATTTAAAAAACGAGGCTGATGGGATTCTCTTTTCGCTTTCATCGGATAGCATAAATTTTCACAAGCTGCTGGACAAGATCGAATGGCCGCATTGTTCAGTATACTTTAATTCCGATCGTTTTCCGATCGCAGACCTCCAGCGATATCTCAAAGAAAAAAAATGGGAAGATGTTGCGCTACCAGGAGCGATCTTTCAAACAACCTCCATGTCTATGGGGCCGACGGTGAATAATGCCCTGAGACAATTTGGATACGCAATCAAGCGCGCGCATCCCACCGATGAAATTTCTTCTGCGCTGAAATGGGGCGTTGATACTATTCAGGCGGGGCAGGTTCAGGGCCTGAAGGCACAGGATGTTGTAACGCAAATCGCATTCTCTGTTTCTGTCACCTCCAATTTCCTCACGGAGATCAGCAAGCTGAAAGCATTGAGAATACTATGGTACCAGGTAGCGCGCGCCTTTGGTTTGGATGATTATCGTCCTGAGAACCTTTTGCTGCACACAAGAGCTGAAGTATGGAGCCATGAAAAATTTCAACCACACGGAAATTTGATCAAGAGCACCATGGCATCGATGGCTGCCGTCGCTGGTGGAACAGATGCACACACGGTTTATGCGGAACATGAAAATGATCCGTTGCTGAAGCGGATGGCGCGGAACAATTCAATCTTGTTAAAGGATGAATCACACTTCGGAAAAGTTTCTGATCCTGTAGCCGGCTCATTCGCCATCGAGAATATGGTGAGCGAGCTCGCAAAGTCGGCTTGGAAAAAATTTCAGGATCAGATTCAATAGCTATTCGGATGAACCCTGATTTTAAGAACATCGCCCACAATCAATACCAGCCGCCGGCCGGCACAAAGAAGAATTCGCCTGCCTGGAAAAGTCCCGAAGGCATCGACATTAAGACTTCGTATTCCGCCGATGACTTGGCGAACGTCAAACACCTGGTCTTTACCTCCGGCCTGCCTCCGTACCTCCGCGGCCCTTACGCCACCATGTACGCGACTAAGCCGTGGACGATCCGACAGTACGCTGGTTTCTCCACCGCGAAAGATTCCAATGCTTTTTACAGAAGAAATTTAGCGGCTGGTCAGCGCGGACTCTCCGTTGCCTTCGACCTCGCGACACACAGAGGATATGATTCCGACCATCCACGTGTTGCAGGCGATGTAGGCAAAGCCGGTGTTGCCATCGATTCTGTCCTCGATATGAAATTGCTGTTCGATCAGATACCCTTGGATACCATGTCTGTTTCGATGACGATGAATGGCGCTGTTCTTCCGATCATGGCGTTTTACATTGTCGCCGCGGAAGAGCAAGGAGTGAAACCGGAGCAGCTGAGTGGCACGATTCAGAATGACATTCTGAAAGAGTTCATGGTCCGCAATACCTACATCTATCCACCGTCACCGTCGATGCGGATCGTCGCTGATATTTTCGACTACGCCTCCAAGCGAATGCCGAAGTTCAATTCGATCAGCATCAGCGGATATCACATGCACGAAGCTGGCGCACCGGCACACCTGGAGCTCGCGTATACTTTAGCCGATGGATTGGAATACCTGCGCACCGGATTGAAAGCGGGTATCGCCATCGATGACTTCGCTCCTCGCCTGTCTTTCTTCTGGGGAATAGGAATGAATCTCTTCATGGAAGTGGCCAAGATGCGCGCCGGACGATTGCTGTGGGCGCGACTGGTAAAATCATTCAACCCGAAAAATCCAAAGTCGATGGCGCTGCGCACGCATTGCCAGACTTCGGGATGGAGTTTAACAGAACAAGATCCGTTTAACAACGTCGCGCGCACGTGCATCGAAGCACTCGCGGCTGTGTTAGGCGGAACGCAATCGCTTCACACCAACTCACTCGACGAAGCCATTGCATTGCCCACGGATTTTTCCGCGCGCATTGCGCGCAACACACAACTGTTCATTGAAAAAGAAACAGACGTCACCAAAGTCGTTGATCCGCTGGGCGGATCGTACTACGTCGAGAGTCTCACAGCGGAATTGACTGAGAAGGCGTGGGCATTAATCGAAGAAGTTGAAAACCTCGGCGGCATGACCAAAGCGATTGAGAGCGGCATTCCGAAAATGCGTATCGAACAAGCGGCAGCGGCCAAGCAAGCGCGGATAGATTCCGGAAGAGATGTGATCGTTGGTGTTAACAAATACCAGGTCAACGAAAAAACTGACCTTGAAATCCTCGAGGTCGACAATACTACCGTCCGGAAAGAGCAAGTAGAAAGACTCGAACAACTAAAAGCCGAAAGAAACCAGGAACGCGTGAGTGCTGCACTCGACGCTCTGACGCGTGGCGCCGCTGGAGCTGAGAATTTACTTTCCCTAACCATCGAAGCAGCGCGTGAACGCGCGACACTGGGAGAAATATCTTCTGCACTTGAAAAAGTTTTTGGTCGATACAAGGCCACCATTAAATCGATCTCAGGCGTATATTCCGGAGAAATGAAAAGCCACAAGGAATTTGACGAAGTTCGCGAGCTCTCCGACCAATTCGCCGCGCGCGATGGTCGCCGGCCACGGATACTCGTTGCCAAGATGGGTCAGGACGGGCACGACCGTGGCGCGAAAGTAATTGCCACTAGCTTCGCCGACCTGGGCTTCGATGTCGACATTGGTCCACTCTTTCAAACACCCGAGGAAGTAGCGCTGCAAGCAGCAGAAAATGACGTGCACATGGTCGGCGCATCAAGCCTCGCCGGTGGGCACAAAACGCTCGTCCCGGAACTCATCACGGCCCTGAAAAAAATCGGAAGACCCGACATTATCGTCATCGCCGGTGGCGTGATCCCACAGCAGGATTATGATTTCCTTTACCAGTCTGGCGTGTCTTTCATCTTCGGACCAGGTACGGTGATCACCGAGGCAGCGAAGGGAATATTGAAGAAGATGATGGGAGACTAGAATTGGCTACTGGCTGCTGGCTTTTTTTGTCGACTTGGCATTGATCTGCGTTAATCTGTTAGATCTGCGGGAAATGCCTTTTAAATCCCTTACACAAAGCTCGCTAAGGAAGTCTCAAAGTTGCACAAAGTATTGCCAACTGCCTCCCGAGCTATCGGGATGTCAACTGTCAACTATTATTTAATCCGCGTTATTCTGCGAGTATTGTCAACTGCTCGTTGTCAACTGTCAACTTGGTTTTCCATACATCACGCTTTCACCCGCCTCCCCCAAACATGGGAGTCCAAATTCCATCTGAATTTAGTAGCTTTAGAACCCTACTTTAACCCTCCAGTCATGCAGACGCTGCGTTTCCTCATTTTGGTCATTTTTTGCCTCGGATTGTCACTTTCCGTGAGCGCCCAGAACAAGAAAGTCGATAAGTCACTCAGCAAAGTAGATTCCTATTACGCCGCAGGCAGCTACAGCAAAGCCAGCAGCGGACTTCAAAAGGTAAAAGCTTCCGTCACTTCAAAGATGGGCCAGCAAAATGCGTACACGCCTGGAATCTACATTCGCGAAGCCCGAATCGGCCTCGCTTCCGGCGTACTCACAAACTTTGATAATTCGCTGGCCAGCGCGCTCACGAGCAGTGCCGCGGTCTTTGGCGACAACAGCACCAACTATGCTGTGACCTATATTGAAGTCGCGGAAATCTACAACGACTACGGCAACTACCGACTGAGTCATGAGTACCTCGAAAAAGCTACGGAAGTATTGACGAAGTCTAGTCAGATGACTGACGGGCTCAAAGCCCGCATTGGTTTGGTGAAAAGTGAAGCGTTGATCGGCCAGGGAGCGTGCAACGAAGCATTGAATCTTCTGCGGAGTATTGAACCCTATTATGCCGGACGCGCCGTTGAAAAGGAAACCAAGGTGGATGGCGCCAGCATCAAGTCTGTGCGCGTACCGGAAACTGAATTGCCGCAGCGCTATGGTGACTATGTCGCTACACTCACCATGATCGGAAATGCCTACAGCAAAAAAGGAAGCCTGGTGAGCGCCGACTCCGCTTTCAGCGCAACAAACAATTGGCTGAAAGGCAAGCAGCGTTACCTCGGTGAAACCGATTTGTCGGATGTGAGAAACAGATACCTGTGGGCTTCCTACCTGATTGAAAACGGAAATGAACAACTGCCCACATTCCTGGAATTGGATAAAACGCTGAACGACCTGAAGAAGCGCGTTAATCCGACCAACACACTCGCGCAGGACATTTACCTTTCCTACCTCCACCAACTCCTGGAGGATGAAAACCGCGCACGCTACCTGAACACGAAGCTGGAATTCCAAAAAGTATTGGATAAGTATTTCCCGAAAAACAGTTTGGTAAAAATCAACCTGAGAGCCGTAGAATTCGACTCTAAATTGAGCCGGGAAAAAACCAAGGACCTGGAGACCGATGCCCTGGGTGTTTTGAATTCCAAATCATTGCCAAAAAATTATCCGACAACATTGCGCATCCTGCGATTCTTGTTTGATATCTCACTGGCGGAGAAACGCTATACCAACGCAGGGGGATACCTGACGCAATCCTCCGAGATCAAGAAAGAACTTTACGGTGAAAATTCACCTGAATATCACCTGTCACAAATCTACCTGGCAAATTTCTACCTCGACTATACGAACAAGATCGAAGAAGCCGGTAAAATTTTCGAGGCCAGTTACAACAAGGTGCTTGCCAAAGAGATTGATGATTGGCACAAAGACCATCTTGAAATCCTCAATCACCTCGCCAAATACTATGAACTGAGCGATAAGTTTGCTCAGGCAGACAAGTCGTTACAAAAAGCATCTGACATTGCCCGTCACAAATACAAGTATGACAAAATTGAGCAGGCCGATCCACGCTACGGAATCGAGCTTGATAAGATCGCACAGCTCAACATTAAACTTGGCCAGTATGAAAAGGCGAAGGAAAGTCTGGATAAGTCCCTTCTGATTCTTCGTGAGAACCGAAAGAAAGACAAGTGGGTTGGCGACTACGTGCACGCCATTGAAACGCAGGCCAAGCTCTATGGTATCTTCGGTATGTTCGATGAAGCAGAAGAAAACCTGAAGCGTTCGCAAGATGCCATTGAAGACGCGAAAGTAATTGTGGGAAGCGAACTCACCACCGCGGAGGAACTCACGGCCTTATTCATTCAGCTTGGTCGTTACTCCGCTGCCGACAAATTGCTGGATACTCAAATTCCGGAATACGAAAAATTATACGGCAACAATTCCCTCCACCTGATCGAACCGTTGGTAAACAATGGCCGCGTGCTGTTGGCTAAGGGGGACTACACCGAAGCTGAACGCGTCGCGCAGCGCGCAAACCAGATCGCCGTCAAGACCTACGGCGAAAATTCTACGAAAACTGCACCGACGCAAAAACTCCTGAGCGATATCTACTATACCCTGGGCGACTACGACAAGGCCGAAGACAACATTATTAAGGCGTTGGCCAGTCAGGAAAAACAATTTGGAAGGAATCACATTGAGACGGCCAAATCAATTTCACAACTCGCGTTGGTCAAGTTCCACAAAGGCGACAACCGGAAGGAAGTAGAAAAGCTCATGATCGAATCGCGCGACATCATGGCCGCTAAACTTGGCAAGGACAATCCACAGTACGCGGAAGTCCTCAAAAATGTCGCCGTCCTCTACATCTCCGAAAAGAAATTTGACATCGCCTTTAGTTCCCTGACGCAGGCGGAAAATATCTGGCGCGCAAAAACCGGCACCAAGCACAACATCAACGCCGCCAGCATTTACACCTTAACAGGAGACGTTTACTATCAGCAAAAAAATTACAAGAAGGCCGAAGAGTTCTATGACCAGGCAATAAAAATCTACAAGGACTTCTTCAGCACCACACACCCGGAGTATGTAAAAGTACTGTCCAAACTCAGCAAGGTGTACTACATGCAGAAGGACTACAAGCGGTCCAAGCAAGTGATCGAACAATCCTTGAACAACTACGAGTTGTTCATCAAGGAATTTTTCCCGGCGTTGAGCGAGCGGGAAAAGGCAAAATACTGGAACACCATCCGTGGCGACTTCGAATTCTACAATACCCTTGCCTTCAGCAACCTGGAGGACTTTAAAGATCTCGCCGGCAAAGTATACAACTACCAGTTGCTCACCAAGGCGTTGCTCCTGAGTTCGTCCATCAAGATCAGGGAACGGATTCTACACAGTACGGATGAACAACTGAAAATTCAATACAACAACTGGGTACAACGCAAAGAACTTTTGACGCTCGCATTATCCATGAGTCCGACCCAGTTGGCAGAAAATCAAATTGACCCCGCACAACTTCAGTCTGAAGTCGAGCGGCTGGAGAAGGAATTGAGTGAAAAGTCTGAGCTCTTCGGGCAAGCGTTCGAGGATAAGCGCATAACATTCGAAGACGTTAAGAAATCGCTGAAGCCAAATGATGCAGCCATCGAGATGGTGCGGTACAGGTACTTTAACCATGTGCTCACCGACTCGGTGATTTATGCGGCGCTCTATTTGAAAAAGGATTTTTCGAAACCCAAGGCCATCATGTTGAAGGACGGCAAGAAGATGGAAACACGATTCTTTAAATTCTATCGCAACGCCATCACCGGAAAGATTCCCGACACTTATTCTTACGGCGTATTCTGGGCGCCTATCCAACAGGAGATCGGACAAGTCGCCACCATCTATCTTTCTGCTGATGGTATCTACAACCAAATCAACCTCGAAGCAATCCCCACGCCAGATGGACGCTATGTGATCGACAACTCCAACATCGTGTTGGTGAGCAATACCAAAGACTTGTACTTGCGCAACATCAAAACAAAAGCCACGGTGTCTGAAAATACTGCTACGATGTTCGGTAACCCGACGTTCTACCTGACCGCCTCAGCCGATCGTGACATCGCGCCGCTGCCAGGAACTGAAAAAGAAGTGGAACAACTTAAATTCATGCTGAAACAAAAAGGGTGGTTGACCGCCGACTACGTTGAAAATTTTGCGTCAGAAGAAAAAATCAAGGAGCTCAATAATCCGAAGATCTTCCACATCGCGACGCACGGATTTTACAGACCGACCGCTCAACTCACCCTGGAGGAAGAGATCGAAGGCAATGAAGCCGCGCTAACACAAAATCCGTTGATGCGCACGGGCCTACTGCTTCGCGGTGCCGGCGACCTGATGGAAAAAACCAATCACAACTTCAACATGGAAAGCGGTATCCTCACCGCCTACGAAGCGATGAACCTCAACCTGGATAAAACGGATCTCGTGGTGCTCAGCGCCTGCGAAACGGGCTTGGGTGATTTGGAAGCCGGAGAAGGTGTGTATGGTTTACAGCGCGCATTCCTGGTGGCGGGTGCAAAGGTTCTTATCATGAGCATGTTTAAGGTGGACGACGACGCCACCCAAAAACTCATGCTGAAGTTTTATCAGAAGTGGCTGAACTCTGGAAATCTCCGGGGAAGTTTCATAGATGCCAAAAAAGAACTGCGCATTGAATATCCCGAACCGATTTATTGGGGAGCGTTTATGATGATCGGATTAGATTAATCTGCTCGACTTACTTTCGATTATCCTCTCCTGTTACCATGCTGATGTAACTGTGGTATCGGCTCCGGGCGATTGTTCCCGATTCGACCGCCTTTAAGATGGCACACTGTGGTTCATTCATGTGAATACATTTGGAACCGAACTTACAGTCTGACCTCAGCTCCCGCATTTCAGGAAAGTAATCGGATATCTCCTGCTCGTTCATATCCACGAGTCCCCACTCTTTTACGCCGGGTGTATCGATCACATAGGTCGTTTCATCAAGCCTGAACATTTCAGCAAAGGTAGTCGTGTGCGTACCCTTGGATGAAAAATCCGAGATGTCGCCAATGGACTGATTGATATCCGGTGAAATCTTGTTCAGCAAGGTTGATTTGCCAACGCCGGAGTGTCCGGCGATCAGCGTTGTCTTGTCATGAAGCGCTTCCCTGAGCACATCCACCGGATCCAGTACGGCTGAAATGGAAAAGCAATGAACGCCTACGTTGGTATAGAGCTTGATTAAATTTTCCAGTGACGCTTGCCCCTCTGCATCGAGTAAGTCGCGTTTATTGAAAACTATAATCTGGGGAATACGAAAGGCTTCAGCACTCACCAAAAAACGATCAATAAAACCCACCGAAGTGCGAGGCAGCGAAAGGGTGGCGACGACCAATGCCTGATCCACATTCGCGGCGAGCACATGCGAGTGTCCAGTCTTCTTTACGGATTGACGCAAGATGTGATTGTCGCGCTCGAGGATCCTTGTAATCGATCCGAAGTCGTGATCCCAATCAAATTCAACACGATCGCCGACCGCTATCGGATTTGTTTCCTTGATACCTTCCAGCCTGATCTTCCCGCGCACGCGGCAGTTGTAGACGTTACCATCTGCATCCTGCACCTCGTAGAAAGAACCTGTCGATCGTAAAACTTTTCCCTTCATCCGTTAGTCGTTATCCGTTATCCGTTAATCGTGGGTGTGCGTGCGTGTGTGGTGTATCGAGTGTATGTAATCAGTATTGGCCCCAAACTCATGTCCGTGCCCACGGATAACGATTAACGGTTAACGGATAACGGTTTAACGGCAAGCGATTCACGACAGTACCGCATGATCTTCTCCGTCGCGCCCAGGTTCTCGTGCACATACTGACGCGTCACTTCACAAGCCAGCAGAAAACTCTGGGGTATGTTGAGCATCTCATACTTCGCTTTCAAATCGGTATAGTCGGATACATCAAACGCGCCACCACGATTCATGAGGTCCACCGCTTCCTGGAATTTTTCGTAGTTCTTATTCCCAAAGAAAATGGGAACGCCATAACAGGCCGCCTCGAGAATATTGTGAAGACCTTTTCCATAGGCGCCACCGACATACGCAAACTCACCATATTGGTAGAGCTTGGAGAGCATGCCGATGTTGTCGATGATCATGACCTGGTAGTCGTCGAGGTTTTTTCCTGCTGCCTGCGAGCACCGAATGTACCTTACCTGCAGCCGCTGCTCAAGGTCAATGATATTCGAGTCAGAAATTTCATGGGGAGCGACAATAAACTTAAGGCGATTCTCATTGATGAAAGGCGCCAGTACATCCAAATCTTCCGGCCAGCTGCTGCCCACGACCATCACGCGGTTGCCGCTTTTGAACTGCGCCGCCACCGGGATCTCTTCACCTTTCTTCACGATTTCCAGCACACGGTCAAACCGCGTATCACCCACGCGTTTGCAATTCAAAATTCCGATGGACTGCAACATGCGAACAGACTCGTCATTTTGCACGAAGAAGTATGAGAAGTAACCGAGGATGTTTCTGAAGAACCCGCCGATCTCTTTGAAAAAGATTTGGTCCTTTCGGAAGATTGCCGAAATCGAGATCAAGGGAATCTTGTTTCGCTGAAGTTCTTTCGCAAAGTGAAACCAGAACTCATACTTGACGAAAATGACGAGCACCGGTTTGGTGGTGGCGATGAATTTGCGGGCATTCTTGGCGGAATCCACCGGCAGGTAAAACACAAAGTCAGCCTGGCTGTAGTTCTTTCGAACCTCATACCCTGACGGCGAAAAAAATGTAAGGAGGATTTTATGCGAGGGATACTCTTTCTTCAATCGTTCGATGATGGGGCGGCCCTGTTCGAACTCCCCCAGCGAGGCGCAATGGACCCAGATCACGGGGCCGGTTACGTCGCGAAACTGATCTTCAAGTTTTGAAAACAAACCACGCCTGCCTACAACAAAAGCCTTGGCCCGGGCGTTGAAAAAGGAAGCCATCCATAAACCGACGCGGAGGGCCCGCATGGCAAGGTTGTAGAGTATTGTCATCGCCACAAAAATACAATCTTCGCTGATCTTTCGATAAAAGACTCACCTGGGCAGCCCCTCCGGTATTCAGTAAAAAAGATATTATCCCTGTTCGTGTAGAGTGATTTGAAATATCTATTTTTAAAGACAAAATTCCATCCTGATGATGACGTTCACATTTTTTTGGCGCAGTCGATACTTTTTTGTTGCGCTGGCCCTCACGACGCTGCTTCCGCTCCCGGAAGTCAAAGCACAAGATGACCTGGCCGAGTTTCTAAACGCCGGTGAAGAAGATGCTTCCAAACTGATGAATGCGTACCTGAATCCGATGATTGAAGGACTTTCTTACGGGTTCAATGGAGGGTGGTTCAACACCGCAAAAGCACATAAAACCGCAGGCATTGATATTGGCGTTTCATTGAACGCCGTGTTTATTCCCTCGTCCAAGAACTACTTCAATCCGAATGATTTGGGATTACAAACCGTCACCGGTTTCACATCCGAAGCCCCTAATGGCCTTGCGCCAACATTGGTTGGACCTTCGTATGATACCCATTATGAATCAGAAATTGATGTTGATGGCGACGGCAGTCCAGATCAAACGCTCCTTTTCGATGGCCCTCCCGGAATTGACATGGAAGACAAAATCAAGATCAGTGGTACGCTCGCGCCCATGGCACAACTGGGAGTCGGTATTATCAAAAACACCGATCTGAAAATACGTTGGATGCCGGAAGTAAATGTCAGCGGCACACGAATAAAACTGATCGGTCTTGGGGTGATGCACGACATCAAACAGCACATTCCTTCCATTAAACTTCTTCCTTTTGATTTGTCGCTTCTCGCAGCCTACACAAAAATTGACGGCTCTTCCGACATTTCCGGCGCTATAAACCGTCCTCCTGGCGACACCGGAAAGCAAGAAGCAGAATATCAAATGAACGCCTGGATCATTGAAGCCATCATATCCAAGAAGCTTTCATTTGTTACCTTCTACGGTGGTTTGGGCTACAATGCCATCAAAACAACAACGCACATCCTCGGTAATTATGATCTGGTAGGCGATGGTTCGGTGGTTTTGACCGACCCGGTGAGTTTGAAGTTCAAAAACAACAGCATGCGACTTACGGGTGGGATGCGTTTAAAGATGGCAATCTTTTATCTCAGTGCTGATTACACCCTGCAGGAATACAGCACCGTGAGCGTTGGTCTCGGAATGAGTTTTCGATAGATTAGTTATTTGATAGCGGCAACTTTCTAAACATGCGCCTAACCACCAACATCCCTGGCAGCCTTGCGCTGCTCACCATTCTGTTTGTAACATCGTCCAGCTACGCGCAGGACTTGTACTCTGCCCGTGGATACTGGCAGGAAACACACCAGCCAAACTACCAAAAGGTCAAGGACAAACAGACGCGCGGTGACTCGTTGACCGTGAATGAAAAGGCCTATCTCCAGGATTTTGAAAGCTACCTTTCAACATACTATCAGCGTTTGTCGCCGGATGAAAAGCAGAAGTATGAACAGTTGAAAACTGAATGGGACCGTGAGTTGGCAGCGACTCCACCACCAAAAGAAGAGGAGTTCGAATGGCGCGGACGAGACCGTGTGGTGAACACCCTATACGGAATATGGTATGGTGTCAGTCTGGTAGTCATTGCCGATTGGACGGATAGTGAAGCAAGCGTCGGCATTCCATTGATCACCGGAGGTGCCTGGCTGCTGGGCCCCGTGATCAATCCAAAGAAATACGAAGGCATTACGCTGAGTACCGTGCGCGCCAATAACTCAGGCAAATTTTTGGGACTGTTGTATGGAGCCTCGCTGGGTCTCGCTATCGGCGGAGAATCAGACGATGCCGACAAATGGATTCTGGGAGGATCCACCATTGGTAGTATAACACTCGGAGAAATCGGATTCCAGATGCAGAAGAAAAGGAATTTCTCCGATGGCCACATTGAAATGATCCGGCACTACGGTGTACTGGGCCCATGGCTTGGTTATACCGGCGCCGTGGCGGCAGGTGGCGGTGATAATGCAAATGCTGTCGGGGCCAGTTTGCTCGCCGGTGGTACGCTGGGACTTGTCCTTGGAAACAAAGCTGCCAAGCGCTACGACTATACCCGCGGTGATGTGGACGCCATCAGTTCTTTGACCTGGATATCAACTGGTGTTGGACTTACCGTGGTAGCGCAGTATATCGATGAAGGTGAATCGGAAGGACTCATACTCATTCCTGCAGCCGGTTCTATTCTGGGAACCATGTTGGGTCAGAAAGCCGTGCGCGGCGCACACTTTACCAAGAAGCAAGGAAGCGCGCTGAACCTGGCCACGGCCGGCGCAGCGTTAGTCGGCGTTGGTGTTTCAGCCATCGCAGAATTTGACTCACCTGTGCTCACGCTCGCTGTCCCCACGGGTCTCGCTTTGATCACCCACCAGATTGTGTTTACGAATTACAAAAAGAAAAACCTGATGAAGGATGCACAAGGCAGCCACAGGAGGCGTCACAACTACAATTTCTCCATGAAGGTTATGCCTGAGAATTATTTCTTCAATCAACGGATACCGGTTCAGAAGTATTCACCCGAAGCTTATACCCGGCTCATCAATCCTTTGATTAAATTTAAACTCTCCTTTAACTGACATGGTGGGGCTTTTCTTTAGACTGGTACTTTTCCTTGGCCTCGCGGCCGCAGCGTACTATGTCCTGCGTACTATACTGCAACCCTCAGACCACATCCGGTGCAGCCGTTGTGATGGAAAAGGATACTGGCTTGGCGCCCGCGGAAAAGAAATCTGCGATTGGTGCAAAGGCTCAGGCAAACTTCCGAGACAATAACTTAGTACGGACTTTTCTCTATTGCCACTCCGGCAGGCAGCGTGAACTGCGACGCATCGAGCGTCTGACGATCAATTTTTGTCGCTATGCTGGTGAGGATATACTGCGAAGTCTCCATGCTGATCTTTAAAGGAAGGGCCTTCGATCTCGACAGGAACTCGTACCAATTCAGAAATTTAAAGTTCTTGTACGGCGTTGGGTCGACACCGATAGCGGAATTGAAGTAGTATTTGTGTACGCCACTTTTGTAAGTGAGTTCAAGCTCATCGCATGAATAGCCTAGTATCTCCACGGCGTTCTTCCGCAAGTTTGCACTGACGAGCTCATCATCGTTCTTGGAAACATCCATCCAGTAGACCGATTCGCTGTTCGAAAACTTGTTGTACAGCTTATTGTCCTTCGCCAGGTAAATCTGCCATTGAAAGAACGTTCCATTCGCAACCGATTTGAAGTTCTCGCCTTTAATATAATACTCCTGCTTGGTACCCATCATACCACCCAATTGCAGATCGGTTACATTTGGCATCTTGCTCTTATAAGAATTCTCATAACTAATTTTCCCCTCAAAGGGTTGAGCTTGCAGAAGAATGATGGGTGCAAGAAAGAATACAAGTAACAGGTTTTTCATTTTGCAATTTGATTTGATTCTCTAAATGTTCAGGAAGGTAATCCTGAATTATTACTCTCCAAAACGGATCCGGTGGTATAGGGTTCTCATCCAGTTTAATGGAAGCTTAGCCCGGGCAGTAGCGCGATAGCCTTTATCGACCCACCGGGCCGACTGAAGTTCGTTCAAGAGTTGATAGAATATTTCCGCTTCCTCTAAATTTTGCGTGAAAACGGCGTGGCGCAGTTCATACCGAACTCTCGTGACCAACGCTTGCCGATCGCCTTCGGAGCGGTTAAGCACCTGAATTTTTTTACAAACTTTATAGGTAGACAAGAGTTGTTCGTCGCCAGCTTGATACAAACCTGTTGAAAGAGAAGCATGCTTGCGCCGGATTTGCGTGAGAATTTCATTCAGGAAAGCATAGTGGTAGTTCCTGGACGAACGTACCCAAAAATCAAAATCCTCATACGCAAGCGCTTCGTCGTATCCTCCCATTTCCGTCAACACTTTCGTCCGCACCATCATGGTCGGCGAGGCAACAAAGTAATGACTCACCAATGCCTGATAAACATCGCCCTGCGGGATGGATTTCAGCAATCCCTTTGAGAACAGGTAATCGTAATGCCGGCGGAAAACGCGATTGTTTTGATCAATGTATTCGGCATCGGTAAACACGACGCCGACGGAGTCCCCAAGGGTTTCAAAAAAATGAACTTGCTTTTCGATTCGATCAGGCATCATCACATCGTCGGTGGCAAAGTCAATGATATACTTGCCCCTTACTTGCTTGAATGCCTTATTAAACGCCCGGCAGTTGCCAAGATTTTCCGGCAACAGCATGACTTCCAAAAACGGATATTGATCCTTTAGCCGATTGATTTCCTCCCGGCTACCGTCCGTACTGCCATCGTCGGCTACGATGATTTGAAGCGGTGAATAACTTTGCTGAATAACAGATTCTATCGCCCGGCGCAGATAAGGCCTATGGTTGTAACACAAACAGACAATGGATACCAATGGCGATTCGCGGCCCATTGACAATGTTACAGATTTTTTTCCAACGTCAGCTTCGGCGTGGGCATTCCCCCGAGCCTCATCTTGAAATTGAGCAACCCAAAATTGGGTTTCCCATCCACGGCGGAAGTGCCCATGTCGAGCATGGCAATCTGATGGTGCTGGCAATATTCATAAAGACCCTTGACGACCATCACACCAGGACTATAAAAATCGTAGGCTTCATCGTGGTCGGCGTAAAAATTGTAAACTATGCTGCTGCTTATTTTCACTGCCACTGACGCAGCAACCATTTTCTGTTGATCAAAGACGCCCAGTAAAATGTAACGGTCTGCAAACTTGTTCATGACCCGTTGCAGGTCTTTCAGCGTCATCGACAACGTGTATCCTTTTTTTTGCCGGCATGACAGAATAAATGCGTAGACGGATTCGAGGTTTGAGTGGGCAAGTGTTTTAAACGTCATCCCGTGTTCTTCACATTTCCGAAGCTGCCTTCGTTCCAGTCGATTCAATGGCATCAGGAAATCTCCATCGGTAAATCGTATCGTTCCAGCTTCGGCGTTCTTCACACCATACCCTTGGTTGAATAAAAATGTTTGAAGCAACGATCCTTGAGACGGAGAGTAGAGAAGCGGCGGCAATTTTAATTCGATCGTACGGATCCCCGCGCTTTTCGACCTTTCCTCTACAAAGGCGATGAACGCATACAACACGTCGATCGGTGTGACGTCGGAAAATTCTATTGTACCGAACGGGCTTCGGACGGCGCTGCTGGCGACTGCTCCATCAAAATGCAGAAAGACAGAAGCTACGATCGCTTGTCGCTTTTCCTGTGATATGTAAAACCAATGCCAGCCTTCGGACGCCTGGAGTCGGAGGTGTTCTGCGTGATGAAAAAGTGATGCTTCAAAATCGAATTGAGCCTTCAGATCGGGCTCGGCTTCATGAAAAGTGAAGTCTTCCAATCAGTAAGGAATTCCGATGCGCTTGTAAATGAAATGCATAAGCCAGGCCGGTCCGATCAACAGGAACTGGATGTCCTTCAGGAAAGATGGTTTCTTACCTTCCACATGATGGCCGAAGAATTGTCCCACCCAGGCTAAAGCAAATACGATCACGCACACAAGCCACAAAGGCGCAATATTGAGTCGCACAATGAAATTTGCAGCCACGAGGCACAGTAATCCAAACAGAACCATTCCGATGCTGAGCGGAATGGACAGGGACACATAGTAGATGGTGACCAGCACCAACACTACGGTAGCCCAGTTCGCGTAGGCATTTCCTTCGCCGAGAAAACTCTGTACAACGCCCGACGGAATGGATGCTATCAATCCGACGATACTAAAAAATATCAGCGGAACACAAATCCAGTGAATGGCCTTGTTTGTGTGATTCTGATGGCTCTCGCCATATTCAGAAAGTAATTGATCGATTCTGCGCATAGACGTTCGGGTTATAGTTTATTGTGACATGAAACGACGACCTAAGGTAAAAAACATAGGCCTCATCTCAAAAACATTATCCACCAACTAACGACGGCTACGCTTTCGTTTTTACCTTCTGCCAGTCTTTTATTTGCCAATAAACCAGACCAGTGGTCAGGTGATTACCGGCAACATCATGAATCTTAATTTCGCATGGTATCACTACAGATTCTTGCTGCGTCAGCGGATCAAAAACTTTTTCTTTTAACCATTCCGGCGTCGCGGAAAAGGTGGCGGTAGCGTCCATTTTGCCCTGGTAGTGATAGTCCATTTCCAGGCGTTGCATGATGAGTCGGTACCGGGTTGCATCCAGCTTCGAAATCAGCAAAAAGCCGGTTGTAAATTCAGAAACGGTCGCAAGTGCGCAGGCGTGCAATCCCCGAATGTGATTGAAGTTGCGGGTGATGTATGGCAATCGCGTTACCAGGCTGTCCTCACCGATCGCCTGTATCCGGAAACGGTGACCCCGATTGAAGGGGATCATTCGGTTCAGGAGTTGATTCAACACCCATAGGTAAAATTTCGATTCTTTCGCACGCTGCAGAAGGCCGGCCAGTTTTTTCATAATTCAATTATTGAACGCGGGAAGTTAGGCGTAAATCGTCATTTGAAAAATGGATCGCCTTAATTGATCATCAAAAGCGTTGCCCATTCGCCACGAAAAATTAACTTGCCAGTCTATCTAATCACCATTTCATGAAGAAAGTATGTGTACTCGGTGCCGGTCTCGTAGGCAAAGCCATCGCGCTCGACTTATCTAAAAAGTGTGACGTCACTTCGGTGGATATCAGCGAACAGGCCTTGCGAGAATTATCAAACGCCGGCGTCAAAACATTACAGGCTGATCTTTCGAGCAAGGAAAAACTCTCCGCGGTAGTGAAACCCTTCGACCTTGTGGTTGGAGCCGTTCCGGGATTTCTTGGATTCCAAACCGCGCGAACGGTGATCGAGGCCGGAAAAAACATGGTCGACATTTCTTTCTTTCCGGAAGATCCTTTCGCACTGCACGAGCTCGCTGTTCAGCATAACGTAACCATCGTGACGGATTGTGGTGTAGCGCCCGGCATGGGAAATGTAATCCTTGGATATCACTATAGGCGGATGAAAATCCAATCCTACGAATGCCTCGTAGGCGGATTGCCCGTCGTGCGAGAGTGGCCATACGAATATAAGGCGGTATTCTCTCCGATTGATGTGATCGAAGAATACATTCGCCCGGCGCGGTATGTACAGAATGGCGCCGTGATCATCAAGGAGGCGCTCTCCGATCCAGAGTTGATTCACTTTGATGGCGTAGGAACATTGGAAAGCTGGAACAGCGACGGCCTGCGATCCTTGATCAAGACGATGCCCGATATTCCAGACATGATTGAAAAAACTTTGCGTTATCCCGGATGCATAGAATACCTGCGTGTTCTTCGTGAGACCGGGTTCTTCTCTTACGAGCCTGTGATGGTGAATGGTGTACCGGTGCGACCCATTGACGTGACGGCAAAGCTTCTTTTTCCGAAATGGAAATTGAAACCCGGCGAAGAAGAGTTTACGGTGATGCGTATTCGAATCAAGGGAACAGAGAACGGTGCGGAAAAATCTTACGAATACAACTTGCTCGACCGCACCGAAAAATCGACCGGTACGTTGTCGATGGCCCGCACAACCGGATACACGTGTACTGCCGCTGCTCACCTGGTGTTGGATGGAAAATTCACCCGCAAGGGAATTTCTCCGCCAGAGTATCTGGGTGAAGAGGAAAGCCATTTTCAGTTTATTCGGAAGTATTTGGAGGAGCGGAATGTCTATTATTCGGTTAAGAAATGATGTACGATTTTGAATTGTTCACGGTTCACAGTTCACAGACGCGTAATTGGCTGTGAAATGTCAACAATGAACATCTGAGTCTATTATTCGGTTAAGAAATAATTTAAGATGGACGATTTGGTTACCGTTCATGGTAGCGTCAATTCGTCACCTGTGATCGCATGAAATTAAATCTGCATTAATCCGCGAGATCTGCGGGAAATGCATTTGAAATCCAGTTACACAAAGGACACTAAGAATCCACCAATGTTCACAAAGGGCTCAGGGTAAGCTATTCGTCCGTGAACTGTGAACCGTTAACTGTGAACCCAAGGAAATAACCTCGCCGTTCAAACGTTCAGTATTGGAGAAAGGAATGCGTTTGCGTACTTTGACCGTAGATTAATTCAACCCAAAAACTCTCGGACGATGAAGAAATTACTCGTGCTGCTGTTCATAGGCGTCCTGGCCTTTTCTGTTCAGGCTCAATCCCGCAAACGCCTTCAACCGGGCAAAATGTATTCAGCCGGTGATACCTTGTACGCGCCACGCGATGGATTCACAACCATTATTCCGCAGGGTTGGATGGGATCACTTCCCCGCGATACGGAAGTCTTTTTGCTGGTGTCTACCATGAACTATGGTGAGATCTTTATTTTCGATCGGCCCCAAGGCAACATCGATGACATTAAAGCGGCATGGCTGAAGGGAACGGACTTAAACGAGACGATAAAACTGAAAGCAAAAGATAATGCCGAGATCAAAGACGGCACGTACATGAGCGAAGTGTATGCGGAAGGGCCAGCGATCAACAAATCTTTCAAAGGGTTCGGGGCTACCCGTTGCAATCCTGCCGGCCCTTGCGTTACGGCTATCGCGATTGTTCCGGCTCAGTATTATGAGCCGGTCAAGAAGTCGATTCAGGAATTTATGAAAACCAGCTATTTTGATGAACCAAAAAATATTTCGCTCCATGCCGACTTGAACTGGAAGGAGTACCTCAAAGGCAAGATGCTGATCACTTTCGCTGATACCGAGGTTGGCTCGAAAGAAAACATCGTTCACCTTTGCTCCGATGGAACATTCAAAGCCAGGATCAGAAAGAAAGGCATGATCAAGCAAGAAGAAAACCCGGAGTATAGTGGAAAACTAAACGGTACCTGGGAAGCATCGGGTGTTGGTGAGCAAGGTGTCGTCAAACTTACCTTCAAAAAGCTCGAGGCCGCTACATTCAACATTCAGATCAAAGACGAGAAGGTCACCATCAACGGTGAACGCTACTTTGTCGCAGAGTCTGACGAGTGCGCTAAAAAGTAATCACTATTTCTTTGCCACCGCGCGTTCTTGAATGTACTCCGTGACATCCAGGAATGGCGCAATCCAAATTTCCTTTTCATGCTGCTTAAGAAAACGCAGGAGCTGCCGATGTTCCTTAAGTCCAACATTTATGCCGTGCTCCCCGCCAACGCCGTGAAACAGGAAAACGATCAACGCGTTTTTCTGCATGGCCTCTTTCACCAACGCGATGAGCTGATCCCCTGATTCACCGTTCACGCCATAAGCGCCCACGTTGTAGAGATCTTTCGTGTCGATGGGTACCATGACACCGTGCACGCCACGGGCCGAGACAAAGTCGCCTTTGATATGGGGTACGAAGGAAGAATCGCCCACGGTCATATCGCCGCAAGTATAGGCGAATGTCCGTTTCGACTTCCCATCAATAGCTTTGAGAAATACATTGGTCATTCGAATTTCATCCACAATCCGGTTCATTGAATATTTCTCCAATGCCCGATCGGGAGAGACCCAACTTCTTCCTGGCTTGTCGCTCGCGCAAGGATGATATAAGGTGTGATTGCCCAGCTCGTGACCACGGGCTGCGGCCTTACGCCAATCGTCGATACGATCTTTACACCCGGGAAAATAAGCTGACAGGTAAAATGTTCCCTTGAAGCCCAGAGAATCCAACAGCGGGATGGCGTTGTCGAGGTGTACATTCAACGCATCGTCGTAGGTAAGCGCGACGGCGCACTTCTTACCCTTCCATGCGGTTGCAGTGTTTTGCGATTGAACTGCGCACGACAGCGTGAGGAGAAAGAACAGGTAGGGAATACTTGATTTCATTTATGAAAATTATTCATCAAGATAGGCAATAACGCAATAAGTACGAATTACAAATGACGAAGTACAAATGGAATCAATACTATGAATTCCCTTAGTTAATCTACGCTAACAGCTTATTTCTTCTTCGCCTTCTTCTTCATTTTCGCGGTGGCCTTTTCCGTGTTCTCTTTGGCCCTGTACTTAACAACCTTGGTGACGAGCGTGAAGGGAACCGGATCTCCAAGCGGAAATTGTAGTGTGCCTTTCCCCGTTTGATACTTAGCCGCTAATTTTTGAAAAGCTTCTATTCCCCGCGGGGCCGGATAAAAACCGATGTGATTTTTGTATGCTGCAAAATAAACGAGGTTGCCATGAAGGGTAAACGTTGGCATGCCATACTTGATAGTCTCTTCGGCTTTCGGCGCCGCTTTCCGGATGGTCGCTCTGAGTTCTTCTAAAATCGGGCGAACCTCGTCGGGAAAACCTGCTATGTAATCGTCAATGTCCTTTACTTGGGTGCGCATGTGCAATTGGGATTGAGTGAAACAAAGCTACTCTTCTGCATTGACACAATGAAAGTGCAATGACGACATTCTGAGGGGTCAAATGCGTCACCAGTAATGATTCCCGGCACTTGTAACCGGAAATCATTGGTGTCTGGGGAAATCTCGGGGTTTTTCATGAAGATGGCACTTCGTTACGCCAGCGGATCGGGCTGAGCTTCTATCAAGATTGTAGTTGGCGTGCAAAGGATTGAAGTCCGTGTGCCGAACCGCTGGCGGTTCGGCACACGGACTTCAATCTTGGTTTAGTTGAGTTTGAGTGCGGCGCACACTCGTGTGCGCTGCACTCAAACTCAACTCAATGCGCCACCTGCATCCTTGGATAGAACTAATTATTTTCCGTGGCGCAACGAAGTGCGCCCTTGAACAGAAAGGATTTCACCGATACCGGGAATCAATAATCAGTTTTACTTAAAAGGTGACACCCGCGCTAATCTGGAATACGGGCGAGTAGGTAATGTCTGTGGCGTCATTACCGCCTGTCGGCTGGGACAATATACCCAGCTCAATAAAGGGTTTTAATTTTTCACTCACGCTGTATTGCACGGCGACAGACCCATTGATGCCGAGGCCCTGGCCCGCGTCATCGCCGTACGCGCGATAACCGAAGTAAGCTCCTGGTTTGATCTGAATGTTGTCGCCGGCATTCAGTCTTGCTTTCAATACGGCGCCAATCTCATGAACGGATACTTCTTCATACCCATCGTACCAGGGCATTGAAAAACTGTAGTAGGCCCCAACACCGAATCGGCCGTTGAGCGTAGCAAAGTAGTGATCGAATTCGGCTTTTAACAAGAACGTTTCTCCAACCGAGCCATAGAAATTCGGCTCCCACACATAAACCTCCCCCTCGAACATGTAGCCTAACGAGATGCTGAATTCATTAGCCTTCAAATCCTGAGCCCGGGCTTCCAGCAAGGGCAGGAATAGTACCAGCAGAATTATTCTTTTCATACTTAAAGGGTTTAAGTTTAGTATCGAAAAACAATAAAATCCTGGTGAGGAAATGAAAATCCCGGCGCGATCAAGAATGATACCTATCCACAAACTCCCTGCGATTAAGGGATTTAACGGAAGTTACACATTTATCCAGAGTTATCCGCGAAGAGCTTGAAGATCTAGTAGAATGTTTACCGAAGAATATTGGGGTTTTGTTCAGCGTTATCCAGGTTAAAATAAAAATCTCCCACGATGTTCGACACATCCCAGGTATTTTGTCTCCCTTCTGAGAGTCTCAGCACGTTCAGGCGAACCTCTTTAAATACTTGTTCGATGGATAGTCCGGGGCGCCCTAGTGCTTTTATCAACTCTTGGGTGTACAGGCCGTTTCGTCCGTCTCCGTCCCACGCTGTGGAACCGGGCGCTGTTGCATAAGCAATGAAGGATCCTTTTGCTTTTTTCATTTCAATCAATCCACCTTCCTCCATCCGAAGCGCACTGGGAAACGGATTTTTCCGGCATGCATCCAGGATCAAAATATTCATTCTTGAATTTGAGATAGCCATGTTCTCCAACACGATGCGCTGAACAGGAAAACATTGTCTCGGAATATCGTCCTCGAATTCAACGCTGGCATCAATGGGTACAAGGTAGTTCTCGCCTGAATTTTGCAAACCATGACCGGCGTAGTAGAAAAGGCCAACGGTCTGCCCGGGCGGCCCCTTCATGAGCTTTTCCTGGAACTTGAGGAAGGCGCTACGAATCTCCATGTAGGTGGCGTCCGTCAGGGAAATCACATCGAAGTTCATTTTCTCAAGCAGTTCAGAAAAATCGTGTGCATCATTCACAGGATTGTTCAGCGTCTGAACATGCTTGTAATTTGAGTTCCCGATGACCAATGCATAGCGCTTTTCATTTTTGTAAATGTCACGCAGCGCAGCAACATCAATCACGGTTGAGGGGTCGAGTTGTGGCGCGAGGATCGAAGAATCAACTTTACCCAGCGCGTAATCTCCTTTTCCGCCCACAAGGTCCTTGATTTGCTCCAGCTCCTTGGTGATTGAACCTCTCTTAATGAGCGTGTACTTCTTTACATCAATCTTGTAAAACCATTCCTTCCACGTATCCATGATACGGTCCCACTCGAGGTCGCGCTCCCGGGGAGCCGCTTCCAGCATCACGATGTGCAGGTTCGGGAATTCGTTCTTCACCTCCAGCAACTTGTGTTGATGGCCCACGATGGGATATCCGTCCGTGAGAATGAACAAGTAGTTCTCCGTGAGTGTGTCTCGCGAATAATCGTTGCGGAGGTCTTCGTGGAAGTACTTCCAGATGTCCGCACCATAATATTTGTCCGGCTCCGAGCTAAACACGGCCTTGTTATAAAGGGTATCCAGATTGGCAATGAAATTTGATCGCCGTTCGCTTTCTTCCAACTTGCGTTGGACATTATTAATGGTCGACATATTTATGTACAGCCTGTCTTCGAACTCATTGCGGTTCAGCTGGCTCCCCAATTGCGGGGCGATCACCACTTTTATTTCATCGCGGGACTTGATATAAAGGTCTCGCTTTACTTTCTCCTCAAACAGCGTGTACAAACTACTGATGATCTGTTTGTCTCGTTCCGGCTGGTTCGCTTGAACAATTAAACGGTCCGACAGATCCAGCAATATAATGTAGTTATGCTTCGTGCGGACCTGCTTCGACTCCTTCTCAGGAGCGGGCAGGCTACAACTGCTTACCAGGAAAATCAAAATCGATAAAGCTAACACAATAAAGAATCGCCAGTCACGAATGAACGACTTCATAATTTTAATTGGATTTGAATTTGAGTTAGTTCGACAAACTTCTACCGACCACCTTTACGGTTCCGCTTTTAATGTTGTGCGCCGATTCGAATTCCTTTTTCAGCGCGACACATGTTTCCTTTGCGTCTTTCAGGTTCGCGGGGGCCAGGTAGGCAATCCATCCGGCGGAAAACTGATCGATGTATCGCTTCAAATTTCCAATCATCACGGTGTTGACATCTTCCCGATAGATCGCAATGGTGCTTTTGATCGCGCCAATATCATGCATCCTGGATGTTAACAGCTTGCAATCAGCTTGCAGGTGTTTAATGATCTTTTTCAGATTGTCTGTGATTTCACGTTTGTCCCACTCCCGCAGCAGTGAATCCAGGAGAATACTCCAGATCACGTACACCAGGAATCCAAGAAACAAGATCACATAGAATGAAGGGTTTCTAAACCACTCCACCGTAGCGAGGCCCATCAACGACTTCGCGCTCTCGACGTTGTTGCTGATAATCATCGCGAGCAGAAAGTCTACTACGAATGTTACGGCAATCAACAGCGACACGAAGACATACTTCACATTACCTTTAATTTGAAGCAGCACGTGAAAGGCCCACCCAAACGCATAGAATACAAAGGGCACAACAAAAAGCAAATAGTTGTACTGCAGTGCGCTGGCCAATTCATAGGGGCCGGGCATAATTGAGCCGGTTCCTTCGCCACTGGCAATTCGTTCAGCGATGCCTTCAAAGTCTACATACAATGCTTTGTAGGTAGCCGAAACATAAAAGAAGAATAAGTAGACCGAAAGCATCACCAGAATAAATAAGTTCAGCGAAAACTTCACGGTGCTGAAATTTTCACGCTTCAGCTTTTCAGAGTCTTTTGAATGTCCCTTTCGGTTGTCCAACAGATCCTTCCGGTATTTGTCAATGTCTTTTTCTTTCTCCTTAATTTCCGATTCTATTGCTGTGTTTGCTTCCTCTTGTTCCGCAAGCTTGTCTTCAAGCTCTTGAATCTGAGCAAAACGTTCTTTCTTCTTCTCGTCTGTGAATCCAAGAAAAGGTTCCTCCACCAGGTCGCCGTTCAGTATGCGATTTAGATAAGAGACAAATGCTTGCGGATCTCCTTTCGAATTTCCGGCTTTTTCATATCCGTAATCGTACAACTTCACGCGGTCGACATGATGAATGACCTTGGCATTCCTATCCACCGTCATTTCGGGGGCAGTGTTTTCCATAACTATATTTTGTTTAAACGAATGCATACCATAATACCTTCGGCGTCACCTTTGGGAAGTGCGTTTCTTTTCCAGTGATCGCAGTACACAAAGCCGGCAGGTAGTGACAAATAAGATGAGTTGATCATCGACGAAATCGAAAAGCTTTGCGGATTTAGTGGTTCCTGCTCTTCGACCGAATTTTTGATAGGTATTGAACGTAGAATTATCGCGCCAGATTGAGTGTTTGTTGCGCCTTACGCCGAAGATGCAAAAACGTCTTTAAACTGCTGGTTTTAGGCAGCAACCCCATTTCACGTCCCGGAATTGACAACCAGCGATTTTTCAGTGAAATCAAGGGTTACACTTTTCACCACATCGCCATGGCTAATGGTCATGATGATCTCTTTTTCAAATCGGGAATCGTAACCAGTCGGCTCGTAAAGCGTCATCTTTCCAACGGGTATTCTCAGTTTGCCCGAAAACCACGTCGCCTTTACGGGTCTGTTCTTGCTTTTTGGAAATAGGTGCTTGAGGGTATAACGCGCCAGCTTACTGAAGAAAATGAAATTCCGGTTGAAGCTCCCATCAATCTCCGTCAAGAGCAATTTGTCTTTTCTGATTTCCCAACTGGCGATGTAGCCTCGCGAGCAATCGGGAAGCGAAAGGAATGAGGGACGTATCCTGTTGAGATTACTCCAGAATGTCTCCAACGGATTGGAATAAAGATTGAGGTACTCACCGTTGAACAGAATGCGATCAGGAAGTTGTGCAGCCATAGGGCATATTAAAAAAACGAATCAATAAAACTTCGAGCCACGCGACAGCGATTAACACACAACCTAGGCTCTAGGCACGAACCCGCAAAGTCATTATCCGCGATCATTAGAATTGTTCCGCCAACTACAATAGGAAACGTTTTTCAGCAGACAGACTATCGATAGCAAAAAAGTGACGCTGCCGAATTCATAAAATTTTGATTATGAATGAATTATAAAACCGAATGATTTACTTCAGTTGTTTTTGCGCCTTAATGGAGACTATTTACACCCTTCGATTTTTGCTATCGGCGCTACAGTCCTGACAAATCTTGCATGCTATCAGGCAAGCGCTTTTTGTTTCAGCGTCCAGTTTAAGCTCAAAAATCCAATAACACCTGCGATCAACGAAGACAGTAGAATGGCAAGCTTTGCATGATTGATTATCACCGCGTCATCAAAAGCCAGCAGCGTGATGAAGATGGACATGGTGAATCCGATCCCTCCCAAAAACCCAACGCCAAGAATGGATTTCCAACTTACATTCGTGGGAGCTGTACAAATCTTCAAAGCCACCGCCAGAAATGTGAACACGAAAATGCCGAGCGGCTTGCCAACAATCAAACCGACCATGATGCCTATATTATAATCTTGGGTCAGCGCGCGTGCGATGGACGGATCCAACACAATGGCGGTATTCGCCAACGCAAAGATTGGAAGAATCAAAAACGCGACAGGTTTGTGAAGGAATCGCTGCAGGATGTACGACGTTGATTTTTCATCGCCAGATCCGAAGGGTATCGCAAATGCCAGCAACACACCGGTGATCGTAGCATGCACGCCGGAGTGAAGCATGTAGTACCACATGAATGCTCCACCGATCAGATAAGGTATCAGGTTTCTGACCTTTAATCGATTCAACATCACGAGCGCCAGAAAAATACCGCCCGCGATCATTAAGTTACTCCATAAGATTCCTTTCGTATAGAACACCGCGATGACCAGAATGGCGCCCAGGTCGTCGATCACCGCCAACGCGGTAAGAAATATTTTCAATGACACCGGAACGCGTGGCCCAAGAAGTGAAAGAATGCCCAAAGCAAAAGCAATGTCGGTGGCCATGGGAATTCCTGCGCCCGATTGTGTCGGCGTTCCCATGTTGAACACAAGGAACAGGCCTGCGGGAACGATCATACCACCCAGGGCCGCGAATGTCGGCATCAGTGCATCCCTGATTTTTGACAACTCTCCGATGTACACTTCGCGCTCCAACTCAAGCCCGATGAGAAGAAAGAAAATTGTCATCAGCCCGTCGTTGACCCAATGCTCCAGGCTATGCCCTGCGAATTGTGTTGCCCAGAAGTGGTGATAGCTTTCGCCGAAGGCAGAATTCGCCAGCACCAGTGACAGGGCCGTGCAGGCTATCAAGATCAGGCCACCGGCTCTTTCGCTGTCGAAGAATTCCTTAAATAACCTGGTGACTTCCATGGGTGAGTTTGAAATGGCAAAATACGGAAATAACGAACACACGACGTTTGTCAGGAATTCAGAATCCCTTCAAAATCACCTAGTTCATTTGCTGCATGAGCGCGAATTGTATGCGAAAACTGTGCAGCCAACGAAGTGGACTGGTCGTATTGATGGTTATTGTTCTGGTGTCCATCTCAACGGCGACTCGCCTTTTCTTGTTGGGGAAATCCGTGGCCGCCGGGCTTGACTTTACCGTTTCAAATCTCCTGGGAATCCTGCTGCTGGGTTGGTTTTACGATCTGGCAAACGCAGCCTACTTCAGTATACCCATTGTCCTGTACCTTTGGTTGGTGCCCGAGCGACTGTTTCGAAAAATCTGGCACCGTTACGTTCTATACTTTATTTACTTTGCCTTTACCTTCCTCCTGATTTTTGATGCTGTCGCCGAATGGTTCTTCTGGGACGAATTCAATACGCGATTCAATTTCATCGCCGTTGATTACCTCGTATACACGACCGAAGTAGTTGGAAACATTTACCAGTCGTATCCCATGGGGTGGATCATCCTGGGGATCTCGCTTGCATCCTTCGCGATACTGTATTGGATCCGGCCATGGATTGAAGCAACCTGCCTGAACCCTGTAGTCTTTAAGCAAAGAACGAAGCTCGCAGCGTTGTATACCCTGTTCCCGCTCGGGGCGTTTTTCTTCGTGTCTTCCAAACTCCACCACTTCAGTGACAACGCGTACGCGAATGAGCTGTCCGGCAACGGTATGTACGAGTTATTCTCTGCTTACCGCAACAACGAATTGGATTTTGATCAGTTCTATCAACAACCGACGGGTGAGAACTCAGTGGCTGCACTCCACCAACTGATTCGCACACCAGAAACAACTTTCATCCATCCGGATCAGCAAAGCATTGAACGAAAAATTGCCAACCCCAGGGTCGAGCAAAAACTAAATGTCGTTCTCATCACGGTGGAAAGTCTCAGCGCAGATTTCTTAGGTAAGTTCGGTAACACCGATCACCTCACTCCCTTTCTCGACTCGCTGGCAGACCACAGTTTGCTCTTTACAAATCTCTACGCTACGGGCACGCGCACCGTTCGCGGACTGGAGGCTACATCGATTTGCATTCCGCCATTGCCTGGGCAGTCCATCGTTCGACGCCCGGAAAACGAAAACCTATTTTCATTGGCCACCGTGTTTAACAGCAAGGGATATGAAAGCAAATTCATCTACGGTGGCTACGGCTACTTTGATAACATGAATTACTATTTTGAAAACAATGGCTACGATGTAGTGGACCGGTCAGCGCTGGATGACAGTGAAATCGACTATGAAAATATTTGGGGCGTTGCTGACGAAAATCTTTTTGAGCTCGCGATTCGTGAAATCGACCGCTCGACAGCCGACCAACCGGTGTTTGCCCATATCATGACGACCTCCAACCACCGACCATATACCTATCCCGATGGACGAATTGATATTCCCTCGCACACTGGCCGAAGTGGTTCGGTAAAGTATACCGACTACGCCATTGGACAGTTCATCAAACATGCGGCCACCAAAAAATGGTTCGATCAGACAGTATTTGTCATTCTGGCTGATCACTGTGCCTCCAGTGCGGGCAAGACTGAACTACCGGTAGGCAAGTACCACATCCCGATGTTGATATACGCCCCGTCGCATGTTGAACCCGGCGTGATGGACCGACTCATGAGTCAGATTGATGTGGGACCGACGGTATTGGGACTTTTGAATTTCTCGTACACCAGCAAATTCTTTGGTTACGATATGTTCAAACTCGAGGCCGGCCGCGAACGCGCATTTATCAGCACCTACCAAAATCTCGGATACATCAAGGGTAAAAGCCTGGTCATTCTATCACCTCAAAAAAAAGTGGAAACCTTTGTCCTCGACGACAAACTTGAACCCACTGCGTCGCCTATCGATCCGACGCTGGTTCAGGAAGCAGCGGTATACTACCAAAGCGCCAGCCACTTCTTTCGCAATGGCCTCATGAAATGAGCGTTTAATTGTTTACCTTCTGATGGCATGAAAATCCTGATCATCGAAGACGAAAAGGCGCTGGCCAAAAGTCTGATACAATACCTGCATCAGGAAAATTACGTCTGCGAGGTAGCCCACTCCGCCGCCGAAGCGGAGGAAAAAATAGCGTTGTATAATTATGAGTGCATATTGCTGGACATCACCTTGCCGGATGGCAACGGTCTGAAGATTCTAGAAAAACTCAAGGCACAAAACAAGGCGGAAGGTGTAATCATTATCAGTGCAAAGAATTCGCTTGATGACCGCATTCACGGACTTAACCTCGGCGCCGATGACTATCTGACAAAGCCCTTTCACCTGTCTGAACTCAGCGCGCGCGTTTCGGCCATCATCCGGAGAAAACTTTTTGGGGGAGCGAACAAGGTTACGTTTCATGACCTGTCTATCGACCTCCTGGGGCGAACCGTTAAAGTCGCCGAACATGATGTAGACCTCACGCGAAAAGAATTCGAACTCCTTCTCTTTCTGTTTTCAAACAAGAACAGGGTGGTTTCAAAGAATGCGATTGCCGAACACTTGTCGGGTGATCACGCTGAGCTTCTTGACAACTTTGATTTTATCTATGCGCACATCAAGAATCTGAAAAAAAAGCTGGCGCAGGCTGGTTCAGAAGACTACATTAAAACAATTTACGGCCTGGGTTATAAATTTTCCACATGAGACTCCTTCAACTCAATCTTCGAAGTCTGCTCCTCTACGCGCTCTTGTTGGTGTTGATCAGCATCCCCGTATCGCTTTACTCTATAGGTGAGATTCTAAAGGAAGAGGTCGATGAGTCCTTAAAGCTTCATCGTGACCAATTCGTTGCACACATTAAAAATTTTGAATACCTCGACGATCTGGAAACTGACCTGCATGTGCTGGATCAGCTTACCTACGATATCAGCATCAAGCCTTTGGACGATACCGTCCCTACAACAGAATTGTATCAGACCCTGACCATCTATGACAGTATCGAGCACGAGGAGCGCCCTGTTAGGCTGTTGTCTTCCGGTATTGTTATCAAGGGAAGGCCCTACGTACTCGAGATCAGAATGTCGCTGGTCGAGAATAGCGATTTGGTTTTTGCCATCGGATCCGTACAGATCGTACTCATAGCCTTACTTGCGCTGGGTCTGATCTTCATCAACCGGTCACTCTCGAAAAAACTCTGGAAACCTTTTTACAAAACGCTTCAGCAACTGAAGGCCTTTGAAATCGATAAAAACGAACCCCTGACAACAGAAGCCACCGACATCGTTGAATTTAACGATCTCAACAAAGCAGTGACCCAATTGGCCGATCGAAACCGAAAAGCATTCCTTCAGCAAAAAGAATTTATCGAAAATGCTTCCCATGAACTACAGACTCCCCTGGCCGTATTCCAATCCAAGCTGGATGTGCTGATGCAAAGTCCGAGCCTAAAAGAATCAGAGGCGGCAACTATCCTGGAGCTGGAGTCGACGGCTCAACGCATGGCCCGGCTAAATAAAAATTTATTACTGCTCACCAAGATCGACAATGAACAGTTCTCGCTGCGAGAACCCGTTGACGTCTCGACCGTAATTAGTTTTGTGCTGTCCAATTTGAAACCCGTTGCCGATGTTCAAGAGATCCAGGTCACAACGTCGCTCACTCAACTGATCGTAGATGCCAACCGTACGCTGGTCGAAGTGTTGATCAGTAACCTCGTTCAGAATGCCATCCGACATACGCAATCAAAGGGAAAAGTTTCGATTACTGTGACCGGCAAAACACTTACTATCTCCAATACAGGTCAACCCATCAAAATGGATGCGCAGAAAATGTTTGAACGATTCAGCAAGGAAAGCAACAATTCCGCCAGCTCTGGCTTGGGCCTGGCGATCGTCAAGCAAATTTCCGACACGTGTGGCTATGACCTTCATTATGAATATGCCTCTCATGAGCATACCTTCACAGTCAGATTCGATTCGAGACATATAGAATGATCAGGTTCGGGACCCTACTGCTTTTTGTTGCCATCTCGTTTGCGAGCGCTGCACAGATAACGACGATAAATTTATCGGGCATCGTCAGGGACAGGGCGTCAGGGGCGGCTATGCCGTACGTCAATGCGCTCTTGAAGAGCGCGAAGGATAGTTCCTTTGTCACGGGCACGGCATCGGATGAGAACGGTCATTTCAAGATCACCCATGTCAATCCTGGCGAATACATTTTTGAGTTGTCTTATGCCGGGTACGTTCCTTACGCGCAACGCTTGCAAGTGGGAAAGCTAAGTGAATACCTCGACCTGGGCGCATTCTCATTGCAAGAGTCGACTACGACGCTTCGAGAAGTAGTTGTTGACGGAACCGACGACATTGTTGACGAGTCGCTGCAGAAAAAAACTTTTAAAGTTGCCGAGATGGTCAGTCAGTCGGGTGGCTCGCTCCTGCAGGTCATGCAAAACCTTCCAGGGGTGACGGTCCAGGAGGGCGTGGTGAAAATTCGTGGCAGCGATAAAGTCGCGATATTGATCGATGGAAAACAAACCGCCCTCACCGGTTTCGGAACACAAGCCAGCCTTGACAACATTCCGGCGTCAGCCATTGAACGCATTGAGGTGATCAACAATCCGTCCGCCAAATACGACGCCAACGGAAACGCGGGCATCATCAACATTATTTACAAAAAAGAAACGAAGGAGGGATTTAATGGAAAGGTCGGTATGGCTGCTGGCCTTGGCGCGCTGTGGATCAAACAAGAAAACCTTCCTACGATCGACCCGCAATATCAAAACACGCCCAAGCTCAACCCCACGGTGTCGCTGAATTACCGGAAGAAAAAAATAAATCTCTTCCTTCAACTCGATGACCTGTACACAAAGACGCTCAACAAAAACGAATTTGTAGACCGGTACTATGAAACCGGTGACACCGTGCGGCAGCAAACCAGAAGAAACAGGACCACCAACTTCCTGACAGGAAAAACCGGAGTGGATTGGTACATCAACGATCGAAACACGGTAACGATCTCCGGCTTGCTAGGCACTGAAAAAATAATTGATCACGGACAGGAGCCCTTTTTCAACGGGAGCTTGTCCGAAAGACTCCGGCTCTGGCAATTCCTGGAAGATGAAATCAAAACTACCGGAATGGTTTCTGCCACCTGGCAACATCGCTACGAGCAGCCCGGCCGATCGTTGACTGCCGGCATAAATTATTCCTTCCACCGCGAAGATGAAAAATACTTCTTTACGAACATCATGCCCACTTACGTGAGCGAAGATTCCTTTAAGCTGCTTTCGGACGAGCACGTGACGGACTTGAACCTCGATTACGTTCGCCCGCTCAAGTACGGCCGTTTTGAAACGGGCCTGAAATTTCGCAACCGATATATCCCCACCAACATGGATTTCTATCCGGGAACTCATACCGCGCTTGACACAACCGCCGGCGGATGGGCCAACTATCGCGAAGTGATTCCAGCCGTGTATGGAAATTATGTTTTTGAAAACCAGAATTTTGAAGTCGAAGCAGGCTTGCGTGTCGAGTATGTTAAAATTGATTACGATGTAAATCCGGAACACAACACCTATGAGAGCGATGGCTACCATTACACGCAGCCTTTTCCAACGCTCAGGTTTGCGTACAAAATTAAAGACACCAATGTCCTGTCGCTTTTCTACAACCGAAGAGTAGACAGGCCCAACGAAGTTGACATTCGAATCTTCCCGAAATATGATGATGCTGAAATCATTAAAGTAGGAAATCCCGGGCTTCGCCCCCAGTTTACTAATTCGGTCGAGTTTGGGTACAAGAAAACCTGGCCTACTGGGTCCTTGTATGGCGCGTTTTACCAGAAGGAAGTCGAGGACATCATCACCCGGATCGCCAGCATTCAGCCTGGCGACAATTTGATTTACAACATTTACCAGAACGCTGGAGAAAGCCACATCAGCGGAATCGAAATAATTTTTTCGCACACCTTTCAAGATTGGGCAACGCTCAACATCAATCTGAACGGCTATAGAAATACCGTAGGGGCTTTTACCGTAGTGAATAAGTATCCATCAGAAAATATTTTCTCGGCTCCGGCGCAGACTATTCGTTCCGGTAGCATTAAAGTCAACGGACTCTTTCACCTCAAAGGCAAAGTTGACCTGCAGGTTTCCACCGTGTATCAGGCGCCAGACGTCGTGCCGCAGGGAAAAACCTACTCGCGGTTTTACCTTGATGTCGGGTTAAAGAAATCCATTCAAAAAGGAAAAGGGGAAATTTTCGTCAATGCTACCGACGCGGCCAATACACTGCGGATCAAGAAGCACGTGGAGGGCGATGGCTTTCGCTACGAAAGTATTGACTACTACGAGACTCAAGTCTTCCGTATCGGCTACAGCCTGAAATTCTGATCACCTCAAAGAAAACTAACCTCGCCGGTCTGCAGATTATAATAAGCGCCAACGATTTTTATTTCACCCTTGTCCTCCATCTCTTTAAGGATGGGGCTTTTCGCCCGAATCACATCAATGGCATGGAGTACATTGTTCTTGGCTACCAGTTCAACGAACGCAAGATTGGATGAATTCTTCTCACCCGGGAAAATCTGCGATTTTTCTACGGCAGGCTTAATGCTCGTGAGCATATGGGTGATGTTACCCAACTTAACATCGTCGATGGCGGCTTTGATCGCGCCGCAAGATTCATGGCCCATCACCAGAATCAATTTTGCGCCGGCTACTTTGCATCCGAACTCCATGCTTCCCAGCAGATCGACGTTCACAAAATTACCGGCGACCCGTGCTACGAAAATATCGCCAATACCGCGGTCGAACACGTCCTCCACGGGCACGCGGCTATCCAGGCATGATAACACAACGGCTTTTGGGTATTGTCCCTTGGCGCCATCCCGCACCATCGACGAGTGATCGCGCTCGGTCAGGTCGTTGCTCATGAATCGCTTATTTCCATCCTTGAGCGCCTGGATCACCATGTCGGGTGTGAGGGCTTGCTGTTCTTCGGCTGTTAAAACTTTTTCAATTAGTATCGACATTGCTTACTCATTTTTGTCCTGTATGGGGCTCCAAGCTGCGTTTTACGAAATCTTGGAACTACGAATGTATAAAATGCATTCTATACTCCCACCCTCATCCAGCAAAAATGAGTAAGCTAACGATCGTCATTTAAGAACCTGTGCGTTTTGTACAACCAGTTTTTCTTTCCGCTTGATTTTCAACCCAAACAATGGCCGGAGAAAATTCACTCTCCTGATGATGAATTCGTAACATGCCAGACTGCCGATACCGGTGATCAGCAACACCAACACGAACTGAAGCTGAACGGGGATATTCATTTTGAAAACGAGCATCGATCCTGCGAACAGAAAGATCATGTGCACGATGTAGATCGGATAGGCCGCCTGACTCAAATAAGTCAGGGCTTTGCCGGGACGGTTCAGGTACCGATGCGCGAAGGCAAGCACTGAAAATATCCACAGGTTGGATTCGATGGCCAACTGATACATCGGGACACGCATCATGTACTGCTGTAGTCTGTAGGTGAAAAGGCTGGCAGCAAGCAAAAGGAAAACCCACCTCCATTTTAACAGCATGTTCCAAAAAGCAGGTCCGCTGAGTACAAAGCAAAATCCGAAGAAGAAAGCCAACAGCCCCAGGAAGAATCCATGCCAGGTCATCGCGTACAATTCATATGGATTAGGATTCACGAGAAGCGCTTCAGCAACAAAGGCAGCTATCACCACCAGGAATCCCAACGGGTGACTAAAGATTTTCTTGATCCCACGCGCCAGCGAGCTCGTCTCATTGCTTTTCAAATAAAAGAAGAGCGGCGATAAAACAACGACGTAGACAAAGATGTTTCCTAGAAACCAAAGGTGACCTGGATTAGGATTATAGCTTATATCAAATTGATAGTGGCGCTGCCAGAAGTACATGTGAATGGGGACAATGAACACGGCGCCGAACAGAAACGGAATCAAGATTCGCCCGGCGCGTTCCTGGAGGAGTTGCTTCCAGTTCCTGTTCTGCAGCGCGAAGTAAACTCCCATTCCTGATACAAAGAACAGTAGTGGTATGCGCCACACATTCAGCATCGTCATGGGTGTCCAGAGGGGCAACCAGGTTTTTTCGTTCGCGATGAACCCGATCATTATTCCCCACGGCTGGAAGCCGATGGCCACGTGATAAAGTAAGAGCAGGCCAATCGCAATGACGCGTACCCAATCAATGTCGTATCTTCTGTCGGCTACCATGATGTTGTTGTTTGATGTTTGTAAGTATCAGCGTGTGATTATTTCAACGTAGCGGCGATTTCAGGACGCGTCTTTTCGAGGTAGGCGTAATCCAACTTCAGACCCATCGGCGCCAACATTTTTCCCATCATGTCATATGCACCTCTTACATCGTTGAAGGGACCGGCTACTGACTCGTAAGCTGTTGAGCCAAACTTATTCTTGATCGATTTATCGGCCCCTTTGTCCAACAACAGTTTTACAATTTCAGGCCGGCAAAAGAAAGAAGCTACGTGAAGTGCTGTCGATCCGTCGTTGTTTTGAAAGTCAAGGTCCGCTCCCGCGTCGATCAATACTTTGGCCATCTCCGTCTTTCCAAATAAGGAAGCTGTAATCAGCGGGCTTGAACCACCAAAGGGGTCCTTTTCATTCAGATTACTTTTGGCGGCAATGTGCTGCTTTAATGCGGCCATGTTATCGGTAATGACTGCCGTGTGGATGTCTACTTCAGGCGGTTTCACGGTGGAGGCTTTGCTTTGAGCAGAGCCATCGTTTGATTGGCAGGAAGCAAGTGCGATCTGTACGATCAGAAATGCTACCGAGGTAATGCGGCGAACGGACAGGATGTTTTGCGTTTTCATAAGGATTTGTGTTTAAGAGTTTTTTTGTTCGATTTTCAATGACCCAAAGAACGGGTGAGCAGGAAGGGACGGCTGAGCACTCTTGCGGACAAAACCATCAAGTTTGCGGGAAACGATATAAATTATGGCGCAGGGATATAAATTATGATGCAAGAGGCCCTTTTAAAGGGTAAATTGCTCTGAAAATGAGTTCCCTCTGGCGCTCAAAAACCCTCCGAATGGAATAGCAAATGCCCGAATTCCCACCCGCCGATACCGACTTTTTAGGCCAGATCAATGGCGTAATCGAGAAGAATATCTCGAATGAGCAGTTTGGCGTGACCGAGCTGGCTGACGAAATGAACATGAGCCGGTCAAACCTGTTGCGAAAGGTTAAGAAGCTGACCAAACTGTCGGTGAGTCAGCTGATCAGCCAGGTACGACTGAAGCGGGGGATGGAATTATTGCGAACAACATCCTTAAATGTCTCAGAAGTTTCTCACCAGGTAGGGTTCAGCAGCACCTCTTATTTCATCAAGTGCTTCCGCGAACTTTATGGTTATCCGCCCGGCGAGGTCGGAAAACGTGAAGCTGAGGGAACCATAATGCCTACCTCCGGCGACATTCTGGTCGAAGAAAAGCGTCGCATGCTGATGCCTGGAATTATTGGGCTAGTGGTAGTCATTGCCTTGGGCGCGCTTCTCTACAGTATATTATCCAAGCCAGCAGAAGCTCGATTGGAAAAATCAATTGTCGTTTTGCCCTTCAAGAACGACAGCAACGATTCAACTAATCTTTATTTGATCAATGGACTGATGGAGGCTACGCTGATCAACCTGCAGCAAATCCAGGATCTCAAAGTACTCAGCCGAACTTCCGCGGAGAAATATCGAAACACGAATCTCTCCATCCCTGAAATGGCGAAGGAACTCAACGTGAGTTATTTTGTTGAGGGAAGCGGACAAAAAATCGGAGACAAGATTTTGCTAAACATACAGCTTATCGAAGGATCGACCGATCGGCACCTTTGGGGCAATCAATACAGAAGGGAAGCCAAGGATATTTTTGCGCTCCAAAAGGAAATCGCCAAGAACATTGCCGAAGAAATTCAGGCAGTGATCACCCCGGAAGAAGAAAAACGAATCGATAAAATTCCCACGCACGACCTGGAAGCCTACAACTTGTTTATGCAAGGCCGGGACATCACGATCACGGAGCAAAATTATTTGAAAGCCATTCCCATTTTTAAACAGGCTATTGAGCGCGATCCTGAATTTGCACTGGCTTACGCCGAAATCGCTATGGCCTATTTTCAGCTGGACATTTTTAAAACGGAGAAGCAATACACTGCCGAGATCGCCAGCTATTCCGACAAGGCTTTGTTGTACGATCCTAAGCGGGCGGAATGTTTGCTGGCCAAAGCTTTCTACTACGTCCATATAAAAGAATATTCGCAGGCTGAAACCTACCTGATGAAAGCATTGGAGTACAATCCCAATTCCGCGGATGTAATCGGGTTTCTATCGGACTTCTATGGTCTCATCGATCCGAATACGGGCAAGTATTTGGAATTTGCTTTGAAAGGGTTGAGAATAAATGCAGGACTGCAAGACTCCGTGTCCAAGAGCTATAGCTATTTACGTTTAGGCAACGCGCTAGCGCAGACAGGATTCGTCGACGAAGGCCTCGAGTACATTGACAAGTCACTGGAGTATAATCCGAAGAATGCTTTCTCGCGGTGGCTGAGAGCGTTTGTCCTTTATGCCAAAAATGGAAACCTTAATCAAACGCGTGATCTCTTAATTGAAGAATATAAAAAAGATTCAAGCCGGTTCGACATCCTGCAAGATATCGCCAAAGTCAGCTATTATTTAGGGGATCAGAAAGGGGCGTTCCGATACTACCAACAATTTGTGGCCATACGGGAACGTATGCATTTGGATGTTTATCAATATGAAAACCTCTTGATCGCAAAAGTATTCGCGAAAGAAGGTTTGAAGAAGGAATCGGAAGCGTTGCTCGCGAGCTTCAAATCATTTGCTGACAGAGATCAATCGATCTATAAAGATCTCTTCTTTACGGGCTACTATGCCTACCTGGGCGATACGCGTAAAGCGCTTGATCACTACAAGCTCTTCTCTCAACAAGAAAATTATCAGTACTGGATCATTTTGTTCTGGGATAAAGACCCGGACCCCGGCCCTCTTTTGGGTCTTCCCGAATACAACGAAATAACGAAAGTGGTCCAGGGTAAATTCTGGAAGCAACACGACGACATCAAAGTGATGCTGGAAGAAAAGGGTCTACTGAAAAAACCCAGCCACTAGAATATCCACCACTCTGTTTTCACGCCGAAGTAATGACCCCAGCGTCTGCTTCCGGTCTGCGCCAGGTAGGCTGAATACAGGTTGTCGGCTGCGAATTTGTTATAGTGCGCAAGGCTGTACACAAACCTGAAATGCGGCCGGCTCCACACGTCGCGTTTTCCATTGGGCACGATCGTAGGCGCAAGACTGATCTTCACCATTTGCGCAGGATCTTGCGTTCCATCTTTTCGACTGGCGAAATTCAATTCATGCAAGAAGTGAAACCAATCTTTGATGAACCATGTCGCACGGCCACCGATAGCAAAGTCGGTCTTTCGATTGAATAACATTTTGCCCAGATAGTCGGGTGTTTGATTCAAGCTGTCGCTGGCGCCGCGGCTTTTTGTAAAAATGCCATAGCCCTGCACAGCGTAGTTTTTGCTGATATTCCACACCACACTTCCGGTGACAGCAATGGAGTTAGCTTTCCTGAATTCCTGCGTTTCCAGATTCGGGCCACCGTAGGTGAGGAAAGTTTTCGTTCCACCGCCGTCGCCACCATTTGCAATGCCAGCGCCATATCGAACACTCAAATCAAAAAAAGAACCGGGGATGACCGTGGTGAGGTTCTGTCTGTATTTTACACCCAACACATAACCGTAGTCAGAAGGATAGTTCAAACTTGAAACGGTATCTTCAGCGGTGCCGCTGGCCAGACGATGATATTCCCCCAACAACTTCCAGTATCCGTTTGCTTTTGTGGGTAGGGTATGCTCTATTATATATACGGAGCGGTTTCGCAAGGCCAGCGTTGGTGAACCGTTCACAATATTCAAATAGAAATAGGGCGGCAACGTAGTGGCCGTGTCGACCGCGACTGGAAACATCACGGAGAACTGAGTGTTTTTGTGTTGTATTCCAAATCCCTGTGCACTGTGGTCGTCGAAGTAAAAATGATCGATCACATGAATATCATCGCCCCGGAAGAATCGGGCGCCGACCCACACACTCCAGTCGCTGCCCATGATGTGGCGCGCTTCTGCAAACAACTCGGGCAAGGCGGTGGTAATACCACCGTAAGATTTACTGTTCACATTTCCAATAATCTGTCCCTGCGTGGTGTACATGGCGAAACGCGCCTGAACATTGATCTGCGTTGTGTCGGCCGAACTTGAAACCGGTGTGAAGTGAAATCCTGTGGCCAACTCGAAGTAATCGGCCTCTTCCATTCTGCCGCCAACAGAACCCATGCCATTGAGATTCAAGGAGCGTGGAAAGGTAAAATCGTCACCCCGGGCAATACCGGCCCTTCCGTAAGTCCCCATTGAAAAATGCTTGTTGGTTGTTACCGGCGGTTGAGCGTATGCGGTGCCGGCAATCATTAGGGCCAAAAAAACCGATCGGTAAGTTCTCATAACATCTGGCGTAAAAATTTCGACCATACTCACTCCTTAATTATTCGTTGACACTTCATCTGGACTTACACGGAAGCTACGAAGTTGTTATATTTAAGATAATGAACAAACTGAGAATCATCATTCTTTTTTGTCACCTTTCTTTATTATCGTGGGCTTCTGGCACCAACACACGCAATGAAATTCATACGTCGATGGATACCTATACGCTGTTGATCAGCCATCATCACGGGCTATCCTTTCCAAGGGCTGAACAAGATGAGCGCATACCGCTTCAACCCGTTGAAGAAGAGGAAGCCGGAGACGACGATGATTCAGCACTGGAAAAAATACATTATCGAAAATCTAATCTCACCAGGTTACTCCTTCAAGTGTACGTCAAACAAAACAACGCGTACGAAGATTTTCATGTAGAAGTTGTAACACCTCCTCCTCAATTCTTGTAAGACTTCCCATTCCGACCACTCTTCCTATTTGTTTCTCAAGATGACGTCACCTGACCGGCGATGAACGCGGGTTCGGTGCGATCTCAAATCTCCTAAACCTTTCATGCAGGTTAAAACCTGTTATCATGTTATGACATTCGATCAAAACAATATTCGAGGCCGGTTCTTTCATTTCATCAATCCATTTGATGGGCGCTACGAAGACCTGGTCAAGGGCAACTGGAAACTCAACGTCACGCGCGACCTCACGGCTGGCCTGGTTGTAGCCATGGTGGCTATTCCACTCGCCATGGGGTTTGCCATGGCTTCTGGCTTGAGGCCTGAACAAGGTATTGTCGGAGGCGCGGTGGCAGGGTTAGTCGGTGCACTCTTCGGCGGTTCGAAATACCAGGTGTATGGACCTACTGCAGTCTTCATTCCAGTCATCGCCGGACTCATGAACGAATACAATCACAGCTTCCTCGTCCTGTGTTCGATTCTCGCGGGCGTGTTGCTGATGATTTGTGGAATATCGCAACTCGGCCGAATCGTCGCGCTTGTACCGCATTCAATCGTGGTAGGATTCACCATTGGTATTGCGATCGTCATTGCTTTTTCGCAAATGGGCAACGCACTGGGCATCAACCATCCATTGGGCTATGACATCACCGAACAAATTCCCCGCATCATCATTCATGTTACCGACACGAATGTTTATGCCCTTGCACTCGCGTTGTTGACTTTCGTGCTTTGCAAAGTATTGTTGAAAATATCGTCTTTTATTCCTGCTCCCCTGATTGCGCTGGGCCTTGGCTTGCTCCTGGACGATACCATCTGGTCCGACAAAGGATTGGTGACTATTAAAGATGAGTACGGCTCCATCCCAACCGATTTTCTCGTGATGACGGCGCCTTCCATGCCGCACATGACGCTAGCGGTCGTTGGCGATTTACTGTACTATGTCGTGGCCATTTTCCTGGTGGCCGCAATTGAGAGTTTGCTTTGCTCCCGCATGGCTGACCGAATGGCCAACAACAAAGGTTTGCCGTTCAATCCCAACAAAGAACTGTGGGGACAAGGCCTCGTGAACATCATCACACCGCTCTTCAACGGCTTTCCCCACACCGGGGCATTGGCAAGAACGGCGGTCAATATCCGCGTGGGCGCTATGTCACCATTAGCGGGAATCGCCAAGTTCACCTTCAAGCTTTTGCTCGCGGCCTATTTAGCGGTACATCTTGAACACGTTCCCATGGCCTGCATCGGCGGTATTCTCTTGTATGTAGCCCATGGCATGGTGAAAATAAAAGAGATCAAAGAAATTCTGAAGATGAGGAGATTTCATGTCGCTATGATGATATATACGGCGATCATGGTGCCCGTAGTTGGGTTTATGTGGGCCGTGATATCGGCGATCGCAATCTACGCGGTGCTGAGTTTGTGGCTGGGGAAAGATTGACGGCAATAGAAAGGACTCTCTAAAACAAAAACAGTCAGCAAGTTTTGCTGACTGTTTCATTTTATGAAAAAGGCAAAACTAGTAAGCGCTTCGTTTGTATTGGAACATCCAATCGTACAACGCTGTGCTGTACGGATCATACAACGGATCGGTGTTACCCATACCCGTCAGGTCATACGTCCTCGCCCACGAACCATGTCCAACACCCGGGTAAAGCGTGAACTTTGCGTTGTATTTAGGCGCAGGAATCTGAGCATTGTACTTCAGCTTAAAGCTAAGACCTGTCCATGCGTTGCCATACTTTTTCAAAATACTTCCATCTAATGCGCCGCAGAAAATCCAGATGGGGGTGTTCTTGCATGTGCTGAGGTACTTGTGTGGAGCCCATGCAGCTATCGGCGCCGCGGCAGCCACGTGGCTTGTCGCGTCATTCTCTTTGATCAGGTAATCAAACACGCCATTCCCACCGTGGCTTAGCCCCGTTACGTAAATGCGCAGTTTGTTCACGCGATAGGTACTGGCTGCGTGCTCAATGAAGTTCTTCAGTTTCGAAGCATCACCTTCTCCCCAATTGTTTTCGTTACCTACTCCATCCTCGCGATCGTACTGTGGAGAAACAACAATGGCCGGATATCTGGGTTTATCTTTCCATGCACCCCGCTTGATCAAATTTGGAATCCCCTGATTCAACACTTTACCGAGGTCCGTTGTGCCATTACCACGCTCACCTTTTCCGTGCAGAAAGACAATCAACGGATAAGACTTGGTGTTTTTGCTGTAACCACCCGGCAAGTAAACGTAGTAACCAAATGCCGCACTGGTGGAGCCCTTGGGTTTTGCAACATGTTCTCCACCGGTATCCGGTGGCAACGAAGTCAAATCATCATTAGCGGCTAACGGTTCGATCCGGGCAGCATCGCCATCGATGGCCACCGGGTCGGACGCATCCGGTACATCCGGAGTAATTTCTTCACTTGTATCCACACAACTTGATAAAGACACTAAACCAACCATAAGACTCAACGCGATCAACCTTTTTACTTTCTTCATTTGTGCAGTGGGTTTATTTTTTGAATTAATTGGGCGCAAAATTATTGTCTCAACATCGAATTGGTAGTAAATAACTGCGAGCTGCATTATTTTGAGGTGAAACGATTCATTGCTTGGTCGCATTAATGGTGTGGAATTTTTACACAGTAGTAGGTTAAAGTTTTGCTTTAAGCTTTCGATATTGTCTCGTAAAATTTTTTGAGGTTGATCAAGAACATTCATCATCGCGATATTCTGACGCTCATCGAACAAAATGCTGGGCAAGGCACGAAGCATACTTTCATCGACTCATATTTGGGGAATAGTCACCCCCGCTATCCCATTGCCGCGCCGACCTTACGAACAATTGCCAAACAATGGATGCGCGAGCATCGCGAGCTCTCTGCCCATGCGTTGTCGGATTTACTGACCAGCCTTATCAAAGGAAAATCCTCCACTGAAAAATGCATGGCCGGCATTCTCCTGGATGCATCCATAGTAAGTCAGCGGAAATTTGAGGCGAAGTTGTTCGACGAATGGCTGGATCATTTGGTCGGGTGGGCAGAGGTCGACTCGGTTTGTACGGGTCCCTACACCATCACGGAGATCCCTTCAAACCTCAAGCAATGGAAACCCATGCTCAATAAATTTTCCAAAAGTAAAAACATTCAAAAGCGCCGGGCATCTCTTGTCCTACTCTGTTCACCACTAAGCAAACGACGTGACGAAAGTCTGGCGAACACAGCGCTTGAGAATGTTGAACGACTAAAGGCCGAGAAAGAAATCCTCATTACACGCGCAATCTCGTGGGTCCTTCGAAGTATGATTCGCCACCATCGCGACTTGGTAAAGGATTACCTTGGAAAAAATAAAGAAAGCCTTCCGAAGATAGCGGTCCGCGAAACGCAGATCAAACTCACGACTGGAAAGAAGACCGGCGCCGTGAAAAAATAAAATAGCAATTGGTTTACCTGAAGATATTCTTCTCCGCCACCATCTTTTTATAATCGGGAAGAATTTTTTCGTACGACGCCAGGTCGGCTTGCTTTAAGGTGTTCATTAACCCGCCTATCCCGGAGTCCCGTAAACTCACGCGTTGCGCTTTGATTTCCTCCATTTTCTTTCGGATGGTTCCTTCCAATTTAATCAGGTCTCTTTCTGTCATGAGATTAGGGGATTGAAACGTTTCTAAATTTCAACGGACTCGTTTGAACGTGCTTCTTGAAAAAATTATTGAAATGCGTGATCTCCTTGAAGCCCAAGGCATAAGCGATCTCCGATACACTCCACGTACTGTGCCGCAACAAGATCTTGGATTCCTGCAAGAGACGTTCGCCGATAATCTGGGTTGTCGTCTTCTGTGTTGTTTCCTTTACCGCGCGGTTCAAATGATTCACATGAACATTGAGTTGACTGGCAAAGTCAGAAGCAGTTCGAAAATAAATTTCACGATGCGAGTCGTCTAACGGAAATTGTCGCTCCAACAGTTCCAGGAACAAAGAAGAGATTCGCTGCGAACCATTCATGGGCAGCCGATCCAGCTTGGCAGTCGGTTGCATTTTCATGGCAAAGTGAAGCAGCTCAAAGACCATGTTGCGCACGGCATCATACTTGTGCACATAGTCCGAATTGATTTCTTCCATCATCCGCTCGTATACGCCACTCACAAACTTCACCTGATCATCAGTTAATTCAAACACCGGCGTCCCGTTGGGCTGGAAAACCGAATATTGATTTAGATCACCATACTGGTGAAAAAAATGTTGATTGAAGATGCAGAAAAATCCAGCGCGAATATTGTTCGTATCGCCCCACATGTAGGGTATGTGCGGATTGGAAAATGACAATGCTTGCTTCTGAATTTCTATCTCTTTGTCGGCATAATGAAACCTTCGGCTGCCGATAGCCAGCATGATCTTATAGAAATCTCTCTTCTTATAAGGGACAGGCTGCGCGTTTTTCCCTACATACGGTTCGAGCCTGAAAACATTGAAATGCCCAATGCCCTGGCGGATATCGTCGGGTATCCAATCGAATTTCCGTTTGTAAAATTCCTCCAGGGTTTCAATCTTATCCATGCAGACCGAATTTACAATTTTTTTTGGGAGGGAACCGGGATATCTACTTCCGGACGTACTCATGGCTGAAGGAATAGATTAGGCTTATGTTCCAGATAAAGTCCTTGCTCGCGGTGATATTTGTTTCGATGGTCTTGTTCATGATGGATTGAATGGATACCGGGAATTTTTCCCGTGCCAGCGTAAACGTTGAGGTGATATAGAACCCATCTTGATCATCCATTTTCAAGTAGTAGACCTGCGGGTACACCTTCAAGTAATATTTCTTAACAAGTCCGATGTGTGAAAAGTTGGCGTTGACGGTGATAAAATTTGTATTGTTGACGCCGCCGACATCAAATCCGTGAGAATAGAGGTAGTAAGCGCCAACGCTGATGTTCTTCCTGACATAATAGCTCGGTGCAAACTCTGTGGCCACATATCGTTGCGCCGTCAAGGTCTCACTTGAAACTCCATTATTATCTTCGACCACCGTCCTGAAAAGCACTGCCGGATGTGCGCCGACGTTGATTCTAAACTTGTCGGTCTTCACCAACTTATAACGTGTCCAGAAAATGAAGGACCACGGTTTTCCTTCCAGGGCAAACCGAAATTGCGGTTCAAAGGTCAGCCGCCGCCCGACGGCCAGGTCGAAAATCGCCGCTGGTTTGCCAAGTGAAAACGTAGGCAACAGAGAAATGCCATTGTTGGTAACAGTCACCCCAGCGCCGAAATGGTTGACTTTTGTGCTGTCCGTTTGTTGCGCAATCGCCGCATGACTTAGGGCCACGAAGGCCCAGAAGAAAATCCTTCCACTCCTGGCAGGTTGGTAAATTTCGCCCGTTTGCATCTGGTGGGTATCTGGTGAATCGATGACAAAGGAACGGGCGAATCTGCCTTTCTCTGAACGAATTTCAAAGGGATACTTACAAAATTCAAATAATGAATAGTTTCCCGGTTTCCGCTATATTCACATGCCAAATTTGTTAAATGCCGTAAGCCGTGCAATCTAATCTCCTCTGCTTTCTCATTGATGATGATCTTGACGACCAGGAAATCTTCTGCATGGCGTTGGATGAGGTCAATCCCGCCATTCAGCGCGTGATTGCGTCAGATGGAGAAGAAGGGATACAGAAGTTAAACCGGGATCCACTATCACCTCCTCACTACATTTTCCTGGACTTAAATATGCCGCGGATGAATGGTATCGAATGTTTGAAAGAAATAAAAAAAATAAAACATCTCGAAAAAACAAAAATCATTATATACTCGACGACGGATGCCATGAACGTTCGTGAAGTGACCCGGGCGCTGGGAGCTGACGATTTCATTGTGAAGCCTCCAAGCCTGACAAAATTGGTTGCATTTTTGTCCGAAGTAATGAAAGGCAACGACACCAACGGCAATGATGGTAAAAACCGGTCGTGAGCGAAGCAGACCGGGTCCTTTCTGAACTCCAAAGACACTTAACGCCACTCCAGTGAAAGGGAATTTTTTGCCACACTTGTAGAAACAACGAAATAATGTCTACAGAAAAGACCCATCAGCGTTCGGAAGAAAGTGAAATTCAGCTGAGGATGATCATCCAGTCCACGCACATCGGTACGTGGGAATACTATCCTCTCAGCGGTGAATTGAACTGGTCAGAAGAATGTAGAAACATCTTTGCAATTCCTGCTCATACAAAAATTGATTTTGAAACATTCGCGGAGCGCGTTCACCCTGAAGATCGCGATTTTGTGATCCGCGAAATCCAAAAAGCTATGCGCCCCGATGGCGATGGATATTATGATATTCGCTATCGCATCCAGCGCTTTGCCAGCGACGAAGTAAGGTGGATTCACGCCCGCGGTAAAACATTCTTTGATGAGTCCAGACAATGCGACCGGTTTCTGGGAACCGTCATTGACATTACCGATCTGCGAAAAAGGGAAGAATCACTAAAGGAAAGCGAGTTAAAATCCCGCCTGGTGATGGAGGCCTCCGGCATGGGATCGTTCGTGAACGACCTGACCCATGTCGACTTCCGATACTCCGGTCGTATGGCTGAAATTTTTGGATTCGGAAATCCTGCAAGCACGCTGTCGCCACAACAATTTGTCGAACGCATTCATTCGGACGACCTGGAAATACGAAATCAGGCGCACGAGCGAATGCTGGAAACGGGTACGTTATTTTATGAAGCGCGCGTCGTGTGGCCCGACGAAAGTATTCACTGGATGCGCGTGAATGGAAAATTGGTCTTTGATTCGAAAGGTAGCCCCAGTCGAATCTACGGAACCGTGATGGATATCACGCACCAAAAAAACGAAGCCCGCGAACTTGAAAAATTAGTACTGGAGCGGACGCTGTCGCTGGAAAAAAGAAACCGCGACCTCCAGCGCAGCGAAGAGCGATATCAACGGGTGATCGCCGAAGTTCAGGATTATGCTATCATACTACTCGATCCCAACGGCATTATCCAAACCTGGAACAAAGGCGCGGAAAAGATCAAGCGCTACAGCGAAGCAGAAATCGTTGGCAAGCACTTCAGCATTTTCTACCTCCCCGAAGATCAGCAACGAATGCTCCCCCAGCAGCTCATCGCGGAAGCCGAAAAAAATGGCCGCGCCGTACACGAAGGCTGGCGACGGCGAAAGGATGGAACAACGTTCTGGGGCAGTATCACCATCACCGCGCTGCACAATCCCTTGAATGAGATCATCGGGTTCTCCAAGGTGACGCGCGACTTGACCGACAAAAAGAAAGCAGAAGATCAACTATTGGAATACACCCGGCAGCTCGAATCACAAAACAAGGAACTGGAGCAGTTCGCCTACGTGGCATCACACGATTTGCAGGAACCGCTAAGGAAAATCCAGACGTTTGCCAGTATCATGCAGAAGAACGCCGACAACAAAACACTGGTGGCGCAGTACTTACAGAAAATTGAAATCGCTTCCGCACGACTGAGCCAGCTGGTAAAATCGCTGCTGGACTACAGCAGGCTTTCGGCCGCGACGACTTATGAGGAACCGGTGGACCTGAATGTTACGGTGGCCGGCGTCAAGATTGATTTCGAACTCTTGCTGGAAGAAACGCAGACGCAAATCTCCAGCACAACGCTGCCCACGATCAAAGGCCATCCGATCCAACTAAGTCAGTTGTTTGCCAACCTTATCGGCAACGCGATCAAGTTTCGCAGGGAAGCACCCAAGATTTCCATTTCATCCAGGCGGATATCCAAAGAAGAAGTAAAAAATAATCCTGGCGATTTAAAGCATAATCATTACCTGGAAATATCCTTTGACGACAACGGTATCGGCTTTGACGAAAAGTATCTGACAAAGATTTTTACCATTTTCCAGCGTCTGCATCCCCGTCATGAATTCGAAGGAGCGGGCATCGGTTTGGCGCTTTGCAAAAAGATCATGATTCGCCACGATGGCTACCTCACCGGCGAAAGTTCGCCAGGAGCAGGATCGACATTCTACGCATACTTTCCGGCTGAGGCTCTGCTCGGCGAAGCGCCGAAGAGTTGACAGTAGGCAATAGGCAATTGACAACGGACTCAAGTAACTTACATGGGAACATTGTCAACTGCCTCCCGATAGCTATCGGGATGTCAACTGTCAACTATTTCCTGAACCACAAACTCTGCAACTGCACAGTCGGTCCGATCGGCATGGGTACATTTTCCTGAACGCGGGCTTCGTAATCTTTAAGCGTGAGCTCCGGCGAAAACAATTTTTCCAACTCTTCTTTTGATCTGCGAATGGGACCAACTGGGCGCCAGTCGAAGAAACTTCTTCGTCCGAAGTGCCCGAGGACGAAGTCGCCACCCGGCGCCAGCCAGGAGATGATCTGTTCCTTAAATTTATGCTTGTCAGAAATGGTGTGAAGACAACCGGAATCCAGGATGATGTCAAACTTATTCTCCGGATTCCAGGCGAACAAGTCAGCCTGAACCCAATTTACGTCAACATTTTTTTCACGCGCTAGTTGACGCGCAAGCTCCAGGGCCTTGGGAATAAAATCCAGGCCTGTTACCTGATATCCGGCTTTTGCCATGTACACAGAAAACACGCCTGCACCACAGCCCAGATCGAGCGCGCGGCCAGGCTGCTTCCTTTCCCGAATTGCCTTTACCAGGAATGGCGACGGCTCATCCGAATGCCACAGCAGGTCCGAAGGTTTCGTGGCCTTCTCGTAAACCCGCTCCATGAACTTCTTTTGAAACATAAGCGTGCGATTTGCAATGTAGGCGCGAAGGTACGAATGGGCTCAAGCAATTCAAGATTTATCGTTATCTTGGCTGTATCCCATTTTTACCAAATTCTACGCTCTCGTGGCTTCTGAAATCGCTTCTCCTCCCGCATCCGATAACAACATTTCCAGCATCATCTTTAAAGCAGTGATCGCGATCATTGTAATCGCAATCCTGATCATGGTACCCGCACCGCTGCTACCTCCTCACCGTATTTCTGAGATACTCCATTTCTTCCTCGGCCTCAATTGGAAGATGGCATACCTCGTTGCCGCGATTGGGCTTCAGGCAGTATTCTATTTTTCAATTGGAGTACTCTCCGCGTTCACTGTACGTAGGGCGAGCGACCGGCGAAGACGATTACTGCAGATACTCATTGTGCCGATCATCATTGTGATTGCCGCACTCGTCATTCGATCAGTGAAACTAGGATTTATGCCGGTGTGGGTGAACGCCGCCATCCCCATGGTCGCTTGCGTGTTTGGCGTATGGATGGGACTCGGACTTTTTTATGGGCGCGGCTTCTTAATGTCGTTGATACTCGTCGGTGTCGCTGCGTTGTCGCTTTGGGGATTGTCCGGTGGCAACGATGCAGAGCTTACGCACTTAACACAACGTCATTTGAAAAGGCTCGTGGATTCGCGCGCCAGTATTCCGAAAGGTGACGCCAGATTTGGTGAGATGGTGCGCCTGGCATTCTCTCCGCTTCCGGATTCAGGAACTTCAGATGCCATCGCTCACAATCGCGCAGCGATCATGGCATTGGGAATTACCTTGGGCAACGGGCGGCTGGCAAAGCTTATCGGCGTCGAGGATTTTAAATTATTAAGGTCAGCCGTACAACTTCGAAAAGGTACTTCACTGCGCGGCCGAAAAGATTGGTCACAACATTTTTGTCTTAGTGCAGCGCTTGCCGTGCTAGAGAATCCGTTGGTTAGCGATGCGGGAGGATTGATGAAAGAACAGATGGACGCCCTATCCCACGGTAGCGGATTCTCCTTCGGCGACATTGGCGCCGATCGCGCGGGCGTGCGATTTGCGGCCGCGGCGACAAACTCGGAGGAAGATGCCAAAGCCATGCAAGACTTTCTGATGAAGGGTTTTACAGTCGACGATTTCATACCGCCGCTGGCAGACCTTCCTGAAAAATTAACCACTGAACAATTTCAAAGTCAGTTTGGAAATTTACGCAGCGACGCCTACCGCGAAAAAATCAATGAAATTGAAACGCGGTTGAATGGTTGCGTCGCGCTGTCGCCGTTGAGTTCAAGGGAATAACAACACCATGGATACCTTAAAAGCCGTTATACTGTTACTCGCCGCCGGACAAGGTATCCTATTGAGCATTGCCCTGTTGACGCCCCGTAAGAAGTCGTCACTTTCGAACATTTTCCTCGGGCTGGTGCTACTCATTCTTTCGCTTGAATTGCTCAACGATTGGGGATTTAAAATCCACTATCACAGTAATCCAAATGCTATTCCGTTCTGGATCTTGCAGTCTTACCTTATTGTACCACCTGCGCTCTGGTTCTTTGTTCAACTTAACACCAATGCGAGTTTTACGTTTCGTAAAATTTATTTGGTCGCTTTCGTTCCAGGCCTTATCGAAATCGTGGCGGAAGGTTTCAACAAGTTTAACAATACAGGCTATACACTCTCGCAATCTCAGGCATGGAGTATCTTTACAGAAATCATTCCACCCGTTGCAACCGGGATGGTGTTGATCCACTATGCGATCAATCTTTGGAGACTTAACCGGAGCGCTGCCATTTCCTTTTCCGGATCAGGTGCGTTGCAATGGGTCAAACTTTACGGACTGTTTTTCGCGTTCACCCTCCTCACGTTTCTTTGGGTTCTCGAGGTATTCTTTCTTTTACCCGTTTTCGTCTACGTTGAGTTCTTGCTTATTGCCTTGATTTTCGCGTTGGGCTATGTCGGCTACTTTCAGCCCGATTTCTTCTCGATCCCGGTGTTCATCAAAATGAAAACGGAGGCCGCGGGCTTTTCGAGGTATGCGGATAAAGATGAACTGAAAAAACTGGAGCGTGCGTTTTCAGAACAAAAACTTCACCGTCAGCCCAAGCTTTCATTGGAAGAATTGGCCGCGCAGCTCAAACTTCCGGAGCGTTATGTGTCGCACCTGATCAACATCTATCACCACAGCAACTTTAACAATTATGTCAACGGTTGGCGCGTAAAGGAAGTGATCGAAAAGATCAACGATCCGGCCGAACAACATAAGACTTTATTGGCCCTCGCCCTGGAGGCTGGCTTTAATTCCAAATCTTCTTTCAACCAGATTTTTAAGGCACACACGGGCAGAACGCCGTCTGAGCTGCTTCCAACCAAATCCTGACCGGTCTGATTTAATGTTTTGGACGTCCAGAAATATGTTTTTGGGCGCAAGGCCTATTTTTTTCCGCTTGGTTTCGGGAAAATTTAAATCAACACCCCATGAAATCAATTCTTACCATCCTGCTTATCGCAATCTACAGTGTCGGTAACGGACAAGCTCGCCCCTTTAAATCCTATGCAGCTAAAACCGACAAGGCAATCCACGTTGAATTCTACAAGAATATCGAATTCGTGGGTTTCACTTTTTTTCTTGGCTCTCTTGGCCCTGCCTTTGCAAACGACCATGGCACCCTCGATAACGGCATGACCCGTCACGAATGGCATGCCTACAACTACTCGTTATACGATGAATACAAGTCGTACCGGGACAACGCGGACCTGAGGGCGATAACGGCGGTCCTTGAAGTGACAGAAGGCAGCACCTTGATCCGGCTCGTGCTTCAGTTGAATGATTTCCCGAATGCAAGCGCTGAAGGGCTGGAAGAAAAATACTACTCGCCATTCGCGACCGATGGAAAGAACGGGTTAAGTGTCGTCACGGATTTCATTGGACACCTCAATAACTTTTACAAGGCCGTGAATTTCGACCGCTACTTTCAGAAGCACGGGAAATTATATGATCACGCGCTGGGCGAGATTGTTCGCGCCTTACCCGACAACCGGTTGATTCCCGCTATGGAAAAATACTATCAACAAAGTTTCGATCGATACACCATTATGCCCAGTCTCACGATACCCAGTGGGATGGCCTTCGGAACAGGATATACGGCTCGAGGCAGGACCTACGTCTTCAATACCTTCGGACCTTATGCGCGCCAACAATTCGCTGACGAAAAAAATATCAACATGGGATTTGAAAACAAAGAACACTTGCGCGAACTGAGCACACACGAATTTGGTCATTCATTCTCCAACCCCATGGTAGACGAAATTCCAGCGGGCCTTGTGAAAGAAACCGCGCGACTTTTCGCACCGATAAAGGAGGCTATGGAGAATCAGGGATACCAGAATTGGAAGTCTTGTTTGTACGAACACTTTGTTCGCGCATCTGAGGTAATCATTGCGAGGAATCTGGGCAAACAAAAAGAGGCTGAAGAATTAAAAGCTTCGTACATCGGGAAAAGAAAGTTTATTTACCTGGAGCCGATCATTGAATCGTTGGAGAAATACAATCAGAGCCAAAAGAGCATCACGTTTAAGATGGCAGTGATGGAAGCGATGGAAAAGATCAAAGCTATACCTTAACGATGGATGTTCCTACGGGAACTCCCCTAGCCAGCGTCTGATACACTACGCAATATCGTTCCGTCAGCTTGGCAAGGCTCTGAAGTTGTTCGTCGGTGGCATCGGTGTCTAGTATGAAGTTGAGTCGGATGGAATTGAATCCAACAGGCACTTCTTTTGAGACACCGAGTGTGCCGCGAAAATCCAAATCGCCTTCAGCTTTGATTGTCCCATCTCTAAGTTGAACGCCTATGGCCGTCGCGACAGCGCTGAGCGTAACACCAGCGCATGCTACAAGGGCCTCGAGCAGTAAATCGCCCGAACAGGCGAGCATTCCGCTACCACCGGTGGCAGGATGCAAACCAGCTTCGACAAACGCTTTGCCTGTTTCAACTTTGCATGAAATGCCGTTGCCGATTTTTCCCGCTGCTTTCAAGGTGATGGTGGCCAGCCCGGGTTGCTCGCGATACTTCTCTTTGAGCGGCGCTTGCAGTTTTTTGAGTTCTTCAGATTCCATGTGATTAAGTTAGGAAAAAGCGGAAAGCAAAACGCTTAAAGCTTAAAGCCAAAGCAAAAAAATCAAAGCTCACTGCGAGGGCTTTATGCTCTAAGCGAAAGCCAAAAGCTCAAAGCAGAAAGCCTAAAGCAGAATACTCAAAACATCTTCCACAAAGGCTTTCTGCTTTTTGCTTTCTGCTTTAGGCTAAACTGCTGTAGCTTTAAGCTTTTGTTACTTCGCCGTGGCCGGACTGATGGTCGTTGCTACCGGATTAATTACGTTGATGGGAAATCCTCCCTTCCTCGCGTGCTCCCGCAAAGCTTCTTCGCTTTCGGCGCGATAGATACAGAAAATCTTGTTGTCGGTAACGTAGCTGTGCACCCACTCGATGCCCGGGCCCATTTCTTTAAGTACAGAGCAGGAAGTTTGGGAAATTCCTTTCAGTTCTTCGGCGCTGAGTTTGCCGGCGCCGGGAATTTCGCGTTCGATCACATACATCTTCATTTCTTTTGCTTTCATAGCGTTTTTGTTTTCTGGGGTTTTGATGGAGGCTGTCTGAGCCAGTACGGAGGTTGCGGAGATCATCAACAGGATGAACAGCGCGGTGAAGGTCGTTTTCGTTTTCATAATTAAGGGGATTAAAAATTTAACTATGCAAAACTAGATCGCACGCACCGCGTGAGCTGTCACAGATGATTCAACAAATAGAAAAAATGGTTCGGACTAAATACGCGCCTTGAGGTAGGTCTGCGGCTGGACACCAAATCGTTTTTGAAAACACTTGGTGAAATAAGAAGGGCTACTGAAGCCGGTATCGAAAGTGGTTTGTGCTATGTTGCGATCTTCGCTTCGCAAGAGATCCAACGAACGGAGCAGCCTGTACTCGCGGAGTAAAGTATTGGGCGACATCCCGGTAATCGCGATACATTTCCGGTAGAGCTGTGGTTTACTGATCAACATGAGGGTGCAAAAATCTGGGACGCCAAATTGCGGATTCTGCCAATTTTCATTTAAGGTGTTGACCAACGCTTCCAGGAAAGTTTCGTCGGAGGCAGCGAGACACCTTACGTTGTTGCGTTCTGTAATAAGATTTGCGTCGTTTTCTTTATATAAGGTGCGTACCATAGCCGACAACACAACCTGATTGTCTTTCCCGATGCTGCAGAGATAGCGCGCAAGGCCAATTGTCGAACCGAAAATTTTGTGATCCTTATCGACAGGAACGCCAGCGTGAAGTCCGATGCGAAGTCCGATTAACTCCCCGGCAACGTGCAATCTTTTCTGGATGGCCAGCGCACACTCCACCGCCTTCGTGACCGATACAAAAGAGATGATGAATCCCTCTTCTCTCATTTCCACTTCGCTTCCGTCGAAGACTCCGACTTGTTCGCGGATGATCGAATTGTAAAGGATGAGTAACTCTTGCGTCTTGTCTTTTCCGAGAGTGCCTTGCAACAGGCGCGCATCCAAAGTCTTGGTGACCATCACGATGCGGAACGCCGGGTCGCTGAATACTTTGAGCCCAGCTTCCGGTTGACTGAAGGAGTCCGGATCGATGATTCGCCCGAGGAACGATTCCACCACGCTGCTGCTTACTTCGATGATTTCATTCGGAACAAGGCCGTGTGCTCTTCGATGCATTTCACGGACTGCATCCTTGTCGGGCGCTTCGATCAGGCAGAACACGTTGCCTCGACCTTCGTCGATCCAGTACGTCATCGCCTTGCAGCAGAACTCGTCCTGCACCTTCACATCGTGCCGATGTGCTTCCGCCACCTCTTTCGGGGTGACGCCGGGCAGAATATGAAGGTCCATGTAAATGGGCATTGTCGGGGGTGACGCTAAATTAAAGATACTCTATCTACCCCGCATTGTAAATTTGGTTCAACCAATTGTACAATTGGTTCAAAGAATCATATATTCACGGTCATAAAATGAAACCACGTTACGCGGAATAGACCCTCATCATTTTAATTAAACCCAAACCATTTTTAAGCCATGATCATTTACGGCACCAAACCTGTGCACCTTAAATCTGCACAACCTGCCAGCGCGGTGTGTCCAAGTTGCGGACAGACCGGCACCACTTTACTGAGTGCTTACAGCAAACACGCACACATCTTTTGGATCCCTTTGTTTCCTATCGGCCGATTGGGCGTATCGCAATGCCAGCACTGCAAGGCTGCGCTTGACGACAGCCAGATGCCAACGGAAATAAAAAGGGAGTACAACAATCTGAAAGCTGAAACCCGGGTACCGATCTGGCAATTTGCCGGCCTTGGGGTGATCGCTGTGCTTGTTGCATTCGGCGTCTACGCCAACGGAGAAAACGCGAAGAAACAACTGGAGTACCTGGCCGCGCCTGCTGTAGGTGATGTGTACGAATACAAAACCGACAATGGTCGCTATTCAAGCATGAAGGTGGTTTCCGTTACCGCGGACAGCGTTCTTTTATCAGCCAACGACTATGAAACCGATAAGATGTCAGGTGTTGCCAAGATCGATATACCAGAAAACTATCCGGATGAAACGTTCAGTCTGGCCATCAAGGATATCAAGCAGATGCACGACGAGGGAGACATATACGATATCAATCGCGATTAAGATTGTGTCGACCTAAAAAGACAAAACCGCTAAGTGTTAGCGGTTTTTGTTTTTTATCTCATTCCAAAAAAAATCCTAGTCTACCTCGATGGGTATGTTCGGTTCGTGGATCGAGGTGTTACGTTTCTTCTTGTTCTGCTTCTTTCGCTGCTTCTTTAACCGGTTTATCCAAAGAATAACGCCTGTAACCGGGAATGTGAAACCAGCAACGCAGGAAATGAAGGCGACGATCCTACCAGGGAGTCCGGCGATGGAGCCGACGTGAATGGTGTAAAAGGTACTGCGCACGCGCTGACCAAGATTTCGTTCACTGAATAACAGGGTACCCGCCAGCTGTCCGGAGTACTGATCAAAAAAGTACTGATCCGTTGCTCGTTCATGTGCTGCGCTTGCTGCCATTACGGTTGTGCTGTAAGCAGCCGCTGAATCCTTCGGAAGGTTGAGCTGTATATAAATGGCGTCCGGTATTTTTGACTGAACGCTTTTGAGAACTGATTCGATCGAAACCGTCGGGGCATCCTGAAACGCAGAGGCCGGAGGTTCAGGACGTTTATTTTCTGAATTGGTGGCCCAGTAGATTCCATCGTTGAACCATTCAAATGACCACGCCAGGCCGGTAAAGGCAAAAGCAAATAGAAACAGGGACGTGTAAAATCCAATCACGATATGCAAATCGTGATTGATCCGTTTCCATTTTGACCACTTGATGGTGAGGTGCTGCCGAAGCTTGGCCATAGTTTTAGGCCACCACAAAATAATTCCAGTGATCAGAATAAATAAAAAGATCAGGGTTGCTGAGCCGACGATAAATTTTCCAGTGTCACCCAGCAGCAACCAGCGGTGCAATGAAAAAATGGTAAAGAAGAATGGGCTCCGGCTCTCATAAGTGCCGATGACGTCGCCGGTGTAAGGGTTGACAAACCCTGTCTTGCCACGCGGTCCATCCATTGTTTTTTTAGCGCCTTCTGGTTTTGCGGAAGCGTCCTTCTTTTTCTCCCCACCCGATTCACCCTTTGGCTTGTTGTCTTTCTCTGTATACGAAACCTCAAGCGTGCGATTGCGCTCAGCATATACTTTGACTCCGCTCACTTTCGCCCCCTTAACACCCGCTTCGAATTTCCGGACAATACTGTCCAGTGGCATGCGTTCGCTTCCCGCTTCGACAAAATAACGCTCAGGATAAAGGGTGTGCTGAAATTCCTTTTCGAACACCAACACAGCTCCCGTAAAACACACTACGAGAATGACCAATCCCGCTGTGAGTCCGAGATACAGGTGAATGTTTCGAAAGAATACTTTCATGCTTTTGCAGTCAGCGATTTACCAGCGATAGGAAAGCGTTGCCGTAAAGAGGCGCGGAGCAATCGGATTTACGCTATTGTCATCGTGCACGTTGTAGCTCAGCTCGTTGAGCAGGTTGGAAACTTTGGCACGGATAGAAACATTGTCGAACGAATAGGCCGCATGCAGGTCAAACAGGACGTAAGCCGGAACAGGCATCAACTTGTAAGTATCGTTGGGCATCGTGGCGCGCGTTGAGCGTCCTGCCACACGATCTCCGATATACGACGTGGTCACACCGACGCGAAGGTTCTTCAATGCTTGTTGCTTGAAGGTGTAGAACACACTTGCGTTGGCGGTATGCGCCGGGTTGTAGCGAAGTTTGCTACCGACTATATATTGAGTGCTTTCGGTATACCGTGTATCGTTGTAGCTGTAGCCAGCGATCACCGAAATTCCATTTACCTCTTTGCTCATTACGTCCAATTCAACGCCCTTGCTCGTGACCTCCCCGGCGAGTTCAGAAACGTTTGTTAATCCGATGACGGGCTGTGCCAGGTTTCTGTTCACGATCTGGTAAACGGTAACGTTGGCGGAAAGAAGTCCTTTGAACAATTCTGATTTCGCGCCCAATTCATATTGATCGATCAAGGATGCGGGGAGAACATCTCCATTCACGTCGAGCGCTGTGTTAAGGGCAAACGAGTTTGAATAGCTGGAGAACAATGAAAGTTGCTTCATGGGTTGATACACGACGCCAAAGCGGGTGGTGATTGGATCATCATAATAAGAAGCAAAGGTTGGAGCTCCCGAAGGATAGTTCTCAACATTCGATTCTGATTCCACATAGCTGTAACGCACACCAGCCAATACTTTCAGTTTTTCAAGCAAGGTCACCATGTCCTGCACGTACACACCGGCACGGCTAACAGGGTTCAACGTTTTACGCGTCAACGTGGTGGCAGGAATGTCGATACGCTGCGGAAGCAGATCCAGATTGTAAATGTTGATGGTGTCGTACACATTCTTGTTGCCTGCATCCGCGTTTGCGTAGCTATAGGTCAATGTGTTATTCGTGTATTGATCGTATTCTGCGCCGAACAATACCTGATGTTTGATTGATCCGGTTTCGAAACTTCCGATCAGGTCAGCCTGACCGATGTAGTACTCTTGTTCGGTGCCCGTGCGCTGCAAACCACGGATCCAGGTTCCGTCTTCGGCCACAAACTGATTGTTTGAATTCGGGCGCATGGTACCGTAGAGTTCATTGTCGAATCCCTGATAAGAATTCAGCACACGCAAACTCAATTTGTCATTGAAGGTATGCGTTACGGTAACGGTGGCGCTTTTCTGATTCACTTTATTGTACTGCCAGCTGGCGCCCAAAAATGTATTGCGGGGAACATCTGCGATTTCATAGTTAACGGCACCGGTTCCATAATCCAGTGTACGATTCTCGCGGAGATAGTCACCTTCCAAAAGGATTTCTGTTTTCTTGCCAGCCTTGACGATCACAGATGGATTGAAGAAGATGCGATCCGCCTTCACTTCATCACGGAAGCTTTGTGAATTCTCGTAGGCGGCATTCAATCTGAAAGCAACATTCTCACTGTTGTTTACCGGTCCGTAGATATCAAATGATGGTTTGTAATAATCATAGCTGCCCAGGCGGAAGCTAATCTCACCACCTTGTTGAAACCGGGGCTTCTTGGTGACAAGGTTCAAAACTCCGCCAGCGGCCACGTTACCAAAGAGAATGGCGCTGCTACCTTTCAAAATCTCCACGCGCTCAAGCGACGTAGTTTCCGGCATCACTCCATTATTATAGCGAACACCATTTTTGAAGGTGTTGTTACTTCCAAAGGCAAAACCACGGCCTGCGATTTCTTCTTGCACGCCGCCCGTTGTACCCATCACATAAACACCGCTGGTGTTGTTCAGCACATCACTCAGGCGACCAACTTGTTGATTTCGCAAAACGGCAGCATCAATCACCAGAACACTCTGCGGCAGATCCATCGACTTGATACCGGCCTTGCCTATGTCTACAGTTTTCTCATTCAAAGTACGGTTGTCCACAACCACTACTTCGTCAAGCTCTTGCCCGGACTCCGCCAACACAATTTCAACGCTGGTCACCTGATCGGCGACAATCTCGATCTGCTGTTCAAACGACTCCATCCCTACAAAAGACACCACCAGCGTGTAAGCACCTGGAAGAATTCCTTTCAGTGCAAAGTTTCCGCTTGCGTCAGTCGTGCCTCCAATTCTCGTGTCCCTCAAAGTAAGGTTGGCAAAGGCTGCAGGTTCACCGGCCCCTGTTTGGACCTTGCCAGTCACGCTGCCGGTCTGTGAGTACGCTATAACACTGGAAATGAGGAAGATGAGAGTGTAGAGTGATTTCATTATTATTTAGACTAGTTTCAAACAGGCCCAAATGTAATGAGTTGTTTAGAATCATTCCAATTAAAATCACTGATTTATATCACCTCTTTAATATAAAGAGTAGGGTAAAAAGCAGGTAGAGCATCTACCTCGGGCCGGACGCCCTGATCAATTCAAGATTTTCCTTAAATAAAGGTTTCCCGTTTGCCAGCACGAACGCCTCAGATAATGAGAACGACAAGTACTCAGGAGGATGGGGCGAGAACGCCTTGACCGTTAGGATATTCCTGTCACCCTTTCTCAGTACATTGATATCGTCCCTGGAGCCAGTGGCCTTTTCGTTCGTCAGGTGGAGATCTCGCGCCGGCACGCCGCCAACCATGAGGCCTAACTTTGAACTGTTTATTTTAACAGTCATGTCTGAATGGTTCACGACAAATAGTTCGGCATGAAGGCTATCCTTCCATTGAAAACATTTGATTCTGAAATTCAATCCAGCCAGCGCGACCTCCTGCTCAGTGATGTGAACAAAGGGAACTGCCTTCGCGGACAGGTTCGTCTGCAGGAATTGCCCCTGTCGCTCATCAAAACCATTCGTGGTATTTAAATAATAGATCTGAACAGGCGTGTCGTACGTCTCCTTGTACGTCAGAAAAGTCTCTTCAGGCATTCGCGAAACCAGGTTTACAACGCGGGTACCTTCCTTGCCCTCCACTGAGTAGAACACCGACAGGTTATAAGTAGAATCGATCAACCCGCGCAGTCCGGTTGACTGAAATAATAATTTATCATTGACAGGCGTGAAAGTCAGATGCAGGTTTGTTTCCTCACCTCCATTTAACTTCGATGGAGAACCTTCTGTATTCAGCGGCAAGGATTTCGAGCCCGCCGGATTACTCAGCGCGACTTCAAGTATTTCAATTTTCTCCGTCTCGAGATTCTTTAGGTTGATATCCAATTCCAATCGCTGCTCACCCGGAAGGCATTTTAAAACAGGTTTCGCGAGCAGGGACGGAGATTGCACAGGTCGCGTCTTAAAAAGGATGAATGCGTCATCATGCGTGTCCACCGGATTACAGGACGCGGGACCAATCAAAGCCAATACAATCAGTAAAAAGATGCGCATGTTATTGAAAAAGTAAAAAGAAGGAAACCCTATTGGTAGGATTCCCTTCTAATCGCTCAGCTTGGGTTAATAACCTGTTTTAGACCACACCGAATAGCTGTGTGGTGGTGCTTGAATTTTTACACGCGTGTCGCCTGCAGTAGTCGGCACCCACGATGAAGCACCCGTGTACTCTTTAATGGTGGTGTTCGCCCAGGGCGTGTTCACCCATTCTTCCTTCCAGGAATCGGAGTCATTGATGTACACCAACAACCCCGGCGCTGAACCATAGCCATTTCTGCTGGCAATGTATTCATCGTTGTCGATCCACCGGATAGTGGTCGTGCCACCGGCGAGTGTTCTCTTGATCCAGATCAGGTTGTTCAATTTGGCTTTGTCCAACCATTCTTCATAGTCACGGTAAAACACCGTCGGATAACCTTCATGTGTTAAGATGTAAGCATAAGCGAGCATCTTATCCCAAATGATATCCGTGTCGTGATTGGTCACAAAGGTTACCGCTTTCGCAGCATCTCTTTTCCAGAGCATGTCGTTGTTCAAAATGTTCAGGTTGTTGCCATCGAAGGCCTCATCCATTCTGTAGTAGCAGGCAAAGTCAAAAGCTGAGGACGTGCGGCTGGTACCATCGACCCAGCCCTTCAATACGCCGGCGTCACCATCCCAGTTTTCGCCCACGGCAAAGCCACCGATGCTGTTGACGTAGTCTCGAACGACCCAGGGAGCAAATCCCTTTACATAATCAAATCGCCAGCCGTCGAACTTCATGGTGTTCTTGTAGTACTTTGACACGGCGTCTGATCTCACCCAGAGCCACTGCGAAACGTTCGCCTGGTGGTGGCAGAGATCGGGAAACCCTCCGAATGATCCTTCATCGTTCGCGTGAGTACTGCTCGGGTGAAAGTCATTGTAGTTCCGCGGGAATTTTCCGGAGAGCGGGGTGAATTTCGTCCATGTGTTTCCGCCTGTTCTCGGGTTGGGTTCGGACGCACCACCACTGTTGTGATTCAGTACCATGTCGGCATAGACCTGAATGTTTTTGTTGTGCGCATTGGTGATGAGCGTTGTCAGCTCTGAGTTTGAACCAAAGCGGGTTTCTGTCGAGCCCATCTGATTGTACTGACCGAAGTCGTAGTAGTCAAACGGATCATAGCCCATGCTGAATGCACCGTTCTGAGCTTTCGATGCCGGCGGAAGCCAGATGGCGGAGAAGCCGGCATTGTCCCACGCGGTGAGTTTTGAATTCACGGTGTTCCACCAGGTACCACCCGAGGGTACATCCCAGTAGAAAGCCTGCATCAACACGCCGCCTCCCGGGCCGGGTGCCCTTCCATTCTCTGAATCTGAATAATCTTCTGTACTTGTTGTGACGATGATATCGTCTTGACGAATTGCCTCCTCCTCTAGTTCCGGACCACAACCTGGCAACATTAAAGCGCAGCAGCAAGCTATTACTACTTGCCAGTGCTTCGTTCGCGTACTGTTGTTGTACATTTTTGGTTTTGGGTTAAGGTTGAAGAATCAAACAAGCAACGCGAGCTCTAACGTGCGTGTCTGAAATAAAACTAGTCCCATCACCGCATCAAAACAAACGATTGAAAACACTGCAATGTCCAGCAAACGTTTGCGGTTACGCAGTAGCACAACCGTTTTCGATAAAAAATATATTTTTCCGGTCAGCCCTTTTTCGGCTGCGATTTGAGCGCCACTTCAAAGGTTGTCGTGGGCCGTGGCGCACACAAAACAGAAACTACAATTTATTATTGTTGATCAGGAACTCCGTGAGTTGCCGCTCGGCGGAACCCGGAGTCGCGACTTGAATGCTCACGGCCTTTCCATCAGCATTGACAAAGATCTCAGGAAAGTTGTCGACGGTAGCTGTCGCGATGATGATGGTGCCGATCTCCTTGCCTTCTACCTTAATTTTTTGTGGCAAGGTATACTCGAATGAATAGGTATAGGTGCCCGCACTCCCGTGGGTCTTAATGATGGTAGCGATTAGTTTACCATAATAAACATCGATGGTAGCACTGCCACCCGGCATTGATGCATCGCCTCCGAGATACTCGAGCCGAAGCTGCGTACCCTTGGGCTTCTGAGACGGATACAACGATTGGAGGACTTCTCTTTCTTTTTGCTCATACGCCTGGGCCCATGCAACAGTCTTGGCATTGTCGAACTTTTGAATAAAGGCTTCCTCCATCGCCGGGTCAATCTGGTTGTCGACAATCAAGCTCTCAGGAAAGAGAATTTCCCATTTGCCGGCATAATTTTTCCCAGCCAGGATGAAATTGAGGAACTGCTCCTTTCCGGAAAGCGTAACCTCACAGGTCTTCGCAAATCTTTTCCCTGACCGAATAAATTTGATCTCGTAGCCGTTGAGAAAATCAAACACGGGATTACCCGACGGATACTTCCACTGCTTGATGGTCATTAAGGAATCGCCATTGAGTGAGCTTATCAGTACGTCTGCCGGTTTCAGCAAACCCATCTCTCCGCTGAACTTCGCATAAGGCGTTTTACCTCTATAGATAATGTCTTTCTTCAAATCATACTTCTGTCCGTACGACGGCGATGCGGATAGTGCCAACAGCATTAAAGGCGCACGCAGGAATCTTGTCATGGCAGTTAACATACTTTTTTTAGCGTTTAGTTTGTGGACAATGGTAGTGAGCAAGTTGACAATTGACAAGGGGGCAATTGACAATGCTTGACAAAGATCACCAGATCCCCGAACTAAAAAAAAACGTTTTGCCCGGTATTATTACGTGGGGATTTAATGGATGCGCTTATTTGCAAAACAACGGTTGCGTCTCGATAGCCATGAAGGTAGACCTGATCAAAGTCAGTAGATTTTATCCATGAAACGCAGGTCCGGCGTTCTTACATTATTTCATTCGATAGGACGTATTGGTCCAATTCCATTCCCAGGTCTTGCCGTTGTCGGGAGAGAAGGCTTGAGACCCAAATTGAATGTCTTGAATGGTTGGCGATAGCCATGGCCGTTAGACACCATTTTGCGCCACTCTGTTTCTTTTTGGTATAGAAAAATGAAATACAATTACGATCTTATTATCTCATCTCCCGCTCCTGCTACCTGCCTGGGTATTTATCTGTCAATCGACTAAACAATTTTGCTTATGAAAAAAGTTGACCCTCTTTGCATGCATTTTGCATGCCGCGTGATGATGTTTCTTGGCTGGTTGATAACCAACGCCATCGCATTACAAGCACAGACGTTCCCTGCAAACTTCAGTCAGGTAGCTGTTGCAACTGGAATTTCTAATCCGACGGTTATGGCATTTGCGCCGGATGGGCGGATCTTTGTAGCGCAGCAAAATGGTGCTTTGATCGTGATCAAAAACGGCATAAAACTTTCCACTCCCGCATTGCAACTTACCGTAAACTCTGCCGGTGAACGCGGTCTTATCGGCATTGCGCTACATCCCGGCTTCAGCACCAATGGTTTTGTGTACCTGTATTATACATTGCCCGATGCGAGCCGCAACCGCGTAAGCCGGTTTACCATGAGCGGCGACGTAATAAACCCTTCCAGCGAAATGGTGATTTTAAATCTGGATCCGTTAAGCACTGCTACGAATCATAACGGTGGGGCAATGCACTTCAAAGATGATAAATTATATATTGCTATTGGGGAAAATGCGAATCGCGCAAACGCCCAGAACCTCGACACCTATCATGGGAAATTACTGCGTGTAAACGCAGATGGCTCTGCACCCGCTGATAATCCGTTCAACGTTGCCGGCGCCAACGCACAACGCCAACGTGTATGGTCGTATGGACTTCGAAATCCTTACACATTCGATGTGCAACCGGGAACAGGACGAATTTTTGTGAACGATGTGGGAGAAAATACGTGGGAAGAAATCAATGACGCCACGACCGGCGGCCGGAATTTCGGATGGCCTGATACAGAAGGGGCCACCAGCAATCCAGCATTTACATCACCGGTATTTTCTTACCAACATGGATCGGGGGATGGAAGAGGCTGCGCAATTACTGGAGGTGCTTTTTTTAATCCGGCGTCAACCAATTATCCTACTTCTTATATTGGTAAGTATTTCTACCAGGACCTGTGCAACGCCTGGATCAACTACCTGGATCTTACGACTGGCGCTGTGAGGAATGCTTTTGCAACCGGACTTCCTGGCCAGTCCGTGTCGTTGGATCAGGGCACCGATGGAAACCTTTATTATCTCAGCAGGACTTCTTCCACACTCTTTCGTATCATCTATACTGTAAATCAATCACCGGTAATTACGGATCAACCCGATAATGTAACGGTGCCTGCGGGTCAGACTGCAACGTTTCTGGTAAGCGCAACTGGAACTGCACCATTGGCTTATCAGTGGCGTAAGAACGGAGCAAACATAGCGGGTGCTACAGCTTCTGCGTATACTATTTCAGCCGTGCAGGCTTCTGATGCCGGAAACTATCAGGTCGTTGTTTCCAACGCTGCCGGATCGGTAGTAAGCGAGACAGCAACGCTAACGGTTACGGCCTTCAATGCGCCGCCAACGGCATCCATCACGGCGCCTGCAACAGGGGCAATGTATAGGGGTGGTGATGTGATCAGTTTTTCCGGAACAGCTTCCGATCCCGAAGACGGCGCACTGCCGGCCAGTGCATTTTCCTGGAGTGTGGTATTCCACCATGCAGATCATGTTCACGATGGGCCTCCTATTGCACAAGGCGTTACCTCCGGAACATTCACCATTCCAAACTCGGGTGAGGTTGCGGCCAATGTTTTTTACAGGTTGCACCTCACCGTCACAGATTCAGGAGGTCTAACAGGAACAACTACGGTGGATATCAATCCGCATACGACAACCATCACCTTAAATTCAAACCCTGCCGGGTTATCGGTGACCTTGGATGGCACGCCTGTCGCAACCCCTTTTTCAACACTTGGAGTAGAAGGCATACAACGCACAATCGGAGTAGTAAGTCCGCAGACTGTGAACGGTGTGACCTATACATTCGCAAACTGGTCACACGGAGGTGCGGCCACTCAGACGATCATCACACCGGGCCCGAACACAACGTATACCGCTAATTATTCAACATCCAACGCGATTCCTGCTCCATGGCTTACTACCACTATTGGAGACGTGGCAATCCCTGGCAGTGCAACCTTCGCGAATGGTACGTTCACGGCGTCGGCTTCCGGCAGCGACATTTGGGGTACAAGTGACGCATTCCGCTACGTATACCAGTCTTTCTCTGGTAATGTGGATATCCGGGCAAGAGTTACTGGTCTAACGAATACTAACGGTTGGGCTAAAGCAGGCGTAATGATCCGGGAAAACCTTAATGCCGACGCACGACACGCGATGGTAGTAGTTACACCGGGTAATGGAACTGCCTTTCAAAGGAGGACAACCGTAGGTGGTTCCAGTTCCACTACAGCGGCAATAGGATCGGCACCCTACTGGGTACGATTAGTTCGAAGCGGAAATACGTTCACCGCTTATCGGTCTTCCAACGGCACAACCTGGAACCGGATCAGAGCTGTTACGATCAGCATGACGGCGAATGTAACGATAGGGTTGGCCGTGACCAGCCACAATAACGGCGCGCTTTGCACTGCTGCGTTTACCGATGTAACCGTTACTAGTGTAAGCAGCACACCATTAGTGTCAGCGCAAAATGAGGAAAACAGTACGCAATCTATTTTTGTTTTTCCCAATCCGTTACAAGATGACATACTTAGCATTGAATCCACCCTGCCCTTTGCATCGCCTGTCCGCATCGAAATCTTGAACTTGATGGGCCAGTCGATCATAGAAAAAGATATGGGTAATCACGAAGCAGGTACAGTGACGTTTACACTGGATCTGGCTGGCCAACCGAAAGGCGCTTATGTTGTGCGAATACGATCGTCAGGCGGAATCCGTTCTGCGATGCTTATCAGGAAGTAGTTCAATTATAAACCTCATTTTTTGGTCAGTTAAATTAGTTACTTCAAAACGGGGACTAAATCACGACAAACGTGATCAATTGGGATAAGGACAATTCGTTCATTTCTCATGGTATTATTACGCGCAGAAGATTACTCCTTAAGCGCGTCGATCGTAGAAATTCTGGCCGCAGGCCGCTCTAGTCAACCATGAAATTGGAAAAAGAATAAATCATGTCGCGAGAGCCTGTCCAACGGCGCGCCGATGAATCTCAATCTTCTCTATCTTTACCCACCTTTACCGAAACCTATGATAAACCCGTTTGCGCCCGCCATGGCCGCTAAATCAGACTTAGAACTTCAAGTCATTACGCAACAAAAACACCGCTACGAACCTGAAGCTTACGTGGCTGCCATCGAAGAACTTGAACGCCGACAACTCGCCACCGCCGAATTGCTTGCCGAAAAAAATGATGTGATCGCATCCCTAAATGAAAGCCCAATAGCAGATCAAGAGCAGTCTGAAGAGCGGGCATCCTGGACGGATGCCCTGGCGTTGTTCAAAATCAGCAAAGAGTATTTTTATACGCCCATCATCATCTACACCAACGTACTGATCTGGCTCCTCATGATTGGCACTGGCGTACATGCACTGAGCCCATCGGTTGAAAGCCTGCTGAACTGGGGAGGAAACCTTTCCGCGTTGACCTTGAGTAACGAACCCTGGCGGCTGCTGACGAGTACCCTTCTGCACGGCGGCATCATACACCTATTGCTTAACATGCTTGCATTGCTTCGGGTAGGCGCCATTCTTGAAATGTCGCTTGGTAGACATCGCTATGCATTGATTTATTTGGTAACCGGGATATTTGCAAGCTTAGCCAGCGCCGCTTTCAGTGAAAATGTTGTTTCGGTTGGGGCATCGGGCGCAATCTTTGGATTGTATGGGTTGTTTCTTTCATTGCTGATCAGCAAAAGTATCGACCTGCCCAGTGAAACGAGAGAAAACTTTATTGTCAGTACGCTCATTTTCATTGGCTACAATGTATTCTATGGATTTGCAAAAACGGGTATTGACAATGCAGCCCACATTGGTGGATTACTCGCTGGATTTGTGATTGGCTTTCTGTACTATCCCACCATCCGCCAACCTAAGTTGTCGGCAGCCATCTCCGGCGCGCTTGTGGTCGTTACATTGGTCGCGGTGTGGGCCGCCCCATCGCTTATCCGCAACAAGTACGCTGAGTTTGATTCGGCCATGCGAAGCTTTGCCGCAAACCAAGAGCGGACGATGTGGATGGCTCAGGAAGATTTTCCCACACCTGGTACGGCGGGCGCTAACATATTTCGCGAGCGGTTGAGATTCGAAGGTATTAATCTTTGGAATGAGAATTTAGCGCTGCTGAACAGCCTGGAGGAGATGCCTTCCGAACTCCAGGGGCGCATAGACTTAATGAAAACCTACTGCAAGCTCAGGATTGAATCATGTGAAACGATGCTGGTTCTCACCGAGCGTGAAGACGAAGAACAAACCAATCGGTTGATAGAGATTAACAGGCAGATTGAGGATCTTATCAACAAGTTGAATGGGGCATAGCGTGTGGCTTGGCAGCGCTTGGGCTGCCAAGCAGTCGGCGAAAAGCCATGTAACGCTAATTTTAGGATACCGATTTTTTCAGGCCAAACCTTTGATTATTTTTGCAGGCAAATCCCTTGTTACCAAGGGATTCATGGTTCCGTAGTACAATGGATAGTATTTCATCCCGATGGCTATCGGGACGATTCTGAAGGTGCAGGTCGATCCCTGACTCTTTATTTGTTGTGCCGAGAATAGATTTCTCAGGAGGAGAAGTCGGTTTATATCAGGGTTCCGTAGTACAATGGATAGTATTTCATCCCGATAGCTATCGGGACGATTCTGAAGATGCAGGTCGATTCCTGACTCTTATTTGTTGTGCCGAGAATAGATTTCTCAGGAGGAGAAGTCGGTTTATATCATGGTTCCGTAGTACAATGGATAGTATTTCAGATTCCGATTCTGAAGATGCAGGTTCGATTCCTGCCGGGACTACTAAAAAACAGAGCGAGTGTGAGCGCGAGGGCGAACAGACTCGCTCTGTTTTTTTCTTCGCTCTCACACTCACGCTGGTGTGTAAGCTCAGATACTACATTGAACCTTCATGAACGGAATGACGCTCAAAAGCATCCGTCAAAAAATCTTACTGAACGTGATATTTCTGTGATACCTTATGGATTAATTGGTCCAAACGGTAAAGCATGCGACAAGTTTTGATCATTGAAGATGATAAAGACATAGCCGAATTAGTGTCGATTCACTTACACGATCTTGTTTGCGAGATAAAGCATGTCACCCATGGCAAAACCGGGCTCGAAGTGGCAGCATCAGGCGATTTTCACCTCATCATTCTTGACATCATGCTTCCTGGAATGGACGGATTAGAGGTATGCAAGGAACTCAGGGCAAGGGAAATTTTTACTCCGATCCTGATGCTCACCGCGAAGTCTGAGGAAATTGATAAAGTATTGGGATTGGAGATCGGAGCTGATGACTACCTTACTAAACCTTTCAGTGTTCGCGAATTTGTGGCCCGGGTAAAAGCAATTTTCAGGCGGCAATCCATCCAGGAAAAATCTGCGGATTCAGTTCCTGCTAGCAATATCCGAATTGAAAACCTGTTGATCGAACTCGACAAACATAAGGTGATCCTGAATGGGAATCGCATTGAGCTTACGCCAAAAGAATATGACCTGCTGGTATTGCTGGCTTCCCATCCGGGAAAAAGTTATAGCCGCGAAGACCTGCTCAATCTGGTTTGGGGGTATGAGTTTTCCGGATATGAGCACACGGTAAACTCACATATAAACCGGCTGCGTGCCAAAATTGAATCTAACTTCTCAAAGCCCCAGTACATTTTAACCACTTGGGGCGTCGGCTACCGGTTCAACGATGAATTATCATTTCAGAAACATTAGCGAATACTGCCATGGCTCAAAATTATTTTCAACGCATCAGGAACAGCCTGTATTGGAGAATATCCTTACTGTTCTTTTCAATACTGCTTTTGCTTGGAGTCGGGTACACGGTATTGACGATCACCATGGCCAAGCGCTACTCGGACGAAACTACCCAGCGACTAAACGCAAATGTTGCTTCGCAGATGTTGCTGGAAGTTACGCCCTTCGTGGATGGAAAAGTTAACGAGGAGGCGCTGGGTAAAATCATGCATTCAATGATGGCTGTCAATCCCAGTCTTGAAGTATACTTGCTCGATACACAGGGAAAAATATTGTCTTTCGTAGTTCTCCATAAAAAAGTGAAACTACAATATGTTTCCATCGAGCCGATACAAAAATTCCTCCACACGCAAGGCAAGTCATTGACTTATGGCGACGATCCCCGAAACCCGGGCGAGACTACCATTTTTTCGGTAACAGAAGTTTCTGACCATGGAAAGTTATCGGGCTATGTCTATATGATTCTGGCCAGCGAGGAGTCGGTGAATGTGGCTACTGCATTGCGACAAAGTTACCTGCTCAAGATTGGAGTGCAGTCGTTTGTACTCACGTTAATCGCGGCCATTGTTGTCAGCATGCTGATTCTGTGGTTGCTGATGAAATCGTTGCGTGATATTATTCACACCGTGCGTAAGTTTAGTGAAGGCGATATGAACGCCAGGATTTCTATTCGATCCAAAGGCGAGCTTTCAGAGCTTTCAAAAATGGTCAATACCATGGCCGATACAATTCTCCGGAACATGGACGAACTCAAAGAGGTGGATAAACTCCGGCGTGACCTGATTGCCAATATTTCTCATGATATCCGGACTCCTATTTCCATTATCCATGGCTACATCGAAACCCTTATCATGAAGGACGGCACGCTGGAGGCGCAGAAAAAACAGGAATATTTACAAACGGTAATCAAAAGTACCGAACGACTTAAGCGGCTGATGACCGATTTGTTTGATCTTTCAAAACTTGAATCCAGACAAATCAAACCTCAAATGGAGCCAATCTTTATGCTTGATCTGGTACAAGACATCGCACACAAGTATTCGCTGTTGGCACAGGAACGAAACATTGATCTTGAAATGGATTTGCCATCCCGAATGCCCGTTGTGCTGGCCGACATAGCCCTCATCGACCGCGTCATGCAAAATCTAATCGACAACGCCTTAAACTACACCCCTGAAAAAGGAAAGGTCAAGATCAAAATGGCCGAGGCTGGGAAACACGTGAATATCAGTGTTGAAAACACAGGCCCGGGCATTGCTCAGGATGACTTGCCAAAAATATTTGATCGATACTATAAAGTGGAAAACAATTCACCAAGAGGTACAGGCCTGGGGCTTGCCATCGTCAAGAACATCCTGGAAATACACTCCTCTGACATTGACGTAAAAAGCGAAGAGCATGGGAGTACGATTTTTTCGTTTAGTCTGCCACTGGTCACATCCTAGAAGGTTTATTATTTCGTGAGACTTTCGTGATACTTAAACAGGAATTTTCCTGTGTAATTAATCACAACGCTATGAAAAATATCAAATCTTATTTTCTGTTATTCCAACTGATTGGGGTACTGGGATTGTTACAATCCTGTGATGATGATGACACAGTGCGTGTTCATGATGTAAACACGGCAACCAAAGTTTCAGTTGACCGGTTCAGCAATACAGCAGGTCATTTAATGGTGCGCACGGCTTCGAATGGCCTGCCGGCTGCTAATGCTGCTGTCAATTTTGATCAGGCCCCATTTATTACAAAAGGACTTGGTCCGACGGGTCAAGTGGTTGAATATTACAATTTCGATGTTCAATCAGTCGACCCTGCACCGATATATGTTTTATTCAAAGCGGGAGAGTCCAGTCCGGTGCCGGGTCAGTTGAACATTATCGACGTGCTACCTGGCGAAACCAATTACAACGATTTTTGGCAGGTCTTCAAAGTCACCGTTCCTGCCAACTACAAAGCAAACCAGGTGGCAAGTCTTGACGAAATTAACGAGAAGGGTTATAGCATTGAATCAACGACCGCCATCGTGAATTGTCCGGTGGTTCCCGATGGATCAACCGCCACCAAGCGACTGGGTGGTGGCGCAACAGGTCTTCACCAAGGTTGGTACAAAGAGAAAATCGTGTCTTATTTTACCTTCGAAGAAAAAGCGCTTGCCGTCGCAGGTGATGATGTTCCTACTTCGCCCATCTACGTTTGTTTCAATATAAACCCGGCGGATACAGGTGGAGGGCCTGCTTCCGGTTTCAAGGTGGAAACCGGTACAGCGCAAACGCACAATGTGATTGCTACCATTCCTTCGAACGGCGCCTATTCACCTTTGTGGGTAGTGAATGCTTATGATAATTCCGATTTCAATACTGTAGATGATCTGACGTCAGCACAAACCGCTGGTTCCGCCGGCAGTGGTTTGGCAACGGTGAATTGTCCCGTAGTTACTGTTGAGTGATCACATAAAGTATGATTATCAGAATTCTATTGAGAACTTTAGCGTTGCCTTGAGTAATATGATGGGGAGTGTACGCAACAGCTTACTTATAGTAATTCTGATAATCTGTTTCTGGAGCAATGGAAAAGCTCAGGCGTTTCGCTCGTATTTAAAATTTGCCGAAGTGGATGCTGCCCTCGCAAATTCGGAAGGAAGCCTGAGCGTGGCATTTAATGCTGAAAAGGGCTTTGGAAAACATAGGAAGTTCGTTATTGGGTTTGGTGGACGCTTCTCGGCTTACGTGGGAAGGAACCAGTACTACATAACCGCGCCAGCCAAACTCACTTCCGGAAGTACGGGCCCTGGAGTAATTTTTAAAGACAATATTGAAGCCAATATCGATTCATTGCTGGTAAAGAATGCGCAGGTTAATGCGTTCAATCTTTTCCTGACACTGGGCTACAACTTTTCAGATCGGTTGATGGTTCGGTTCAATATCGATGTAATCGGATTTTCATTCGGAAAAAGTACAACCGGCAATTACATCAACGGGTCGCAAGGTGCCGTTGAGTCTGCAAAACCTACTCCGTTCAATCTATTGCTAATAAGCGATAACGACAAGGGCAGCCTGAACTCTGAGTTTTTTGTTCGTTATCTTTTGAATGAACGATGGGGTGTAAAGGCTGGCTTACAGTTTCTGTTTACCGAATACACGACCTCATCAGACGTGCAGCAATTCCCGGAACCCAACGATCGGTTCCGAAACAAATCGTTGATGCCCATGATCGGAATCTGTCGAAAATTATAACGGACACAGCAATGAAAAAACTTAGCATTATTTTATTCCTTTTGGCCTTCGCCTCGTGCAACGAGGACGAAAATAATACACCCACTGCGCCTATTGATGATGACTTTGATCCTACCGAAATGGACGCGACCTTTCTTAAAGAGGGAATGCTAATGGGTGTGGGCCATACGGTTAGTGGGACCGTTAAAGTTTACGATGTTAAAAGTTTAAAAGTCATCGTGCTCGACCCGTTTACTTCACAAAACGGACCTGACCTAAAAGTCTATTTAAGTACAGATGACAAGGCTACAAAGTATTTAAATCTCGGAGCGTTGCAATCAACAGTTGGTAAGCAATCGTATGAAGTTAATGGTATGACCGACCTTGACGAATATAAATTTGTGCTGGTGTGGTGTCAGGAATTTTCCGTTCTTTTTGGAAAGGCGGAGTTGAAGTGATATCAGTTTTCAGGTTAGTGAAATTTCAACCTTCTAGTGAAATTTCAACCTTCTATTGGAAACTAAGGCTAATAACTGATATCCATGCCCGTGGACTACTGACACTGATTCGGCCATCAACGTTCTTATTTTTCAGGCGCATCGACTATAGTGCACCTGAATTCAGGATCAGGTAAACTAAAGCGCCGCCGAAGTATCCGGCGATAGCCAATAAGCTGATGTTCTTCAGATACCAGATGAATTCAATCTTCTCCATACCCATCGCTGCTATGCCAGCTGCCGAACCAATCACCAAAATACTTCCTCCCGTTCCCGCACAGTAAGCCAGGTATTCCCAGATCATATGATTCATGGGATAGGTATCAATGTTGTACATACCCATGCTGGCGGCCACAAGGGGGACGTTATCCACAACAGACGACAGAACTCCAATCAGGGTGATGATGATCCGATTGTCCCCTATGGAATGATTTAGATATTGAGCGAAGTTTGTCAGGGTCAACATGGACTGAAGCGCTCCCACTGCCAATAGAATCCCCAGGAAGAATAGAACGCTCGACATGTCAATACGACTCAGCGCATCGGCAGCCGTATATCGCTTTTTTATGGATTCGTCAACGCCCGGATCGATGATCTCCGATGCGACCCAGATAATCCCAAGCCCGAGTAACATGCCCAGGTATGGGGGAAGATGGGTAAGGGTCTTGAACACTGGAACGGCGACGAGAATTCCAAAACCCAAAAATAACATGACGCTACCCGAAGTGACGGGGTGGTTATGGCTGTCCGGGGACACCGAAGTGTCATGCGTACCCAACGTCCCCTTCAAGGTAAAATTCAAATAGACCAACGGGATCAACAGGCAAGCCATACTGGGCAACAGTGTTGATTTGATGATTCCAACAGCGGAGATCTGTCCGCCGATCCAGAGCATAGTGGTGGTAACATCTCCAATGGGTGACCACGCTCCGCCGGCGTTAGCGGCCACGATGATCATGCCGACGAAAAATAGTCGCATCGTTTTATCCGGAATCAATTTTCTAATAAGAGACACCATTACAATAGTGGTAGTAAGGTTGTCGAGCACGGCGGAAAGGAAAAATGTAACGACACAAATAATCCACAACAGGCGTCTTGGATTTTGCGTATGGATGTGGTCCGTAATGAACCTGAATCCCTGGTGAGCATCGATCAACTCGACAATGGTCATCGCGCCCATGAGAAAAAAAAGTATTTGGGCGATTTCGTTCAGATGGTGGCCGAGTTCTTCGATAATATATTCGGTGTGTATCCCGTGGTGTGTGACGGAGGCCAGATTTGTTTTTGCTTCCCTCGCGAAGGCGAGGTACGCATCGTCCTGAATTAGCGTGGAGGTTGGCCCGGAAACGGCGAATACAGTCCAGCACAGTACGCCGGTGAGCAAAGCGGTGGCGGTCTTGTTAATCCTGATCGGGTGCTCCAGTGCAATCAGCACATATCCGATTACGAAAATGACTATGATAAAAAGCTCCATCGTGTGGCAATGTTTCTTATAAATGTTCTTTAACCAAACACAAACTTATTTTTTTTCGAATTGATATTTTTTCAAAAGTGGCTCAAAAAATACCCTGTATTGTTCATAATGCAATCGATTTAGAATAAATGTGTCTCAAATTTTACCATTACTAATCAAAAATGTAGTAGTTTTTATCTGTTTCGACCTAAAATCAATCCTGCCTATGAAAAAAATTGAAGCTATTATCCGAACCGCCAAGTTCGAAGACGTTCTGAGCGAACTGTCAAAAATCGGGATCAAGTTCATGACTTATTCCGAGGTAAAAGGTATCGGTCTTGAACAAACGACCCAGCAGCAATACCGAGGAACCTTCTTTGATGTTGGTTTCACTCCTCGAACGCGACTGGAGATTGCCGTCCCGACTAGTAAACTGGATCAAGTAGTCGAATGCCTGCTCAAAGTTGCCCACACAGGCAAAGTGGGAGACGGAAAAATTTTCATCTACGAAATCGCTGATGCCTACCGTATCCGCACCAAAGAGCGCGGCGACGCTGCCCTTTAATAATCCTTCAAACCTTAACCTTATCTAAATATCTATGCAAACAGTATTTACTCTTGGACGGGCCCTGTTGGGTCGAATACGAAAATTTAAATACCATGCTCTCGGAGTTCTGGTGCTTTTCTGCATTTCAACTGCCTCTGCATTCGCACAAGATGCAGCGCCCGAGCCGGCCCTGCCGCAGTCGGTAGCCAATATCATCTGGTTATGCCTGACGGCCTTTCTTGTTTTCTTTATGCAGGCCGGCTTTGCCATGGTGGAATCCGGACTTACGCGCGCCAAGAACTCAGTAAACATCATGATGAAAAACCTTCTGGATTTTTGTTTTGGCGCATTGTTGTTTTGGGCGATGGGGTATGCCATCATGTATTCCAGTGGCGATTCAAATTTCTTCGGATTTGACTCCGCGCTAGCCTTCCTGGGATCGGCGAATGCGCCGACGGACGCTGGTGGGTATGCGACGAGCGCTGCTTGGTTATTTCAGGTTGTGTTCGCGGCCACGGCGGCGACGATTGTTTCAGGTGCCATGGCGGAACGAACAAAGCTTATTGCTTACCTCTTATACTCCTGCCTTATTTCGGCATTGGTTTATCCGATCACCGGCCGCTGGATCTGGGGCGGCGGGTGGCTTGCCGATATGGGTATCAGAGACTTCGCCGGTTCGACGGTGGTGCACTCAGTAGGCGGATGGGCGGCGCTCGCGGGTGCCATTATCGTTGGCCCGCGGTTAGGTAAATACAATAAGGATGGTTCTGTCAATGCGATCACACCTCACAATATGCCGCTCGCGGCTTTAGGAGTTTTTATTTTGTGGTTTGGATGGTACGGGTTTAACCCCGGGTCTACCTTACTTGCCATCTCCGGCGTATCCCATGTGGCTGTAACAACAACGTTGGCAGCAGCGGCAGGGGCGGTTGCAGCCTTGATCATTTCCTGGATTCATTTCAAGAAACCGGATCTCTCGATGACGCTGAACGGAACGCTCGCCGGTTTGGTGGGAATCACAGCGCCCTGTGCATCAGTCAGTACCTCCAGCGCCGTAATCATTGGGTTAATTGCCGGAGTGCTTGTGTTTTATTCATGCCTCTTTTTCGAACGGAAACTTAAAATCGATGATCCTGTTGGAGCCATTAGTGTTCATGGTGTCTGCGGCGCGTGGGGAACCCTGGCGGTAGGACTATTCGGTCAGCATGCCATCGATGCTCAATATTGGACAGAAGAAACTGCAATCAAAGACGGACTCTTCTTTGGAGGAGGCGCCGATCAATTGATTACCCAGGCGATTGGTGTCGCTTCAATCTTTGCGTTCGTGCTGGTGGCGATGCTGATTATCTTTTTTGTCATTAAAGTCTCGGTCGGGCTGCGCGTGAGTGATGACGAACAGTTACAAGGCCTCGATCTGGGAGAGCATGGCAACGTGGCCTACGGAGGATTTGTTTTCGAATCCACAGGACCAAATGCCGTTATTACGAAAGAAACGGACAAGAAGTAAACGGCCACAAAAAACACCTATGCTGTAGAAAAAGCGACCATCAATAGCCTGCCGGAACAAATAAAGTCAGCAGTAATGCTGACTTTATTGTTTGGTTCATGCTGAGGAGACCGGAATGTTTCTTCAATGGGCAATTGGAAGGGCTATTTTCACTCGATCCGTCGGTTCTCATTGAACTTGTCAGATGAACCGCATTTCTTCTGTCTTGCTTCGAAAGCCTAAAATACATTCAATGGTCTTTCAGTATTGAATTCTTCAACATTAAATCGTACTACCTCTTGAAGGGATTTTGTGTGCTGAAAAATCCTGTTTTGCCTTTGGCTGCTGTTTCCAAGCGTAAGAATGGAATTCATGTCCAGCAGATATTTTTGATTGTTGAGTGAATTGTAGTAGGGAAGAATTTTATTTATCCATAACTCCAGATCGTTTCGAAGGGGTCGGGTTTCTCCGCGATCGGAAACGATAATGGTTGCCTCGAGTCCGTTTCGTATGGCCCTCCATTTATTCTCGCGAACGATCCATTGGGCTAATGGCGCACGGCGTTGCCATTCGTCTTGATGGTCTTCAAACCAATGTGCGGCTGCGTGAAGGAAAGCAGCTATAGCAAGCATTTCCGACAATGAGGCGGGACCATCACAAACCCGAATTTCAAGTGTGCCTAAGAGTGGACTCGGTCTGATATCCCACCACAAGTCTTTGTAACTGGTGATAGACTCAGTTTTCACTAGGCGGTCTAGCAAATTACCGAACTCTTTCCAGGTTTCGATAGCATACGGTATACCTGCTGTCGGTAGCGCTTCGTACATGGTTGGTCGGCATGAGGCTAGCTCCGTGTTAACACCATGCCAAAACGGTGAACTGGCAGACAACGCAATCAGGTGTGGAATGAGGTGAATGAAAAAATTGTGGTAGCGGATGCAGTCATCGCCGGATGTCATGCCAAAATGAATGTGCATTCCGTAAACAGCCATCCTCCGGATAAGCCATCGATTTTTAGAAACCAGCGACTCGTACCGGGGAGTGGGTGTAATCAAACGGTCCAGATAGTCTGCGGATGGATGAGTTCCTGTTCCGGCAAATGTGAGATCCAATGTTTTGCCCTCAGCACGAAGAACCGGCAAAACGTTCGTGTAATAGTTTTCTATTTCGAGAACGTGATTTGCAACCGGAGTTATGAGCTCAATGGTACTTTGAAAAAGTTCTTTTGTTAATCCAGTCAACGAAGTAGTTGCCAAAATGTCTCCCGCACGAGGAGTCAACTTCAGCGTATTTTTGTCAAGCACCTGAAACTCCAATTCAACTCCGATGGTAAGTTTTTTTTCGCTGTTGTTAAAATCTATTTCGCTCTCATGTTTTTCCATTTTGCAAAATCATGGTAATACTAAATATTGCATGCAGACTGATAATATATTTTTTTTGTAAAGTTAGTGTTCAGCCGACCATCATGTTCTTACCGCTGAGGAGCGTCGCTAACAGATCGGTAATAGCGAACAGCGAACAACTCAACTGAAGTTCGCAAATTACAGCCAACGAATGCCTTCCTTTTTAAACTGAATGTTAAACTCTTGTCGAACTTCACATGGACGGATCACAAATACGGGCGTAATATTATCTTCAAAAAGTATAAGAAAAAACTTTTTCAACTACTGAATGGCGTTTTGGATTTCGCAACGCAACCGGAAATACCCCGAGAGATTAAATTCAAATTAAATCGGCATTAAAATGTAGTCGTGATGTTCACGTGGTAAGTGCTTAACCGTACTTTTGATGATACGCGTGCGTATTGAATTCATCTAATGAAAATTTCACACATCATTCTCGTAAGTTTCTTTTTCATTCTGATCCTCTTCTCAATAACCACGTATATCAATTACCGACAATCAGGATATATCATTGAGAACGCGAAAAAGTATGAACGATCGACGATCGTAGTGCGCAATTGCAACAGGTTTCAACGGAACTTTTTAAATATGGTCAGCGGATTACGTGGATACCTATTGACGAACGAAACTTCGTTTATTCAGACTTACGATTCAGCCTTCTTGGAAAATATTGAGATCCTAGGGGAGCTTCATTCACTTGTTCCTGATGGGTCGGATCAACAGATTCTCCTGGATGATATTCGACAGCTGCAGAAATACTGGGTCGACGAATTTGCCAGCCCCTTGCTGGAAGCTAAGAGGTCCGCGATGGAATCGAAGAAGGAAAAAATGGAATTCAATACCTTCTATCGTCAAAAGATGGTTTACGGTCTCGAAAAGGATGTTCAGCGAAGTTTGCAAAAGAAATTTTCAAGCTTTATGAACTATGAGTATGCATTTCGGGCTTCAAACCAAGAGAGTTTAACGGCAACTCTAAATCAAACCAGAAGGATTACATTTTTTCTGACGACAGTCTCGGTTATTCTGGGTGTGTGTATCTCTATTTTCATTGCATTCTACATTTCTTCCAGAATATTGAAGATGGTTAAAATGTCTAATGCCATTGCCGCGGGAGATTATAATGTCCATGTCAATAACGTCGGCAAGAGTGAACTTGGGCTATTGGCGCTGTCTTTGAATAATATGGCCAGAACTTTGGGTTCCAGTATTGATACCCTAAGACGTCAGAAAGACGAACTTGATCAGTTCGCGCACATCGTCTCACACGACCTTAAAGCACCTTTGCGCGGAATTGACAACGTTGTTACGTGGATAGAGGAAGATCATAGCATCTCACTCCCCCTTGAGGTTAGCAAATATCTTGGGCTGATAAAAGGCAGGATTAATCGCGCTGAAAATCTTTTGAATGGTGTGCTGTCATATGCCAGAGTGGGGCAAGAAAAACAATTCAAGGAAATTGTCAATGTAACTGACCTGCTGATGGAAGTAAGGGGATATATTCCAAACCGAAAAGGGCTAACCCTGGCGATCCATCCTGACATGCCGGTTTTGTATACCGAACGTATTCCTTTGTTACAAGTGTTTACTAATCTTATTGTAAACGCTTTTAAGTATCATGATAAGGAGCTAGGAGAGGTTAAAGTCTACTACCGATCGGAGGATCATGTTTATCGCTTCTTTGTTGAAGATGATGGACCCGGAATTGATCCGGCCTACCATGAACGCATCTTCGCGATATTTCAGACCCTCCACGAAAGAGACACCGTTGAGAGCGTTGGTGTCGGGCTTTCGATTGTCAGGAAAATTCTGACCGACCGCGGATTGTCGATTGATTTGAGTTCTCAATCTGGAAGGGGTTCCATATTTTCTTTCACTTGGCTTAAAACGGAAATCGAATGAAACGCATTATCAACATTCTGCTTGTTGAAGATGATACCCTGGATCAAATCGAGGTAAAAAGAACCTTGGACAAACGAGGAATTCTTTATCGGTTGACAATCGTCAAAAATGGAGAAGAGGCTGTTCGTAGTTTAGCTCAAAGTATGGATGGTTGGCCAGACATCATACTTCTGGATTTGAACATGCCGAAGATGAACGGTATTGAATTCGCGCGTATCGTCCGTAAGAATCCAGAATGGAAGGATATCAAAATATTTATCCTGACTACCTCCGACGAATCAGGTGATAAAGATGTTGCTTACCGAATTGGGGTATCGGGCTTTATTACCAAACCGCTTAAATTGGACAGCCCTTCGTCTATCGATGCTTATAATTTGATGATTGATTTGATGAATCTGGAAAACGGACAGTGATATAGGGCAATTCACAACGGGCTGAAGCTGTTAAACACCAATTGAATCATTATTAAAACTGCCGCGTACTGATACGAGTTTTTGATAAATTTCTTTTATAGCTTGTTAATAAATGTCCTAGGTTAACTGTTTTATGAGAGTATTGGTCATAGAAGATGAGGTACAGGTAGCATCGTTTATTCAACAAGGTTTAGAGGAGCAGTCCATTGTGGTGGACATTGCGTATGATGGACGGATCGGGGAACGACTGGCACTCAGTCGCGAGTATGATGTAATCCTGTTGGATATTGTGATCCCTGGAATAAATGGATTTGACCTTTGCCGGATTGTGAAAAGGGAAAGACCCCATGTGCCGGTGCTTATGCTTACGACGTTGGGCACAACCGAAGATAAAGTGGCGGGGTTTGATTCGGGTGCTGACGATTATTTGTTAAAACCCTTCGAGTTTGTTGAATTAATAGCACGGTTAAAAGCATTGGCACGGAGAAGTTCAAACACAGCTTCGGCCTATGGCCCGTTTCTCCGTTTTGAAAATCTGAAACTCGATATCCAGAAGAAGGTTGCGTTACGGGATGACAAAGTCATCAAACTTTCGGCGAAGGAATTTTCGCTGTTGGAATTTTTCTTGCGAAATCCTGGCCGCGTGATTTCTCGCGCGGAATTAGCGAAAGAAGTTTGGCAGATTCAATTCGAGACAGGCACCAATGTGGTGGAGGTTTACATGAACATGCTCCGCAATAAGATCGATAAAGATTTTTCGCCTAAAGTGTTGCATACGCGTATTGGCATGGGGTATGTGTTAAGCGCTGGGCAATGAACATACGAACCCGATTAACAATCGCTTTTTTTTGTATTGTCATCGTAGTGCTTACGGCGATTTCTATTTCGATTTATTACTTCTCTGCAAATTATCGTGAACAGGATTTTTATCGCAGGCTTCAGAATCGAGCCATCAACACGGCCAAAGTGCTGACTGAAATAAAAGAGGTCAATGCGGAGTTGCTGCGAAGGATGGAGCGAAATAACCCAGCCAGTCTTTCGAATCAATATATCGTTATCTATAGTCATACAAATGAAGAGCTCTACAATTCTGAAGGTACTCCGGTAATTGCCGTGGACACAGCATTACTTCGTCGCATCTGGAAGGAGAATGAAATCCGTTATAGAGAAGGAACTTTTGAAATTCTCGGTTTTATTTTTTCGGATCAACACGATCGGTTTGCTGTCGTCGCTGCGGCTACTGATGTCTACGGAACGGATGCATTACGAAACCTCAGAAACATCATGATCATAACCTTCTGTGCAAGCCTTATCCTCGTTTCCATACTAGGCTGGCTTTTTGCCGGGCGTGCGCTGCGTCCAATATCCCGAATTGTGAGTGAGGTCAGCACGATATCAGAAGAAAACCTTAGCCGGAGACTTGATGAAGGGAATAAACACGACGAACTGGGAAAGCTTGCACTGACTTTTAACAATATGCTTGCACGTCTTCAAAGCGCGTTTGTGTCTCAAAAGAATTTTATCGCCAATGCTTCCCATGAGATCAAGACGCCCATTACGGTAATGACAGGACAGATTGAAGTGAGTTTGCTTCAGGATCGTGATAAAGACTATTATCGTCAGGTTTTAGTATCCGTTCTTCACAGTCTGAAAGGCTTGAATAAGTTGACGCATCAGTTGTTGTTACTGGCGCATACCAGCGCAGAATGGTCGACAAAGAATTTAACAGCTCTTCGCATTGATGACGCGATTTGGGAAATGAAAGAAGAATTGACGGAAGCCTTTCCCGAGTATCACGTGGATGTAAATTTTGATTTACTGATCGACCCTGAGTCGCTTCAGATTGAAGGTGATGAACAACTTATCAAGGTGGCCTTTCTGAACCTCATGGACAATGGATGTAAATATTCGGACAGTAAACATGTTACCGTTCATATATTTTCCAGACAGGCAGACCGGATCATGCTGAGTTTTACGAATGATGGCCAGGGAATACCTCCGGATCAGCTTGATAAGATATTTGAACCTTTCTTTCGCGGCATAGACAATAAAAAAACGCCAGGATCCGGTATTGGACTATCCCTTGTTAGCCGCATTATCGAACTACACAAGGGCACCATTCAGGTGGAATCCGTACCCCATCGCTCTACTCATTTCACAATACAGTTCCCCGTAAAGACCCTGACCAAGCGTTTTAATGCCAATTTAACTTCGATTTAATCGCCGATCGTTTTCACTTGAATGAGAATGGTGTTTCTTGTATTGATAAACCGGCAAATAATAGCGGGTTGACTCAAATTAATAGAACGCCATGGACGCGCGGCAAATGATCAGATCTTGTCTGTTTGTCAATGACAATCCAGAGGACCAAAGAGTATTTATCCATGCACTCTCCGATGTTTTCCCGAGCACATTATGTTTCATGGCAAACAATGGTCGCGAAGCTCTGGAGATCATGCAGGAGGATGAACTGGTCCCAGATTATATTTTCATGGAACTGAAAATACCAGGAATTGATGGCCTGGAGTTTTTGCGAGCAGTGAGAAAAATAGACACCCAAAAGGAACCGGTTATTATTGTTCATTCAATAGATCCGGCGCCCACCAAGGTGATGGAATTAAAAGCAATGGGAGCTTCTGCCATTTATTCGAAGCCCTACGATTATTGGGGTACATGCAATCTCTTGAGGGTCTATTTTCATCACGATAATGGTAGACCCAATTTGAATTAGTTTGCGATGTAGTCCGTTGCGCTTTGATCTGGAGGCCCGGAGCAAAAATATCCGGGCCCTTTTTAATCCTCTCCGGACCAGGTGATCGCTGGGAACACAATTATATATCTTATCTAAACCCAATAGACTTCTCTTGGTCAGGTAACATGTTTAAAGCGGCGGTGTTGGGCAATTCAAAATCGCATCAAGCGAAACAATGTGCTCGCCTTCGGTCTCGTATTTCTAAAACGCTCCATCAATACTCCTATAGTCTACCTTAAAGCAACATTTGAAGATGACAAAAAATATTGAGCCGGCAAGAATTGTCTCAGATTATCAAAGAAGCAAATCCAGACTAATTCTGTTAGACTATGATGGCACACTGGTGCCCTTTGATCTTCGCTATGATCATGCGAAGCCAGATTCGCGCATAAAAGAGTTACTTGGTCAATTTGCATCTGATTCGAAAAACGATGTTATACTGATCAGTGGTAGAGATAAAGAACATCTTGATGCTCAATGGCGGAGTGTTCCGATAACGCTGGTAGCTGAGCACGGCGGCTACTATCGCAAACATGGTGAAAACTGGTACAATGTATTTTCCTCTTCAACGGATTGGGTTCCAAAAATACTATCTGCCTTAAATGCTCTTTCATTTCAATATGAAGGCACATTCGTAGAACTTAAGAACTATTCCGTCGCCTGGCATTACGGTGCCATAAAAGATAAAATAACTGAGAAGGATAAACACCAAATTCTTGCGGCCATTCGATCATTGCCGGAAAGGAAGTACTTCGATATTTACGATGGCGAATTCACGATAGAACTTAGGACCACTGGCGTCGACAAGGGATCCTTTATCTCACTTTGGGCTAGCCATAAACACTATGACTTTATCATGGCCCTTGGAGATGGTTTGACAGACGAGGACATGTTTAAGATTCTAGGCAAAGATGCCTATTCCATTAAGATAGGTTGGTCCAATAATTCAAGTGCGAATTATCACCTCAAGGATCAAACTGAAGTCGCGCCATTTCTTCAAATGATTATCTATACCGAGATCGCGACGGCCAGCAAATTCAGTTAAAGCCCGGCGACTTTGACCTAAAACTATGGAGTTGACTGAAGGGAACGCCTGTCTCTCACGCGCCCACTGGATTTCACTTCCCATGCGGCACATGATGTTCCATAAACGCCTTCACCGTAATCTCCCAGTTGTGCATCACCTTCTCCCGGCTGGCGTTGATCACCTGAAGCGACTTGTTGGATTCGGTTAGCACTTTATTAAACTCATTGATCGATTTGTTGTACTGATCAATATCGGCCTGTGTTCTACGCGCAGCCGGTTTAGCATCAAATGCCTTCCGAATCTTCTCAAATTCATCGTACTGTAACAGGAATTCATTCTGCACCGGGATCTGCTTCTCTCCCTCGTTCTTATGGTACTCCAATACCTTACGGCAGGCCGTCTTTACGGAACCATCCCCATCAAAATCCTTGATTGTATCAAGCCGCGCCAGACCTTCGTCCGCAAACCGAACCAGGGTGGTTCGATTTTGCTCCAAACTGTTGATGTCTTTCTGGTTGAAAGCGTCCATCACATAGACTTCCTGTTTGAAGCTCTTGAAAAAAATCAGGTACAGTTGATGATAGTATTCGTTCACCCGTGACACCTGGTGGAGTTTCTTCTCCATCTTCGACTCCGTTTCGATGAGTTTGATGTTGTTCTTGATGGCAAATGCTTCGAACACGGGGCCAATCTGGCGGGCGGCGAGATCCAGCACTTCATCAGCTTTCTCCTGGGCCAGCAGGTATGCCTCCATGTTGTCATACGACTGCTCCGCGATCTCTTCCATGTTTACAATTTTCGCGTAGTCTTCATTGAAGACTTTTAACAGCACATCCCAGTAATTCTTGTAAGCATCGCGTAGGGTCGCGTCACCTTTGAAGGGTCGCAAGCGGTTCGCCTCGCTGAGTGATTGCCGGATTGCTGCGATCAATTCCGAGCGTCGCTTTTCCATTTTACGGGCGCGGTTGCCATGCGCCACCTCACTCATATAGCTCAAGTAGCGCTTGGACAATTCTTCTTCGCGGGAACTGAGATACTTCAAATAATCCAACGCCGTTTCCGGCGCCTGCGCTTGTAGGGAAATTGAAACTTGAATGAGAAAAAATAAGGCAACAACGATTCTGAACATGGTGGAAAGATTCTGTTTTTAAAGTGAATTGCTTTAGAGGGTTTATTGTTAAGATTTTTTATTTAGGTCTATTGGTAATCAGGTCGCCCAGCACGCGGAATCCTTCTTCCAGGTAAATGTCCCGCTGCAGGTTGTTGATCCAATTCCGGTTGAACTCAAGCGAATATTTTTCCGTGCCCAGGCGTTGTTGATCTTCCTTGCTATTCAAAACCCTGAAAGCGGTAACATCAGCTTCATACACAGTTTTCAAGGCGCCATAAAATCTGGCTTCGCTTTGCCGCTCCGTCCTAAACTCCTCCCACGACAGCGAAATGGGTTCTTCTTTCCGCTTCATATCATCGGAAAGATTGCTTTGCGCCTGCGCCACTTTCTGGAATGGCACCGACGCCTGCACGCGCGCGGTGCTGAGTTCGTTCAGTTTTACCCGTGGCAAATCTTTTAGTTTTCTAAAATGCGGACGCTTGAAAGACGAATCGGCACTCAGCGCATGCAACATCGAGGACTCGCGCATATTCAACGCATCGTAGACGTCCGGCAAACCAATATCAGGACGTACGCCTTTCCCCTGGTGACTCTTTCCCGTTGCGCGATAGAACCTCATCGTCGTGACGCTGGCCACGCCAAAGCCATCTTTCAGTGATTCCAGGCTTAGCTCACGTTGGTTGGCGCTGAGTGGGAAAAAATTCTGTGCCGTCGCTTTGCCAAACGTCGCGCTTCCTACGAGTATCGCGCGGTTATAATCCTGGAGCGCACCCGCCAGCAACTCAGAGGCTGATGCACTCTGACCATTGATGAGCACCACCATCGGTCCATCATATACGGTGCCGCGGTTCATGTCTTTAAACAGAATTTCATTACCCAGGCGATCGCGCGTGACGATGAGCGCACCTTCATCGATA
>Ga0315912_10000150_pt1 | contig 162117 bp, 123 predicted proteins | sample VfabasoilMG_FD_204469 | JGI IMG/M metagenome (GOLD analysis project Ga0315912, IMG submission 204469) | Garden soil microbial communities collected in Santa Monica, California, United States - V. faba soil | ecosystem: Environmental > Terrestrial > Soil > Garden | place: USA: California...
CGGCGCGCACGGAGTGACGCGCCCTACCTTTAAGCCATTTAGTTCGACCTCGGAGAGGGAAGAGTTCCGGTAGTGTCCGAGGCCACAGGGGAATCCGCGGCTTCATCTTGGAGTCCGGTCTGGTTGCCAGCTAGCGCATGGACCGTTTCCCTCCCTCCGACTCGATGTACGTGGCCGATGGCGATCGCCAGGAATATGAACCCCAACGGGGCCATGCGGCCCCAATGAGATTCCGACAAATTCCCCAGAACCATCGCGACAAAGACGGCGAAGCACAGGCGCGAGTAATGGCCGCCGTGGACCAGCGCCCGATTCAGCCGCTGGCCGATTACCAGAATCATAATGGCCAGGAAGAACAAGCAAACGTAGCCACCATCAATGTACATTTCCAAATAGCCGTTATGGGTCGACTTGCCCACCCAATCAGGCAACTGTTCGAGCAGTTGATAATTCGACCAGATATTGCAGAAGCCGGTACCGAACAGCGGATCGGTCTTCAGGGCGAGCAACGCCTGCCAGACTTCGGTGCGACCGGTGAAGGTTTGATCGCGGCCCAGGGCACCCAGCAGGGCGCCTTTGATCTGAAATACGGAGTCCAGCACGAAATAGCCAAGCACCGCGGCGAGCAGCAGGAAGCCGAGGGCGCCCACGCGATGTTTCAGCACCGGAATCCGGGGTGAGAGCATGACGGCACCACCAAACAAAAAGCAAAGCATGGACGTCTTGCTGTCGCTGAGGTTCAGTAGGTAAATGCCCATGGCCAGGAAGGCGACCGGCAGATAACGGTCCAACCGCCTCCGGCGGGTGACGGATTCCGTCCGTTCAAACCAGTCCCAAATGAGCACCAGCCCGCAGATGACAATGAGAATGCCGAGCGAGTTTTTCTGAGTGGTCACCCCCACAACTTCCAACTGCCCACCTCGAAGATACCGTCGGCCCAACTCCGGGAAGTAACGGAGAAACACCACCGACAGCGGAATCAAGACATAGGCACACCGGACAAATACCGCGCGGAAAGCCTGTTGCGGATTCACCTCGGTAAGGATCACCAGCGCGATGAAGATGTTGCCAAAGTCCTTAAACCAACGTTTGAACGAGACGAATGGAGTCGGAGACCAGGTGACGCTGACCAGCAGATAGAGGTAGAAAAGCAAGATCGGCCAGCTCCGAGCAATCACCTCCGACCATACGATCCGTCGGCGAGACAGCACGGCCAACGAGGCCAGAATCAGCCCGAAATAAAACAACCGATCCAGCGGGCTGCCTTCCAGGTAATCATCCGCCCCCCCAAAGTCCAGCCACATGGAGATCGGGCGGGAAAGGAGGATGCCAACCCACAACGTGGGAATCCAAATGGCCGACGAAACGCCGTCGCGTTCGGCGATGTCGTGCCTGATCAACCGCCAAAAGACGATCAGGGAGACAAATAATACGAGATACGGAATCACGGCAGGCTTAGGTACGCCTCACGCAGAGGACGGACTACTGACAACTGACGACGGAGGACGGAGGACGGAGGACGGACGACTGACTACCGACCTTCTGGCTACCGAGCTCCGTCATGTGTCATCGGTCTTCGGTCCTCGGTCCTCGGTCCTCAGTCGGATCAGGCTACATCCGGCGTTCGTGAACAGGATTCAATCCCACCGCGGCGAGCAGCCGCCCGGCATGGTCAGTGAGCTTCACGAGGTAGCGCATGAAGTAGTGGTGGCCGGCCAACAGCAGGACCGGCAACGCCAGAGTGTAGGCCGGGACGGCGACGAGCGATTTCAGCAGGTTCAGCAAGCGACCCTTTTTGTGGCGGAGCGAATTGTTTCCGCGGAGCAGGGCGCGGTGCAACATGAAGCGGCGACTCCATCGCACAGCGGGAACCACCTCATAGGCCACAGCCTCGTCGCACCAGATGAAACGATGTCCGCGCGCCATCATGCGCTGGAAAAAATCCTGATCCTCGCCGCCGGTCCCGAATTCGCGACGAAAGACGGGCGACTTCTCGTCCAAGATACTCCGGCGAATCAGCACGTTGCCCGTGCGACATTCCTCCCACGGCAATGCAAAACCAGTGGGATGGGTGGGCCGATCGTAAAACCCGCCTTTGATCACCCACTGCGGGGCGGCCTTTTCGAAATGCGGTTTCACCGGTCCGAGCACACCGGCCACCTGGTATTTCTGGCAGGTGTTGAAAAGATGGAGCAACCAATCCCGAACGGGAAATTCATCGTCGTCAATGAAAACGATAAAATCGCCCGTTGCATGGGCCAGGGCCGTGTTGCGGGCCAGGGCGATGTTGCGTTCCGGTTCAACGCAGTAAGCGATCGGGAGATTGAGTTCGCGAGCACATGTTTCCGTCACCGCCCGGGCGGATTGCGCGCGATCGTTGTCCGTCACGACCACGGAGAAGGTGAAAGCGCCGCGGGTCTCCTGGCGGACGAGATCGTGCAGCAATCGTTCCAGCAGGGCCGCGCGCTGGAAGGTGCAAATGCAGACGGTGATGTGGGGGAGCGGGTTCAAAAGCGGAGAGCGGAAAGCAGAAAGCTGAAAACAAACTACATAGAGCCACAGATGGGCACAGATGGCTGACAGAGTGCGGAAACAAAATGTTCAACGCAGACCCGCGGAGGCTATTCAAAATCTGAAAACTGAAAACTAAAAGCGGAAAACGCCAGTTTCGCGGTTTAAGAATTCCTCTTTCGACCGAGCCGATCTGGAGATCGGCGCTCCGGAGCGGGAGTAGGGCAGGCATTCCTGCCTGCCGGTGGTCCGGACCTCCAGGTCCGGTTTCAGGTATTGGGGGCTGGCGACCTGGAGGTCGCCGGCACCGGCGGACAGGAATGTCCGCCCTACAATTCGAGCCGATTTGGAAATCGGCGCTCCGGCCACAATTTCAGTTTTCAGCTTTCAGTTTTCAGCTTTTTTGCTGCTATCTCCCAATCTCGCGGTGGAGGAGTTCGAGGCTCAGCAGTTTGTGGATCTCCGTGGTGGCATTGCGGGTGCCGCGGATGTGCGCGGCCACCAGCGGCTCGAGCGCAGCGCCATTCAAATACGGGCGCTGGCGGGAACGGGAATCCAACAATATCTCCTGGACGAACCCCGACAGCTCGCGGCGATACCACGAACGGAAATGGCAGAATTTCTGGCGGCCAAGGAACAGTTTTTCCAAACGCAGCGGCGACAAGCGGCGGTCAATCCGCGCCAACCAATCCGGCATGCCGTAATCGTAGGCATACTCGGCCTTGGCAAGGAATTCCTGGACCGGGCGTTTCAGTCGGTTGGCCAGGCGATCGGCCGGATACGTCAGCCCACGATCGGTGGGGATGCGGCCCAGCACCGGATTGCCGTCTGCGATCAACCGCAGCGAAGGTTCGTGACTGGCGGCGGCTTCGGGCGGCGCACGGAACGCAAGGGCCACGAGTTCGTTGTCCAGGTACGGCGAGCGCAGGGTCAACTGGGACTGTTCAATCGCGAACCGTGCGTAGTGGTGCCACGGGACCTGTTTGAACGCGATGAACGACAAACGGTTTCCAGCCGATTCACCGGTGTAAGTCTGCGCCGCTTCCTGAAGCCGGGGCAAAAACTCCGGGGCGAACAAAGCCGCCGGCAGCGCCCGCGGCCGAAAGGCGATGTAGCGTCGCAAGATTTCTGAACCGTAGTTGCCGGTCAAGCGTACCGGGGCGATGCCTTCCGCCTGCCGGTTCAGATACAATTCCGCCGCGCCGGTCACATCCATCGCGCCGTCCGTGATGGACACGCTTTGCGCCGCGAGCGCCGGGAAGGCGGCAAAAAAATCGCGTTGCAGCGGTATGGTCTGGTGCCGTTGGCCGCAGACATCGGCCACCCGGCGCGCGATTTTCACATCCGCGCAATCGCGAACCGGACCATTGAAGGTGTAACAGGGCAGCGACTTTGGCGAACGACCGGCCCAGGACATGATCATGCGCCCATCCAGGCCGCCGGTGAGGGACATGGCGACCGGCAGGCTGCCGTTCAAGTAATTCCCCAGCACGCGCGGGAAAACATCCTTGAGGCGGGCGTAGTATTCGCCGGCAGGGAGCGGCGATTGCGATTCCCAAGACTCGGGGTTGAAATAATGGTGTCGCGTGATGCTCCCATCCCGGGCGAGGGTCCACGCGGAGCCCGGCGGCAACAGGGAAATGCCGGCGAACAACGTGCGGTTCTGCAACACGCAACCGCAGCTGAGCCATTCGGCCACGCCGCGCTCATCCAATCGCTTCGTTTCGGGCAGGACCTGGAGCAGGGATTTCGCCTCGGACGAGAAGTAGAAACCGTTTGCGTTTTGATGCCAGTAAATGCGGCCGAGGCCATAGCGGTCGTTGAACAAGACCACCTCATTCTTTCGCGCATCCACCAGCAGCCCAACAAACCAACCATTGAGCTTTTCTAGAATCTGCCAGCCTTCCGATTCGTAGAGCGCCGGGAGGCTGCGCAGCGTCTGCTCGCCAGTACGAAGTTCGCCGTAAAGGAACAGGGTGACGTTGCCGGCGGCGTTCCGCGCTTCACGCAGGGCGGAAGGGCGAGCGGTGCAACCGGCGTGAAAGCTGGTCAGGCCGGGGAGGACCTGCGTCTCGTCCGCCGGGTGATGCTTCAGGCAGGACAGCATCCGGTCCAGCGTGGACGGGTCTGCATCCACGCGGACAGACTGAAAGAATCCTGCAATGCCGGGCATGTGGATAATAATCGCGGCAATGGATGGCCGCAGGAAAAGTGGGATGACTGGAAATGGAGCCGGCGGGAGGAATTGAACACTCCATCGGCCAAATACAATTTGGCTGCTCTAACGTTAAGCTACACCGGCATTAAAAACTGGCGACGCTGTGTTTACTGAAAGAGTCGTCGAGGCGCAAAGAGAAAGCAGTCCGTCAGAAGCGATCTCACAAATAGGAAATAGGTGCGCTGAGATCATGCCGGGATTCTGGCAAGGCGCGACGAAGAAGCATAGCCGCCAGCGCTCTGTGACTGAGGAGCAACGCAGCCAGAGGTCCGGCATTGCTCAGCCCGAGGGGTTGCAGATCTTCGGTGCTGTCGCCGCGTTGTTCTTCGGTCGAAGATCCATGAAGGATATTCTCCCTCCTCACGCCTTGCGCCAACGCCAAATCTCATGCAACGCACCCGTTACCTATTTGTGAGATGGCTTCATGCCTCGGCAACGGCATCACCCTGGTTCAGATTGGAGGCCGAACCGGACTTGGACAATTTGCGTTCGTAAAACCGCGTGCGGGCTGCCAACAGAAAATTCAGAATTGGTTCCGGCAGAAGATTTTTCAATCCCCGATGCAAGCGAAGCGCGACCGCCAGCCTCCCTTTCAGCGTGAGTGGGATATAATAGCGTGGCAGCAGGACCTCGTGAAATCCGTTGCGGCGTTTGAATTCCGTGACGGAGCTGCTGGCCTTGGAACCGTAAACATACTGGCCGTAGATCAGGACCGTGACGCCCTGTTCCGAACAAAGCTCGACCGCCTTGGCGAGAAGGCAATTCGTGGGGCGTTTGTCGTAGTGCGCATTTTTTGAGATGATTTGCATGATGCGCGCGGTCGGACCAACGCGGACCAGCTTGATGAAGCCAATCAATTCCTCCCCGTGATAAGCACCGATGAACTGGCTGCGGTCCAGATATGTGGCGTTTTCGCGTCGCACCGATTCAAGGTCCTTCTGGTAGTGCCAGAATTTCCGGCCCTGCCGGACCGGGGTTTCATCGTAAATGGACTTGATGCCAAGCACGAAATCGTCATTGAATTCGGCAATCCGAACGATCACCCCGCGGCGATGACCCCGGCGGGTATTTTTCCGGGATTCCTGCGGCATGCTTTCCCACCACGCCTTGAAATCGGAGGTGTCGGCGACCGCAAGGCTGTCCCACTCAGTAGGGAGTGAAAACTTCGGCTGCGCTTCGGGAATCATCTGCGCAAAGGAAAAGACATCTGCCTTCACCGAGCCTTGTTGATGCGCCTGAATTACGGAGGCAGGTGAAAGCGAGGAAACGCAGTCGTTCCAGATTTCGTCATGGAGGCGGGCGATGCGCAGCCATTTGCCGTCGCACACGACTGGACGCCCGTTGATTTGCACTGGCGATGAAGGCAGGGCGTCGAAGTTGGATGGAGAAGGCGGGCTCATTCGACGGCCGGGTTTCGGCTGGGAGCGGGGAGCAGTCTGCCGAAAGACCTTTTCAGCCGGGCCATCTGCTCCGAGCGATGGAATGCAATAAGCTCGAGTGAGACGGGGCGGTGCATCCGCGTCAGGCCGGCCCAAAAATAGCCGCCGAGAAACCAAAGCCCGCCCAGAATCCACGGCCATTCGCGCATCTGAAAAAAGCCGCGCAACGTTTCCCACAACGGATGACCGCCCACGTACCAAGCTTTGCGCCCATAATGAAAACGCGTGCCCAGCGTCCCATGCGTGCCAGTTCCTAATTGACGGTGGTGCAGGCAAACCTTTTCCGGAAAGGTGCGGGTCTGCCAGCCTTTCATCCGCGCCGTGGTCACGGCGATCCAGTCAATCGCGCCGCCCTTGATGGGAATGTAGCCGCCCACCTGCTCGAAGCATTCGCGGCGGAACATCTGGCACGCGCCGGACACGTGTTCCAATTGCGCGAACCGATGCGCATAGGTGTGCGTGTTCATTTTCGCCGGGTCCTCGACAAACGGAGTACCGGCGACGCCGAGTTTTGGAAAACGCTGAAATTGAGAAAGCAGAAAGCTGAAATAATCGGGCGCAAAGGTGATGTCGGCGTCCAGGTTGCCGATGACGTCATAAGCCACGCCCGAGGCGCGGATGCGGTCGTAGCCCGCGTTGAAGGCGTGGGCCTTGGCAGCGAACTGGCGGTCGCGCCGTTCGGGCATGCGCAACAATTCAATCCAGGAGTGTTCCTCTGCGTAACGCCGGACGATGTCGTCGGTGCCGTCGGTGGAGCCGTCGCTGACGATGACCCAGCGCACCGGACGCGCGGTTTGCGCGACCACGGCCTGAATGGTGCCTTCGATGAAGGCGACTTCATTCCGCGCCGGAGTGATGAGAGCGTAAGTCATTTCAAAGTAGAAAGCGGAAAGCAGAAAGCGGAAATGTATCTGATGACGGATGACGGATGACGGATGACGGATGACGGATGACGGATGACGGATGACGGATGACGGATGACGGATGGTCGTTAATCGGCGTTCCGCCCTGGGTCTTCGGTCCTCCGACCTTCGACCCTGATTCTCAGGCGATGGCCGGCGCACGCTGAGCGTTGGTCACTACGGTGGCCGTTGACTGGCGTGACAGCAGATGTGCCAAAGCCTTGAACATCGTGCCTTGGCCCCAGTGGTACATGGGCGTCTTCACCTTAAGCCAGCCGAGGTCGCGGTAATAGAAATGCCCGTCGGAATCCTGCATATGAGCGAGCGTCCAAGCAGCGACCTGTTCCGCGAGGGCCAGCGCGGCAGGATCATCCGAGGAGAAGAATGCCAAGGTGTCGATCGCCTGGGCGAGGCATTGGATGTCCACCGGGTAAGTGCGCTCGCGGTAGTATTTGACCCGGCCATCAGTCTCAAAGAACCGGGCTTTGAAGTAGTCGTAGCCGCGGCGAATCTGTGGGTCAAAGGAGCGGTCACCGGTGCTGTCCTGATAACGTTTGAGACTGTCGAGGTTGTAACCGGTGTGAAAGCTATCAATCCAATGGTACATGGGTGCTTCGCCGTAATACCACGCCCCATCGTCCAGCTGCGCGGTGCAAGTGTATCGCACGGCTTCACGGGCAACTTCCAACGCATCGTTGCGTCCCGCAGCGGCGCCCCAGCGGGCGAGCAGGGCCGCGCCCAAGAGATTTGAATTGTGAATGGAACTTTGCTTGAACGCGACGTAGCTCAGACAGTGGCCGGTAGCGGTTTGCTCCCGGGGCAGTTTCAGAACCCATTCCCCCACGCTGGCGACCACGTCGAGGTATTGTTCGTCCTGGAAGGTTTCGAACGCCTCCATGAATGCCTGCCCGATCAAACCGCTCCAGACAATGGTGGGTTCGCCTGCGGGGATCTTGCCCGCCCGGGTGGAGAACGAAAAATGATTGCCCCAGCAGATCTGTGAGTAAGTGGGCGCGCGGTGCTTGATCAGCCAATCGAGACAGGCAATACAGCGCCGGCGATATTGTTCGTCGCCCGTGAGACGGTAGAGACGGAGAAAGCCCCACGCCATGTAACCGTGGCCCTTCGTGGACGTGTGCGGCTTGATGCCCAGCAGGGGACGCAGGTTGAAGGGCAGGCGCAATACGGCAGCCGTCAGAGCCCGTTCCAAGAAATGCTGCTGAAATGTCAGCGCGTGAAGGAACGAAAGGCTGCCATCGCCGGGGTCATAGGCGCGGTAATCATGCGCTTCGACCCAATGCAGGAGGCGATCCAGGCTCTGGCGGGTGCAGTGCAGGGAATCAGGTTTCACAGAAGGAAACGGAGATAACGGAGTGACCAATCTAAAATGCTGACAGGGCGAAAGGAGAGAGCGGAAAACGGATGACAGACAACAGACAACTGACGACTGAAAGCAGACAACGGAGAACCGTCAGGAGTTAGGAGATAGCAGTTAGGAGATGGCATCGTCCAAAAGCTGAAATCGCGAAAGCAGAAAGCGGAAAGCGGATATGTATCTGAGGACTGAGGACTGAGGACTGACCTTTCAAAATCTGAAATCTGAAATCGTAAATCGGAAGACGGATCACTGATGACCGATGACTGAGGACTGAATCTCAGCTTTCAGTTTTCAGCTTTTGCTTTGCTCATTTCGAGCACAGCGTGTCCACGAGGTTGAGGTAGTCGGCTTTGCGGGATGCCCAACTGTTTTGCGCGGCATAATCCCGGGCACGATTCACCATTTGTTCGCGTTTGGAGTGATCGCGCAGGACCTCACACATGGCGGCGGCCATGGCTTCCGGGTTGCCGGATTCAAAAAAACGAACGACGGAATCGTTGAAATAGAAACGATCGATCTTGGTGCTCGAAACCACGACCGGCACGCCGAGGGACATGAATTCCATAATCTTGGTACTGTAAGCCTCGTTGCCGAAGGAGTCGGCGCGCTTGGGGACGACCCCGAGGTCGGCCTGAGCCATCACGGCGGCGATTTCGCGCACCTGGAGCGGGGAGAAGAATTTCACCTGGCCATTCAATCCAAGTTCCCGGGCCAGGGTGACGAGCTGCGGCTTCATGTTGCCGTCCCCGTAGATGTGAAATTCAGCCCGGGGAAATTCGGTGAGAATCTGCCGGAAGGCGCGCAACCCGATGTCCAAGCCCTGATGCCACTGCAAACCGCCGGGGAACATGACGATGACGCGGTCATCGGAGCGGGTGCGGGGCGCGGGCGAAAAGATTTTTGCGTCCACATTGTTGATGAAGACGGTGCACTTGTCCGGGCGGGCCGAGCGGGTCACGTATTTATCCAGCCAAAGATGGTTGGCAATGATGACGTGATGGGCGAAACGGGCGGACCAGCGTTCCATGAGCAACAGGCTGCGGATGCGCCACGAGTCCAGCGCCACTGAGAATTTGGACGCGAAAAATTCCGGCACGACATCGTGAACGTCCAGAATAATGCGGGCGCCGCGCAAGCGCGGATACCAGGCGGTGAACACGAGGAAGTCCGGGATGTTATGGATGTGGAACACGTCGTAGCGTTTCTCGCCATAATGACGCGTGATCCAGAACCAGGAAGCCAGGAAGAAGCGGAGGATAGGCAGGAGAAAATCGGTGGCCGACTCTCCCTGCTTGCTAAAGCGATCCTGCAGGCGGTGGACATTCACGCCGTTGAGGGATTCGCGGAGCGGCGCGTCCGGGGCCGGACGAAGACTCAGGACATCCACCGAATCGCCCCGCGCGGCCAACGACTCGGCGTAACGAATCACGCGATTGTCGCGGGCGTAATAGGAGTGAGTGACCATGCAGACGCGCAGCGGCCGGCGCCGGACCGGAGCGGGGCGCAGCGTCCGCACAAAGGCGGCGACTTCGCGCGGCCGGGCGTTCCAGAGGCAATTCCCATAACGGGCGCGCACATGCCGGAGCAGCGTCAGATAATGCTCCACGGGGTAGGTGCGAGCAGAGGTGGGTTCGCCCTCGAACCGGAGGTAGTCCGGATGCACATTGACCAGGGCCATGCCGCCGTGGCCGGCAATCCAATCCAGCTTCCGCAACCAGATTTCTGGCGACGTTTCGCGCAGGAGCAGGAAGAGGGTTGAATCCTGCGGCAGGGTGTAGGGGAGTTCGGCGTAGCCGGCGGACCGAGGACGCAGGACCGAGGACGGCGGACCGTGGACCGCAGACTGTGGACCAAGGGCTGAGGACAGATTGCGGTCTTCCGACTGCCGTCTTCTGTCTTCTGGCCGCGCCACCCAGAAAGGGAAGATGGTATTTTGACCGTGCGGCTGGGGTTCGAACGGATCGGTATCAAAAGTGGAGCAATCGTATTGGGTGTTGAGATCGTGCAGCCATTCGGACTGGTTCAGCATGAAGCCGGCGCGGAAACCGGCGGCGTTCCACTCGCGGAGATGACCATTAATGCGGGCGGCCTCGCGGGTGAAGTGCGAGCGGCTGCGAAAGAGATTGCCATCGTGGCGCAAATCATGGACGCCGACCTCGAAGCCGTTCTGGGTGAGCCAGGCCCGCAGTTCGCGAGGATCTTGATACGGGCCCTCGGGAATGAAATTGAAGCAGGAACGGAAACCAAGGCTCATTTCCAATTCCGCCAGCGGTTTCACCTTGGCAAGCCCCTCCGGCCCCTCGACATCGTGCGTGAGAACGAAGGCGAATTGCCGGCCCTCCGGCCAGCCGGGCCAGCCGGCGGGAGGATGCTCCGAGCCGGGCACAATGGGCCAGACCGACGCCACACGGCCGCGCTTGCGACGGGCGAACCAACGGCGCACCCCCATGCGCACCGACCAAGGGATCAGCGGCTTGACGGAATAATAAAGGCGGTTGCGGAGCATTCTTCGAAAGCAGAGACGGCGAAAGCAGAAAACAGAAAACCGAAAGTAGAAAGCTGAAAACTGAAATCAACAATGGTCTGGAATAGAAATGACTTCAGCTCCCCGGACTTTTGTTCTTCGCCTTGGTTCGGTTGACCATGGTGATGAAGATGGCGATGAGTTCGCTGGCTTCAGAATGGAGGACATCGGTGACAGCATCACGAATGGAGCATTCTTCCTTCAATAGTTCGAGCCAGAGTTGCGATTCGTCGGCTTCCTGAATCGCACCTTCAAGTTTGGAGCAGAATTCTCGTTGGAACGAGCACGGCTCGCTTCGCGAACCTGGGCCGCCACGGAAGTGCCGGAACGCAACAGTTGTCTTCCCAGCACGTGGACTTCCTCCCGCTGTCGGGGCAGGCGGACAAACAGACGTATGGTAGTGGCAGCGAACGTCTTCGCCCGCTCGCGCAGTTCTTCAGAAAGCCTTCCAGGCATCGACTTTGGGTTTCGCTTTTCTGTTTTCTGCTTTTGCAATTACCGCTTTCAAAACGGGCAGACTCCGTCCCCGTCAATTCGCAGGGGCGATTGACTTTGGCGCCAAAAAATGGCGGCGCATGTTTCAGTTTTCCGAGGTGAGGCAACGAAGAGGGCGGACCAACAGCGAGGCCGGGACGCAAGCGTCCCCAGCCATCACGCGCGATGGTTCATGCCAACAACTCCTGATTGCATCACACTGACCAAGGTCGAAGAGGGAAGATAGAAGATGGAAGACAGTGGCTGAGCCACCGACTCAAATCTTCAGTTCCAAGTTCTGACCGTTCTCATAACCGTGACCGACACTGACCAAGACGCCAGCAGTCTCCCGAACCGATGGCATCCAAAATGCGAGAAAACAAAACACCTTCACCGCGGAGGCGCAGAGGCGCGGAGCGGAAGGGCGAAAGCAGAAAACAGAAAACAGAAAACGGAAATGCCAAGAGGACCCCACGACGATGCGAGAGCGCCGAGGCAGATTAAGACCAAGATTATGATTAGGATTAAGCGGGGAAACGAGCGGTGTCATAGTTCCTGGCTGAGTTTCTTGGGAACGTAGGCCCGTTGTTTGTTCAACACAGCCGCGACGGTGGCGCGGGATTCGTTCAGCAGGCCGTGCGCGCGTTTGAGAATTTCCTGACCGGTCTTTTCCGACTCAACGACCACCACCACCATATCCATGAAGCCCGAGAGCCGAGCGGTGACGCTGGTCTGCGTGATGGGCGGCATGTCGAAGATGATGTAGTCGTAGTCGCTGGCCTTCATCTTGGGCACGAGGTTGGCGAAGCGTTTGGGCAGGATGCGCGGGAGCTTCTGGTTGTTGGTCTCGTGCGCGGTGACCATGTAAAAATTCTCCGCCACACAGGCATTCGCGCGGTCCCCGCCATCCAGCGCCTCCGAGAGACCGCGAGCGGGTTTGCCTTGATAGAACTGGTGAGCCGCACCCTGCTCGAGGTTCATGTCCACGAGCAGCACATTGCCATCGCCGGTTTCAGAGAGCGTCGCGGCCAGTCCGGCAGCCATTGTGGTGACACCGGCGCCCGGCATGCAACTCGTGACCGCCACGAGCTTGGGCTTGTGGTTCATGTTGCGCACCTCGAAATAGGTGATCAGCCGGTCGCGAAGACCCTCGTAATAGACACGCAACTTATGATCAGTGTCCCACGGGGCAACTTCCGATTTCCCGTGGCCGTTGACCGCGGGGGCAGTTGGCCCGTCCCCAGTGGCCGCGACCGGAGCGGAGCGGCCGTTAGGGGAAGGTCCGGGCAGGCGAAGATTGCCACGCCAGCCGAGATCGGGGACGGAAAGGAAGAGCGGGACCGGCAGGTGACGCTCGAGGTCGGCGACGTGCTTGATGGTCTGGTTCAGGAACCGATCGGAAACAAAGCCCCAGGCGAGACCGCCGGAAAAGCCGAAGGCCAGAATCAGGAGCAAGGGCTTGAAGATATTCGCCATCTCGCGAGCGGCCGGCGACGGGGTCTGGACGATGCTGATGTTCGTGATCTTGCCGGCGCCAAGCGTGGCATCGGTTTGGGCCTTGTCGCGGCTGGTGGAATAGTAGCGATAGTTGGTCTCGTACTCCTCCCGTTTGCGTTGGAGTTCCATCATCTCCGGCTCAAGATCAATGATGCGGGCTGTGTTGGTGCGGACCTGATCCAATTGGGCGCTGAGCACGCGAACGCGGGCTTCCAAACCAGTGACGCGAATGCTCTCCAGCGGCAGATCAATCGAAGGTTTCGTGGACTCCGGGGTGGTGGGCGCCTGGCGCGCCAGTTCGGGATGTTCCGACTCGAGTTGTTGGCGGGTGGCGGTCAGCCCGGCCAGGCGCTGCGAAAGGTGGCGCACCTGAAAATGTTCCTCGGTGTACCGCGCGCGCAGGCCGACCAATTGCTGGGTAACATCCGCCTGTTCGGCATACACCTGCCGATAGTGTTCGAGCACAGCCGGGTCGAGGGCGGGGGCGACATTGGTTTCGCCGATTGTCGCCGGTTGGGATTTACCAAACTCAAACAGCGTGGCGCGGCGTTCAGCGAGGTCAGTCTCAGCGGCGCGCAGTTCCTCGGAGATCCGCGCCAATTCCGCCATCGAGGTGCGTTTGCTTTCGTCAAGGGACAGAATCTGGGCATCGGACCGGAGCTTCTTCAATTTCTCCTCGGTTTGTTTGAGATCGCCGCGCAACTGGTCGGCCTGCCGCATGAAGAAATCGTCGAGGACACCGACGCCCTGATGAATTTTCAAGTGGTTCTCGAGGTAAGTGTCCACCAGGGCGCTCAAGGTGTTCTGCACAACGGCGGCATCCGGGTGGCGATAACTAATGCGCAGGATGCTGCTGTACTTGGGGACATCCACCTGCAGATCGCGACGGATCAAAGCGGCAGCGAACATGCGGTCATTGCCGCCGCCAAACGGGCCTAGAATCTTCTCTGGCCCCACCAGATCGGCCACCCGGGCGGCGAGGTCCAGACTAGTGAGAATTTCGATCTCGGAGTTGATGATGTTGTTGCCCCCGGAATCCGGCGATTTTACCTGAGCCTCGTTATTACCGGGGGAGGTGCTCTTGGATTCCAGAATGTAACGAATCAAGATCTTGGCTTCGGACCGGTAGATCGGCGTGCGGGTGAAATAAAGTGCCGCCGCCGCCATCAGACTGCCCAGAAAGATCAACGCAATCTTCCACTTGTGCCGGAAGAGCAGGTAGTAGAGATCGCCGACCGTGAAGCCCGGGGCGGCGGGTTCAACGGTGCGCGCGGTGATGTTGATCGGCTCTTTCACGACAGATGCGGGTAAAGCGTGGCGCCCGCCCAGCGGAGGACCGGCAAGGGCAGGCGTTGGAAAACGGAGTTGTGCCAGCCGTGCGCCCGATCAGGGCAGGTGACGAACGCGTTGGCGGCGTAATCGTAACGGCAGTAATCGAGCGACGATTCACTTGCGCCAAAGCCGAGCTTGAACCGGCGCAGGCCGGTATCGCCTAAGGAAGTCCGGCCGAAATCAAGCGCGGCATAACCGGCGGAGGCATAGTGCTGGATGGCCCCCCAAAGCAGGAGATTATTTGGGCGCAAGTGCTGGAACGCGGCGTCCGAGGCGCCGAACTTAAAAAGGGCCGAACGACCATGCTGGAAGAACACGGCGGCGGCCACGGGGCGAGCATCCAGTTTGGCGGTGAACACCCAGCCCGAGCCGGCCGTCAGTACGAGCCGGGAGATGTTTTCAAAAAAGCGGTATGGTTGCGGGGGCACGCCGTGGCGTCGCCTGGTCGCGCAATGCAGGCGGTAGAAACTGCGGATGGCCTGCTCGCCGACCGCGCGTTCAACGACTAGGCCCGAGCGCTCGGCCTTCGCCAGACTCCGGCGGGTTGAATCATCCAGCCCGGCGCGCAAGGCCGTCTCTCCGACGGTGAGATCTAGGTGATGCGACCAGAACGAAACGGAAGGTGACGCGCCGTGCCAATGCCGGCCGCCGCGAGTCTCAAAATATTTCCAACCCCGCGCGCGACCCTGCTGCATGACTTCCTCGTAGAGTTCCGTCGTATCGGGTGACTCCGGCGCCAGCGGCAGGCAACTATCCGAGAAAGGCAAGGCGACGCCCCGGCAGCCGGTGAAGGGGCTGCGGACTTCCATGACGGGCAGGAGCTGGTCCAGCCGGTCGCGCCGGCGGCGGCAGAAGTACAACGGGACATGGCCATACGTTTCCGCAAGCACGCGCGCCCACGCGGCCGTGTGAAAAAAAGTGCCGCCGGGGTGCGCCGCCACGAGGGCGTCCCACGCGGGGTCGCGCAATGGATCCACGGGCAACACCGCGCCGGCCGGCCGACCGGCCACCGCAGGCTTCGGCGCCACCAACGCGTGGGAGATGATATTCGGCGACGCGTTCATGCAGCGCTAACGGTGGAGAGTCGCGGGTTCAGGCTCATTTCTGAGACAATGGCGCGCTTCAATTCAGTCGCAACCAGGTCAATCTGTCCGGACGTGAGTTCGGGGAACATGGGCAGCGAGAGAAATTCATTGGCGCAACGTTCGGCGACAGGGAACGCGCCGGGCCGGTAACCGAGCGAGCGATACGCCTCCTGCAAATGCACGGGCACGGGGTAGTGAATACCGCAGCCGATGCCCGCGCGACTCAAAGCTGCCAGCAGCTGATCGCGCGCGGCGACTCGGATGGCATAAACGTGATAAACATGATGGTTGCCGGGAGCTTCGACGGGGGTGACGACCGGGAGATCCGCCAGCAATTCGGAATACTGTTGCGCGTGGGCACGGCGCCGGTCGTTCGCCGCGGTGAGATGCGGAAGTTTGACCGACAACACCGCGCCCTGGATTCCATCCATGCGAGCGTTCCAACCGACGACGGCATGGAAGTATTTTTTTGCCTGGCCGTGGTCACGCAGCACTTCGAGGCGGCGGCGAAAATCGGGATCAGCTGTCACGATTGCACCGGCTTCCCCGAAGGCGCCGAGATTCTTACCAGGATAAAAGCTGAAACACCCGGCGACGCCCATGGTGCCGGCGATGCGACCGTCCTGCCGGGCACCGTGCGCTTGACAGGCATCTTCAATTACCGGGAGGCCGTGGCGCTGCGCGATGGCGAGAATGGATTTCATATCCGCCATCTGACCGAACAGGTGGACGGGGATGATGGCCTTGGTGCGAGGGGTGATGGCCGGTTCCAACAACGCCGGGTCGAGCGTGTAGGTGCGATCTTCAATATCCACGAACACCGGCCGGGCACCGCAGTACGTGATGGCTTCGGCCGTCGCCATGAAGGTGCTCGGGACGGTGATCACTTCGTCACCCGGACCCACGCCGAGCGCCAGGAGGCTGAGCCAGAGCGCATCCGTGCCGTTGCCGACGCCGACAGAGAATGGGGCGCCGCAGTAGGCGGCAAATTCCTGTTCGAAGCGGGCAACGAACGGGCCACCAGCAAAAGCGCCCGAGTCCACGACCGCCGCGATGGCAGCGTCGAGCTGCTCGCGCAGAGGCGCGTGATGCAGTTGAAGATTGAGGAACGGCACTTTCATCGGCAAAAGCGGAAGTTGCGCAAGCAGAAAGCAGAATGCATTGCCGCGCGGGGTGAACGCCGGATGACGACCGAGCAAGAGATTATTCTCAACGGCCAACCTCGAGCACTTAACAGGCCATGGCGGATCGCCGGAGGCAAACAGTCGTCAGGCAGAAGCATTGAGGTTTCGCGATTCATGGCAAAGCAGCTTGGGGGGCGACATGGCGGAGCACCCGAGCCGGGTTGCCGGCGACGACGGCGTGCGGGGGAACATCCCGAGTCACGACACTGCCAGCACCGACCAAGGCGCCTTCGCCGATGGTGACGCCGCAGAGCAGGGTGACGCCTGAACCGATGGACGCACCGCGTTTCACAACAGTCGGAACGCAAGACCAATCCGCCTCGGTCTGGAGGCCACCCTCACCATTGGTGGCGCGGGGCAGGAGATCGTTAATGAAGGTGACGTTGTGACCGATGAACACTTCGTCCTCGATGGTGACACCCTCGCAAATGAAGGTGTGGCTGGAGATCTTGCAACGACGGCCGACGCGCGCGCCTTTCTGGATTTCGACGAAGGTGCCGATCTTCGAGTCATCACCGATCTCGCAGCCATAGAGATTGGTGAAGGCGAAGATGCGGACGCCCTGGCCGAGCTTCACGTCCGGGGCGATGCGCTGGAGCGCTTCCATGGGTGGATTCACGCGGGGGTCAGGGGTGGATGGCCTACGGCCGGCGCAGCGTGGTCGTTGCCCTGACCGTTGTGACTGCCGTGGCCATTTCCATTTGCGTGGCCGTTGTGAGAGCCATGGCCGTTGCCATTGGTGTAATACGGAACGGCCCGGGGTTCGGTGTGTTGGAAAGTGCCCTGGGCATTGAGCGAGCGCGAGGCGAGCTCGAGAATCTGGACCACGTCCCGCCCGCGGACGCCACAGGTCAACGGGCGACGCGATTCGCGGATGCAGTCGAGGAAATGACTGCATTCAAGCTTGAGCGGCTCCTCCTGTTTGACGTAGGGCACATACATGTCCCCGTAGTGGTACGAGTACTGAAATTCAGCAAAGGTGTCGTAGTGCGGTGGACGTTCGACGCGGGTGTCGTAGATCCGGATCTTCTCGTTCACGGCGACGTCGTCGTAAACAATCATGCGGCGCGACCCGACGAAGGTCATTTCGCGAACCTTCTTGGGATCGAGCCAGCTGCTGTGAATGGTGGCGGCGCGATTCTTGCCAAAGCCAAGATAGAGGTTGGTGACATCCTGGATACCGGGCGTCACGTGGGCATCACCCCAGCAGGAAACACTACCGGGCAGCATGTCCATCACGTAAAGGATGATGGAAATATCGTGGGGCGCGAGATCCCAGGTGACATTGATGTCCTTCTGGAACAGGCCGAGATTCAGCCGCCGGGCAGTGATGTAACGGAGGTCGCCGATGTCGCCATTATCAATGATCTCCTTGATTTTCCGCACCGCGGGAGAGAAGAGGAATGTATGGCCGACCATGAGCACCAGTCCCTGTTGTCGGGCGAGTTCGATGAGTTCGTCGCACTCGGCAGTGGATTGGGCCATCGGCTTCTCGATGAAGGTGTGCTTGCCGGCGAGCAGGCTGGCCTTGGCCATGGCATAGTGAAAGCGTACCGGCGTGGCAATGGCGATAGCGTCCACCGCCGGATCATTGAGCACGGCGGCGATATCCGGCACCGCTTGGGCCTCGGGGTACAGCGACCGTACGTGGGCCAGGCGCTGCTCATTCGAGTCGCACATGTACTTGAGTTCGCAGCCGGGTAACTGGCGAAAGTTGCGGATGAGGTTCGGCCCCCAATAGCCGCAACCAATGACACCGATTTGCAGGTTGTTTTTCATTATCAAGGTTTCCTGAGTCTGATTTTCAAGTGGTTTCTCCGGCCGGGGCGGCCGGTTTGGGACGGCCCGTGAAAAGGGTTTCGATGACCTGGCAGACCAACGCGGGCCCGGTGCGGGCAATGATCTTGAGGTCGAGCCAAAGCGATTTGTTTAGAGCGTACCACACGTCCATTTGAATCATCTCATCGAACGTCGTGCGGTTTTTGCCGTTGACCTGCCAGAGGCCGGTGAGCCCGGGCAGGGCATCGAACCGGCGGCGTTGGTCGGCGGAATAGCGTTCGAACTCATAGGGCAGACAGGGGCGGGGACCGACCAAACTCATCTGCCCGCGAAACACATTGAGCAGCTGAGGGAGCTCGTCGAGACCGGTGGCCCGGAGAATGGCGCCGCCAGCAATCAAGCGCGGGTCGCCCTTGAGATCCATCTTCGTCATGGGTGTACCGGACGAGGCGATCAGGGACTGGAGATATTGGCGGTGGGCGGAGTTATCCGCATCCACTTTCATCGTGCGAAACTTGACCATGGGAAAGCACCGACCTTGCAGGCCGATACGTTCCTGCCGAAACAATACCGGGCCGCGCGAAGTGAGCTTGATGAAGAGAGCGATGCAGAGGCCGACGAACATCGAAACCGGGGCGGTGAGAAGAATCAACGCTACGTCCAAGGTCCGCTTCCAAGCCGGGCGCGCCGCCGCCTCCGCCCAAGCGGTTCCCGGCCGAGTATCCTGACACAATTTTGCTCCAGCCTCCATAAACACCAGGCCGGACGTGGCAAGAGATTCCGAGAAGCCGAGTCAAATCATGGATTACGACCCTGGTTTCCGACCACCGTGGCTACCAAGCACTGCAGGAACGAAAGCAAACGCGACGGCCCCAACGCCGAGATTGACTTCTGTACCCTGAACGCATCGATCTGAACTGTCAGGCTCCCGACCCGGCAGATCAACCACCCGCAACGTCCCGCATCACCTACAACTGATTGATTGTTTGGCCGCAACAGGGTCCTGCTGGACGCAATCCGAGCATCGGTGCGAAAAGACCTCTGTTGCTAGGTGCGTTTATAGCAACCGCAGAGCAAGGCAGCAATCGGGGTAATACCCTGATTCAGGGGTCAGTAGGCGAGGTAAGGTCCTTCCGTACAGTTCCGCATGATTGGGTGATGACTGCGGTAGCCCCCAATGGATTGTGGCCGTAACCGGGATCAAACCGACCAAAGTAGGGGAACAAGCGGACGAAGCGTCAGTGATTCACTTGACGGTGAGAGCGGGGATTACATCCTGTCGCCCGTGAATGAGACCGCCTGGATGGTTGCCCACACGAAACCGCGGTGTGAGAAGAAGCTGGTTCAGTTTTGTGAACGGGAAGGATTTGAGGTTAGTCTGCCGTGCTACAAATCCGCGCACCGGTATCGGGGCAAGACCGTCGTATTCGACAAGCCCTTGTTTCCGGGGTACGCCTTCCTGCAACTGCGCGCCGAGCAGCGCCCCAAGGTGCGCCAGAGTGATTACGTGGCGAACTTGCTGGAGGTGAGCGATCAGGAACTCTTCGCCCGGCAACTGGGAGAAATCCTGGCAGCCCTGGAGGCGGACATTGAAGTGCGCCTGGCGCCGACGATCGGCGAAGGCATGCGCGTGCAAATCAAGAGCGGGCCATTGCGTGGGATGGAAGGGTGGGTAGAGAAACGCACCGGCCCGAAAATGGTTTTGCTGCGACTGGATTTCATTGGCCAGGCCGCAGCGGTGAAAGTGGAAGCATGGGAACTGGAGGCAACGTAGTTAGCGCGCGGGCGTGCCACTGGAGTGGCTCAATTTACAGGCCCGAAGCTGACCTGGCCGGTCTCATTGGTGCCCGCAAAGTAGCCGTAACCAGCGTTGAAGTTCTGCAAGAATGCACCCTGGTATTTGATCGTGCGGCTGTGAAGCGGCAGAAAGACGGTACCGCGGAACAAACCCTGACTCGCTTGGATTTTCAAGCTCATGCTGCCGGAAGTCAGGTCGGTGGGCAGGGCAACCGCGGCGCCGTTACCGGGCAGCAGCGTGGCCGCGCGGCTTACGTTATTGATGAAATTTCCACCGTGGAGGTGTACGAAAGCGTTGGTAAAGCCCACGACATAATCAGAGAAGCTGGCCGGCGGAAGGTAGTAGGAGCCGACGGCCGCGACCGAGTTGGTGAATCCGCCGGCGTAAAAGCGATCGGCAAATTTTGCCGGCTTGGTCCAGGCAAGATTGCCGTGCGGAGCGCCACTCGCCGGATCGTCCACAACGGAGAGCCAGCCCAGGATCGAGCCCGAGCGCCGGTAGAGCGAAACAAAAAGCGGGAACTCGCCATGCTCGGTCAGCCATCCACCCATGGATATTTTTGACCCGTCACCGAGCACGCCAGTAATTTTCATGACGCCGTTTGAGGAAACCTTCACGGTGCCAAAGCCATGACCGGGAGGAGACGAAGTGTTGGTGAGGTTTGCCGGAATGACCATTGTGTATTTTCCCGCGTAAGTGCAAGGATTGCTCACTGTGTTAAAGACGTTGCGATAGGCACGCAGTCCCGCAATCGAGTTTCCGTCGGTGACGACACCTGACACTTCAGTGGCATCACAGGATTCCAATCCCAACTGCAACGTCAGGGGTGACCGATTCAGGCGGGGGATGGTGACGAAGGCATAGCGGTTGGTGCCGAAAAGACCCTTGAAAGACCAACGGCCGTCGGCGAGTGCAACTTTGCCACTGAAGGCGCCGCTGCTGGTCGTTTTCAACGTGAAGGAACCTGAGTTGGACTGCGAAAGACTGTCGGTGAACAGCCCATTAAACGTGGAACGCTTAAAGGCCCCGGGTGCGCGCGCATTCTGGCTGACGTGAACAGAGCGACCCGCGACTGTCAACGTGGCGCTGCGCGGCAGGCAATTGGAATTCTCCATGGCGGTGAAGCAAACATTGCCGCTGCCGGCATTGACGCTGGCGGAGGTGATCTGCAGCCAGTCGGATTCGCTGGTGGCGACCCACACGAAGTTGGAGGGCGCGCTCACCGCTACGCAGTAACTGCCGGACGTGGGGGCTGCAGACAAACGTTCCAGACTCAGGGTCGCACCGACTTCCCCCGCTTGGGACAGCGTGAAGGTCTGGCCGGCGATCCAGAGCGTGCAAGCGCGGGCGTTCGTGGTGGGATTGGCGGCGGCGGTGAGTGTTACGATGCCGCTGCCGTTGCCAGAGACGGGGAAGACAGAGAGCCAGGAGCAGGGCGAAGTGACCGCCCAGTCGCAACCGGCGTTGACGGTGACAATCACGGGCACCGAACTGCCGGTGGCGGCCACATTCGCGTTGGTGAGGTTGAGTTGTGGAGCGCAGACGAGTGGAGCTTCGCGGACGATGCGGGTGACAACGGTGCCGACGTTGTTGAAACTGTCGCGGGCGGTAAGGGTGACGAGATTGGTGCCGAGGCAGAGTGGGAGATTGGCGACAGTCCAGTTGGTGGTGCCGATGGCGAGGCCCGTGGCAGTGGTGCAACTGTTGGACCAGGCGACCTGGGCGAGCCCGGCGGTGCTGAAGGCGGTGCCGGTGACATTGGCCTGAGTGTTGGTGGTGAATGTGAAGCCATTGGTCGGATGCGAGGTGAGCGCCACCACCGGTGCGACGAGCGCCGCCTGGGACAGCGCGAAGGTCTGGCCGGCGATCGAGAGCGTGCAAGCCCGGGCATTGGTGGTGGAATTGGCGGCGGCGGTGAGCGTCACGGTGCCGCTGCCGGTGCCAGAGACGGGGAAGACGGTGAGCCAGGGGCAGGGCGAGGTGACCGTCCAGCTGCAACCCGCGGCGATGGTGACGGTCACCGGCATAGAACCGCCGGGGGCGGCCACATTCGCGTTGCTGAGGTTCAGCGCGGCAGCGCAGACGAGCGGGGCCTCCCGGACGATGCGGGTGACAACGGTGCCGACGTTGTTGAAACTGTCGCGGGCGGTGAGGGTGATGAGATTGGTGCCGAGGCAGAGCGGGAGGTTGGCGACATTCCAGTTGGTGGTGCCGGAGGCGAGACCAGAGGCGGCGGTGCAACTGTTGGACCAGGCGACTTGGGCGAGCCCGGCGGCGCTGAGCGCAGTGCCAGTGACGCTAACCTGGGTGTTGGTGGTAAACGTGAGGGTGTTGGTTGGATGCGAGGTGAGCGTCACCACCGGCGCGACGTGCGCCGGCTGGGAAAGGGTGAAGGTCTGGCCGGCGATCGAGAGCGTGCAGGCGCGGGCGTTGGTGGAGGAGTTGGCGGCGACGGTGATGGTGACCGTGGCGCTGCCGCTGCCTGAGACAGGGAAGACGGCGAGCCAAAGGCAGGGCGAGGTGACCGTCCAGCTGCAACCCGCGGCGACGTTGACGGCCACGGCCACGGAACCGCCGGCAGCGGACACATTCGCGTTGGTGAGGTTGAGCGCGGCAGCACAGACGAGCGAGGCCCCGCGGACGATGCGGACGACGCTAGTGCCGATGTTGTTGAAGCTGTCACGGGCGGTGAGGGTGATGAGATTGGTGCCGAGGCAGAGCGGGAGGTTGGCGACAGTCCAGTTGGTGGTGCCGGAGGCGAGACCCGAAGCGGCGGTGCAATTGTTGGACCAGGCGACCTGGGCGAGCCCGGCGGTGCTGAAGGCGGTGCCGGTGACATTGGCCTGAGTGTTGGTGGTGAATGTGAGGCCGTTGGTCGGGTGCGACGTGAGGGTCACGACCGGTGCGACGAGCGCCGGTTGGGAAAGGGTGAACGTCTGGCCGGCGATCGAGAGCGTGCAAGCCCGGGCGTTGGTGGTGGAATTGGCGGCGGCGGTAATGGTGACTGTGGCGGTGCCACTGCCGGTGGCAGGGAAGACGGTGAGCCAGGGGCAGGGCGAGGTGACCGCCCAGTCGCAACCGGCGTTGACGGAGACGATCACGGGCACCGAACCGCCGGTGGCGGCCACATTCGCGTTGGTGAGGTTGAGTTGCGGAGCGCAGAGGAGCGGAGCTTGGCGGACGATGCGGGTGACAACGGTGCCGGCGTTGTTCAAACTGTCGCGGGCGGTGAGGGTGATGAGATTGGTGCCAAGGCAGAGCGGAAGATTGGCGACGGTCCAGTTGGTGGTGCCGGAGGCGAGACCAGAGGCGACGGTGCAACTGTTGGACCAGGCGACCTGGGCGAGGCCGGCGGCGCTGAAGGCAGTGCCGGTAACACTGACCTGGGCGTTGGTGGTGAATGTGAAGCCATTGGTCGGATGCGAGGTGAGTGCCACCACCGGTGCGACGAGCGCCGCTTGGGACAGGGCGAAGCTCTGGCCAGCGATCGAAAGCGTGCAGGCGCGGGCATTGGTGGTGGGATTGGCGGAGGCGTTCAATTGCAGCGTCATTGAGCCCGTGCCGGCGGAAGGTAACACACTCAACCACGGGCAGGGAGATGTCACGGACCACGCGCAACCGCCGGGCAGGTTCAACACAACGTTCGTTGAATTGCCGGCAGCGGCAACAGACCAGTTAGAGAAATTGAGCGATGCGGTGCAAACAATGGGGACGAATCGGACGACGGTGAGCTCGGCACTGTCGGAATTGCCTTGGCCGTCGAGCGCCGTAACGGTGATCTGGTTTGTGCCCACGCATAAGGGCAGGGCGTTGGCGCTCCAGTTCGCGGTGCCGCTGGCGATGCCGGAAGCCTGATTGCAGCGGTTCGTCCAGCGGACCAAAGTGACTCCCAAGTCGTCCGTGGCCAGCCCGGCAAGATTTACGGTGGAATTGGTGGTGACGAGAGTAGTAGCGGGATCGGGTGTCACGATTGTGACCAGCGGAGTAATCGGAGGTGTCCCAGAGTTAACTGTGTAACTGACTTCATTGGACGGTAGGCTTTCCACGCCTTCAGCAGTGTAGGCGACGGCGACGAAATAATAGGTGCCGACATTGGTGAGGTTGGAGAGGACAGTATTGGTGGCATTACCCACAGGGACGCGAGTTTGGTAGTTGCCGCTATTCGTGCCGTAATAAATGGCATAGCCCAGCACGTTGGCGTCCGGGCTGGGATCCCAAGCCAACGGCACAGCGGCCAGCGAATGGCATTGAATCGCAACGAACCAGGCCAATATGAGGACGGTACGGCGGAGTTTAGACAGTATGCACGGCATTTCGAATCGCTCCTTGTCGGGGGCCAAATAGCAGCTGAACTGCCAAGAGGTGACTTCGGGTTAGCGACGCGATACCAGGCGGTGGGAGGTGTTTCAGCGGAGTGTCGAAATGTATTACATTTATGTATCAGGCTTGGGTTTTGATTGACGTCACCAGTGAGTCCCAATTATTGATTCGCTATATCAGGAGCAGATTTGAGCTGGGGTAATCCATTCGTATCGGGCGCGCGGGCGATCACTCGCTTTCTGCTCCCGTTGGGCACGCTGGTGGTTTCCGCCAATGCGCAGGAGGCGTTGCAAACGGCGATCCGGGGCGACGCGCTTTATGCAGCGCGCCAGACTGCGGCGGGAATTCCTTACCGACCCGATCAACTGCACTGGGGGCCGGTTTATTTTGACGTTTCCGTAAGTTACGGTCTCGAGTGGTTGGATAATGTTTCCTACGAGTCAGAAAACGCGGACAGTGATCTCATCCACCGGCCGATGCTGGATGTGGGCGCCAGCTGGCAAGTTTCGGAAACCTCGCGGCTGAGTTTCGGGCTGGGGGTGGGTTATCAACATTACCGCGACCATTCTGAACTCGACCAGCTGGTGCTTACACCGGATTCAGAGCTGGCTTGGGATATCAAACTTCAGGACGTGGTGCTGACGATTTACGATGGCGTGACCTGTTCCCAGGATGTGGTCAGTCAGGGCGGACTGAGCGGGACCGCGGAGTTTCCGCGGATCGAGAACACGGCCGGCGTGCGGATGCGGTGGTATCCAGGCCGTTACGTGTATCAACTGGGCTACGCGCATTACAATTTTTTCTCCCAAGGCGATGACTACGACTATCTCACCCGCCACGCGGAACAGTTTTTCGGCCGGGCAGGCATACGAGTTGGGGAGGTCAGCGAATTAGGGCTCGAGGCCAGCGGGGAAATCACGGATTACGATTCAGCGACGCGGGCCGACAACAATAATTTCAGCATCGGTCCGTATGTGACTTGGAAAGTGACGGAGACACTGGATCTGAGTGTACGCGGTGGTTACACCAAATATACGACGGACTTTGACCCGCTGACGGGCCGGGCGGATGACTTCGATTCCTATTACTACGGTCTCGAGGTGAATCACCAGCTCACGGAATTCGTCTCGCACCGATTGAGCGCCAACCGGGGCGTGGATCAGGGTATCAATCAGGGGAGCACATTGACCGAGACGCTGAATGTGAATTATTCCATCAGTTGGGCGTTCCGGAACCGGTGGTCGGTTTCAGGAAACACCTTCTACGAGCATGGCAGGGAGCCGCAGTTCGGGATCGTCGAGGAATACGACCGCGCCGGTTTTGGGGCCGGGCTGAGCTGGCAGGTCGCAGAGCACGCATCCCTGGCAATCGGCTACCAATTCACCAAAAAGGATTCGAACTTTCCCGACCGTGATTACCAAGCGAACAGCGCGACGCTCTCGGCCAGCTATCATTTTTGAATTCGACCGCGAACATTTCCATAGGAAGGCACAAATCCATGAAAACAAAACTTAACGCAAACCCGGTAAACCCGCCGGCCGTCGGGGTAAGTCGGTCAAGCCGATTGTTGCTCGTTGGCGTCGTCGCACTCCTGCTCGGTGGACTGTTTATCCTGTCAGGCTGCGAACATACCGGTGGGGAGTTCAGCAAGCTGGATTCGGGGCAGGCAGAGGGGACTAACTCCGCAGCGGTACCGGCGGCGGCTTCCTCCCGATTGCAGGAAGGTGACGTCGTGAAGGTGGTGTTCGAGGGCGACACCAATCTCAACGCGGTGGTAAAAGTACAGTTGAACGGCAGTATCACGCTGCCCCTGGCGGGGGAGTTGAAGGCGGCCGGCAAGACGCAACAGGAATTGCAGGCGGATCTCCGGCAGGTTTACAAACCCCTGCTGCAGGTGAATGAGATCAACGTGTCCATCATCAGCACGGCGGCGGCAGTGTACGTTTCGGGCGCAGTGCTCAGGCCGGGACGGGTGTCCATGGACCGGCCGTTGACGGCATTGGAAGCGATCATGGAGGCGGGCGGATTCGATCTCAACCGATCCAAACCCAGCGCCGTGGTGATCCTGCGGATCGAGAACGGCAATCAAAAGCGGTACACTGTGGATATGCGCAAGGCGCTGCGCGGTGAAGACCCGACGCCGTTTCAACTGCGCGCCTTTGATATTGTGCATGTGCCGGAAAAGACGTTTAATTTCTAAGTCCCCCCGCTCGCGTCCTTGCAACGCGAGCGGGTGACAGCAGCCATGCTCCGGCGCGTTCATCCAATCATCGCGATGCTAATGCTGGTCGCGGTGTATTTCGCGGCGGGGAAATTCGGGCTCATGCTGGCATTCGTGAACGCGAGCGCCACGCCCGTCTGGCCAGCCACGGGGCTGGCGATCGCGGCGCTGTTGCTCGGCGGGCTCCGACTTTGGCCAGGGGTGTTCATCGGCGCTTTTCTGGTCAACATTTCCACGCAAGGTTCGGTGGCATCATCGCTCGGGATTGCGACGGGCAATACGCTGGAAGCGGTGATCGCGGCCGCGCTGGCCGCGCGTTTTGCCCGCGGCGCCAGCGCGTTCGACCGCGCCCCGGATGTTTTCAAGTACGTCTTCCTGGCCGCCATCCCGGGCACGTTGATCAGTGCCAGCTTCGGCGCTTCGAGCCTGGTCCTTGACGGGTTGGCGGATTGGGATCATTACGGATCCATCTGGGTCACTTGGTGGCTTGGCGACCTGACCAGCAGCGTGACGGTAGCGCCGCTGATTGTGGTGGTCTGGCGGGGAAGTATCCCGCCGGTGAAGGTGGACCGGATTCTGGAGGGGGCCGGGGTCTTTGGAATCACGGCCGCAATTGGACAAGTAGTTTTCGGCGACATTTTGCCGTTCGTCTATCTGACCTTGTTGCCGGTGGCGTGGGCGGCCTACCGGTTTGGCGCTCGCACCGTATTGGCGGTGATGGTCGTCACCTCCACACTTGCCCTCGATAGCGCGCTGCGCGGGTATGGACGCTTCAGCCTGGCGGACCCGAATGAGGCAATGCTCTATCTGCAGGCCTTCATGAGCATCAACACCGTCATGGCCCTGGTCTTGACGGCGGCGATCGCCGAGCGCAAGAAGGCCGAGCGGCGATTGCAAATTCAATACGGTTTGAGCCGCGTACTGGCGGAAGCGCGGACGCTGGAGGAGGGCGCCCCAAAGATCCTTGAAGCGCTCGGCGAAATGGGCGGCTGGGATGTTGGCGTCATCTGGCGCGTGGATGCCGCTGCCAGGGAATTATTTTGCGCCGAGGTCTGGCAGCGGGCCGGGATCGCAATTCCGGAACTGGCAGCGGACATCCGCCGGCGCAAGCTCTCGCCGGACAAATGTCTGCCCGGAGAAGTATGGAGCGCCGGCGAACCGTTATGGGTGACGGACATCGGTCAGCGCGAGAATTTTCCGCGGGCCGCGATCGCGCTGCGGGAAGGACTCCATACCGCGCTGGCATTTCCGCTCAAGGTCGACCAGGAAATCCTCGGCGTCGTCGAATGTTTCAGTCGGCGCGTGCGGGAGCCGGATGCCGAGTTCATGCAAACGCTCGCCGCGCTGGGGAGTCAGACCGGGCAACTGATCGAACGCCAGCGCGCGGCCGAGGTGCTGCGGGACAGCGAGGCGAGATTCCGGCAGCTGGCCGAACACATTCGCGAGGTGTTCTGGGTAAGCGACGTGGAGAAAAGCAATATTTTGTACGTAAGCCAGGCCTACGAAACCATCTGGGGCCGCACCTGCGCCAGCCTGTACCAGGACCCACGCAACTGGCTTGAAGCGATTGATCCCGAACATCGGGAGCGGGTGCGCGAGGCGGCGATGCAAAAACAGGTCACGGGGCAGTATGACGTGGTTTACCGGATCATCCGCCCGGATGGCGAGGGTCGGTGGATTCGCGACCGGGCCTTTCCGGTGAAAAACCAGGCGGGGATCGTTTACCGGATCGTCGGGATCGCGGAGGACATCACGGCGCAACGAAAGATCGAGGAATCACTGCGGCAGAGTGAGGCGCGCAAACGGGCGATCATGGAATCGGCGCTCGATGGCATTCTGACGATCGATGCCGCGGGCCGGATGCTGGAATTGAACACGGCGGCCGAGCAGATGTTCGGTTGCGGGCGCGGCAACGTCATGGGCGAGGAACTGGCCGCGTTGTTCCTGCCGGCGGCAGCGCGGCAATGGTTTGAGCGCGGGCTCGGGGTGCAGTTCGCCGGCAACGAGGGCCCGGTGTTGGGGGCACGATTGGAAGTGACGGCGAGGCGCGCCGACGGCAACGAGTTTCCCGCCGAATTCACGCTCACCCGCCCCGACCTCGCGGGGCCGCCGGTATTCACACTGTTCTTCCGCGACATCACCAAACGCAAGCAGACGGAAGCGCAGATCGCGACGCTGGCCCAAGCGGTGGCTAGCACGGCCGAAATGATTTGCATCACAGATCTGGAGGACCGGTTTGTATTTGCGAATCGGGCGTTCCTGGAAACGTACGGTTACACGGAGGCGGAGATCCTGGGGCAGACGCCGGAGATTTTGTTCTCGCCAAACAATCCGCCCGGGAAGCTACAGGAAATTCTCATCGGCACGCGGGCGGGCGGGTGGCGGGGGGAAGTGCTCGATCGTCGCAAGGACGGGAGCGAATTCCCCATTTCACTGAGCACGTCCGGGGTGCGGGATGCAAACGGGCGAGTGATCGGCCTGATGGGAATCTCACAGGACATCACGGAGCGCAAGCGCGCGGAAGAACAATACCGCCGCCTGGCCGATGCGGTGCAAAGCGCGCAGGAAATTATCTCGATCACAGACGCGGAGAACCAGTTCACGTTCGTCAACGAGGCGTTCCTAAAGACCTACGGACTCACACGCGAGGAGGTGCTGGGGCGGACGCCGCATTTTCTGTATGCGCCGGAAAATCCACCCGGACTGTGCGAGCGCGTTCATCATGAGACGCTGCGGGGAGGCTGGCAGGGTGAACTGATGAACCTCCGCAAAGACGGCCGGGCCTTTCCCATTTCGCTAAGCACGTCGCAAATCCGCGGGCCGGACGGCAAGATGCTTGGGCTGGCGGGCTTCGCGCGGGACATTTCCGAACGCCGGCGAATGGAGCGGCAATCCGCTGCGTTCGCCGCGTTGGGTCACCGGCTGAGCGCCGCAGTCACCGCGGAGCAGGCGGCGGAAATCATCCTGGATATCAGCGCGGAACTTTTCGCCTGGGACGCCGGCTACGTGGATTTGTATTCGGAAAGCGAAGACCGGGTCGTGCCCATCCTGACCCTCGACACCATCGACGGGAAACACCAGCAGATTTCACCTTCCACGTACAGCCTCACGCCCAGTGCGCTGATGCGGTCCGTGATGAAGTCCGGGGCCAAGCTGATCAACCGGGCGACGGAAACGTCGGACGTCGAAGACTTCGTTGTTTTCGGCGACAAGCACCGGCGATCGGCGTCGTTGATGTATGTCCCAATTAAAATCAAGCACCAAGTGCTCGGCGTCCTATCGGTTCAGAGCTACCGCCCGCAAGCGTACGGCGAAGCGGACCTGGTGATCCTCCAGGCCCTGGCGGATTACGGCGGCGACGCCCTGCAACGGATCCAGGCAGCAGAAAGCCTGCGGGTGGCCGAAACGAAATATCGCAGCATCTTTGAAAATGTTTCCGAGGGCATCTATCGCGTTTCTCCGGAAGGCAAATTCCTCAGTGCGAATCCCGCAATGGCGCGGATGTTTGGCTACGAATCGGTTGAGGCGATAATTGCCGGAGCGACGGAGCCGGCCACGTTCCCCACGCCGGAAGCCTGGGCGGCATTTGTCGCGCTGGTGCAACACGAGGGCGGAGTGCTCGCGCACGAGGCGGAGCGCGTCCGACAAGATGGGAGCCGATTATGGGTGAGCACGAACGCCCGCCGGGTCCGCGAAGAAGCCGGCCAGCCGGCTTATTACGAAGGCACGTGCCGCGACGTCACCGACCGCAAACGCAGCGAGGCGGTGCTGCGCGACAGCGAGCAAAGGTTTCGGACGCTGTTTGAATCCGCGCCGATTGCAATTGCGTTGCACGCGGACACCGGGCGGATTTTGGAAACGAATCACGCTTATCAGCTCATGGTCGGCTACACGGCGGACGAACTGCGCGGCTTGGGCGTCAAGGCCATTACGCACCCGGACGACGTGGCGGAAGGAGCGCGATTGCACGCCGAGATGGCGGCGGGTCGGCGCGATCATTACCGCCGCGAGAAACGTTACCAGGCCAAGGACGGCCATGAGGTGTGGGCGACGGCACATGCCACCGCGTTGCGCGATGTCGACGGCGGGCTGCGTTACATCATTTCCGTGGTGGAAGACATCACCGAACATCGACGCGCGCAAACCCAGTTGCGCGACCTGGCGGCGATTGTGGAAAGCTCGAACGACGCGATTCTTAGCACGACTCAGGCCGGCGATATCGCCAGCTGGAATCGGGCAGCGGAGCAGATTTACGGTTACCAACCCGAAGAAGTCATCGGCCGGCCGTTTACGATTCTGAGCGCCCCGGATCAAGCCGAGGAACTGGCCGAGGCCTTGCAGGCCGTAGAACTGGGACGACGGATTGAGAACTTTGAGACGGTGCTCCGCTGCAAAGACGCTTCGCTTGTGGAAATGTCCCTGACTATCTCGCCGGTCCGGGATGCGGCCGGGCGGGTGATTGGCGCCTCGGCCATCGGACGCGACATCGGCCCGCGCCGCCAACTCGAGCGCGAGATTCTCGAGAGCAGCGCCAACGAGCGACGGCGCATCGGGCATGATTTACACGACGGCCTGGGACAGATTCTTGCCGGAATCGCGCTGAAGACGCGGGTATTGCAGGAGGCGCTCACGAGTGAGGGCTCGGCCCAAGTTCAGGAATCCGAGGAGATTGTGCGATTGGTGAACGACAGCATCCGGCAAACGCGGACGCTCGCCCGCGGACTGGATCCGGTGGATGCCGGAGCAAACGGCCTGCTGGCCGCACTGCAAACACTCGCGGTGCAGGCTGAGTACTTGTTCCGGATCGAATGTGATTTTCGTTCGACCATCCAGCGGCTGGCCCTTAATGCGCCGACCGGCATTGCGTTGTATCGCATCGCCCAAGAGGCCATCCACAATGCGGTGAGCCACGGGCAGGCGCAACAGATTGAAATCGAATTGGCCGAACTGGATGACCAGTTGAGCCTGCGCATCCGGGACGACGGCCGCGGATTCAATCCAGCCGCCGTCGCGAATCCGGGAATGGGCTTGCGTATCATGCAGTATCGCGCAAACTCGATCGGCGGCCGGTTAACCTTCTATTCCGAACCAAACCAATGGACGGTGGTTGAGTGCACGGTGTCAAAACGATTGTCCTGGCCGCACCGGCCGGAGAGTGTAATGGCAGGCGAGTAAAGTTATGGAGACCAATCCAACCAACCGGAAGCAGCCCGCGAGGGTACTGATCGTCGAAGATCATCCGATTGTCCGGGAGGGGCTGACCGCGATGATTCAGCGGCAGCCGGATTTGATGTGTTGCGGCGAGGCGGACGGTGCGGTGGCGGCGCTAACGGTCGTGACCGCGGAGAAGCCGGATGTGGTGCTGGTGGATTTGCGACTGCGCACCGGCGACGGGCTGGATTTGATCAAGGCGCTGCGGTCGCTGCATCCGGAAGTACGCATCCTGGTAGTTTCTCAATTCGACGAAATGGTTTACGCGGAACGCGCCATGCGGGCGGGTGCGCAAGGCTATGTCATGAAGGAGCAGGCCGCGCAGGAGGTGGTAACGGCGATCCGGACAATTCTCGCCGGACAGATTTATGCGAGCCCGCGCATCTCAGCGCTGGCGCTGCGCCGGATGATTGAAGTCCGGCCCCAGACGGTGGCGGGCGGGGTGGAAGGTTTGACCGACCGGGAACTGGAGGTCTTTCAACTCCTGGGGGCTGGGATGAGCACGAAACAGATCGCCGCACAGTTTAACCTGAGCATCAAGACCATCGAAACGCACCGCCAGAGCATCAAGCACAAGCTGGGACTCACGGGCGCAGGCGAACTGGTCCGCCACGCGACCGAATGGTTGCGGAAACAATCAGCTTCCGTAGTCCACCCGTCAGGGCCAAACACCACTGCCCGCCCGCACGGCTCAAATCCGCCCAAACCGGGAGCAAATCCAGCCTCCTAGGCGAGACCCTTAGTCGCGATTCAGGTAGAAGCCCGGATTGAGTTCGCTCCCAAACTCCTGCTTTAATGGGCGTCAATCCTTGGTGGGAATGCTTCGTATTATCTGGCGAGCAATTTTAGATGCCACGATTGCGGAGTTGGTCACCAGATAAGCTCATGAACGCAACCAACGCCGGCCAGGCCGAAACGGAAACTCACCCCGGTATCCAGGGCAAGTCGCGGATTCTGGTGGTGGAAGATCACCCGTTGGTGCGCGACGGCTTGATCCGCCTGTTGGAGCGGCAACCCGACTTGGTGTGTTGCGGTCAGACCGACAGCGCGGCCGGCACGCCAGCAGCCGTGCGCGAACTTCGGCCCGACTTGGTGCTGCTGGACTTGACGCTCAAGGATGGAGACGGGCTCGAACTGCTGGAGAAACTGGTGCAGGAATTTCGCGAGTTGCGCGTGCTGGTATTGTCGCAACACGACGAAGATACCCACGCCGAACTGGCGCTGCGCAACGGAGCGTTTGGTTACGTGATGAAACAAGAGGCGACGCAGGAAGTCATTGCCGCCATCCGAAAGGTTCTCGCCGGCGATATCCATCTCAGTCATCGCATGGCGGCGAGACTGCTGCGGAAGCTCTCGCAAACCAGACCGGCCGCGGCCACCCCGCGTGACGGCAACTTGACCGATCGCGAACGCGAGGTGCTCCATTTACTCGGCGGCGGTCTGAGCACGCGCGAAATCGCCGACGAATTGAAGCTGAGCGTCAAGACCATTGAAACTTATCGGGAGCACTTGAAGTCAAAACTCGGTCTGGAAAGCGGCCCTCAACTTACGCAGTACGCCCAGCGCCGCGTGCAAGGGCAATCCTCACCGCCGCCCGCGTAAACCGCGCCGAAGCGAGGCCCGCCATAAGTACCGTTCCCGCACCGCCGGCGCAGCACGGATCGCATTCTCGCAGTCATCCCATTCCATTGCTAACCAGGCTAGTCTCTGATTTTGTGCCGTTGCACAATTCTGTTCCGGCGCGCAACATTGGCCCGCCGGTTGCCAACATCATGCGATTCCATCTGGCTCATCCTATTTGTGTTTGGATCGTTGCTTCCGTGATGCTGATGTCGCCGGCGATTGCGGCTGCCGTCAGCAATCGGCCCCCTGACATTGTGATCTTTCTTACCGACGATCAAAGCCAGCGGGACGCGACGCCCTATGGTTCCGGCTTGCGCACTCCCAACATGCAACGGCTCGCGGACGCCGGTTTGATCTTCGAGCGTGCGTTTGTTGCGTCGCCGAGCTGTGCGCCAAGCCGGGCGGCCCTGCTCACGGGCCTTATGCCGGCGCGCAATGGTGCTGAGCCAAATCACGCCCGGCCGCGAACTGACATCAAGAAATGGCCGGCCTATTTTCAGGAGCTGGGGTACGAAGTCGTCGCGTTCGGCAAGGTGGCGCATTACAAACACACTGCGGATTACGGCTTCGATTATTTTGCCCATGACACGTTTCATGATCCCAAAGGAATTCCCGCCGCTGTGGAGTTTCTGAAGCAGCGGAAGCGCCCAGACGCCAAGCCACTCTGCCTGTTTGTCGGCAGTAACTGGCCGCATGTTCCCTGGCCGGAGGAAACACGCGGGGAAGATCCTGCCCGAATTACGTTGCCGGCCGGCTCGATTGACACGCCCGCGACGCGACAGTGGCGCACCCGATATGCCGCCGCCGTCACCAAGGCGGACGATGATTTGGGGCTGATTTATGACACCGTGAGAGCAACGCTTGGCCCGCAGACGCTATTTGTTTTCACCAGCGATCACGGAGCGCAATGGCCTTTCGGTAAATGGAATCTCTACGATGCCGGCATACGCGTGCCGTTGATCGTAGTCTGGCCGGGAGTAGTGAAGCCGCAGCAGCGCACTGACGCGATGGTGACCTGGGTGGACCTGCTGCCCACGCTGATTGAAGCATCCGGCGGCAAGCCGGCGACGAATCTCGATGGCCAGTCGTTCCTTGGGGTTCTGCGGGGAAGTGCGACGCAACATCGAGACCGGGTTTTTACCACGCACACGGGCGATGGACGCTGGAATATTTACCCGATGCGCTGCGTGCGCACGGACCGGTGGAAACTCATCTGGAACCTCCATCCAGAGTTTGCGTTCACCACGCACATTGATCTGCCCGGCAATCTCAGTCAGCGCGCCTTTTTTGGGACGTGGGAGCGTGCGGCGCAGACCAATGCCCAGGCGGCGGCCATCCTCCAGCGTTATCACTCGCGACCCGAATTCGAATTGTATGATCTTGAAGCCGATCCCGATGAACAGCGCAACCTGGCCGCGGATCCGCGGCAGGCGGATCGGGTCAAGCAACTGCGAATCGAATTGGAGTCGTGGATGCGGGAGCAACGCGACGAACGGAAGGTTTACCACGAGCCACGCTTGCTCAGCGACCAGTCCAGTTACGGTCCGAAGGCCTCTCCGGGGGACACGGTGCGGGACGCGAAACCAGGTAAGTGAGTCGCGTCCGGAATCAGCCGAGGGTCTCTCCTGGAATCAATCGCGGAATGATGCGATAATCGCGCGAGCGCGCCGCGCCGCCGGAGGCCATTTCCAGCACGACGCGCGAGATCTTGTGGGCGAACAAAATGGGATCGGCCTGATAGCGCGCCACCGATGGCACGGCGTGCTCGAGAAACGAGTCGTGATCCCGGGCGATGAGAGCGGCTTCAGCCGGGAAACGAATGCCGCGTTGCACGAGGTGACCGAGCGCAGTCAGGGCGTGAGTGGGGCGGGAAACCAGAAACGCCGTCGGGCGCTGCTTGCTTTCCAATAGTCGGTTCAGCCGCGTGCAAATACCGGCCACTGTGCCATCATGCTGCGCCACGATGGTTTCAATTTTGCCGTTCGTGGCCGCGCCGGCTTCACGAAACCCGTGTTCACTTTCCAGATCGCCACCGGCCACCGAGCGCGGATTCAGCAGCGCCAGACATCGGTGTCCCTTGGCCGCAAACCGGCCCACGGCGTGACGGCAAGTGGCGCGATAATCCACGTCCACCGACGGCAATTTTACATCCGGATAGCGCGAGCCGGGAATGACCGCCGGCAGCCCGCGCTGGGAAAACCAGAGCTGCATGGCGTGTGTGGAGAGGTAGAGCAACCACGCGGCCGGACGCAGGCGCGCGGTCAATTCGCCCAGCGCGTGCTGCGGGTGTTCGGCGTAGCAACTGCGTTGGTGCAGGAAATCCAGCTGGTAGTCCTCCTTGCCGAGCGTCTCGCGCAGTTCGTCAATCCAGAAAAGCACCCGTGGGTCAACGCCCGGCAACGGCACCGGCGAGAGAATCACCACATTGCGGCTGGTGGTGAAATGTCGGGCGATGCCGGCGGCCGAAATCCGGTGACGTCGGCCCTTGCCGCCTTTGATCAAGCCCTCATCGGCCAGGCGCGCCAACGCCGCGCGCAAGGTCATGCGGCTGACTCCCAGTTGCGCGCAAAGTTCCCGTTCGCTGGGCAATTGGTCGTTGCCCGCGGTCGATGCAACGTGCTCTTTCAGGATCGCGACGGTCTGGGCGACCAGCGACAGGCGTTTCGGCAGGCGCAGCATCAGTCGGAGCGGATCCGCCGCCGGGGATTTTGGTTAATACACATTGGTGAATGGCGCGGGAGGCTCGACTGAATCACGTCGCACGTCACGATTCAACCTGTGGTCTAGTGAAATGACAAGTTCTCTCCGCTTGTTGGTGCGGGTGCCGGGCTTAAGGTTGCCTTTGAAAGCAACAACTAAACCCAACCCCCATGAAATACGACCATGTCTTTCGCCTGCTCGCTGGTGCACTGCTGCTGGCGCAGTTCGGCAGCAGCACTCTCAACGCCCAGGTTGTGGCTTACTGGCAGTTTAATGAGAAGGCGCCCGGCAATTCCAGCGACACGGTGCCGAACGCCATTCTCGACAGCAGCGGCAATGCACATCACGGTACCACGGCAACGGCTGTGAATTACCTGGCCGGGAGCTCGGCCTACAGCAGCGGCGGCGCGGTCAGCTTTACGTTGAGTCCCGACAATGTCGTTGTTGCTGACGCCGGAGGAGCATTCAACTATTCGCCCGCGCAGAGTGCTACCTTCGAAGCCCTCATACGCACTTACAACATTGGGCAAGACAGTATTGGCGCGATCCTGAGTAAACAGGACACCACGCCGGGCGAGCCGGGGGAATGGTGGTGGCGCATCAACGCCAATGGCCGGCAGCAGTTCTGGATTGATGATGCCCAGGGTGGCTCGCGGAATGTGAGCGGAGCAAAAGCATTGAACGACGGCCAGTGGCATCACGTGGCGGCGGTTTACGATGCGACCGCGCAGCAGGTCCGGGTTTATGTGGACTACGCGCTGGACGGTACGGCGGCCGCGGCTTACGGAACGTCCGGAACGATTGGCAACGCCCAGGATCTGTGGATTGGTGCGTTTCAGAACGGAACCCGACAGTTCGAAGGTGATATGGATTTTGTCCGTATTTCGATGGGAGCACTCGCTCCAACGAATTTCGTCCTGCCCAACACGTACCTCGCAGACATCACGCCGGCGAATGACGCGAGCTTCCTTTCGGCGGCCAGCGTGGCGAGCTTTGCGGTGAAATCGCCGGCCATCGGCGTGCCGCAATCGAACATTCTCGTGACGGTCAACGGGAGCGACATCACCGGCCTGTTGGGATTCGCTGGCAATGACAACGATCGGACGGTGACGCTGCCCGCGCTCACGGCGAATACTTTGTATCGCGTGAACGTGGGGGTGACAGATCTGGCGACCAATCAGGTCAACCAAGCTTGGGTGTTCAACACGTTTGCCACGAATGCGTTCACCATCGAAGGTGAGGATTATAACTTCAGTACGAACTCCGTCGACGGCGGGCTGTTCATTGACAGCCCGCAGCTGTCCAGCAGGCCGGGGACAAACAATTACCTCGACAAGCTGGGAATCGAGGGCGTTGATTTCCATCAGACCAACACGCCGGCGTTGACGCAATACCGCATCGGCGATTTGTCCGGGACGGCGGTGTGTCCGGACGTTTTGCGGCAAGCTTACCTGGATGCGCAGATAGCGGATCCCGGCGTGACGGACTACATGGCGCGCGATCACGCGAACACGGAATGGCTCAACTACACCCGCACATTCCCTGCCGCGACGTATCGCGTCTATGCCCGGCTCGCCAAGCCTGGAACGGTGCCCGTCGTCGCGCGGTTGGACGAAGTCACAAGTGGCAGCACCACCCCTACACAAACAATTGCGCCAATCGGCAGCTTCCGTCGCACCCCTACCGGCAGCGATCTGGACTACGAATTTGTTCCGTTGACCGACGCGTTGGGAAATGAAGTTGGAGTGCCATTGAGCGGAGTGCGCACGCTGCGGCTGACGTTTGTTTCCGGCGGCGCAAATGTGAGTTTGAACTATTTCATCTTTATTCCAGTCAGTGGCGTGCAAGTGCCATTTGTCGCGGGCGCGACCCCGGCAGCGGGCGCGGGCAACGAAGCGGCCAATGCCAGCATCAGCGCGACCATTCGCAATGCAGACACGACGGTCGTGACCAACAGCATCCAGTTGAAACTGGATGGGGCGAGCGTGGCGCCGGTCATTACCGGTTTGGACATTGGCGCGGGCGTGACTTACAGCCCGCCGGCGATGAGCACCGGTTTGCACACGGCGACGCTTATTTTCACGGATAGCGCAGCGACGAGCGTGACGAACACCTGGCAGTTCCACGTCGCCAACCAGGCGGTGCGCGGCTACTGGCGGTTTAACGAAAAGACGCCGGGGAATTTTGTCAGCACCGCGCCGAACGCCATTCTCGACGCCAGCGGAAATGCGCGGCCTGGCACGGCAAACCTCGACACGCTTTCCTATGTGACCGGCGGTTTCAATTACGGCAACACCCCGGCGTTGCATTTCACCCCGGGCGTGGACCGGATCGTCGTCCCCGATCCCGCGGGCAATTTCACGTTTGGCGGCGCATTCACCTTCGAAGCTGTCGTTCGCTCGACGAACACGACTACGACCACGGGCGCGATTCTGGCCAAGAACGGAACGGGTGATGGCGAAGGTGAATTCTGGTGGCGTTTCCCCGGGGCCTCGGGCGGCAAGCAGCGCGTCGGCATGAACAATGTCGCGTTTGTCGCTGGTACGAACACGTTGAACGACGGGTTATGGCATCACATTGCCGTGGTTTACGATCCGGCCAACAGCCAGGTCCGGCTCTATGCGGATTATTTGCTCGAGGCGATTTCTACAAATTCCTTTGACCGACCCGTCGGCCGGCCGATAGATCTCTACCTCGGCAGTTTCATCGGGGGCGGAAGTGATTATGACGGCGACGTGGATATGATCCGCATCAGCGAGGGGGCATTGAGTGTGGCGCAATTCATTCAGACTTCAGTCGCCCTTCAACCGATCGTGAAGACGCTGACTCCGGCCAACGGCGCGAAGAACGTGTCGCCGACCGCCACCATCAGTGCCGAGTTCCAGAATCGCGACACCGCGGTGGTCCTCAGTTCGCTCAAGTTGTTTGTAGACGGCACTGATGTGACGGCGAACTCGATCAAGACCACCACCGCTTCGACGGCGAAGATTAGTTATGCGCCGACCAGCGGCCTGGCGAGCGGTGTCCATTACGCGGTGGCTACCTTCAACGACACGGCCGTGCCGGCGAACTCGTGGACGAACTCATGGAGTTTCACCAATGTGAGTACTATTCCGGTGATCGCATTCTACCAGTTGAACGAGAAACAAGCCGGCAACAACGCTGACGTCACGGCCGGCGCGATCCTCGATGCCAGCGGTAACGGGCGCAACGGCAACGTCACTAGTCTATTTGGTTTGCCGTACGTGGCGGGTAGTCCGAGTTATGGGAATTCCTCCGCCCTCGGGTTCACCGTTGCGAATACCAACCACATCGCCGTGCCGGACGCGTCCGGGGCGTTCAACTTTACGCCCACGCAGAGTATTACCATGGAGGCGGTTCTTCGCACCACAGCCATTGGCCAGGCATCCATCGGCTCCATTCTGGCCAAGCAATTCGCGGCCACGCCGGAGTGGTGGTGGCGCATCAATACGACCGGCTTTCAGCAATTCAATATCAATCCCGGCGCCAGCGCCGGCGGCGCGAGGAGTGTCACCGGAACCAAAGCGCTGAATGACGGGCAATGGCATCATGTGGCGGTCATTTACGACGCGCAGGCCAAACAGCTGCGGGCGTATGTGGACTATGTGCAGGATGGTAACGCAACGGCGACAACCTACACCGCCACCACCAACATCATCGGCAACGCCCAGGACCTTTACGTCGGTCGATTCCAGGCGGGCAATCGAATCTTCGAGGGTGACATTGACATGGTGCGCGTGACCGGCGCGGTGTTGGATAGCAGTTGGTTCATTCCGCTGGGTGGCATTGCGTCATCGGTGAAGCTGGTGAACGTGACGCAATCTGGCGGGAATCTCTCGTTCAGTTTTGCGACTGAGTCAGGCCGTTCCTACAAGGTGCAATCCACCGGTGAACTTGGTTCAGTCTGGAATGATGAACAGACCATCCCGGGAGACGGGACGATCAAGAACGTCAGTTACCCCATCAGCGGATTGCAGAAACATTTCCGCGTGGCCACTCAGTGATCTGCCAAATCTCAAGCGCCATGAAAACCGATTGTCGCCCAAGGCAGCGTTCCGCTCGCTGGCGCGGGTTTACCTTGATTGAACTGCTGGTCGTCATTGCCATCATCGCCATCCTCGCGGCCATGCTGCTGCCGGCGTTGGCGCGGGCGAAAACCACAGCGCAGGGCATCAAGTGTATGAACAACATCAAGCAACTGGGGATCGCTTGGTTCATGTACGCGCAGGATAATAACGACCGGCTGGCTCTGAACAAACAATCGCAAGCAGGAACCGCGGGCATCGACCGGACCTGGGTCTCCGGCGTGTTGAACATGGCCAACAGCACCGACAACACTAACCGCTACCTGCTCGAGCAAAGCCAGCTCCACCGTTATTGCAGCAACCTGGAAGTCTGGCGTTGCCCCGGTGATCGATCAATTTCAACCCACGGTGGTGTCGCGCACCCGCGCGTCCGCACCGTGGCCATGAACAGCTGGCTTGCTGAGGGCCGGCTCTCGCAATCGCCGGGCTACCGCGTGTTCAAGAAATCCTCAGACTTGACCGTGCCCGGCCCGGCGCGAACATGGGTGCTGATGGATGAACGCGAGGACAGCATCGACGACGCGTATTTCGCCGTGAACATGACCGGCTTCCCGGACGCGCCGCGCACGATCATCTGGGTCAATTATCCGGCGAGTTATCACGGCAATTCCGCCGGGCTGGTGTTTGCTGACGGGCATTCGGAAATCAAACGCTGGCGCGACCCACGCACGATGCCGGCGATGACGCCAGGGCAATGGATGCAATTGAATGTCTCCTCGCCGAACAACGAAGACCTCGTCTGGTTGCAGGAACGGACCACGGCCAAGGAATGAGCAGGCAACAAGGAACTATGAAATCAAGACTCACGGGGCTGATCGCGGCGCCGTTCACACCGATGAAGGCTGATACCAGCCTGAATCTCGAACTGATCCCGCGTCAGGTGGAATCGCTGGCGGCGAGCGGCGTCAACGGCGCGTTTATCTGCGGGACTACGGGCGAAGGCATGTCGCTTTCTATGGATGAACGGTTACTGGTGACGGAGACGTGGATGCGATCCGCGCCGCGCCAGTTGCGGGTCATCGTGCACGTCGGCCATCATACCGTTGCTGTCAGCCGGACGCTCGCGGCGCATGCGGAGAAATTGAACGCGGCCGCGTTCGCCACCATTGGGCCGACGTTTTTTCGCGCAACCAACGTCGAGCAGTTGGTTGATTACTGCGCGCAGGTGGCCACCGGCGCGCCCGGACTTCCGTTTTATTATTATCACATGCCGGCGATGACCGGCGTCGAGCTCTCGATGTATGACTTTCTAAAGCTGGCCAGTCCGCGCATTCCAAATCTCGCGGGCATCAAGTTTACGCACGAGAACCTGATGGAATACAGCCGGTGTCTGAATTTTGATGACGGCCGATTCAACATCCTGTTCGGGCGGGATGAAGTCCTCCTGGCGGCGCTGGCCATGGGCGCGATCGGCGCGGTGGGCAGCACGTATAATTACATGCCCGCGCTATATCATCGCGTCATTCAGGCGTTCGAAGCAGGCGACATGGAGACAGCGCGCAAGTATCAATCCCAGGCAATCCAGGTTATCGCCATCATGAGCCGGCGTGGCGGGCTGGCGGCCGGCAAGGCGATGATGAAGCTGGTGGGCCTGGATTGTGGGCCGGTGCGTGCGCCACTCCAGAACCTGTCGGCAGAGGCCTTCGAATCGCTCACGCGGGAACTGGAGCGCGTTGGATTTCCGGACCAGATCAACGGGACGACCAAGCCCGCCGCCTCGCCGCTGGAGACTGCCGGTGGTCGATGACTTGGACATTTCTATTTCTCTTATGATCAAGCCAATCCTCCTGGGTGCGAGTATCCTGCTGATGTGTCATCGGCTGGCGGCTGAAACTAATGGCACGCCGGAACTGACAGCCGTGTTTACCGCGGGGCAGGGCGGGTATCATACCTATCGTATTCCCGCGATCGTGGTAACCACCAACGGCACCTTGCTCGCATTTTGCGAAGGCCGGAAGCACAGCCGCAGTGACACCGGAGATATTGATCTTCTGTTCAAGCGTTCCACCGATGGTGGCCGGAGCTGGAGCGAACAGCAGGTCATCTGGTCGGACGGCATCAATACCTGCGGCAACCCGACGCCGGTGGTGGATCGCGACACCGGCATCATCTGGCTGTTGATGACGTGGAACCGCGGCACGGATAAGGAGGATCAAATTGGGTATCAGAAAAGCCGGGACACGCGCCGCGTATTCGTATCGCGCAGCCGCGACGACGGACTTTCTTGGACGTCGCCTCAGGAAATCACCGCCTCGGTCAAAAAAACCAACTGGGGTTGGTATGCCACCGGGCCCGTGAATGGCATCCAACTCTCTCGTGGGGCGCACAAAGGTCGGCTGATGATCCCGGCCAATCATTCAAGTCTGACGAGTCACACGCAGTCCGTGACCCGCTCCCACGTTTTCTTTTCCGACGATCACGGCGCGAACTGGCAGGTGGGTGGCGTGGAGGACGAGAAGACCAATGAGTCCACGCTCGTCGAACTGACTGATGGCTCGCTATTGCATAACATGCGCTCGTATCACAAAAAGAACCGGCGCGCGGTGGCCACCAGCAAGGATGGCGGTCGGACGTGGTCGCCAGTGAAACTCGACGACGCGCTTCTGGAACCGGTTTGCCAGGCGAGCATCTTGCGATGTTCCTGGCCCGAGAACGGCGAGCGAAGCCGGATTCTATTTTCCAACCCGGCGAGCACCAAACGCGAGAAGCTTACCATCCGTGTGAGTTATGACGAAGGCGTGACCTGGCCGGTTGGCAAGCTGGTTTTCCCCGGCCCAGCCGCATACTCTTGTCTGGTCATGCTGCCGGACAAATCCGTCGGCTGCCTCTTTGAATGTGGCAAGACCAATTCTTACGAAACGATAACCCTCGCGCGCACCTCGCTGACCTGGCTGGAACAGAAGTCTGCGGAATGAGTCGTCGGTCAGCACACACGTTTCGTGGTTTTTCAAGCTGGGTAACCTGCTTGTTTGGCTTCATGCTCATGCTTCAAGCACAGCCGGCAACCACGAATTTGAATTGGAGCCAATTGCCGTCGATTCCGAATCCTGCCGGATTTGCCGCGCCGTTTGCCGGCGTGAGTGGTGGCGCATTGATTGTTGCCGGTGGGGCAAATTTCCCGGAAGCGATGCCGTGGGCAGGCGGGAAAAAAACCTGGCACAACTCAATCTACGTGCTGCCAAAGCCCGACGCTACCTGGGTCGCCGGTGGCAGTCTACCGCGCCAACTGGCGTACGGCGTCTCCGTTAGCGTGGGCGCCGGTGTGTTGTGTGCCGGCGGAAGCAACGAGCGCGAACATTTTCGCGAGGTGTTTCTACTCCAATGGAAGCAAGGGAAAATTGAGAGCAGCACCTTCCCGACACTGCCGCATCCAATGGCCAACGGTTGCGGCGCTTTGGTGGACAATACGTTTTACCTCGCCGGGGGCACGGATCGGCCTGATGCCACAAATGCGCGGAAGACCTTTTGGGCGCTAGACCTCTCGGCGAAAGAAATGCGTTGGCGCGAATTGGAGCCATGGCCCGGACCGGCGCGTATGCTGGCCGTGGCTGGCGTCGGCGACGGTAGCTTCATGCTTTTCAGCGGGGTCGAATTGTGCGCCGATTCGTCAGGCAAGCCGGTTCGCCGATACTTGCAGGATGGTTATCGATTCACCCCTGGCAAGGGATGGAAACGACTCGCTGACCTGCCGCGCGCGGCAGCAGCGGCGCCATCTCCGGCGGTTCTGCGCGGTCGCGAGCTGCTGCTCTTTAGCGGTGATGATGGCGCATTGGTAAACTTTGAGCCGAAGTCGGAACATCCGGGTTTTCCTCGCGACATGTTGGCTTACGATTGGCAGGCAGACCGCTGGCGGTTGGCTGGGACGACACCGCTTTCCCGGGCGACGGTTCCAACGGTTACGTGGGCCAATCGGGCGGTGATTCCAAACGGTGAAGTCAGACCCGGTCGGCGGACACCAGAAGTTTGGGCGCTTGATTTGGAGCAGTGACAATTGCGAGGTGGAACTCAGCTCACGCTTGCGTTCGCTTCAATGCGTCCTTAATCGCCTTGGATTGTCCCAGCACCCAAAATCAAGGCGACAAAACGCTCAGACGCAAAAAGTGGGTGAAATGGCAAAAGGCCTGCAAACATTGGTAGGTTCCAATACTTACGGGCCTTTCTTAAGGATGGTGGAGCCGAGGAGATTCGAACTCCTGACCCCCACAATGCCATTGTGGTGCTCTACCAACTGAGCTACGACCCCATCCAACGCGGCGCAGACTCTATTGAAGCCGGGTCGGTTGGTAAAGGGATTTTTGCCAATCAACACCAGCTAGATCTGGCTTACGATCTTTACCCCCAATATCCCCTGCGGCCCGATCAACCACCGCATGTCAACTCATTCCAAGCCCAACGTCTTTCGGCCAGCCGGGGAAATCATCGAATGGTGCCACGGCGGATCCCAAACGATCTCGACGTGTGCATCGTCAACGCCCGGTAGGTTGAGCAATTTGACCTGCGCGTCGCCCGCGATGGCCGGGCCCATGCCACAACCCGGCGCGGTGAGTGTCATCTTCACGTCCACCCGGGCGCCGCCGCTCGGTTGTTTCGCGAATTGCATATCATAGACCAATCCCAGGTCCACGATGTTGACGGGAATCTCCGGGTCAAAACACGTACGCAGCGTGTCCCAGACCAGTTGCTCACTGGCTTCACCGGAAGTTGGAGCAGAACTGACGGCGGCTTCGAGGCCGAGCGCATCCGCATCTTGCGGCGCAATGCGGAACAGTCCGCCCGATGCGTGAACGGTGTAACTACCGCCCAGCGTCTGCGCAATGTGGACTTCCGTACCGGCGGGCAAAGTGGTGGCGGTACCAGCGGGAATCTGGATGGCAGCGCAATCCCGTTTCAATTCAATCGAGCCAGAGGCTTGCATAGTGTCACTGCCAGACTAAGCCTTGATCGGGGGATTTGCACGATAGAATTCATGAGGTTGGATGGAGCGAAACTCCAGGCGCGCTGCCGCCACTCACAACTTGCGCCCGGGCGCCGCCGCCACTACTTTGCGCGCCCTATGGAAAATGTCGTCATCATTGGGTCAGGCTGCGCGGGCTGGACCGCCGCGCTGTACACGGCGCGCGCGAATCTGAAGCCGTTGCTCATTACTGGGGAACAGCCGGGCGGGCTGCTCACCACCACGAGCATCGTCGAGAATTTTCCCGGTTTTCCTGAAGGCGTGGATGGCTATGAGCTGATGCTGAAGATGCAACAACAGGCTGAACGCTTTGGCACGCAGGTGAAATTTGGCAGCTTGGTGCAAGCAGTGGATTTTTCCAAACGCCCGTTCACGCTGACAGTGGACGGCGAAAAGCTGGAAGCCAAAACGGTCATCATCGCCACGGGCGCAAGCCATCGGCACCTGGGCCTCGAAAGTGAGCAGTTGTTGGAAAAGAAGGGCGTGACTTATTGCGCCACGTGCGACGGTGCGTTGCCGATGTTCCGCAATCAACCGCTTGTCGTGGTGGGCGGCGGCGATTCGGCGTGTGAGGAGGCGACGTATCTCACGCGCTTTGCCTCGACAGTTTATCTCATTCACCGGCGCGACAGCTTGCGTGCCTCCAAGATCATGGCCGACCGCACATTGGCCAATCCCAAAATCAAGCCGGTGTGGGATACCGTGGTGACGGACATCCTGGACATGAAGCAGGACAAGGTCACAGGCGTGCGCATCAAGAACGTGAAGACCGGCGCGGAAAGCGTGCTGGATTGCGCCGGGGTGTTTATTGCCATCGGCCATGTGCCGAACACGAAGCTGTTCCAACCTTTTGTCAAGACGGACGAGAACGGCTACATCGTCCGGACCAATGGGGCTTCAACGAATGTGCCCGGGGTCTTTGTGGCGGGCGATTGCTCGGATCATGTTTATCGTCAGGCCATCACGGCAGCGGGGATGGGCTGCGCGGCGGCGATTGAAGCGGAGCGTTTGCTGGCGGCGGAGAATCACTGAGTAGGACAGGCATCGCGACCTGTCTCCGTAGTCAAAGAAAAGCCCGCCGAATAGGATTAGATGGAGACAGGCGCGACGCCTGTCCTACGCGACGAGCTTGTAACCCACGCCATGCACCGTGAGGAGGTGTTTGGGTTCGTCCCCGTTGTCGCCGAGCTTTTTCCGCAGCTGAACAATCACCTGATCCAACGTTCGCGTGGTGCCAAAATAGTTGTAGCCCCACACCTCGTTTAGCAGCCGATCGCGGGACAACACTTCGCCGGTGTGCAGGTGGAAGTACTGCAGCAGCTTCATTTCCTTGGCGGTCAGTTCCTCGCTCGCCTTTCCGCGTTGAAGTTGAAACGTCTTGGGATCGATAGTGGCCGCACCTACTTTGAAGGCGGTTTCAGATTCGTTCGCAGCCGGAGCCGCTCCATTGCGTCCGCGCCGGAGCAATGCGTGGATGCGCGCCAGCAGTTCGCGCACGCCAAAGGGTTTCGTCACGTAGTCGTCCGCGCCGAGATCGAGGCCGACCACTTTGTCAATTTCCTGCCCCTTGGCGGTGAGCATGAGGATGGGAGTGGCGACTTTCTTGGCGCGAAGTTGTTTGCAGACATCATAGCCACTGAGTCCCGGCAGCATCACATCCAACACCACGAGCCCCGGACGGTGTTTGCCAAAAGCCTCCAGCGCCTGATCTCCCCGGTTGCACGTGGCGACTTCAAAGCCGTCGCTCTTCAGAACTTCTTCGAGCCCCAGAAGTATGTGCGGGTCGTCTTCGACCACCAGGATTTTAGTTTTCATTCGTGGTCACCGTCTGATTGATGGGCAGGCGAAGCGTAAAACAACTTCCGCCGGCGTCACGCGCCGCGTAAGTCACGTCCCCGCCGTGGGCGCGCGCGATCTGACGGGCGAGCGTCAGACCCAAGCCGGAGCCAGGCACGGCATTGGTCAACGAATCGTTCACGCGGTAGAATTGCTCAAAGATCTTTTCCCGGCATTCGTGGGTTACGCCCGGACCGCGGTCCAATACGCGTAGTTCGGCAATTGATTCGCCAGTCCGTTCCACCTCGAGCCTGATTTCCTTCCCGCCGTTGGAATACTTCTCGGCATTGGAGAGGAGGTTGACAATCACCTGAGAGACGGCATCGCGGTCGGCTTGAATTGTGATAGGCGACCCGGACAGGGCCGTTTCAAATCTGAATCCCGCCGTTTCAAGATGAGGTCGAAGCGTCGCCGCCGCTTCGGAGGTGATTGCCACCAGATCGCACTCCGCCATGTTGTATTTCTTCTGGCCCCGCTCGATACGGGAAAAATCCAGCACATTGTTAATCAGCCGGGTCAACCGGGACGCTTCGGCGGTGATGATATTGAGATAATTCCGTTGCTTGGCCGGTTCATTCACTCGGCCTTCAGCCAGGAGTTCCGCAAACATGCGGATGGAGGTGAGCGGCGTCTTGAGTTCGTGCGAGACATTGCTGACGAAATCGGTCTTCTGCCGGGCCAGGGTGAGCTGGCGATTCAGGTCCCGCACAATCAACCAGCTTCCCATGCCGATCGCGGCGACCAGCACGGTGATCAGCAGACCAAGCGTAAGTTGAATGGTGCGGGCGGCTTGCTTCAAGCCGTCGGGATTCCGCAGATAAGCTGCTACCTCCCAATGCGGTAGCGCTTCGCCAATTTCAGAAGCGACGAAGGGGTGTTTGATATCCGTTTTGAATAAGTCGCGAAATCTAGATTCGAGCGCGGAGGGCGTCGTCCGCAAGCGGACCGAATCTGGAGAACGCAGCATTTCCAGCATTTGATCTGAGAATGCAACCGGCTTCGCATTTTCATCCAACACCACCAAACTCATCTCGTCCGGCAGTTCGACTATAGGTGTTTTTGCCAGAAAGTCGTTGGCCAGGATATTCACGCTTCGGTTAGGCCTAAGATCAGGACGACTCCCGAAACTGCTTCGGCTCTGCACCATCGCGCGAATACCGGCAACGATCTGCTCTTGACTTAATTGCACGCCGAAGACCAATTGCGGATCGCGTTCGAGGCGATGCCAGAACAGCACACGTAACTTGTCCTGGAGAAACCGTGCCAGCATGCCGTTGGGTTCGTCACCGATGAGTTGACGGAATTGCGCCTCCGAAGGAATTACCTTTGACACATTCTCATCATTGTTCATGACCGCTTTCTGAGCCCAGTTTGGCTCCAGCTGCTGGGCGGGGCTCACCTTGCGATTCTGGGCCTTGCCGTAGTTGACGAAATTGGACGATGACGGTAGCCCATTCGCAGTGTCATTACCCACCTGACCGTTATTGAGAACCACGATCGGATTGGGGTTTCCATTCCATTGCGCCTGAGGTGCGGAATTGTTCGCGCTCTGACTGACATTAAAAGTGTTGCGATAAACTTCAGCGACCTCCTGATTGCCGAGAAAGCTGCTGTTATCGCGGCAGAACAACTGGGTTTCGACGCGCGCACTCGGAGAGGGGCACAGCAGGTTGCCGGCGAGCGTCACGCAGAAGCCGACTTCGGCCACCGGCCAAGCCGCGCGCAGGCGATCGTCGAAGCTGGCCGCCGCATCGCGCGGAAACTGGTTTGTGACGAGCGTCTCAACCAGGGCATCAAATTGTTGCTGCTGGGCGGCCAGGTAATCGTTGATCTCGCGGGCGACAGAATCGGTTACCGTCTGGAACAGCGCCGCCTGCTGACGTTCGAGCAAGGTCTGCTGGTCGCGCAACGAGCGCACGGCGAGCCACGCGAGCACGAGGCTCGGCACAAACACCGCGATCACAAACACCAGCGCAACTTTTTTCATAAGTGCGGCCAGTCATGGTTGATTTGGTTGCCATGGCCGTCCGCGAACACTTTATCAGGGCCGGACCGCGGCGGCGACTCGTTTGTTCTTTTCCTCAGCCCGGATTTGGTTCGCGAGCTGCAACGCGGCATTACTGAACCGGCCAAGCTTTTTGGTGGTCGCTGCGATTTGGTCGGCCAAGGCTGTGTCCTTTTTTCCGCTTAGTTCGTATTGGTCGAGCTTCAGGCAAAGGTCTCGCACCAGATTGGGCGGGATGATTTCCGCGCGCCCGACCATCACGCGAACCAGTTCCTGCGGGGCAGGGGATACCGTGATGGGTAAAACCTGATCCGTCCATGATCGTGGCAACAAATAAAGCACGCGGGCTCCTTCCTCCCTGAACCAGAGATCGCTCCACGTCTTCACCATCGCCGCCGCTTCGCGCGAATATAAACCCGCGTTGACCAGCGCGGCTTGCATTTGCTGGCTGACTTCGCTCTGCATGGTTTGCAGGGGCAAGGAAAGGTCTGGGTTTTCCACAACCAACTGGCTGAAACTCTGCCGCGCGCCCGGCGCGAGCTTGGACAAATGGGTCAGCCCGGCTTTGCCGCCGCGGATTTGCAAGAGAAACAAATCGGCGAGCATTTCCTTGCCGGAGTTGGTCACGGTTACCGTTCCATCCGCGCTGGTCATCACCGTTAGCGGAGCGGAAAAGTTGCCGGCGCCGCGATAGAACAAGAGTTTGTCATACTCGTCGGCGTTGTTGGTGAGGGAACGATTGTTCACTCGAAGAAAGGCCGCATCCGTCTCGCGCGCTGCGAAGTAGTGTTCGCCATGTGCTTCAATCGGCATGCGATTGGCCGACCGCGCGAATTGCTGCGCGGGCAACACTTCGATTCCGTTCCAGGTAATCAGGCTCTCATAGCTTACTGCGGGGCTGATGGGCTTGCCGGCCTCCAGGTCCGCGTGCGGCACGGCCGGGCCGATCTGGGCGGCTTGCGGAAACCATTCCGTGATCAAACCGCTTGGGAATTTCACGGTTACATCGGCAGTAAGTTTCTGGTCGGTGTAAAAATAGATTACCGGTGTTTCCATTCGTTGCCTAGCGAGCAGGCCAATTTTTGAGAACGGAGAGTAGAAACGCGTCGGATACGGACGGTCCAATCCCGGTTTGCTCCAGTCGTAAACGAACTTCGGCAGGTCGGATGTCCGGTCGCCGAACCACGCGAGCTGCACACCGTCGCCGCCTTGCACGGACGTGAATGTGCCCCATTCGTGAACGGTCAGCGCGGGCGAACCAGTGGAGGCGGTGAGCGTCACAACAGCGCAAAGTGAAGTCGTGACGAGGAGGTGGAATCGGTTTGGTTTCATGATTGCGAGCGGGTTTGACTGACGGTTATTTTTGGGCGGCGAGCTTCACGCCGCCGTTCTCTAGGGCGGCGAAATTATCGGGCGGCAGTAGGCCCAGCCACGGGTCGGAATCAGGGGTAAGAAATAGTTCGGCGTACACCCGGCTGTTCAGAGCATCCACATTGCGGGTCACCGCTCCGTCCGCAAACCAGGCATGCAACTGACGATGCAGCGAGTACTCATTGCGTACGGTGTCCTCGGAAATGGAACGCTGAAGATTGCGAATCTGCCGAAGCGTAGGATCTTCCACAGCAATCTTGCTGGTTGTCAGGCGGCCGGCGACGCGCGCGCTTGGGGTTTTCTCACGGATCAGTTCAACCGCACCCGCATCAAGCGCGGCTTCGTCCGCATGGAGCGTGGCGAGTTTGGCCCAAATCTCATCGTCAATGCCTGCGGAACTGCCTCGACTGTTCCCCGGCTGGCGCGGTTGGGTGCGATCAAGAATCGGCCGCTCAACGAATCCCTTGCCGACGGCGACTTTGGCTGCGGTTTGGGCGGATGGTGGCTCAAAGCCGATGAACTGCGGCATCGCCTTCAAATCCAAGACGTAAGCCGCCGAGGGTGGCGTTGAAATCCGTTGCATGTCTGCCGCCAACTCAGAGTCGAGGGTCGCCAGCCGGCTACGATGATATTGAGTCAGCAATGCTGGACGTTCCTCGGAGCTGGCCTTGGTGAATTGCAGAGCTGCGCTTTCGGCCCGCTGCAATCCTGTCAGGAATGCCTTCGCGCCATACAAGCCCGGGAGGGCGTCAACCACTTCGCCTGAGGAATCCAGCACGTAGTGAATGCTGTTGCCGGTGAGCGTGCGTTCTAGTTTGCGGCCGTCACCGAAATCAATTGTCACCCGGGGAACGGGGCGAACCGATTTCCAATGCAGAACGAAATGTTCGCGCAAATACTTGGCCACTTCTGCGTTCGCGTACAAAGTCGTGCGAAAGAACCGGCTGTTCGCGCAACTGAACTCCTCGTCGAGCCGCCCGAGTAACCTGAGGGAAAGAATCGGTTTGGCCTGCGCGCGGGCAGCGGCTCTGGCCTGTTCAAAATCCGTGAACCAGAACAGCTGCGCCGCATGGCAATCGCGCTGGCCGCTGACGCCATCCAAGGCCGCACGCAATCGTTGCCAGGTGGTGTCGTTTAATTTCCGTTCGGCCGGTGGTCGTTGCAGCAGGGCTGCGTGAGTTTCCAGCAAGGCGCGCAAACCGGAGTCGCCGCGTCCGCGTAATTCATGGATCGCGTGATCCGCCGCCGCACTATCCGTGCTGACGGCCTGCTGGCAAAGTTCTTCGAGGGACAAACGGAGCTGGCCGGAACAATCAAGCAGCGCACGGTTTGCTTGCGCGGGCTCGGGATCCGCGGCAGTGGTCGTGGTTGCGTTTGATGCCCACAGGGCGGCCAACAGAATGGCAAGCATTGCTTTCATGCCGCAAAGTGTGGCACGGCGCTGGCCGAGGTTTGTCAGGCAGGCGCGAAGGAATTGTAAATGTTTTGTAAGTGGTCTATTTGCAAAGTGCCATGGGTGGCCGCGTCCAAATCAATTATTCATCGCCCCAACTTGGGCAACGTGCTAAGAATGCATTGAGGCATGAACGGTTTGCCCAAAGTCGAAACCCCGGCGCACTCGCAGCAATGTCTGGTGCGCGCGGTGTTGGAGATGTTGCAGCAGAACCGCGCGCTTGAGGCGGTGACAATTGACCGCGAACGTGGGCAGGTTTCCCTGGCTACTCTCGGCGTGACCGACATTGCGGCGCTGTCCGAAAAGGTTACTGCAAAGATCCGATCTGTGGCCGGGGGCGACCCATCGCGTTGCCAAGTGCTGGCGTCCACAACCAACTGTCGGGACTGCGACCAACCGCTTTCGCCGGCGGAACTGGCGCAGGTTACCATTCGCACCGAGGGCCAGCACCTGACCATTGCCCGCGTTACTTGTCCCACGGCCCCGAAATTTTGGCGCTGGCGTGAGTTTCCGCTGCCCCGTTTTGTTCCTCGCGAACTGGAGATTGAGGAAGCGGCTGAGCATCCCGGCGAATGGAGATGGCAATTGCTGTGCGCCGCCTTGTGTGCGGGGTCTGGGTTGATTGCGTACGGACTAAGCCGCGGACAGGCGCTTCCGGATTGGGTGGCATACGGGTTTTATGCCTTGGCGTACTTGGCTGGGTCCTGGTTCGCCGCGGAGGAGCTTTGGGAGCGCTGGCAACGAGAGCGCGGACTGGATGTCCACTTTCTCATGCTCGCGGTGGCCGTTGGCAGCGCAGCGGTGAACCAGTGGAATGAAGGCGTCACGCTGCTGTTCCTCTTTTCATTTGCCGGCGCGCTGGAGCATTACGCGCTTGAACGGACCCAGCGGGAGATCAAATCCTTGTTCCGCGAGGCGCCGAAAATGGCGACGCTGGTCGACGACTTCGGCCGGGAATCGGAAATCGCCGTGGACCGACTTGCGCGTGGCATGCGGCTGTTGATCAAGCCGGGCAGTCAATTTCCGGTGGATGCGGAAATCGTCAAAGGCTCTTCCGCCGCCGATGAATCCAACCTCACGGGCGAAGCCACGCCGGTTGACAAAAACGTGGGCGACACCGTGCTGGCCGGCACGCTGAATCTCTGGGGGGCGGTCGAGACGCGCGTGGTGCGGCCGGCCGCTGAGAGTTCACTGCAGAAGATCATCCGGTTGATCCGCGAGGCGCAACACCAGAAGGCCCCGGTCCAACGCTTTACGGACCGGTTTAGTGCGAGCTATACCTACGCTGTGCTGGGCGGATCGTTCGCCATGTTCTTTGTGTGGTGGCTGGGCTTTGGGCTGCCACCGTTCCGCGCCAGTGATGTCACGCAGCCGGGCCAGACCGCGTTCTACCGGACCATGATCTTGTTGGTGGTTTCGTCACCCTGTGCGCTGGTTCTTTCCATTCCATCGGCGGTGCTGGCGGCGATTGCATGGGGAGCAAGGCACGGCGTGTTGATTCGCGGAGGAGCGGCGGTGGAGAAGCTGGCGGAAGTCAACGTGGTGGCGCTCGACAAGACCGGTACCCTTACAACCGGCGAGTTGCGCGTGGAAAAAGTGGAGAGTTTTCCGTCGGGACGCGAAGCAGAGGTCGCCAAGCTTGCTTATTCGTTGGAAAAACTTTCGACGCATCCCCTGGCTCGAGCCATCACACGTTACGGATCACAACGTGAGTTCGCCGCGATTGAGTTTGCGCAATTTGAATCGGTCACGGGGCAGGGCTTGCAGGCGCAGCATGACGGCCAAGTCGTTCGTCTGGGCAAACGCGCGTGGGTTTCGCCGGCAACGCCTGGAGCAGATACTCCCCCGGAGGCCGGAGTGTCGGAAGTCTGGCTCACTTGCGGTGACTTGATGGGACGCCTGACTCTGCGCGACGACATCCGGCCGCAGGCGCGGGCCGTGGTGGATGAATTGCGTCAAGCTGGTCTCCGGACACTGGTATTGACGGGCGATCGCCATTCAGCTGGAGAATACTTGCGGCTTGAACTGTGTGTGGACGAAGTGCGCTCCGAGTTGAAGCCGGAAGAAAAGGTTGCCGCCATAGTTGAAATGAGTGCGGGCAAGTCGCGGGTGGCAATGGTGGGCGACGGCGTGAACGACGCTCCCAGTCTGGCCGCCGCGCACGTCGGCGTGGCCATGGGGGCGCGAGGTTCGGACGCGGCGCTGGAGCAAGCCGATGTGGTATTGATGCATGATCGGTTGGAAAATTTCCTGGCAGCTTATCGGCTCAGCCGACGTGCGCGGCTGATCATCCGGCAGAATTTGTTTGTGTCGCTCGGCACGGTGGTCGTGCTGGTGGTGTTTGCGCTGTTTGGGGCAATTCCATTGCCGGTGGGTGTCATTGGACATGAAGGCAGCACCGTGGTGGTGGTGTTGAACAGTCTGCGGCTGCTCTTTGGGCGCTGACGCACGGTCAAGTCGCTGCGGCCCCCCAAAGTTGGGGGAAAGATTTTCCGGAGAACGCTTGCGCTTGGCGGCTGGCTGTCTTATGAAGTACTCACCAGTTTGTGAGCCACGGTTTATCCAATCCCCGTATGCAGTCGCGCCCCGTGCTGGACAGCGATTTTTACCCCGCTGTCATCGCGAACCGCTCGTTTCGTGCTGATGTGCGCGAAGCGGGACGGGCGGAAAGCGTGCGCCTGGGGCTCGAACAGGGGGACGGCTTGGTCAGCCATTTTGTCACGCAGGTGTTTCCGGGCGACCATCCGCGCGCGGGCGAGAATTTCCGTCATGTCGAACGCATCCTGAGGTTTCTGCTCTGGTCGCGAGGCGGCTGGCGCATCCATGTTGATGGGCCGGCCGCGCTGGCAAAGTCGCTCGCCGATTACTATCGCTCCACGGCCACTGGCAAATTCGACTCCTACCTGGTGGGCGAGCGCATGTTCGACCACCCACTGGAAATTGTGCACACGGCGGCGCTCCCGCCGGAAGCCACGCGGACGCGGGCGATGGGCCGGCATCTGGAAGGTTGTCGCATTGGCTTTGATCTCGGGGGCAGTGATCGCAAGGTCGCGGCGTTGATTGATGGACGGGTGGTTTTCAGCGAGGAGACAGTCTGGGACCCGTACTTTCAAACCGACCCGCAATATCACTTTGACGGCATCATGCATTCGCTGCAGGCGGCGGCCGCGCATCTGCCGCGGGTGGACGCCATCGGGGGCAGCGCCGCCGGCGTTTACGTGAACAATCAGGTAAAGGTGGCTTCGCTCTTTCGCGGAGTTCCGCCCGATGTGTTCGAGCAACGCGTGAAGAATTTGTTTCGGGAGGTGCGCAAGGCCTGGGGAGATGTACCGCTTGAAGTGGTGAACGACGGCGAGGTCACCGCCCTCGCGGCGTCGATGTCGCTCGGGGTAAATTCCGTGCTCGGTATTTCGCTGGGCACGAGCACCGCCGGTGGCTATGTGAATGCGGAGGGCAATATCACGTCGTGGATCAACGAACTGGCTTTCGTGCCGGTGGATTACCGGGCGAACGCGCCGCGTGATGAATGGTCTGGCGATTACGGGTGCGCGGTGCAATATTTTTCCCAACAAGCGGTCGGCCGGTTGTTACCGCTCGCGGGCATTGCCGCGCCGGCTGATCTGGCGTTACCGGAGAAACTGAAGCTGGTTCAGCAGTTGATGACGGCGGGCGATGACCGGGCGCTGAAGATTTATCAGACCATCGGTACCTATCTCGGTTACTTCGTGGCCCATTGCGCGGATTTCTACGATTTGCGGCACGTGTTGATTCTCGGACGGGTGACTTCGGGCGAGGGCGGCAACGAGATACTGCGCGGCGCCCAGGCCGTACTGGCCACGGACTTTCCTGAATTGGCGGCGCAAGTGCAGTTTCACATTCCGGACGAAAAGGAAAAACGTCACGGCCAGGCGATTGCCGCCGCCAGCCTGCCGGAATTACGGCGCGTTCCCAGTGTGCATGACTCCCTATCATCCATTCGTGAGCAGCCTCTCGCGGCTGTGCGTTGAGGCCGGCCGCCTACCACTTGGCGGCTTTACTCCCTGTCCCCGACCCGAACTCTCTCCGGAGGCGCCGGCGGTGCTCGTGTTTTCCCCGCACCCAGACGACGAATGCATTATCGGAGGGCTCGCGTTGCGCCTGATGCGTGAAGCCGGCATGCGGGTCGTGAATGTCGCCGTGACGCAAGGTAGCAACGCAGCGCGGCAGGCCGAGCGTCTGAGTGAATTACAGGCCGCTTGCGATCATTTGGGATTCGATCTGGTGACCACGGCGCCCGGAGGTTTGACAAAAATAACGCCGGTGACGCGCAGCCAGGCGTCTGATGAATGGGCGAGGTCCGTGCAGGTCATTGCCAGTATTCTCAAAGAACACCAACCGCAGGTGATCTTATTTCCCCATGACGCCGATTGGAACGGCACACACATCGGCACGCATCATCTGGTTGTGGATGCCTTGCGCCAGATGCCGCCCAACTTCGCTTGTTTCACGGTGGAGACTGAGTTCTGGGGGCAGATGGCCGATCCGAATCTCATGGTGGAAATCGGCGAGAGCGATCTTGGCGACCTGGTTGCTGCGTTGACGTTTCACGTGGGCGAGGTGAAGCGGAATCCATATCACCTCTCGTTGCCGGCCTGGATGATGGACAACGTGCGCCGGGCAGAAATCGTGGGCGGGCAGGGGAGCGGAGCCCCCGATTTCCGATTTGCCACCATTTACCGGCTGCGGAAATGGGCGGGTGGCGACTTCCAAAACGTCTGGGCCGGCGGAAAGTTTTTGTCGAAAGCCGCAAATCCTGCTGAACTCCTCGCGTGAAGCCAAAATTCATGCGGGAAGCCATCCGCATTTCGCGAGTGAAGATGCGAACCAATTACGGTGGCCCGTTCGGGGCCGTCGTGGTGCGGAAGGGGAAAATCGTCGGCCGGGGCTGGAATCAAGTCACGTCCACGAATGATCCCACTGCCCATGCGGAAGTTGCCGCGATCCGGGACGCTTGCCGCCGGCTGAAGACATTTCAGCTCGACGACTGCGAACTCTACACCAGTTGCGAGCCTTGTCCGATGTGCCTGGCGGCCATCTACTGGGCGCGTTGCCGCAAGATTTACTACGCGAACACCCGCCGGGACGCTGCGCTGATCGAGTTCGACGACGATTTCATTTACCGCGAAGTCGCTGCACCGATTGCAAGACGCAGGCTGCCGATGCGGCAGTTGTTGCGCGCCGAGGCGATTACCGTGTTTCAAGAGTGGCGGGACAAGGCTGACAAGGTCCGTTATTGAGCCGTTGAAGTTCCCGGGATGGCGAATCTTTCGTGCGATGTGCGGCAACCTATGCTTAACTGCCGGCGCATGAGCAAAGCGGTCCTGCTGGTCAACCTTGGTTCGCCTGATTCGCCGTCCGTGCCGGACGTGCGACGTTATCTCAATGAATTTCTGATGGACGGGCGGGTGATTGATGCCCCGTGGCTGCTGCGCCGGTTCGTGGTGGGTATGATCCTCATCAAACGCCCGGCGGAATCGGGGCATGCTTACGAGAAAATCTGGACCAAGGACGGTTCACCGCTGGTGGTGACGAGCAAGCACGTCCAGGCGGCACTGCAAAAGCGATTAAGCGTGCCCGTGGAGCTGGCGATGCGGTACCAAAATCCGTCCATCGAATCCGCCGTAAAGAGTCTGGCCGCCAAAGGAGCGAGCGAGGTTTTGCTGATTCCGCTGTTCCCGCACTACGCGATGTCCAGTTACGAAACGGCAGTGGTGCGGGTGCAGGAGGTCGCCGCCCGGCTCTCGCCGCAAATGAAGATTACCGTCCAGCCGCCGTATTATGACCATCCGGATTTTGTTGCCGCCCTGGTTGCGAGTGCCGCGGATTTGCTCAAACGCGATTACGACCATCTGCTCTTCAGTTATCACGGCATTCCCGAACGGCATTTGCACAAGTCCGATCCAACGGGTTGCCATTGTCTCAAGGTGGAGAATTGCTGTGAAGTGGCGAGCCAGGCGCATGCGACCTGTTATCGCGCGCAATGTTTTGCCACGACGCGAGCTTTTGTGAAACTGGCTGGCGTTCCCGAAGGAAAGTATTCCGTCTCATTCCAGTCCCGGCTCGGCAAAGATCCGTGGCTGAAACCGTACACGGATTATGAACTCGTCCGGCTGGCGCAGGAGGGGAAGAAGAGAATGATGGTCATCTGCCCGGCGTTCGTTTCCGACTGCTTGGAGACGATTGAAGAAATCGGGATGCGCGGGTGCGAAGATTTCATGGCAGCCAGTGGCAAGGAGTATACGCGCATCCCCTGCATGAACGAGCATCCGTTGTGGATTGATGCGCTGGCAAAAATGGCAGGCTCGTTTGTCGCCGGAAAAAACTGAGTCGTTCGCGCGTGTTGGCGGCGATTTGAGGTCGTGCCGACACCTCAGCCTGGCGTGGCGCGCGCTGGCTGAAAGACGGGTTCCACAAGAATCAACCTGGCCAGTTGCTCGCTGATGGCCAAGCGCGAATTGCACACCTGGCAGATGAAATTAGTCTGGCTGGTGACCAAGCGGATGATCTGATCCTCGCCAAGTCCGATTTCCCGCAACCGATTCTGCGTTTCCGGGCCGGCGCACAATTGGCGCACCCGTACAGTCATGCCGGCGCGCACCCGGGTTAGGGGACAGACGCTGCATGGCGGCGTGGAATCCAAGCTGACCGCTTCGTTAGTGCACCCGTTCATCGCTGTTTCAATCTGAGGGCAAGTGCATTTATCGACCACCCCGTTCTTGGCATTCGCTTCGCTGAAATTGTGCAAAACCCTTGTCTCCAAGCTGTGCTTTCCAGAAAATGAAATGAAATCGGCTGGCCTTAACAAGCCAGCGATAACCAGCTACGTCCCTGAATGAAATGACATTGGGTCACGTCCGAAACTACTCATGAATTGCATTTGCTCTGTCTCTGCGGTTGTTCCACCAAAGACCCCCCCGGGGGGCTCGGGTCGCACGTTAACTGCGATCGCATCCATGGCTTTGGTTGCAGGCGCGTTGCTCGGAGGTGCGAGCGCTTGGGCGGCAATGCCGATCGTTTATCTCACCTGGCAAGACGACCCGGCGCGGACAATGACGATCCGGTGGATCACAACGAACGCGGTGACCGAGCCGCTATCATGGCGACGATCCGGGGAAATGGAATGGCGTCCTGCCACGGCGATGGATAGTGGACGTCTGAATCAACTCTGGTTGATTCAAGGTCTGGCGTTGAGCGCGCTCACGCCGGCAACGGATTACGAGTTCCGCTTCGCGTCCGCCACCAATATCTTCAGGTTTCAAACCGCGCCGACCGACCTCCGCGCCCCGTTGCGTTTCGTCGAAGGCGGTGATGTTTATGCCAACCGGCAGGTGCTGGACAAGGTCAACGCACTGGCGGCGAAGTTCGACCCGGCGTTTGCCGTGTTTGGTGGTGACCTCGCGTATTCTCATGCGGCGAACGCGCCGGAGAAGACCGAACGCTGGGTGGACTACTTTGACTCTTGGGCCCGCAATGCGGTGACGCCTGCGGGGCGGCTGATACCGATGGTCGTGGCCATTGGTAATCACGAAGTGGCCGGCAACTGGGGACAGACAGCGGCGCAGGCAGAGTCTTTCTACAACCTTTTCCCATTTCCGGGCCAGCGCGGATATGCGGCGCTGGATTTTGGGAAATACCTCAGTCTCCTGCTGCTGGATTCAGGTCATACCACACCGGTGGGCGGCGAGCAAACGAAGTGGCTCGCACAGACGATGCGTGAACGCCGACGCGTACCGCATGTGTTTCCGATTTATCATGTGACCGCGTATCCCTCGGTTCGCTCCGATTTGACCGGAGGTAGCGGATTGATCACACAGCAAATCCGTACGAACTGGTGTCCGGTGTTCGACAAATACAAGCTGTCAGTGGCGTTTGAGCATCACGATCACGCCTTCAAGCGTACGTACCCCATGCGCGCAGGAAAAGTGGATGCGCGGGGCACGGTTTATCTGGGGGACGGTGCGTGGGGAGTGGAGGTGCGTCAACCACGGCTGGAGAAGGCTGGTGAATATCTCGCGAAGTCAGCGGCAGTACGTCATTTCTACGTTGTCACGCTCTACGAAGACGCTCGACACATTCTGGCCGTGGATGAATCGGGGAGTGTGTTCGACGAACTTTACCAGCGCGTCCGGTAGGGCCGGTCGCGGGATCAAACAAGCTCTTCGAGTTCGAGGAAACCGTGCAACTGTTTGAGCCGGGTCGGGTGCCGCATTTTTCGGAGCGCCTTGGCTTCAATTTGCCGGATGCGTTCCCGCGTAACGCAGAACTGTCGGCCGACTTCCTCCAAAGTGCGGGCACAGCCGTCCCCAATGCCAAATCGTAACTCGAGCACCCGACGCTCGCGTTGCGTCAGGCTCGAAAGCACATCGCCGAGCTTGTCTTTCAACAAGCCGAAACTGGTCACATCGGTCGGGCTCTCCGTGGACTTGTCCTCGATAAAGTCACCGATGCTGGAATCATCCGCGTCGCCCACGGGTGATTGGAGCGAGACTGGTTGTTGCGCCATCTTGAGCACGGCGCGCACCCGCTCCACCGGCATCTGCATTTCATCGGCAATTTCCTCGGCGAGTGGTTCGCGGCCAAAATCCTGGAGCAACCGCTTTTGCACGCGCATCAGTTTGTTGATCGTTTCGATCATGTGCACCGGAATCCGGATGGTGCGGGCCTGATCCGCAATGGCGCGGGTGATGGCTTGGCGAATCCACCAGGTCGAGTAAGTCGAAAATTTGTAGCCGCGCTTGTACTCAAATTTCTCCACGGCCTTCATCAGCCCCATGTTGCCTTCCTGAATGAGGTCCAGGAACGAGAGGCCGCGATTGATGTACTTTTTGGCGATGGAAATCACGAGGCGCAAATTGGCCTCGACCATCTCGGACTTGGCCTGGTGGGCGCGCGCTGCGTAAATCTTGAGTTGATCGTGCAGCTTCAGATATTCCTCAGCAGGCAGGCGGACGAATTCCTCCAGCACGCGGAGCTTGCCGCTCTCGGCCTCAATGATGGCCTCCTGTTGGGGCGAGGAGCGGTGGCGCCGCCAGTCCTCAATGCACCGAAGGCTGGCGCGCATTTTCTCGTGAATGTTGTCCGCCACGACCGTCATTTCCTCGGTCACCCGTTGTTTGAACTGAAATTTGGGGAAGGTGCTTTCGAGCCGGGCCTGGATGCGGCGAAGTCCGGCCGCGGCGCGAGCCTTGGCCGGTTTGCCGTGCGCATGCCGCCAGGTCTGAAAGGTGTGGTCGGCGGTGCCATCCAGTTCGCGCACCTGCAGGGCCAGTTTGCGCAAGGTGCGGGTGTGCTTGTCCCGGACGGGAACCATTTTTTCGAGCACCACGCGATCAAAGCGTTCTTTCGGCGGCTCGGTGAGCAGCTTGTCCGCCAATGCCACATGTTCTTTGGCGGCGAAGCCGAGACTGTAAACGAGCGTGCGGATTTCCTCTTCGGCGCTTTCAATGCGTTTCGAAATCTCCACTTCCTGTTCGCGCGTCAGCAGCGGCACCTGGCCCATCTGCTTGAGATACATGCGCACCGGATCATCCAGCACGTCCAGCCGGTGCTTGTCTTCCTCCTCCTCTTGTTCCGGTTGCCGCACCTGGTCCACTTCGGCGGCGTCCACAATTTCAATCTCCAGCGCGCGCAACTTCGAATAAACCTCCGCCATGGCGTCCGCGGGCAGGCGCAGATCCGCGAGGAGTTCCTCGATGTCACCGTGCGTGAGATTGCCCTGGTCCTGGGCGAGGCGCACCAGTTCCTTGAAACGCCCATCAAGTTCACCCCCCGGCGCACTCGGGTTGGGTGGGTGGCCGTTGAGATGCGTGCCGTTGTGAACTTTGACCACTCCGTTCGGTCCGCCGTCGCGAGCGTGTTGACGTCTGCTGACGGTCGGGGCCGAGGGCGGGCGCGGCTTGGAGATGGACATAAACGACGTACGACTCGTTTCGGTTGATGCGACCTGAAATATGGTGAGCGTATTCCGCGACGTCAAGGGGAGAGCAACAAAATTTCCCGACGCAAAAAAACTGACGCGGCCTCGGATGCAATCAGGTTAGGACGTACGTGCCGGCCGAAGATGATATGGCAAAGGATGAGCGGTTTCTTTCCTTGATTTCCGGCGGGCTGAACTTGAACCTGCCGCCGGAATGATTGCATTCCACGAACATAATCCAACCTAGACATGGCCTACAAAGACGTTACTCCTCCGGCTGGAGGGAAAATTTCCATCAGCGCCGGCAAACTTAGTGTGCCGGAGAATCCCGTGATTCCGTTCATCCGCGGCGACGGCACGGGCCCGGATATCTGGGCCGCCAGTGTGCGGGTGTTTGACGCCGCAGTGCAGAAAGCCTACGGCGGCAAGCGGAAGATTTCGTGGTTCGAAGTCTTTGCGGGTGAGGAGTCTTTCAAGCGGTTCAACAACTGGCTGCCCGACGATACTGTCGATGCATTCAAGGAATACTTGGTTGGCATCAAAGGCCCATTAACCACACCAGTGGGCGGAGGCATCCGTTCGCTGAACGTTGCGTTGCGCCAGATGCTCGATCTTTATGTGTGTTTGCGGCCGGTCCAGTGGTTTACCGGGGTGCCTTCGCCCGTAAAACACCCGGAGAAAGTGGATATGGTTATTTTCCGGGAGAATACCGAGGACATTTACGCCGGTATTGAGTACGCCGGCGGCACGCCGGAGGCGCAGAAGGTTCTAGAGTTTTTGCAGAAGGAATTCCCAAAGAGCTTCGACAAGATTCGATTCGGCACCAAACCGAAGGCTGAGGAATTTTGGAATGCAGTGGGCGCGCAGGGTTTCCCCAGCGACGTCAAGGTTGGCATCGGCATCAAACCCGTCAGTTATTCTGGCAGCGTGCGCTTGATTCACAGCGCCATTTCCTACGCCATCAAGAACAACCGCAAGAGTGTGACCCTGGTGCACAAGGGGAACATCATGAAGTTCACCGAAGGCGCGTTCCGTGACTGGGGCTACGAAACTGCCAAGCAATACTTCGGCGCGGTGGAACTCGACGGCGGTCCGTGGTGCAAAATTCCTGAAGGCAAGCCCGGGGCCGGCATCGTGATCAAGGATGCCATTGCCGATATCACCCTGCAACAAGTGCTCACGCGCCCGACGGATTTTGACGTGATCGCCACGCTCAATCTCAATGGTGATTATTTGAGTGACGCGCTGGCCGCGCAGGTGGGTGGCATTGGCATTGCTCCGGGCGGCAACATTAATTACATCACCGGTCACGCGATCTTTGAGGCCACGCACGGCACGGCGCCCAAATACGCCAACAAGGACGTGGTGAATCCGGGTTCGGTGGTGCTCTCCGGCGAGATGATGCTGCGCTACTTGGGCTGGACGGAAGCAGCCGATTTGATTCTCAAGGGCCTGAATGGCGCCATTGGCAGCAAACGCGTGACTTACGATTTCGCGCGCCTCATGGACGGTGCGACGGAAATCAAGTGCTCGCAATTTGGCGACAATCTCATCAGCCACATGTAAGCGCGACGAAACCTGCGAAGAACAGCAAAGGACGGCGTAAGCCGTCCTTTTGCAATTGCGAGGTCCTGAAGACTGCAGACTACTTCTCTGCAGCAGCTTCTGGCGGGCCGATGAGCTTTTCCACTTTCTCGGCGTTTAGAATTCCGGGATGTCCCTGGTAAAGCACGATACCCTTCTTGTCCACGAGCAGTGCAAACGGCACACTGGAAGCGCCAATGGTGGCGGTGACCTTCGCGTTGGGATCAATGGCGGTGGGGAATTCCATCGCCGGCCCGGCATAGCGCTTCAAGTCTTCCTCTTCCTGCGCGCAGACGCCGACAACCACCAGGTTTTCCGCGAACTTCTTTTGCAACGCATTCAACTCGGGCACGGCCTTCTGACTGGGCTGACTCCAGGAGGTCCAGCAGAAGATCAAAATGTTCTTTCCCGCCGTAAACGGTTTTTCGCCGTTCCACTTTTCCACTTCCAGTTTCGGCGCGCTCTTGGAAATGAGGGAGCGGTCGGAGATGGGGTCAGCCAGACTGTTTTCGTTGCTTTGGGCCGCCTCGCGCGCTTCCTTCAAGCGTCGTTGCGCGTTGGACGTGAGTTCGCGCTGGAGCATATCGTAATACGCCTGATCCTCGCGGGCCTGGGCCTGTTCCGTTTCGATGGCTTCGCTCGGGTCATAGCCGAATCGCTTTTGCAAGTCAGGTGGCAGCAGTCGCATTTTGACGTTGGCGATGCCGGCGCTGTGCGAGAAGTAGAGGTCGGTGGCGTTGGCACCGATGACCGTAACGTTCTTGTAAGTCTTCGCACCGATCTTCAGCGCTTCAAAGCGCACGGGCCCAGCGTTCAGCGTGAAAGCTGAAACCAGCGCCAACGTAGTTAACCACAGCCGACAATTCACAGCTTGCTAATGCACGACGGAGCCGCGGATGGCAAGTGCACAAAACATGCCACCACCCCGGTCATCCAATTTAGAAACAGCATCCGGCCCAACTGGTTGCAGGTCTCATGCCGCAATCACCGGTTCGTCCATCAACTTCGAAACCGCAGTCCTGCTTGCGTTTGTCGCGCGCCAGGCAGGCGGTTCAACGTCGGAAGCTGGGGTGTGCCTTGTTTGTGAACACTCGTCGAACGCAGCAAACCATCGACCGGAACCTAGTCGCCACTTGTGGCAAGGGCAACTTGCCGCCACACTGTCGCAGCGACTAAACCAGCCAATCAGCGATCGTGCCCATGACCGTTGCGTTTGCCAACAAGTCCGAAATGCAGAACCGGCTCTTTGCCGAACTCTCCCGCATGTTCGGCCAGGAAGTTCCTCTTTATGACAAATCATTGCTCGTCAACAAGGCGTGCAATCAAACCGTCGTTGCGTTGCTGGCGCAGAAGTATTCCGGCTTTACGCTGAGCGAGTCGCAGCTTGATCGGACCAGCAGCGAACGCCATGGCGCGATTCGGATTGGCCGGCCCGATGAGTATTTTTGGGTGGCGGGCTTTTTCGCCGCTTTCGGAATGGAGCCGCACAATTTCTACGACATGACAAATCTGGGCGGCAAGAGCCAGCCGGTGATTGCCACCGCCTTTCGCTCCGTGCTCAATCCGGAGCACCGGGTGTTCACGTCTCTCTTGATGACCGATTATTTCGATCCGCAGACTCGTAAACGGATCGAGGAGTTGCTGGCAGCACGCGAAGTGTTTTCTCCTCGCGCCCGTGGACTAGTGCAAAAGAACGAACAGCAGGGAGGGCTGAGCGAAGAAGATGCGGAAGCGTTGATTCGCGAAGGCACGACGCGGATCTTCCGGTGGACTGGCCGCGCGCGGGATCATCGCCTCTACCAGGAACTTTCGAAGGCCGGATTCAAAATCGCGGCGGACATCGCGTGCTTTGAGTCGCATCACCTGAATCATCTCACGCCGAACACTTTTTGCATGGACCTTTACACCACGGCCATGAAGTTCTGCCTGGGAGAACTTACCGTCGAGGCGTTCAGCCGCCGCGCGCGATCGGCCTTGGAATTCCTGTCCGGTTTCGCTGACCGGGACTGGATGAAACTACACTTCAAGCATCTAACGAGCGCCGTCATCAACGCGTATCCGCTGGAGCAGGTGCACGAAGTTGATATTGCGAAGTGGGTGGACGCTTTATTGCTTCGTTTACAGCAGCCGGATCTCGCTTTGAGCCGGCAGAATCATTCCGGTTTCAAGGACTTTACCGAAGGACCGCCAACCGACACGCCGGTGTTGTTACGCCAGGATTCCTACAAAGCGCTGACCGAACCCGTTAAGTTTCATGAGGCGGACGGTGGGAGTGTGGATACGGTTCACACGGCCCGTTTTGGCGAAATTGAACAGCGGTTTTACGCGACCACGCCCAAAGGGCGCGCGCTCTATGACGAATGTCTCGCGGCGGCGGAAAAGCTGCGCGAGCGTGAACCAGATTTGATCAAGTGCGACTATGCGGGCTATCAGCAGGCGTATGCGAAATGCTTCGCTGCCTTTCCCAAGACCTTGCCCGCCTTGCTGGAGCAACGACTGGTATTCGCCCGCTACTCCGTCACTCCCAAGGGCCTCGTCGCTGCCAAGGCGAAATCCATCCGGACGACCGATCTTGCCGAATTGATGCGCCAAGGCCATGTGCAGGCGGAAGGCTTGCGTTACGAGGATTTTCTGCCGTTCAGTGCTGCTGGCATTTTCGCGTCTAACCTCGGTCAATACGGAACCCAATCCACGGCTACCGACAAGCCCACGTATACCCAAGCAACCTTGGAGGGCGTTCTTGGCCGAAAAATTGTTGACCCCAACGTGATTTATCAAGGTCAGCAGGCGGAATCCGTTCAACGAGTTTATTCAGAACTGGGACTGGCGACTTAGAATCAAGTCACTCCTCGGGCATCAAGCGCTGACTGTAAAACGAAAACAGGAGCGGCTGAACCGCTCCTGTGATGTGAGAAGAATTCTAATATCGCGACGGATCAGCCGCCTTTTTTGCCTTTACCTTTGCTATTCCCATTCCCGTCTCCATTTCCATTTCCGCTACTGTTTCCATTCCCATTGCTTGAGCTGTTGCCATTGCTTTGGTTGGATGCGGATTTCGGTTTCACCTTGCCGCTCTTGTCATGGGGCACATTAACGGTGATCGAGGCATTCGCTTGATTGCTGGACGTGTCACTCGCAACGAGATTGATCGTGTAGATCCGTTCGCCGTCCTTGCCGGATCGTTCGGCGCGGAGTTTCAGTTTGTGATTGTTGACAATCTGCCAGTCGGGCTTGGTCTTGCCTGAGCCAGGACCGGTTTCGGGCTGATTGCTCGTCACCGAGGCAATTTTCCAGGTGACCGTGGAGCAGGCGTCCGTGGCCACCAGACTTACGGCGACTTTGATCAGCTTGTGATTCGGTGGCCAAAGCGAACGCGGTGCTGTGTCTACACTTAAAATAACCGGAGGCGTGGTATCGACAACGACGAGCGACGATGAGCAGGTCGTAATGTTACCGGCGCTGTCGGTTGCCGTGAGCGTCACCGCATTGGTTCCCAGTGGGAACGAGCCAGAAAGTGTGACTTCACTGATGGCATTCGTGATGCCGGCCGGGGCGCTGTTGGTTTGCAGCGCCGCCCCGTTGAAACTCCACACAACGGTCACCGCATCGCCTTCTGGATCACTCACAGTGGCGGCCAACGTGGTGACGGTCGCGCACTCGGCATTGGTCGGTGGCGGGCAGACCAGCACAGCAGGCAGGTTGGTAGCTACGGGAATCAACTGGGCCCGCACTTCACCGCCTTGGTAGGTCGCCGTGTGAATGTTCACATACACCAGCTGGTTCAGGAAGAAATCCAATTGGTTTGTGGTCAGCGTAACCGCGCCGAGGATTTGGCCGCCGGCTGCCGGATTGGCCGCCGGAATGTGGAAGGGAGCGAGATTGATGATGACGCTGGCGTTTGATCCGGCGGGCGCCGGGCCGTGGAAATGCATGGCGCTTGCGGGCCCGGTCAAATCCGTGAAACCTGCGCTCGACCCATAGCCGATGGCGAAGCCCAGTTGCCGCGTTTCAGTGTTCAGGAAAATACCTGGAGGCAGTTCACCGCCCGAGCCCGTGCTGTTGGTGGCGGCTGGCACTTCATTCAAAGGACTGAGGCCCACGGCGCTGCTCGATCCCGGCGGGGAAAGGCTAAAATCGACAACGGCGGCGTGAGTTGACCACGCGGCAAGAACAAATAACGCCAGAGATTTTTTCATGAGTAATTCCTTTTTGAGTTGGTTACTACTAGGTTGCTTCCTGAGTTGACTGGGCAGTCAGCTTTCTTCTTATCACAGGTGAACAGATAACGCAAGGAAGGTGGTCAGGGTGGGAACCCGACCCGGGTCGGAAAAATTCCTACTTCGTGCGCGGCTAATTATGAGAACGGGTCAGTGATTGCCAAACTTTATGCCTTGAGCCAACGGGAGTTCATTGCCGAAATTGATCGTCGCCGTCTGCCGGCGCATATAAACTTTCCACGAGTCGCTGCCGCTTTCCCGCCCACCGCCTGTTTCCTTTTCGCCGCCGAATGCGCCGCCGATCTCTGCGCCGCTCGTGCCGATGTTCACATTGGCAATGCCGCAATCGCTGCCGCGCGCCGACAGGAAGATCTCCGCTTCCCGAGCATCGTTCGTAAAAATGGCGGAGCTGAGCCCTTGCGGCACTTCATTTTGCCACGCCACAGCGTCGTCAAAGTTCTTGTAGCTCATCACATAGAGAATTGGCGCGAAGGTTTCCTCGTGAACAATCTTCAAGTCATGTCGCGCACTCACCAAGCATGGGCGCACGTAACATCCTCCGGGATACTTCGGCCCGGCCAGGGTTTCGCCACCAAACAGAATATTGCCGCCCTGCGCCCGGATCTTTTCCAAGGCCGCTTGCATGTCGGTCACGGCCTGCGAGTTGATTAGTGGACCCATCAACGTGCCGGGCAAAGTCGGATTGCCGATGGGAATTTGTTCGTATGCTTTGATGAGTTGTTTGACCAACTGACCGTGGATGGACTCGTGAACGATGATGCGTCGCGTGCTGGTGCATCGCTGGCCCGCCGTTCCTACCGCGCCAAAGACGATTGCCCGGAGTGCCAGCGCCAAGTCGGCGCTCGGGGCGACGATGATGGCGTTGTTACCTCCGAGTTCCAGAATCGTGCGCCCGAAACGACGCCCGACGGATTCCGCCACCCGCACTCCCATCTTGCAAGAGCCGGTAGCCGAGACGAGCGGAACGCGCTTGTCGTCGAGCAGCTTTTGTCCCACCGTCGCGCCGTCGCCAATGATGAGGGAGAAAATGGCGGGATCAACGTCGTTCGCGCGGCAGACGCGCTCGGCAATTTTCGTCGTTGCGATCGCACATAGCGGGGTGAGGCTCGACGGTTTCCAGACGCTGGCATCGCCGCACACGGCGGCGAGCGCGGTATTCCAGGCCCAAACTGCCACCGGGAAGTTGAACGCGGTCACCACACCCACGACGCCCAGCGGATGCCATTGTTCCATCATGCGATGGTTCGGACGTTCGCTGGCGATGGTGAGCCCGTAGAGCTGGCGTGAAAGACCGGTCGCGAAATCGCAGATGTCGATCATCTCCTGCACTTCGCCCTGACCTTCGGCGATGATTTTGCCGGCCTCGAGCGTGACGAGCGCACCCAGATCGGCCTTCACCTCGCGCAGGGCGTTGCCAAGCTGGCGCACCAGTTCGCCGCGTTTTGGAGCGGGAACGGATTTCCACTTGGCATACGCTGCGACCGAGCGTTGCAGAGTGCGATCATATTCTGCCGGCGTTGCGGTGCGGACTTCGGCGAGCAACGAGCCGTCATTCGGTGAAAAACTTTGGAGGATCTTGCCGCCGCCAGACCACTCGCCATCGAACACGCCCGCGCTTACCTTGTTAATACCGAGCCGCTTTAGGACGGTCGCTGGATTGATCGGGTTCGTTTGATATCTCTTTTTTGTGGCCATGTTAGGTGGGGCCGGCGAGCATCGCTTATCGTTCTGCTCAAAGCCGCGCCATTTCCTGATCCATGATGGCGATGGATTTTTCAATGACTTCAGGTTTTACGTCCAGCACTGGGCGCAAGCGGATCGAATGGTCGCCGGAGCGGATGACCAGCAAACCCAATTCATAGCAGCCACGCCAGAACGCGTCACGCTTCGCGGTGTCCGGCAGATCAAAAGCCAGCATCAATCCGCGCCCGCGCACCGCGGAGATCAGGGGTTGGCGCTTCGCGAGCGTGCTCAGTTCGGTGACGAACAATTCACCCATCCGGGCCGAATGGTCAACGAGCCGTTCTTCCTCGATGATGCGCAGATAATGGGTCGAGCGGACGAAATCCGTGAAGTTGCCGCCAAAGGTGGAACTAATCCGGCCCGGCAGGCGAAAGACGTTATCCTTCACCTCATCAAGCCGTGGTCCTGCCATCACTCCACAGACCTGAGCCTTCTTGCCGAAGGACATCAAGTCCGGCGCGACGCCAAAATGTTGCCACGCCCAGTTCTTGCCGGTGATGCCCATGCCGCACTGGACTTCGTCGAAAATCAGGAGGATGTCATTCTCATCACAAATCCGGCGCAGGGTTTGGAGCCATTCGCGCCGGAAATGGTTGTCGCCGCCTTCGCCTTGAATCGTCTCAATGATAATCGCCGCAATGTCTGCCCCCTTTGCGGCGATGACCTCGCGGATCTGCTGCTCGGAGACTTTCTCGCGAGCGGCAACGTCTGCCTCCCGTTTGTCCGGCGGCAACGCGAAGTCGAGTGCGGGCGTGTCGATGCGCGGCCAGGGGAACTTCGCAAAATATTGAACCTTGCGCGGGTCCGTATTGGTCAGGCTCATCGTGTAGCCCGAGCGGCCATGAAACGCGTTCTTGAAATGAATGATCTCGGTGCCGCGTTCGCCGCGACCGGCAGCGATATTCTTGCGCACCTTCCAATCCATCGCTGCCTTCAGCGCGTTCTCCACCCCCAATGCACCGCCCTCGATGAAGAAGTAGCGCGGCAACTCCGGCGCGCCCATGACGCGCGCGAGGGTGCTGACGAACGTCGCCATCTGCGTCGAGTACATGTCGGCATTGGCGATCTTGATGCCGGCGGCGGCGAGGAGATCGGCTTGCACGTCGGCGCGGGTAAAGTGCGGGTGATTGTAGCCCACTGGTTGCGAAGCGTAGAATCCGTAGAGGTCAATCATCTCGCGCCCGGTGGAGGCATCCACAAGCGTGCTGCCGCGGCTGCGGGCGAGGTCGAAAACGATTTTGAAGCCATCCACGAGGATGTGCTTCTCGAGTTCGGCCACGACCTGCCGGGGCGGTACAGAATCCGCCGGCGCAGGCGACCGTGATTTGTCCGTGGTCATCGGAGGAGCGGTTGCAGTGGGCTGCATAACTGGTTCGTTGCTCAAGCGCACTCTAGTCGCGGCTGTTGGGACCGCGCAAGCGAAATGCCGCAACTGGAACTTTCGTGGCAGGGCGATTTCTTTTTGCCTGCGCGCAGCGATCTGCTAGTGTCGCGTCAACCAGTTTTGCCGACCAAGAAATCCATTGCGGCCCTTGCGTGCCTGCTTGTCTCGATCCAGTTCACCGGGGCGAAGGAGATTCGCGTCGGGCTGATCGGTTGTGATACTTCGCATGTGATAGCCTTTACGGAAACCTGGAATAATCCGGACGCCAAGGGTCACGTGCCGGGTTGTCGGGTGGTGGCAGCCTTCCGCGGTGGCAGTGCTGACATCAAACAAAGTGCCGGGCGCGTCGACGAATACTCCGCGAAGCTGGCTGAGAAGTATGGCGTGAAGTTCTACGATACCATCGAGGAATTGTGCGCCAATGTGGATGCAGTTTGTCTGGAGAGCGTTGATGGCCGGCCACACCTGGAACAGCTCAAGCCCGTGCTGGCGGCTCGCAAGCCGGTGTTTGTGGACAAGCCGATGGCTGGATCGTTGCGGGATGTGCTGGAAATGTTCCGCCTGGCTAAACAACATCACGTGCCGATCTTCAGTTCATCTTCGCTGCGCTTCGCAACCAACACGGTGCGAGTGCGACAAGGGGCGATCGGTTCCGTGACCAATGCCGTGACCTACGGCCCTTGCGAACTCGAGTCGCATCATCCGGATCTTTTCTGGTACGGTGTCCACGGGGTGGAATCATTGTTTACCGTCATGGGGACGGGTTGCCAGAGCGTCACGCGCGGCACTACATCCGAGGGGAAGGTGGAGGTCATTGGCAATTGGGGGCGGGGACGGAGCGGGATTTTTCGCGAAGCCAAGAATTTCAGCGGCCTGGCCCGCGGTCCCCGTAGTGAAATCAAAGTCGGCGAATGGGACGGATATGTGCCGTTGGTCAGGGAGATCACAAAATTCTTCCAGACAGGCATTGCGCCGGTCGAACCGAAAGAAACCATCGAAATCTTTGCCTTCATGGAAGCGGCGGACGAAAGCAAATGGCTGGAGGGCAAACCCGTGAAACTGTCCGAAATGATTCGGCGCGCGAACCAGTAGCTTCTGATTTGCGGGGCGACGAACTGTGTTAAATTACTTCAATTTGTTGATATGCGTTCAGCCGTAATGTTGTTCAGCTCCACCCTGATGGTGGGAATTGTGACGGGCATGAGCGGGTCGGTTAGTGCGGCGGAAGTGCCCATTCGGTTTCGCGACAGCGCCACCGGCTTGGTCATCCGCCCGGAGCAGGTCGAGGCCCGCGCCGTTGGATCGGGGGACACGCGCAAGTGGCAGCGCGCTGAATTGCCTGCCGAAGGGTTGACCACCTTTTCGTTGGAACGCGGACGTCAGCGTTTGACAGCGACAGCCACCGGATACCGGCCCCTCTCCGGGGAAGTTGAGGCTGGCGAATCGCCATTTCGAATTGAATACCACCTCGACCCGCTCGAACTGCCAATCGAACTGCGTCCCCAAACGCTCACCGCCCTGCATCGGGAGAATGAAACAGTTTTTGTTGGATTTATTGCTGATGCGGAATCCGGGCGACCGCTCGCCGGTGTTCGCGTGCAAGCGGAGCCGAGTGGCCGCGAAGCCCGCAGTGACGCGCGCGGCTTTTTCCTGATTTATGTTCCGGTGCAAACCCGCGCGGACGCGATGGCTTCGGCTGCGCGACTCTCGTTTTCCGCTCCGGGGCATCGCAATCTGGAGCATCAATATCTGGAACTCTGGTCGCGTGGCGATTGGGTTTACCGCATCTCGCTGGAGCGCGGTGGCGGCAAAACCATTGTGGACGAACGGCAGACGCGTCGCCGCAGCACATATCCCGTGGTGGCATTGGACGATGTTGCGCAGACGGACAATGCGCGGCCGACGAAATCTTCCGGGCCCGGTTTACCCGACCCACCGGTGGAAACCGACGATGGTGTCGAAACGGCCTCCGTCGTTCCCGCTATCCGCGTGCCCACCAACATTCGGGTGCTGCGCCAGGACGGCGTGACCATTGATTACGTTTCGCTCCAGACGTATTGCCAGCGCTCGCTGCCATCAGAGTGGATTGCCTCATGGGGCAGCACCGGTCCGGGTAACAGCGGGACGAATTGCCTGCTCGCCGGCGCAGTGGCGGTGCGCACGTACGCCATTGGCTTCGTGAACAATCCCGCCAACGGCAACTACGACATCTGCGGTACGACCTCCTGCCAGGTTTATAACCACCTCGCCGGCGATAGTCGCACCACTGCAGCGGTGAATGCCACCGCGAATTATGTCATGAACCAATCCGGAGCGGCGCGCATTGGTTTCAAACTGACGGAGTATTCCGCCGAGAACAATCAACTTGGGGCCGCGTGCGGCGACGGCTTTACGGCGCCTTCGGGCGGTTGTCTATCCGACCCGGTATGCACCGGCGAAACCACCTTCGGCCACGGGCGCGGGATGTGCCAATGGGGAACGGCGCGCTGGGCGAGTGGTCGCAAAATGGCAAACCGCACAACCGGTGACACGACGACGAATGGTTACCCGCTCCAAACCTGGACCTGGATCTGCGAACACTATTATCCCAATCTCGAACTCGTGGAGGGCGCGCCGCTGGTGATCAATGATTACGTGCAGGTGCTCGGCACATCGAGCCTTACAGTGCGGCGGTGCGCAGATGGCAGCATCAGCACCGGTACGAACTGCCCGCAGATAACGACCAAGCCCACCGGAGCGACCGGTCTAATTATTGGCGGCCCGGTGCGGGTCACGACCGATGGCGTCGGCTACACCTGGTGGCAGGTGCAGTGGTTTGATTCCAATTCAACGATTGGCTGGTCGCCGGAAAACTGGCTGGAGCGAATCGCCGAACCAATAACTGTCCCCCCGGTGCTCCCGCCCATCACCAACTTCGTGGTCAACGAAGGGGTGTTGCTCTCGTTCACGAACAGCGCGGTGTCATCGCCGAACGCGGAAACGCTACTCACCGATTTCGAATCTTTCGCCAATGGGACAGCCAACGGAACCGTGCTTTTCCGCCATCCGACGTTCTCCGGCTCCACCAGCGTCTTCCTCGACGTGTCGCCCAGCACGACTTCGGTGACGAACACTTTTCCGGCCGGCAACGACAGCGCGCGCGCGTTGCGGGCGAACTGGAGTTGGAACACGACGGTGAACGCATGGTTGCGGCTCACGACCTCGGGCACGGCCAACCTGCCGAACCCCGTCATTGACGTGACGCGAAAACTGAAGTTCGACATTTATGCGGACCGCGATCTAAAGATCGGCATTGCCGTGCGTGAAACCGGCAACGCCGCAGGCACGCTCATCGGGTCGAATGGCGGCACCACTCCGGCGATCATCGAATGGGCGGGTGTCACCAATGCCGTCAGTGGTCAGCCTTACCCGACCCGCACCGTTACGGCCAGCAATTGGACCACGCTGGTATTCGATCTGCCGAATGAACCCGTCCGGAGTTTCTTCGGCGGCGACGGCATTCTCTCCACGACGACTGGCTTGGGAGTGCTGGAGCACCTGGCATTCGTGCCGGTAACGGGCAGCGGCGCGTACGATGTATACCTCGACAATTTCATTGTCTCGACCCCAAAGATATTGACCTACAGCCTGAGCAACGCGCCGGCGGGCGCATCCATCAACGCCAGCAATGGAGTGTTCACCTGGACGCCGGGTGAGAATCAGGGGCCGGGCGTTTACAACCTCACCGTGATCGTAACAGATAACAACCTGCCGCCGCTCAAGGACACCAAAACGCTTCAAGTGACCGTGAATGAAGTGAACCAGCCACCCGTCCTTTCGCCAATTGTGGGTCGAACAGTGCATGCTGGAATGCTCTTAACATTTACCAACACTGCCACCGACCCCGATGTGCCGGCGAACCCGCTGACTTACAGCCTTGCCGTTGGGGCGACATCTGGAGCTGCAGTGGGAACGAATTCCGGCGTATTCACCTGGCTGACTAGTGATGCTCAGGCCGGGGTTTCCAACTACCTCACCATCGTGGTCGCGGACAACGGTGTGCCATCGCTCAACGACTCGGAATCCTTCAGCGTAGTGGTGTTACCGCGGCCAACCATTCAATCGGTTAGTGTCGTAGGCGCGGATTTCCAGCTGCAATGGAGCGCCATCGCCGGTGTGAGGTATCGGGTGCAATTCAAGAATGCCCTGGACGATGCGAACTGGACGAATTTGATTCCCGACGTGACGGGCGCGGGAGCGACGGCGAGTTTCAGTGAGCCGCTTGGGGCTGGCGATAGATTCTATCGAGTGCAGGTGATCAGCCCATAGTGCGGCCCTGGTGGGCGGCCACCGGTCATTTCGGTCCGCCAATTTGCGGTGACTTGTCCCTCAGGGGAGAAAAATTCCCGCCCTCGCAACACGCCACGAAGCCTTCGGTCACGGATTTTAATTCTTCCCAACGCGCGCGGATCTTCTTGGCTTCGGCCGCGCTGATTTCGTTGTCGGCCGCTGCGCTGGCGATGACCGCGAGGAGGTCGGCAAATTCCTGCACGATTTCATTGGTTGCCGGAATCAGGTAATCGGGATGGGGATTGTTGGTCTTGGGATTCTGGATGAAGAAACCGCCCCCGCGTTCGCAAATCCATTGCACCAGCCGCCGGTCCTCGGTGCTGCGGAGCAATTGCTCGATGCGGTCCAGCGGATTGACCGAGCCGCTGCCGGTGCCGTCATCGGGCTCGGCCCACTTGTAAATCATCGAGAGCGAGAGCCCGAGATCGGCCGCCACCTGTTTGGCGCTGGTTTCCTGGAGAACTTCGCGGAGGATTTCGTGCGATTGCATTAGCCTGAGCATGAAAAGGGCGGCGAGCGTTGGCAAGGCGTAAGGCGGCCGAAAGTGGACACCGCACCGCCGAACAAAGCTTGAGTTTGGCAGGTTTCCGCGCTAAGAACGCCACATGATTCCGCTCGCCTGCCGCTCCGTCACGATACTTTCCGTTAGCCTCACTATGTTTGGCCTTCACTCGGGCTTCGCCAAGAGCGACTGGCCGCAATGGCGCGGCAACGGTCTGGGTGTCGCCGCCGATGCGAAAGTACCGCTCGATTGGTCCGCGACCAATGGGGTGCTCTGGCGCACCGTCTTGCCCGGACGCGGCCATTCTTCACCAGTGATTTTGGATGGCCGCGTTTACCTCACGACTGACGTTGAGGGAGAAGCCATCCCAGGCGTGAAGCCGGTGAAACACGTGCTCAATGATGAGGACTTCAAACATCCTGAAGCTTTCGGCGCCGACTTGCGTCATGAGTTGCGCGTGCTCTGCCTCGATGTCAAGAGCGGCAAGCTTCTCTGGAATCAACTCGCCTACCGCGGGCCGGCCTTTGATGACCGGCATCGCAAGGGCAGTTATGCTTCACCGACCATTGCCGCGGAAGCGGACCGCGTGTTCGCGTATTTCGGTAGCGAAGGATTGTATTGCTTCGACACGAAGGGGACGTTGGTCTGGTCCAATAGTGTGGGCGGACTCGCGACTTTGGGAATGGGCGCGGCAGCATCGCCGGTGCTGGGGGTGAAGACTGTGATCGTGCAGTGCGATCAAGACAATGGTGACAATTCATTTATTGCTGGCTTTGATAAAAAAACGGGCAAGCAACTTTGGAAGGTGGCACGCAAGGTGAGCGTGAGCTGGGCAACTCCCATGGTGGTGACCGCGAGCGGGCGCGAGCAGGTGATTTGTTCGGGCATGGAAAAGATTGTGGCCTACGATACTGGGACCGGCGAAGAGATTTGGTCGCATGAAGGTTTGGAGAACAATGCCGTGCCGTCGCCGGTGGCGAGCGACAAGATCGCGTACCTGGTTGCAGGTTATCCGAAGAAGCGGGTGCTGGCGATCACGCTGGGGGCGAAAGGGGATTTGACCGGCACCACGAATCTACTCTGGAAATACGAAAAAGGTTCCGGCTACGTACCGTCCCCGCTGCTGCTGGGTAATGAGCTTTACCTCATGACCGATAGCGGGCTGTTGTCCTGTCTGGATGCAAAGACCGGGGAGGTGAAGTTCGACTCGGAACGCCTGCCGGATCCGGCCAAGTTCACCGCGTCGCCGCTGGCGGTGGCGGGGCACATCTTGTTGACCAGCGAAGCGGGCGACACGTTCGTTCTGCGCGCCGGCACGAAGCACGAGTTCGTGCGCAAGAATCCACTCGGCGAAAAAGTGTTCGCCTCGCTGGCCGTGGCGGACGGACGTTTGTTCATCCGCGGCGAAACAAACTTGTTTTGCATTGGGCAATAAAGGGTGGCTGAAAGCCAAACCTCGGCGCTTGTGAGCGGCCCGCCCAACTGCTACAACTCCGCCGTGCTTGCTCTGGACCAGCTCAAAGCGCTCATCACCGCGGCGTTACCCGGCGCGCAACTGACTATCGTTCCCAACGACACGCCTGCCAATCAACCGTCGCTGCTCGTGGATAACGCCCACGCGGTCGCGGTGGCAAAACTCCTGCGCGATGATTCTGAACTGCGCTTGGATCACTGTTCCAACGTCACTGGCGTTGACTGGCCGGAGGCCGAGTTGACCGAGAAGATCAAGGTCAAGAAGGTCGTGGACGGCGTGGAGAAGGAAGTCGAGGAAGTGAAGAAGACCATCCGGCCAGCCTACCTCGAAGTCGTTTATCATCTCTACTCCATGGAAAAAAAGCACGGGCCGGTCATCGTGCGCCTGCGCACCGAAAACCGGACCGACAAGAATAATGTGCCTTCGTTGACGCCGATTTGGCGCGGCGCGGAATTTCAAGAGCGCGAAGCGTTTGATTTGTTCGGCATCGTGTTCGATGGGCATCCCGACCTACGCCGCATCCTGATGTGGGATGAGTTCAAGGATTTCCCGATGCGCAAGGATTACGTCGAGCCGGACGATTACGAATACGAGCCCACGCCGCATGACGAAGTGTTGGAACGAGCCAAGGTCCATCAACCCAGCCCCAAGCCATGAACAACTCTTCCGCCGCGAGCCTCGCCATTGCCACATTATGCACGCTGATTGCACCGTCCTGGGCCGCTGAGAGTTGGTCGCAATTCCGCGGACCGAATGGTTGCGGGGTTGCTGAAAGCGCGAAGCCGCCGGTTCACTTCGGTCCAGGCTCGAATGAACTGTGGCAGGTCAAAGTGCCCTCCGGAATGTCGTCGCCGTGCATCTCGGGTGACCTCATTTTTCTGACTGCATTCAACGATCCGAAGCTCGAAGTCCTCGCGGTGGATCGGCGCTCGGGCAAGATCCGTTGGGAGCGCGAAGTGCCGGCGAAGCAGATTGAGAAATATCATCTGCAAGAAGGAAGCCCAGCATCCGGCACCTGCGCAACGGATGGCAAGCTGGTGGTTTCGTATTTTGGTTCGTGCGGGTTGGTCGCTCACGATTTCGACGGCAAGGAGATCTGGCGGCTGGAATTGCCAATGACTGAGCAGTCTGGCGACTTCGGCAGCGGCGCGTCGCCAATCATCGCGGGCGGACTGGTGCTCATCAACCGCGATCAACTCAAGGGTTCGGAACTCCTGGCGGTGGACCTGACTTCGGGCAAAGTCAAATGGCGTACCGATCGCGCAGAATTGGGCTCCAGTTACGGCACGCCGATCATCTGGAAGAACGGAAGCGTGACCGAGGTGGTTCTGCCCGGCTTCACCCAGATGCGGGCTTACGACTTAAAATCCGGCCAGGAAAACTGGCGCGTGAACGGGTTGCCATCGGCGACTTGCACGACTCCGGTGTTGGGCGAGGGGATGTTGTTCTTTGCCGGTTGGGCGCCGGGCAAGGACGTAGCGATGCCGACGTATGACAAGATTCTCGAAGCCGACAAGGATGGCGATGGCGTGCTCGCCAAGTCCGAGGCCAGCCCAATGATGGCGAGCTTCTTCGCGAGTTTCGACACTGACAAGGATGACAAGCTCACCCGGGCGGAGTGGCAGGGTTTCCTCGATGTGCTGGCCAAGGGGGAAAACTCGCTGATCGCGATCAAACCCGGTGGCAAGGGTAATGTCACCGAAACGCACGTCGCGTGGAAGCAGAAGAAGGGATTGCCCTACGTGCCGTCACCGCTTTTCTATCGCGGCTACGTGTACCTCATCAAGGATGGTGGCATGCTCTCGCGCTTTAACGCCAGGACTGGCGAGCCAACTTACGAACAGGAGCGTATCGGAGCGCTCGGGAATTACTACACCTCGCCTGTCGCAGCGGACGGACGCATCTACGTCGCTTCGCTCAACGGTGTGGTGAGCGTGCTCGAAGCCGGGGACAAACCGAACGTCATTGGTCGCGTCGATTTCAAGGAGCGCATTGCGGCCACCCCGGCGCTCGTGGACAAAACGATATACATCCGGTCGGCTGAAACTCTTTGGGCTTTTGGAAAATGAGCAACGCGACGTCAGAACTTCTCGAATCACCGGGCAAGAATTACACGCTCCGGCCCAAGCCCGACTCCGACAGTGAACTGCTGGAAGTCTCGATGGGGCCGCAGCACCCGTCCACGCATGGCGTGTTTCGGATGGACGTGGTGCTTGATGGCGAACGCGTGGTGAAACTCAAGCCCGTGTTTGGTTACCTGCACCGCAATCACGAGAAGATCGCCGAGAACACGACCTATCTCGCTTCGATGCCGTACACCGACCGGCTGGATTATTTCTGCTCGATGACCAACAACTGGGCCTACGCGTTAGCGGTCGAGAAACTCGCCGGCCTGCAAGTACCTGAGCGCGCCGAGTATCTGCGCGTCATCCTCGCCGAACTCACGCGCTTGCAAAACCACGCCTCGCTTTGCGGCTTTCTCATGCAGGACATGGGCGCGATGGGCACGCCGCTCATGTATGCCTTCCGCGAACGCGAGAAGATTCTCGATCTCTTCGAAGCCATCAGCGGCGCGCGGATGATGTGCAACTTCATGCGCTTTGGCGGGCTGCGTTGCGATGCGCCCGCCGGCTGGCTCGACGAAGTCCGCAAGGTCGTGACCGAGTTCCCCGCGTTCCTTGATGAATTCGAGATGCTGCTCAGTGAGAACGAAATCATCATGGCCCGCACCCAGGGCGTGGGCGTGGTGTCACGTGAACTTGCGGTGAATGCCAGCCTCACCGGGCCAATGCTTCGTGCGTCCGGCGTGAATTATGATCTCCGCAAGGTGGATCACTACGGCATCTATGACCGCTTCGAATTCCGCGTGCCGCTCGGCGACCACGGCGACGTTTACGACCGCTACATGATGCGCGTGCTGGAGATGCGCGAGTCGATAAAGATTTTGCAGCAGGCGCTCAAGGTTGTGCCGGAAGGTCCAATCGTTGATCCCAAGGCCAAACTGCGCGGGTTCCGTCCGAAAGCCGGTGAATCCTATGGCCGCATTGAAGCACCGAAGGGTGAACTGGGTTTCTATCTCATCAGCGATGGCGGGCCGAATCCGTATCGCTACCGTGTGCGCCCGCCGAGCTTCATCAACCTCACGATCCTCGAAGACATGTGCCTCGGCCACACCGTCGGTGACATCGTCATTATCCTCGGCAGCGTGGACATTGTGCTTGGGGAAGTAGACCGGTGAGCGGTCTCGCTGTGTGCGGTTGAGCCATTTGCGACACGCGAAACTGCACTGTGCGATTAGGGTGCGGTGTTTGACTCCCGTTCAAATCGCGGGTAAAAGAACCATATGACGGTGGAATTGCCAGACATCCCTGAGTCCGCGCATCTGACTGCCCAAGAGGTTCGGCTTGAGCTTGCTTGCGCGTTGTATGCGCGCGGGCGAATCGGCAAAGTCACCGCGACACAATTGGCGGGCGTTGACTTCTTCTCCTTCCAACGCGCGTTGAGCGAGCGCGGCGTGCCGCTCTACACACAGGAAAGGCTGGCCACCGACCTGCAAACGCTCAACGAATCATTTCCCAAGTGATCGTCGTGGCCGACACTTCGGTGTTGATCAATCTTTGCCGGGTTGGGCGAGGCGACCTGTTCCAGAAACTTTTTCAAGACGTTGTCATTCCACCGGAAGTCGCGGCTGAGTTCGCGAGGCTGACAGTCGGAGTTCCCCGATTTGCCGGTCTGGGTTTGCCGGCTGGCATTCGTCAACAACGCGCAACGACGAGCCATCCGATGATTAGTGCCGCAACTGGTTTGGATCCTGGCGAATCCGCAGCACTGACGCTCGCGCTGGAGATTCACGCTGATGCCGTGTTGATTGACGAACGTCGCGGTTACGAAGTAGCCCAAAAACTCGGCCTCAAGACGGTGGGCATCCTCGGCATCCTCCTGCGAGCCAAGTCCACCGGCCATCTGACGGCAGTACGTCCTCTGCTTGATGCGCTTCAGCGCGATGCTGGCTTCTGGCTTTCAGCATCGCTTCGGCAGCAAGTTCTCAGTCTCGCTGGCGAGTGAGCTACCGGGTGCGCCCGCCGAGCTTCATCAATCTCACCATTCTTGAAGATATGTGCCTGGGCCACACCGTCGGCGACATCGTTATCATCCTTGGCAGCGTGGACATTGTGCTTGGGGAAGTGGATCGGTGAAGGTGTTGTAGCCTAGCTTGAATTAGGCTGTCTCTCTCAATCCTGGAGGCGCGTGAGTATACACTCTCCCTCGGCGACTGTTACCGCTACAATCCATCGTAATCGAATGTTACCAAAGCTCTCCTCCAGCACAGCCTTCCCCGGAATCTGTCCTGCATGAAAATCCGCCATTCGGACGAGTTCGGAAACAACGTCTGGCCGGATGTGAGAGGGAAACGGCGACATTTCATGCCAATTGCCTTCCACGTTGTATCTGATCAGAACACCGCTAGGGGCTGTAATTCCGATAATCAACTCTGTCGCCTGCTCCTGCTGCGCTTGCAGCAGGACAAGACGAATGAACCGCCGGATAGCCTCACCGTGTTTGGAGTCCGAATGTGTGAGAACATCCATTAAGTCCTTGCACCCTTTCGGCAAAGTAACGCTTCGCTTCTTAGGATCGACAAACGGGTTCATCGCGCAGGTCATCTAACATGTAATTGCTTGCGATTTTGACTTTGCGTTTGTCTCGCATAATTGTCCAGACGAATGCCGGTGGACTTTGTGTGACAATTTCCCTCACTCTGGCCCTCTCCCCAAGGAGAGGGAACAGGCGTCGGACGGCTTTTGATTGCTCCATGGCGATAGAGTAATTTCCGCCTCAGGTCATTTCACGAACTGGTGGATGATTCTCCTTCTCCTGGGGGAGAAGGCCGGGATGAGGGTGGGCATTTCGACAAACCAACTTTCAGAATTCGTCTGTCACTTCACAAACTCCAGTTCCTGCCGGTGCGGAATGAGGCCGCACTCGAAGGCCTGGCCAAGGAAGCACCGGATGCTCTCGCGACCACGCTCGCCGTAATCGAGCGTCCAGTGGTTCACATACATGCCCACGAATTTGTCCGCGAGATCGCGGCCCATGTCACGGGCGTATTGCAGGGCGTGCTGCACCGCCTCGGGCCGGTGATCGAGACTGAACTGGATGCTCGCGGTGAGAATATCCGAGATGGTCTTGCGCACGTCGGGCGTGAAGCGTTTGTGAATCACGTTGCCACCAAGCGGGAGCGGCAGGCCGTTGTTCTCGCGTCCCCACCACACGCCGAGGTCTTCACAGACGACCAATCCTTCGTTCTGATACGTGAGCTGGCCTTCGTGAATGATGAGGCCCACGTCTGCCTTGCCAGCGCGAACGGTTTGAAAGATTTGATCGAACGGCACAACGATGTAATTGAACTCGCGCGCCGGTTTGCCGAGCCAGAGTTGCAAGGCAAGGAATGCGCTGGTCATTGTCCCGGGCACGGCGATCTTTTTACAGGCGATTTCGTCGCGGCTGAATTTTTGTTTCGCCACCAGCATCGGCCCGTAGCCGTCGCCCATGCTCGCGCCGCTGGGGAGCAGGGCGTATTGATCGCTCACATAGGCGTAGGCATGGATGCTGACTGCCGAGATGTCGAGTTCGCCGCGGGTGGCGCGTTCATTGAGCGTCTGGATGTCCTGCAATATATGCTCGAATCGATAGCCTGGCGTAGAGATCAAATCTTTGGCCAGTCCGTAGAACATAAAGGCGTCATCGGGATCGGGCGAGTGGCCGAGGGTCAAAGTTTTCGTCGTCATCAAGCGGCGGTATTCTCGGGAAGCTGGCGGCGGTGTCGAACGAAAATTTGGGAGAGCATCCACTCATCGGCAAGGAACAGGGCCAGTGGTTGCCCCGGGAAATAATTCCGGGATTCACGGCACTTCAAGGCTTGCCATGGCGGCGCGGCTTGCCGAACCTTTCGCCCTTAAATATATGGCAAAACGCGCGTTAATCACCGGCATCACTGGCCAAGATGGTTCGTACCTGGCGGAGTTGTTGTTGAGCAAGGACTACGAGGTGCACGGCATTATCCGGCGGGCGAGCACATTCAATACGGGCCGGCTGGATGGCATTTACGAAGACCCGCAGGCATCGAGCAAACGCCTGTTCCTGCACTACGGCGACCTGAGCGATGCGAGCGCACTGGCGCGGTTGATCGCGAAGATTCAACCCGATGAAGTTTACAATCTTGCGGCACAAAGCCACGTGCGGGTGAGCTTTGACAGTCCGGAATACACCACCGACATCACTGCAACAGGCGCGATCCGGTTGCTGGAGGCCATTCGGGACGCAGGTATCAAACCTCGGTTCTACCAGGCGTCGTCGTCCGAAATGTACGGCAAGGTGATGGAAGTGCCGCAGAAAGAAACCACGCCGTTCTATCCGCGGAGCCCATACGGTTGCGCGAAAGTTTACGCGTACTGGATCACGGTGAATTACCGCGAGTCCTACGGCCTGCATGCCAGCAATGGCGTTCTGTTCAACCACGAATCGCCCCGCCGCGGCGAAACGTTTGTGACGCGGAAGATCACGCGGGCGGTTTCGCACATCAAGGCGGGTCTGCAAGACAAGTTGTATCTCGGCAACCTCGACGCGAAGCGCGATTGGGGTTACGCGAAGGAATACGTCGAGGCGATGTGGCTGATGCTGCAGCAGCCTGAGCCGGACGATTACGTCATTGCGACCGGCGAGACCCATTCGGTGCGCGAATTTCTCGAAGTGGCGTTTGGTCATGTCGGGCTCGACTGGAAAAAGCACGTCGAGATTGATCCGCGCTACTACCGCCCGGCGGAGGTGGAGCTGCTGATCGGCGATCCGAGCAAAGCCATCAAGAAGCTGGGCTGGCAGCCGAAGACCAAGTTTGAGGAACTGACCAAACTCATGGTGGATGCGGACGTGGAATTGCTTCGCAAGCATCGCCAGGGTGAGATCAAGGTTGTGGGCTAAGCCCGGCTGCAAGCGGGCCGCAGGCGCCGCCGATTTCCGTTTGCATCCCGCCTGCAATCACCTAAAACCACCGCGTGCACTCTTGCGCGGACAGATTGCTCCCGCCGCTGAAGCAATACTTCGGCTTCAGTTCGTTTCGCCCATTGCAGGCGGAGATTATCAATGATTCGCTTTCCGGAAGGGATGTTTTCGCCGTGCTACCCACGGGCGGTGGCAAATCGTTGTGCTTCCAGTTGCCGGCGCTGGTGCGGCCCGGCCTCACGGTCGTCGTCTCACCGTTGATTGCGCTCATGAAAGATCAGGTGGACGCGCTGCAAGCGGCGGGAGTCGCGGCCACGTTTCTGAATTCGTCGTTGGGTGCGGGTGAATCGCGGCCGCGATTGCGCGGGCTGCACAATGGCAAGTTCCGTATGCTTTACGTCGCGCCCGAGCGATTGATGCTGTCCGGTTTCCTCGACGACTTGAAGCAGTGGCAGGTCAAATTGTTTGCAATCGATGAGGCGCATTGCATCAGCGAATGGGGGCATGACTTTCGCCCGGAATACCGGCAGTTACGCAACCTGCGCGATCTGTTTCCCAATGTGCCGATGATGGCGCTGACGGCGACGGCCACGGAACGCGTGCGCGCCGACATCGTCAAGCAACTGCACTTGCATTCGCCCGCCAGTTATGTTGCGAGCTTCAACCGGCCGAACTTGACCTATCGCGTCAGCGGCAAAACCGGCGCGTATCGCCAGGTGTTGGATTATGTGCGGCGCCGCTCCAAGGAGAGCGGGATCATCTACGTGCAGGCGCGCAAAACGGCGGAGGACCTGGCCCGCAAACTCTCTGCCGACGGCGTGCCGTCGGCGCCGTATCACGCGGGGCTGACGGCCGACGAACGTTCGGAAAACCAGGATGCCTTCTTGCGTGATGAAATCCGCGTTGTCTGTGCCACCATCGCGTTCGGCATGGGAATCAACAAACCGAATGTGCGGTTTGTGATTCATTATGACCTGCCGAAGAACATTGAGGGTTACTACCAGGAAACCGGTCGCGCGGGTCGTGATGGTTTGCCGGGCGAATGTCTGCTGCTTTTCAGCCCGGGCGACCGCGTGAAACAGATGCGGTTCATTGACGAGAAGCCGGATCCCAAGGAGCGCGAGACGGCGCGTGCGCAGCTGGAACAGATGATTCATTACGCTGAGATCGCCAGCTGCCGGCGGGAATTTCTGCTGGGTTACTTTGGGGAGAAGTTTGTAGGGCAGGCTTTCGAGCCTGCCAGTGCCGGCGACTTTCCAGTCGCCAGTTCCCAGAACTCCGGGCTGGAATGCCCGGAGAACCGGCAGGCTGGAAAGCCTGCCCCACAATCCAACTGCGGCGGCTGCGACAACTGCCTCGCGCCGCGCGCGACGTGGGACGGCACCCTTGCCGCGCAAAAGCTCCTTTCCTGCGTCTACCGGATTCGGGAAAAGAGCGGCTTCGGCGTCGGATTGAATCATGTGGTCGAAGTGCTGACCGGGGCGGACACGGAAAAGGTGCGCAAGTTCAGCCACCAATTACTTTCCACCTACAACATCGGCGGCGAACACACCCGCGCCGAGTGGGGGGCCATCGGGCGTGAGCTGGTCCGGCAGGGATTGCTCGTTCAGAACAACGAGAAGTTCGGTATCATCGAAATGACTGACGCGGGGTGGGCGGCGTTGAAGTCGCGCCAGAAGATCACGTTGACCAAGCCTGTCAGCGCGCCCGAGCCGGAGAAACACCACGCCGGGGAGATCGATTGTGACGAGAACTTGTTTGAGCAGCTGCGCAGCTTGCGCAAGCGCCTGGCCGACGAACGCGGCGTGCCGCCGTACATCGTGTTTTCCGACGTGGCGCTTCGGCAGATGGCGCGCTTCTATCCGCAGAACGACCGCGAATTTTCCCGGATCAGCGGGGTGGGAGAAAAGAAACTCCGGGAATTCGGGGCGATTTTTCTTCGTGCCATCAGCCAGCATCTTCAGACGTATCCGCGCCAGATGTTCGCTGCGGATTCATTCGAACCGGCACCCGGAGCTCGAAGTTACCCGCGGTCGGGCGCGCGATGACAAAAGTCTGGTGACGTCAGGCCACCTTGCTATAAACAGGGCAACACCAATCCAAGACCAGCCATGTCACTCCTCATCCAGAACGGCGAAATCGTCACGGCCAGCGAACGCTACACGGCCGACATCCTTTGCGAGAACGAAACCATAGCGCGCATTGACCGGGGCATCACGCCGCCAAAAGGCGCGGAGGTTATTGACGCGAAGGGCAAGTTCGTCTTCCCCGGATTCATTGATCCGCACGTCCACATCTACCTGCCGTTCATGGGCACGTTTTCGAAAGACGATTACATCACGGGCAGCGAGGCGGCATTGGTTGGCGGTACAACGACGCTGATCGAGATGTGCTGCCCGTCGCGGGCGGATGACGCGTTGAAGAGTTTTGAGCTTTGGATGAGCCAGGCGGTTGGCAAATCCGCGTGCGATTTTTCGTTCCACATGGGCGTGACGAAGTTCGACGACAAGTCCGAGAAGCAACTCTGCGAAATCGTCAAGCGCGGCATCAGTTCGTTCAAAGTCTTCCTCGCTTACAAAGGCGCGTTCGGTGTAGATGACACGGAGCTTTATCGCACGCTCAAACTGGCGAAGGAATTAGGCGTCATCGTCACGGCGCATTGCGAGAACGAAACGCTCGTGGCCGAGCGCTGCAAAGAATTGATCGCCGCCGGCAAGACGGGTCCTGGCTTCCACGAACCCAGCCGGCCGGTGCAGGTCGAAGCTGAAGGCGTGCATCACTTGATGACCTTCGCCGAGCTCACCGGCGCGGCGACGTACATCGTTCACTTGAGTTGCAAGGAGGCGCTCGATGAAGCCATCGCTGCGCGCCAACGCGGCGTGCGCGTGGCCGTTGAGACGCTTATCCAATATCTCACGCTCGACAAAACCTACGCGGAGAAGCCGAAGTTCGAGGGCGCGAAATACGTCATGTCCCCGCCGCTGCGCGACCAGCGGAATCAGGAAGTGCTCTGGAATGGCCTGCGCGACGGTCTGGTGCAAACCGTTGCCACCGATCATGCGCCGTTCGATTTTCGGAAGCAGAAGGAGATGGGGAAAAATGATTTCACCAAGATTCCCAATGGCATTCCGTCGCTCGAAGAACGCGTGAACCTGCTCTACACCTACGGCGTGAAGACGGGGAAGATTGACCTGCACACCTTTGTGAATGTGCTCAGCACGCAGGTCGCGAAGACCTTCGACCTCTTCCCGCGCAAAGGCACGATCCAACCCGGAGCGGACGCCGACCTCGTGGTGTTCGATCCGAGCTATCGCGGCAAGATTTCCGTGAAGACGCAGAGCATGAATCTGGACTACAGCGCGTTTGAAGGCTGGAAATTGGAAGGTCGCCCGAGCGTCGTCACCGTGCGCGGGCAAGTCTCCGTGCGTGACGGCAAATTCGTCGGCAAGCATGGCCGCGGAAAATTCCTGGCTCGGAAGCCGAGTCATTTTTGATGCGGGGGCGGTTTTATTCCGGTCTTGGCGCTCGGAGACGTTGTGGTAACATTGCTGTCATGGAAGCCGCCGGAGTTTATTCAAAGCCGACCGGGTTTGTTGGCAACGTCTCGTGGGAGAGGATGATTCGAGCCGTGGAAAAAGTACGCGAACGATTACGCCGGACGGTGGCCGCCCTTGAAGCGGCAGGTGTGCCTTACGCGCTGGCCGGCGGTAACGCCGTCGCCGCGTGGGTTTCTCGCGTGGACGAAGCCGCCGTGCGTAATACTCAGGACGTTGACATTCTTCTGCGCCGTTCCGATCTGCCGGCGGCCAGCGCTGCGATGGCCAAAGCAGGTTTCATTCACCGCCATGCCAAGAGTCTCGACATGTTTTTGGACGGCCCGGACGCAAAGGCGCGCGACGCCGTTCACGTTGTCTTCGCTTCCGAAAAAGTTAAAGCAGACTCGCTCGCTTCCGCGCCCGACGTGACGGAATCCGAAGCCACCGAAGCTTTCCGGCTCGTATCGCTGGAGGCACTGGTGAGAATGAAACTCACGGCGTTCCGGGACAAAGACCGCACCCACCTGCGCGACTTGCTGGAAGTCGGATTGGTAGACGCTTCCTGGATTCCGCGACTGCCGTCAGAATTGTCCGTGCGACTTCAAGGCTTGCTCGATACTCCGGAGGGTTGATGAGAACAGCGGAGACGCAGCGATGCTTGCGGGTCGTCGTGCGCGACGGCAAATTCGTCGGCAAACACGGCTAGGGAAAATTCCTGGCTCGGAAGCCGAGTTATTTTTGAACGGGTACCATGCCGCTCGTCAAATGAAGCTACAACGCGCTCTCCTTCTCGCCGTAGGTTTGATTGCGGTGGCCTGCCCGATGGGTAGAGCTGAGGAGCTCTTTCGCGATGACTTCACCAACCGTTTGGCTGCCGGCTGGTCGTGGGTTCGCGAAGACAAGTCAGGTTGGCGGGTAACGGAGCGGGGATTGGAGATTCGCGTGAAGCCGGGCAATATGTGGGGGCCGCCCAATAACGCTACCAACGTCCTCACCCGGCCGCTACCGAAGGCAACCACGAACGAAATCGAAATCGCCGTGACCGCGGAGAACCGGCCGACGGCGCAATACGAGCAGGTCGACCTGGTCTGGTATTACGACGATAGCCACATGGTGAAGCTCGGGTTGGAGTTGGTGGACGGAAAGTTGAGCATCGTGATGGGCCGGGAAGAAAATGATAAGACCAGCACCATGGCGATTCTGCCCACGGATTCATTCAAGGTAAGTCTCCGACTGACGGCCAAGGAGGAACGGATTCGTGGCGAATACCGATTGCCGGGCCAGGAGAATTGGACTGCGGTCGGTGAATGTGGTCTGCCGGTGAAGGGTAATCCGCAGGCAAGTTTGCAAGTTTATCAAGGGCCGAAGACCGGCGTCCGTTGGGCGCGATTCACCGATTTTCGCGTCGTGAGCCGTTAGCTCAACTATCTACCAGGTCGCGGGTGATTGATTTTAAATCGGGACACCCTGCCAGCGCCATGGCCAGATCAAGTTCCTGTCGCAACAAGCTGAGGGCAGTCTCCACCCCGGCCTGACCCCCGGCGGCCAATCCCCAAAGAACAGGTCTGCCAACCTGCACTGCTGTTGCTCCGAGGGCCAAAGCTTTGAGAACATCCAAGCCGCGTCGCACGCCGCCGTCCAGCAACACGGGCAGGCGACCATCAATGGCTTCGGCGCAGCGAGCAAGGACTTCAATCGTCGGGGGCGCCGTATCCATCTGACGTGCTCCGTGATTGGAGACGACGATTCCGCTCGCGCCATGTTCTACCGCCAACCGAGCGTCGTCCGCGCGGCAGATGCCTTTCAGAATCACCGGCAGCTTGGTGAGCGAACGCAGCCACGTTACGTCCTTCCACGTCACCGATGCGTCGAGCATCCACGAGAACGCTTGCCCCATTCCCGCGCCGCTTTGGCCGATGGCTTCGCCGCGTTTGTTTGACGGCAGCAGATTTACGGCAGCCAAACCCGGCGGCAGGTGAAACTGATTTCGCACGTCGCGCTCGCGTCGGCCCCACTCGGGCGTGTCCACGGTGAGCATCAACGCCTGGCAACCGGCCGCTTCAACGCGTGCCACCAGGTCGCGGGTGAATTCACGATCCTTGTTGATGTAGAGCTGAAACCACACTGGCCGGGGCGCGGCCCGCACCACATCCTCGACAATCGTGGTCGAAAGACTGCTCAACACCATGATCGTTCCCGCGGTGCCTGCCGCCCGGACGGTGGCCAGTTCGCCGTCGTTGTGTGCCAGTTTGTGGAATGCCGTGGGCGCGATGAGGATCGGCATGGAGATTCGCTGGCCGAAGAGCGTAGTGGACAAATCACGCCGGCTCACGTCTCGCAGGACGCGGTAATGCACGCGGAAGCGCTCGAACGCGGCGCGATTTTCGCGCAAGGTCACTTCGTCCCATGCGCCGCTGGCAAAATAGTCGTAAGCCGTCTGCGGCAATACCTCTTTCGCTAGCCGCTCCAGATCGAAAAGGTTAAGGACGTCCTTCATCGGCTGATTTCCAGAATAGTGCCGGCGATGTATCGCAAGCCGTCCGCTTGGTTGAAATAGTAAGCCACGAGGATCTGCCGCTTTGAGATTATCGTCGCCCAAGGGTAGCCCAGATCGCCGTTCCCACCATCGTCGCGCAGAATAATTTCCTCAGCCTGTCCGCTGTCCGTGCATTCAGCGTTCAACACCCGCGCGCGGATGCCGAACGGCTTGTGGCGATACCCATACACGAGCAACGCGCGTTGATCGGGCAAACGGATCACATGATGCGGATGACCCTGGAAGCCCACGTCCTGCCACTGCGAAAAGCTCGCGCCGCGATTCGTGGACCGTGCCACGGCGGTGTGATCGCTGAGATTGGCCGTGCGCATAAACGCGACCAGATCGCCTTTGGGCGTTTCATAGAGCGACGTTTCATTGAACGTAACCTGCGCGTTTGTGGCGACCGGGCAGGAATAAGTCCATGAGTTCCCACGATCGGAGGAAACTAGCAGATGTGTCCCGGTTTGGTTGTGCCCCGTGGTTCGTGCGGCGACCACCCAGTAAAGCTGGCCATCCTTTCCTTCGCACAACGCGCCACGATTGAAAGCCGGCGTGGGTTTGCCGAAAACATCGAGCGTTTCATTGCCCGGCACAGGCGGCGGATAAATCGGCCCGCGCCACAAGCGACCGCCGTCCGTCGATTTCAATAAATAACCACCCAGGAATACAAAACCATTCTTCAACACGGAAGCGTTGGTCAATGTCGTCGCCACTTCTGGCCGCACTTGAGTCCAGCCGTAGCTGGTGCAAACGATGTCGCCATTACGCAATTGCACCATACACGGGTCTTGAGATCCGCCAAATGGGTGCGCGTAAATCAGCTCCGGCTGGTTGCTCCAGGTCTTGCCAGCGTCTCGCGAGCGCACGAGGACCAGTTGGCTATTCAGGTCGGTATGCGAATAACCCGCTTCGCCGAACAACCGGCGATTGGGCGCGCGCCGGAAGGCCACGACCAATTCACCATCCGGCCGACGCACCACCGACGGGAATGAACTGTAGAACTTGTCATCCTGGTAAATGATCAGGTCGCGCACCTTCCTGACCGTTGGCGCCGGTTTGTTTCCAGCCGCGCCAGCCCAAAGTGAATTAAGCGTGACGACAAAGGCTACGGCGAGGACTAATCGTCGGTGCATGCGCACCAGTCAACCGACCGCCCGACTCCACGCAAGCTTAATCACCATCAGTTCCAGTGCCGGTTTGAAAATGTTCTAAGAAACTTCTGTCCTGGGTGTCATTACCGGGGGTGCTCGCGAAATCAAAATGCTTGCAGTAGGATCGAAATCGCTCTTAAAAACAGGTTATGCAGGACCAGAGGCGAACCATCAGACCATGGGTGGCGATTGGGGCTGTCGTCCTCGCCGTGGTTTGCGTGGTCGCCCTGCGCGATGTGCAGGTCACGAGTCAGATTCGATCGCTCCGAGCTGAGAAGCAGGAATTGATGACGGATCAGGAAGAACTCAAGGCGCGTCTGCAAAGCGCCGAGGCGTCAGTGGCCGAGTTCCAAAACCGGATCGCCACGCCGCCTTTTGAGTCTCCTTCGATTACTTCCGACTCGAAGGCACAAGCCCGAGTCGTTGCCTTGGAAGCGCAGGTTAAGGCGCTTCAATCTGCGGCGCATCGAAGGGCCGCCGGGCCGCAGGTGCCGGAATACGATCCGACCAATCCTCAATCTCAATCTGGCCTTCTCGAATCAAACGAGCTGCCAACCAACACTGTGCCGATGCGCAGTTGGGGCACGGAACAGGTGCTCGGTGCGCCGAACACCGAGCGCGCCGGTGATTTGCCAACGGCGTGGGCTTCGCGTGAACCGGACGCCGGCCCCGAATGGCTGGCGGCCGGCTTCGATCAGGCGGCGGACATCGCCGAGGTCCGCGTGCGTGAGACTTTCAATCCCGGGGCCATCAGCAAGATCACAGCGTTTCAAAATGGACAGGAGGTTGTGCTCTGGGAAGGAACGGCCTCCGGCGGCGTGGCGCCACGCGATTTCGTCATCCCAGTGCCGGGGAATGTTCGCGCCGATTCGGTCGTGATCCATCTCGACTCGGCCCGCGTGCCCGGCTGGAACGAGATTGACGCCGTGGAACTTGTCGGGCGCGATGGCAGTCGGCAATGGGCCACCTCGTCCAGCGCTAGCAGCACGTACGCCGACGGGCGCCCTCCCGAGACTCCGCCTGCAAGCGGTTTTCGGCGATGACTGGCGTGCTTCGCAGCAAATTGGCACAACGGGAAGACGCGTTGCATCGCACCCCTGCTTCCTTACCTTGCCCTGTGCCTATCGCACGCCATCCTGTGGTCAACTTTCGCGTGAGCACAATCCCATCGAAACCGTCTAAGAAAGCACGGACTCGCGTGTCATACCCTTGAGACCAGCGTTCTCCGGTGAAGAAACCGGGGCGGCGCGCGGCGGTGACGCGGGACGAGATTCAGCAAGGCATGGCTGTGGGCCAACCAGACAAAACGAGCGCGCAATCGCCCGAAACGATTGAGGAGCTCTTCGCTGCCCTCGAATCGCCGCTCCTGAGTTACGCGCTCCGCCTGTGCGGCGGGCGAGAAATCGCCGAGGACCTGGTCCAGGAAGCGTTCATGAAACTGCACGGACAATTCGCCGAAGTGCGCGAGCCGAGGAGATGGCTCTATCGCACCGTGCACAATCTCGCGCTAAACCACCGGCGGGATTCGGCAAAGCTGGTTTCGTTAACCCCGGTTGATGCCAATCCGCCCCATGAATCCTCTTTGTCGCCTGAATCTGACGTGACGGATGAGTCTCCTCTGCCCGATGAACAGCTCGCGCGCATCGAAGGCATCGGTTTGGTGCGCTTGAGTCTTGCTGCGCTGGACGAACGCAGCCGCGAATTGATCCGGCTGAAATTCCACGAAAACCTTTCCTACGCGGAGATCAGCACGCGGACCGGGCTCAAGCCCGGGCACGTTGGTTATCTGCTGCATCACGCATTGAAGGCCATTGCTGCTGAACTCACCAAAACGGGAGTTGTGCCATGAACCCTGAGTTTACCAGATATCAAGAACTGCCCTTTGTTTCCGTTCCATCCGAGGCGGACCAAACACCGCAGCCGGAGGCGTCAACGCGTGGAACTCCGCAAGTTCTTGGAGTGCGGCAGCCCCCTGCCGCTTTCCGACTGCCGGCGCGCATTGAAGAGCGGCAGAGGTCTGCCGCAGTCCAGGACGCTGACGCGTGCTCCGCTGTCGCTACCCATTCCCGCGTATGAACCCCGATTCACCCCGAACCCCGCGCGAAGAAATGGAGACGTGGCTCACCGCGCTCCTGCTTGGCGAATTGTCCGAGGGCGAAGCCGCCGCCGTGCGCGAACTCATCAAGCACGACCCGGAACTGGCGAAGCTGCACGAGCAATTGCAGCAGACCATCGTGCTCGTCCGTGACGCTGCGCCCGAGATAGAGACAAAGTCCGATGCCCAGCCACTGAAGCTTTCTGAGGAGCGCCGGCAGCGCTTGCTGGCAAGCTTCACGATTCCGCCGTTAGAACCGGAGCACCGTCCTAAGGCAACCGGTTGGCGATTCCGCATCACCTTAATTGAGGTGCTTGTGGTCGTGGCCATCCTGGGGATATTCGCGGTGATGATGATGCCGGCGTTGAGTACAGCCAAGTCCAAGTCGAGTTCGATGGCGATGCGCAGCAATCTCCGCCAGATCGAAGTCGCCAAGCAGTTGTGGGCTGACGAGAACGGCAAGGCAGTCGGGGCTGAACCGTCGATGGAGGAACTCAAACCGTATCTTGGCAATCGCGAAATGCCGCCAGTGTTGGGCGAAAAATATTTGGCCGGCCGCGTGGGCGAACCCGCCTTCGCGGAAATGGAAGCGAAGGACGCGCGAGGCCGGTTGGGTCGCCTGCCGGCTGACACCCAGCCATCAGATCGCGTACGGCTCTCTGGGCGTGGCGAGTTGAGCATCTCTGATGGGTCAGAAGAGTTGAACCGATTTGCCAAGCCAACTAAGCCGGCTGGCCCGAGCGCAACCTTCGCAAATGCGGCACCACGGTCCGCAATGAAGGCGCCTGCGCGTGTGACTCCGTTACCGAATCCGAAGCCCCTCGCACCAGTGACTGACCTGAGCACTGTGCTAGAGACGCCACCGCAATCGCACAAAACCACAACTATCGTGCTTCCGGAATTGCAAGCGAACCGATACGCACCGGGCGACGTCGTTACCGTCACCATGGGAACAGAGGCGAAGGATTCCACCCAACTTGGATTTCAAACTTGGGGGTTTGCTGGAGGTAAAGGAGTTCCTCAGAAATCATTGGCAAGAGCAGAAACTCAACAGGACTTTTTTGATGGTGGCGGATTCGGCGAAGCCGGCAAGAAACTCGACGAACTCTCTCGAAGCGGCTCGGCATATGACACCTCCACTTTCTCGCGACTGATAACGCAAGGTGGTGGCGATTCGTCAGTGGACTCGTCACGTATGAATTTGAATTATAGCGTCACTGCGGGACTTGCAGATGGTAATGGTCGTGGTGGGCAGCCCACTCCAGGGTGGCTTGGCGCCCTCGAGAAGCCCGAATTCGGCCATTCGAGCACAAATGCTTTCGTTGCGCGATATTCCTCCTTTGAAACACCTCCTTCCTCCGGTTTAGCGGTTGCGGGCGACGATGTCGGCAAAGCCCCGGCACGCGGCGTTCAGCCGGTCGGGAGCACGGACGCATACTACGCCTTCAGCCCCGGCCCCGGCGGCGGCGGGGGCGGGGGCGGGGGAGTGCCAGCCACCCCGCCGCCAGCACAACTCCCCGCTGCGGCGACTACCGCCGGACCAGAGGCAGAATTGTTCGCCCGGCGATATGGGGGATTCGCGGCTACCAATTCTCTCGCGCTCTCCGAATCACGACGGCTGTCTGAAGTTCAATTAGGTCGCGGATTTGAACTGGCGAGTCAGGCGAGTGCTGACGCTCCGCGCAACGAAGGGTTGTTCAAGGGTGGTGCTGCGGTTGGGGGAAAAAGCGAAGTGCAGTTGAAGGTACACAGCCAGGATGTGGTTGGTTTTGTAAACCAACCAGCTTTGCCCAGCGGTGACGGACGGTCGCCCACTGAGGAAAGCATACTCCGACAAGGTGGAGCGGTTGCTGGTGAGCCACTTGTCACCAGTGGCGTTCTTCCCAGACAAACGCAGGTAACAACTGGTGAAACCTCGAGACCAACCTCCGTTGAGGAGCTTGCTTACCTCGAAAAGAGACGCGAGTTGGACGATGCAATTCGACTTCGGAACATCCTTAACATGAAGGTCGCCACAGAGCAGATTGATGTAAATCTGCCGCGCAGCACAGCGGTGGAAATGGTGGACAAAGCGGTTCCAGCCAAGGAGAGGTCGGGGACGTTTGGCGGGTTATTTGGTGGGAATTACGCCAGCACTGCGCGAGTTAAGATTGAGCCAGACACTGTTGACGTCCAAGGGTTGACGGACGGAGGCGGTCGTTCTGGCGGTTATGACCCATACTTTGTTCAGATCGAACAGGAAGCCATTCGGTCCGACGCTGTTTTAGGAAAAGTTGTTGATAAGCTGAATCTCAACCAGGAGTGGGGCAAGAAGCTAAACAATGGGCGCGAACTCTCTCGGCAAGAGGCGACAGAGATTCTAAGGAAGCAACTCGAAACCAAATCAGTGGGCAATACTTCACTCACCGATATCAAAGTCAAGAATAGCGATGCCGACGAAGCCGCGAAGCTCGCCAATGCTGTCGCCACCGCTTACCTCGATTTTCGATTGGAGCAGCGAAGGGGCCTGACGCTGGGTGGAATCAAGGCATTGGAAGATCGGCAAAGCGAGGTGGAACAACGCAGCAAGAGGTTGCAGGCCGAGTTGGATCAATTGCGTGCAAAGCTGAACGAGCGCGAGTTTGACGCTCCTCCCGTCCGCAAAGGTTCAACGAACGCCCCCATCCCTCAGCCCGAAATCCTGACGAGCGAAAATAATTTCTCCACGTTCTCGCTCAACGTCAGTGACGTATCGTTCAAACTCGCGATGGCGAGCTTGGAGAAGGGGCAGATGCCGGACGCGGCTTCGGTGCGTAGCGAGGAGTTCATCAACGCGTTCGACTATCGCGATCCCGAGCCGGCGGCGGGTGCGCCGATTGCCTTCGCGTGGGAGCGGGCACGGTATCCGTTCGCGCACAATCGCGACCTGCTGCGCTTCGCGCTCAAGACCGCCGCTGCGGGGCGGCAGGCAGGGCGTCCGCTCAATATCGTGCTGTTGCTCGACAATTCCGGATCGATGGAGCGCGCGGATCGCGTGCGCATCATTCGCGAGGCCTTGCGCGTGCTCGCCGGTCAGTTGCAGCCGCAGGACAAACTCAGCGTCATCATGTTCGCGCGCACGGCGCGGTTGGTTGCGGACGGAATCGCTGGCGACAAGGCGGGCGAAGTGGCCGACCAAGTCAGCGGCCTCACGCCGCAGGGCGGCACGAATCTTGAAGAGGCGATGAACCTCGCGTATCAAACTGCCACGAAACATTACCTCGTGAACGGCATCAACCGCGTCGTGATGCTCACCGATGGCGCGGCGAATCTCGGCGATGTTGAACCGGATTCGCTCAAGCAAATGGTTGAGGCGCAGCGCAAGCAGGGTATCGCGCTGGATTGCTTCGGCATCGGCTGGGATGGGCTTAACGATGATTTGCTGGAAGTTCTCTCGCGCAACGGCGATGGCCGTTACGGCTTCATCAATTCACCGGAGGAAGCAGCCACAGATTTTGTCGGCCAGCTTGCCGGCGCGCTCAAGGTCGCCGCATCGGACGTGAAAGTGCAAGTAGAGTTCAATTCGCGCCGTGTCACGAGCTATCGCCAGATTGGTTACGCGAAGCATCAGCTCACGAAGGAACAATTCCGCGACAACACCGTGGATGCCGCCGAGATCGCCGCGCAGGAAGCCGGCAACGCGCTCTACACCGTGGAGGTGAATCCCGCTGGCGACGGCCCGCTCGGCACCGTGCGCGTGCGCTACAAGATTCCCGGCACGCAGAGTTATCGCGAGCAGTCCTGGGACGTGCCTTACACCGGCAACGTGCTCTCGCTCGAACAATCCAGCCCGGCCATGCGCCTCGCCGCCAGCGCCAGCGCGTTCTCCGAATGGCTCGTGGCGAGTCCGTTCGCTGGTGAGGTCGCGCCCGACAAGTTGCTTAATCTCCTTCGCGGCGTGCCGGAAGTATTCGGCGCGGATTCCCGTCCAAAGAAGCTGGAATGGATGATTCGTCAGGCCAAGAGCCTCGAAGGGAAGTAAGGCCCCGGAGCGTGGCTGTGTGGGAGCGGCGGGGCACCAGCCGCAGCGCGTTTGGAATTTGGATGGGCTGCGGCTGGTCTTCGACACAGCCGCGCTCCGCTGACAAACGGCGGACGTAAGTTTTACAACTACATGACAAACAGAATGCGAAGCGAGGCAGAATCGGTGGGCGGGGAAATGCAAACAAGGAAAAGATTATGACAAACGACATCAGTCAGTGGCGGTTCGTTGGGCGCAATACGCCGAGGAGAGTTTGTGATTTGGCCCGCCCTATCCCGAAGGCATTGTGTCGTTCAGCCCAGGGTTGCGAGGAACGAGCTACCGTGGGTCATGGTCCCAAGATTTCATCAACCCCAACGGGGTTGCAGCAATGGAGAGGGAACAACCGATGCAACCGCGTTGGGGTTGTAAACCATTCCGTCAGGCTACCCAGGGTAGCTCGTTCCTCGCAACCCGGGGCTAAATGCTGGAATCCCTTTGGGATTCTATTGCGTGCCGCCCTTAGTTTACTCCTTCCATTACTGGCAGCCTGCGCATTCGCAGGGAAGGAAACGCCGCCAACAATCATCACCCTCACGGATTTCAAACTCGCTGGCGATTTCACGGGCGACCGGGCGGCGTTTGTTTTGAATGCAACAGCAAAAGTAGAGGGCAACAAAGGCGGTTCGCTGGAATTACTGTCGGGCACCGTCGCCTTGACGAGCGTCAATAACGATGCGCGCTGGCGGGTTAAAGTGGAGGGAAGCAAGTTTGTGCTGGTGTTTGATCGCGCCGGGACATTTCCCATCCAGATCAAGTTCAACGCTGCGGTGCGTCACGCCGAAGGCTGGGACTCGGTGGATTTTCGCATCGCTCCCGCGGCGGTGATGCCGGTGACGCTTTCGGGGTTGGCGGCGGAAACGCAGTTTCAATTCAATGGCGCGGCGCGACCCGATCGCAAGGGGACGACTTTTGAAAGCTTTCTGCCGTCAGATGGAACGGTGCGATTAGCATGGAAAAGCGCGCGCACGGAGGCGGAGGGAAAGCTGTTCTATTCGGCCGAATTGCTTTCGCAGGTGAGCGTGAGCCCCGGGTTGGTGCGGCAGGTGGCGTTGCTGGAGGGTCGCGTCATGCAGGGTGAATTGACGAAGCTAACGCTCGGCTTGCGCGGGTCAGGCGAAGTCACGCGCGTGCAAGGCGCGCAACTGCTGAGCTGGAGCGTTGAGCGGGTTGGGGAGTCCGGTGAACGCCGGCTGTTGTTGCAATTCAATCAGCCGCTCAAGGACGCATTCGCCGTCCAGGTGCAGATGGAGACACCGCTGGGTGCGTTTCCCCAAACTGCCGACGTAATGCAGTTGCGGCCCGATGGCACGACGCGCTTTGCCGGCTACTATCGCATCGTGAACGACGGCGCGGTGCGCTTGGAAGTGACGCAGGCCACCGGTCTTTCGCAAGTTTCGCCCGAGCAATTCCCCGAGAGCGACGCCACGCGCGCGGCGTTTCGGGCTGGCGGCACGCAGCGATTCGCTTACCGGTTTTCGAGTGCGGACTATGCCTTGAAGATTCAGGCGGACCAAATTCAGCCGGAGCTAAGCGTGTCCGAGGTTGTCGGCTACCATCTTGGGGAGAACGAGCAGGCGATAGATGTCGAACTGGAACTCGATATCCGCGAAGCGCCGTTGCGCGAATTGCTGCTGCGCATTCCGCGCGGCTACGCGGTGGCTCGGCTGAACGCTTCGGGCCTCAGCGATTACTTTACACGCGAGCTGGAGGACGCCGCGCAAAGTGAGCTGCGGCTCGTTTATTCTCAACCGGTTTCCGGCCGGCAAGTGGTTCAGCTTCGCCTCGAACGCAACAAGTCACTCGGGGAGAGTAACTGGGCGTTGCCTCGGATCGAAGTCGTAGCGGCCAAATCCGTTCGCGGCAACGTGGCCGTGTCGGCAGATGCCGGTTTCCGGCTCACGCCCGCGCGCACGCAGGCGCTGACGGAGATCGCCACCGCCTTCTTCCCGCGCAAACTTGCCAACATTCAGTCCGCATTTCGTCTCAACGAAGCGGCGTGGGAGGCGACGTTACGCGTGGAGCGGTTGCCCCAGACCGTGCAGGCGGATGTGTTTCACCTGTTCTCGATTGCGGAAGGCGTGGCTTACGGCAGCAGTTTGATGAACTACGTGATTTCCGGCGCGCCGGTGTCGTCCTTTCGCGTGGAGTTGTCCGAGGAGTACTTCAACGTCGAGTTCATCGGCAAGGACGTGCGGAACTGGCAGCGCACGACCAATGGCTATCTGGTCCAACTTCACTCGCCGGTGGCCGGCGCGTTTACCCTGCTCGGGACGTACGAGCGTCCATTCAAGGCGCAGGGCGAGACGCTGGCGTTCACTGGCGCCCGCCCGCTCGATGCGCAATCCGAGTCCGGGCATACGATCGTGATCAGCGCGTATCAGTTTTCAGTGAAACCCGCGGATATTTCACCCGGCTTGCTCGCGCTCGAACCCGGCGAAGTGCCGGCGGAGTATCGGCTGTTTTTCGATGCGCCCGTTCTGGCGGCGTATCGTTATGGCGCGCGTCCGTTCAACTTGAAGCTCGCGCTCAGTCCGCTGGCCCAGGGCGAATCGCTCAGCCAGGTGGTGGACCGCGCGGTGCTCAGCTCGCGCATATCCAAGGAGGGACAGGTGCTGACGGACGCGCGTTATTTCGTGAAGAACCGCGGGCACACGCATTTCCGGCTGGCGCTGGCCGAGGGCACGCAATTGTGGTCGGCCACCGTCAACGGCGCGGCGGTGGTGCCGGTGCTCGATGGAAAGGAAAACCTCATTCCGTTGCCGCAACAGACGGACCCCAATGCTGTGCTAACCATCGATGTGAAACTGGCGAACCGGTCCGAGAACGCGCGGCGGGTGAAGGTTGCCGCTCCCGCGGTGAATGCGCCGTTGATGCTGGCGCAGTGGAATATTACGCCCGATGAAGGGCAGGAGCTGATTTTCAGTTCAGGTTCGACCATGCCGGTGAGTGGTTGGGTGGATAATTCCGGCTTCGCGCAACTGGCTCGATTGGGCGCGCGGGGAATGACCAGTCCGCCGATGCGCGCCGTGGGTAAGGCACTTTTGTTGATCGTGGGCGCCATCATTGTGTGGCGCTGGGCGGCGCGCGCCGGCGTCTATCGTTTCAGTGCGCGGCATTTGTTGGGAACTGCGGTGGGGTTGGTTGCGTTGGTGATGGCGGGGGTGACGTTGGCAGGTGTGCTCACCACCGCCGAGCGGATGCAAACCAATGTGCCGGCGCAGTTGACCTTTCTCGAGCCCATCCAACAAGCCAAAAGCGTGATGAGCGTGGAAGTGGAAAACATCGAGGCAGTGGCGATGGGCGTCGAGTGGTCTCGCGCTTGGTTGCCAGCACTGCTGGGTGCAGTCTGCTGGCTGTTTGCCCGAACCCAATTGCAGAATGGAATGAGGGTAGCCGTGCGCAACATCGGATGGGCACTCCTTGGCTGGGCCGCATTGAGTCTGACAAATGGCGTGGCGGTCTTTGCCCTGGTGATCGCGGCTTTCCTGATGATTCACGTCTTGTTCCCGCTGGCGCGGCAATTGTGGGAGCTGCCGCCGAAGCCACAATCAGCAACTGGCGACGTGCCGGTGGTAGCAACGATTGTCGTGTTGCTCGCTGTGTTGTGTGTGGGTTCCGCCAGAGCGCAGACAAATGTGGTTGGTGAGCCAGGGGTTGCTCGGCGAAGCAAGCTGGTTGTGGCCCCGCCAACCGTTGTCGCGGTGGCCGATTTGGTTTCGCAGGAAATCCGAGTTGAGGACAAGTTTGCGCTGGGAACGGCCAGGATTCGCTGGCGCGCCGAGAAAGGCGCAGTGCTGCCGCTGTTGTTCGATCCCGCCGTGCTGACGCGCGCGGTTTATCCGGCCAAATCCCTCAAGCTGTCGCAAGGACTCACCGGCGATCGGCGCACGCATCAACTGACCGCACTGGCAAGTGGCGTGTTTGATATCGAGCTGGGTTATCAACTGCAAATCACCAAGCGCGATACCGATTCGGGCTTTGCGCTGCCAACGCAGCCGGGCTTGATCAACGAAGCACGAGTGACGCTCGTGAATCTTGACGTCAACGTGCTGTCGCCGCGGGCGGTATCGGTGGAGCGCGAACTCGCTGGTAGCAACACGGTGGCGAAGCTGGTGCTCGCACCGGGCGAAGCCTGGCTGGGTTGGAAGCCGCGCAGCCGTGATGCCCGGCACGAGAAGGCGGTGTTCTACGCCGAGTGGCAGCAACTCTATGCGCCCTTGGCGGGCGTGGTGGAAGGCGTGCATGTGGTGGCAATCCGCCCGGCCCAGGGAGAACTTGGCGAACTGGTGTTCGATGTGCCGAAAGGGACGACAATTACTGATGTCACGGATGGTAGCCGCCGACGTGAGGAGGCGGATTCGCGGACCAACGTAGACAAGAATGTCCACCTCGTTACCTCGGCGGCTACGAGCCTCGTCTCAGTCTGGCGATTTGATCCAGACACACGCAAGTTGCGCGTGACTCTGGCGCAAACTCAATCGCGCCCGTTTTTGCTGACGATTCGTTCGCAGGTGGCCACGGGACCACTGCCCGTTTCGCAGACGGTTGGATTGCTATCCGTTGAAGGTGCGGCCAACCAGCTTGGGTCGCTGGCACTGGCCACGGGCAATGACGTGCAGCTCGACGAGGCGAAGCCGGAGAATCTTTCGGCGATCAACCTGGAAGATTTTCCCGGGTCGCCAGCCCAAACACTCGCCGCGCATATTCCAGGGCTGACCGTTCGGCGGGCCTTTCGTTACTCCGACGCGAAAGCGGTGCTCGCTTTGACGGCTTCGGCAGTTGAACCGGACGTGCGCGTGGAAACGCAGGACACGTTATCCCTCGGCGAAGATCGCACCGTGCTGGCGGCAAATGCGACGGTGGACATCACGCGCGCGGGCATCTTCCGGTTGAGCTTCGAACTGCCCACGGGCTTCGACGTGGAGTCCATTAGTGGGGCAGCGCTGAGTCATTGGACGGATTTGAAGAGTGAGACCAACCGAGTCATCACGCTGCATTTGAAGGGCAAGACAGTCGGCCAGCAGCAATTCGCGGTGACGCTGGCCGGGCCGGGCGCGAAGGCGGCGAAAGCGTGGGCCGCACCGCAATTGCTTTGGCGCGAGGCGACGAAGCAGCGCGGGACGTTGCTCGTCGTGCCGGAACAGGGAATGCGTTTGCAGGTGGCCGCCCGCGAGGGTGTGACCCAGCTCGACCCGCAGAAGTCCGGCATCAAACAGAAAGGTGTGCTGGCGTTCCGAATTCTGCAGACGTCGTGGACCCTCGCGCTGGACTTGGAACAGGTGGATGCGTGGACGCAAGTGACAAGCTTGCAGCATGCGACGGTGACGGAAGCGCAGATCAAAGTTTTGGCGAATTTGCAGTATCAAATCGAAAACACCGGGTTGAAGGCGTTCCGGGTTTGGCTGCCGGCCAATGCCGAGGGCGTGCGCTTTGCGGGTGAGCAGGTTTCGGATTTTCTGCAAGTGGCCGGTGCGGTCACGAATGATTTGCAGCAATGGGAGGTGAAGCTGCATCGGCGAGTGATTGGGCAATACACGTTGCAAGTGAATTACCAGACAACGCTCGCGGAGAGGGCCACTGAAGCCAGGTTGCGGGGCGTGCAGGCGGCAGACGTCAATCTCCAGCGTGGCTTTGTCACAGTGCAAGCGGGCGGACGATTGCAGGTGCAGACGACGGCCCCCGAGGCCTTGCAGCCAACTGAGTGGCAGAGCATCCCGCGGGCGTTGCAGCAGGACTTGCAAGGGGCCTCGGCAAACTTCGCGTTCCGGCTGGTGGAGCCGGCGTTTGAGCTGCCACTGAAGATTGAGCGCCATGTGGCGGCCAAGCTTTTGCCGGCGCGCGTGGATAGCGTGACGTTCACTTCCGTGATCTCGGACGATGGCGTGATGTTGACCCAGGCGCGGCTCGAGATTCTACCAGGCGACAAACGGCTTTTGAATTTCACGCTGCCCAAGGATGGGAAGTTCTGGTTTGCGTTTGTAAACCAGAACGGCGTGTGGCCGTGGCGCGAGCAGGATCGGATCTTGATTCCGCTGGAGCAACAGTCGCGCACCGACAAGCCCGTGCCGGTGGAGATCTATTTCAGCAGCAAGGTTGGCCAAGCCGGCGCGCGGTCACTGAACCTCGAGTTGCTTGCGCCCAAGTTTGATCTGCCGCTTGAGGATCTGACCTGGCGCGTGTTCTTGAACGACAAATGGAACGTTGCCAAACCGACGGGTACGCTGCAATTCCAGGGAGGTCAGCTCGTGACGCGGCCTTCGAGCGTGGACGTGCAGACGTATCTGCAAGGTGAGGCGCAGTGGAATCGCGCCAAGACGCAACAGGCCGAGGAGATGCTGAATTTCGGCAACACACTGCTGGAAAAGGGCGATCCGCAGCAGGCGCGCCGGGCGTTTGAAGCGGCGTATGGCCTGAGTGCCAACGACGCGGCGTTCAACGAAGATGCGCGCGTGCAGTTGAACAACCTCAAACTGCAACAGGCCATCGTCGGTTTGAATGCACGACAGTCATTGCTGAACGGGGACCAGAATCCGCTCGGGGGGAAATTCCGGGACCTGCGGAATCGCAAGGAAGCGAACTACACGCAGCAGGACGCGAAGGCAATTCTCGACAACAACAATGCAGAGGACAACGCGGCCGCATTGCGCCTGGCCCAGCGACTGGTGCAACAACAGGATGCTGCGGTGGGCAACGCGGCCGCCATCCGCGCCGCGATTCCGGAGCAGGGCCGGGTGCTGACATTCCGGCGCGCCGTAGTGGTGGATACGTGGGCGGACTTGAAGATCGGGCTCGAGGCCCGCAGCGCAAGTGCAGCGGGCTGGGGAATGAAACTGGGAACCCTGGCGGCGACATTCGTGATTCTGCTTGGGTTGGGATTGCTGGCGCGGTCCGGCACCGTGAGCCGGGTTTAAACTACGTGTCCCTGAAGAGTAATCCTCCGTCCGTCAGTGTCACAGACACCGAGCTTGATTCGCGAGGGGTTTCTTGTGCTTACTATCGTTCATCAGCAACGGTTGGCACGGGAAGCAACACATGAATTCCATCCAGGCGGGACTTACTGAATCACAACAGGCAGCGCTTCGATCTAGTTCACTTTTCAATGACGACCTCGCGCCCGTGCCAGTCGAGCGGAGGAAGTGGCGCGTGGGGAGTTTTGCGGCGCTCTGGATTTCCATGTCCGCGTGCATCCCCACTTACATGCTCGCGTCATCTTTGGTGGATCCGAAGATCGGCATGAACTGGTGGCAGGCGGTGCTCACAATCTTTCTGGGCAACCTGATCGTGCTCGTGCCGATGATCCTCAACGCCCACGCCGGCACGAAGTATGGCATTCCGTTTCCGGTTTATTGCCGCGCGGCGTTCGGCACACTCGGCGCGAACTTGCCGGCATTGTTGCGCGCGCTGGTGGCCTGTGGCTGGTTTGGCATTCAGGCGTGGATCGGCGGAGACGCGATTTACAAGATTGTTCTCGCCCTCGGCGATTGGAAACACGTGCCGGCGGAAAACTGGTTTGGGATCAACGGCGGACAGTTTCTCTGCTTCCTGCTGTTCTGGGCGGTGAACATCTGGGTCATTTATCGCGGCATAGATACAATCCGATTTCTGTTGAACATCAAAGCGCCGCTGCTCATCGCGCTGGGATTGCTGTTGCTCTGGTGGGCATATCGTAAGGCCGGTGGATTCGGCCCGATGCTTTCACAACCGTCGGCGTTCGAACCGGGGCAACCCAAGGCGGGCCAGTTCTGGGCATATTTCTTTCCATCGCTCACGGGTATGATCGGCTTTTGGGCCACGCTATCGCTGAACATTCCTGACTTCTCTCGCTATGCCAAAACGCAGCGAGATCAGGTGCTGGGCCAGGCGCTGGGCTTGCCGACCACGATGGCGCTGTATTCCTTCATCGGCGTGGCCGTGACTTCGGCGACGACGGTGATTTTCAAGGAGACGCTTTGGAATCCGGTGGATGTGCTGACGCGGTTTGACAGCCACACTGTGCTCATTACCGCGCTAATTTCGCTATGCATCGCCACACTGGCGACGAACATCGCGGCCAACGTGGTGAGCCCGGCCAACGACTTCGCGCACCTGGCGCCAAGACTGATTTCGTTTCGGGTGGGCGGTTACATCACGGGCGTTATCGGCGTGCTGATGATGCCGTGGAAGCTGGTGGCCGATCCAAGCGGCTACATCTTTACGTGGCTCATTGCCTACAGTGCGTTGCTCGGGCCGATTGGCGGTATTCTGATTGCGGACTACTTCGTATGGCGCAAACGGGAGCTGAATCTCGCGGCGCTCTACCGAGCGAATGGCGAGTATCGCTTCACCGGCGGATTCAGCATCGTGGCGCTGATTGCATTTGTCGCAGGCGCGCTGCCAAATCTGCCGGGCTTTCTGGTTCACGTGAAGGCATTGAGTGATGACAGCGTGCCGAAGTTGCTGGCAGACCTTTATCACTACGCGTGGTTTGTAGGATTCATCGTTGCCTTTGTCGTCTACCTGGTCGGACGAAAATTGGCGGTTGCACCTGCGCGCTGAATCAGACAACTGTATCGCTGACTGTTCCGCGACTTTTCATCGTTGAACAATCGGGAAGGAACATCCACCATCCGCGCGAACTAGAAAGACCACGAAACGATCCGCGTTTTCCAAATGAAGACTCCTACCTTGCCTCCGTTCGATCATCAACCGAAGCCCTACACCGGTCCGTCCGCCGCCGAAGTGCTCGCGCAACGCAAGCAGTTCATGAATCCCGGTATCTTCCTCTACTACAAAGAGCCGATCATGTTCGTCGAGGGCAAGATGCAGTATATCTGGGACGATCAGGGCAAGCGTTATCTCGACGGCCTCGGCGGCATCGTGACGATTAGTGTGGGGCATTGTCATCCGCACGTCGTCGCCGCGGCGACGAAGCAGAATGAGACGCTCCAGCATTCGACGACGATTTATCTGCATCCGAACGTCGGCGCGTTCGCGGAGAAGCTGGCGTCAAAGCTGCCAGGTGAACTCAAGGTGTGCTATTTCGTGAACTCCGGTTCGGAGGCAAACGATCTCGCCATGCTCATGGCGCGGGCCTACACGCAGAACTACGACATAATTGCATTGCGCAATGCGTATCACGGTGGCAACGCCTCGGGCATGGGGGTTACCGCGCATAGCACGTGGAAATACAACGTCCCGCACAGCTTTGGCGTGCATCACGCCATTGCGCCGTATCCGTATCGCGGGCCGTATGGCTACGACGACGCGGACGCGGGCAAGAAATACGCGGCGGATGTGAAAGAGGTGATTGATTACGCCACACCGGGCAAGGTGGCGGGCTTCATCGCGGAATCCATCCAGGGCGTCGGCGGTTTCGTCGAGTTTCCGCAGGGTTATCTCAAGAACGTTTACGAACACGTCCGCGCCGCCGGTGGCGTGTGCATTGCAGACGAGGTGCAAACCGGCTTTGGCCGTACGGGCACGCACTTCTGGGGTTTTGAAACGCAGGGCGTGATTCCGGACATAGTCACGATGGCGAAGGGCATCGGTAATGGTTGTCCACTTGCGGCTGTGGTCACCACGGCGAAGATTGCGCAATCGCTCGTCGGCAAGGTTCATTTCAACACGTTTGGCGGCAACCCGGTCGTCAGCGCGATGGGCAAAGCCGTGCTTGAGGTCATCGAGAAAGAGAAGTTGCAGGAGAACGCGCACAAGATGGGCGGGCACATCAAGGCTGGACTCGAGAAATTAAAAACAAAATATCCGCTCATTGGCGACGTGCGAGGTAAGGGGCTGATGCTCGGCGTCGAGATGGTGAAGGATCACAAAACCAAAGAGCCCGCCAAGGCTGAATGCGCGGCCATTCTCGAGCACGCGCGCGAGATGGGATTGCTGATTGGCAAGGGCGGCTTGTGGGGACAGACGATCCGTTTCGCCCCGCCCATGTGCATCACACAGGCCGACGCGGACTTTATCATCGAAGTCTTCGATGCCGCGTTTGCAAAGCTGTAGGACAGGCGTCGCGCCTGTCCCCATCTGGAGAATTCGAGTCAAAGACAGGCGCGACGCCTGTCCTACGAGCATCGCTGTTCGCCTTCCGTAATAAGCCCATTACGACCTCGCGGTCTCACTTATTCTTGGCAGTCGGCTGGGCAACCTTCATCACCGCCTCAAAAGCGAGCTTGGGATTGCCTTCGCGATCGAAGAGCAACGGGTAGTTTACGCGCGGCGTGACTGGCCAGTAGTTGAGCCAGGAGTCTGCGTCGGTGACGCACCAGAATGTCACCCGGTCAATCTTGTCGGCGTGCTTGCGAAATACGCGAAAGAAATCGGCGTAGCGCTTGGTGAATTCCGTCTCCACTGCGGCGGGCAAGCCTTTCGGATAAATGTTAAGCTCCGTGTTCAACTTGGCGTTCTCAGTGAGATTCGTGCCGCGGTATTGTCGCGCCTCGGGTAGCACATCGATGTCCAGTTCGGTGATCATCACTTTCAAGCCGAGGGCGGCCAGTGCAGTGATGTGTTCCTCTACCGCCTGAATGCTCGGCCAGTCGAGCCGCGCGTGCATCTGCGAGCCGATGCCGTGGATGGGAATCTTCTGTGCCTGAAGTTGTTTGATGATGCGGATCACGCCGTCACGCTTGGGTTTGTCCTCCAGCGCAAAGTCGTTGTAGTAAAGTTCCGCCTGCGGATCAGCCTCGTGCGCGAATTGAAACGCCTTGGCGATGAAATCATCGCCGATGATATGATACCAGTGATTCGTCGCGCGAATCGAACCGTCAGGATAAACTGCTTCGTTAACGACATCCCAGCCCTTGATGCGGCCTTTGTAGCGGCCGACGACGGTGTGAATGTGCTCCCGCATGCGGTTTAGCAGCGTGTCGCGGTCCACCAGTTCGCCCTTGTCATTCCGAAACACCCAAGGTGGAGTCTGGTTATGCCAGACGAGCGTGTGACCGATGATGGTCATGCCATTCGTTTCGCCAAACGCAACAAAGCGGTCCGCCGGATCAAAGTTGTACCGGTTCGGCTCAGGATGCACGGCCTCCCACTTCAGGATGTTCTCGGGCGTGATGGAGTTAAAATGCGATTGAACGATGGGCAAACCGCGCGCGTCCTTGCCGGAGAATTGGTTTTCATTGATTGCCACGCCGACGAGGAATGAATCCTTGAACACAGTCTTGAGCGACGGCGCCGTGGAGGGTGAGTCCTTGTCTGCCGCGAGAATTGGAGTGCCGGCTGACAAGATCACAGCCGCCAAAAGCGTGAGAGCCGGTTTGGTTTTCATGGGACGATGGGAGTTGCCGGCGGGTTAGCCGCTTTGATCACGGCGTCGAACGCGGGCTTGGGTTTGCCGTTACGATCAAAGAGCAGTGGATGATTCACGCGGCCCGGACGATTGAGCCAGGAATCGCCATCGGTTACGCCCCACAGCGTAACGCGGTCAATCTTGTCCGCGTGCTTGTGGAACAATGCGAACATCTCGCCATAGCGTTGCGCCTGTTTCTGTTGAATGTCATCTGGCAATCCGCTGGCCTGACTGTTATCGGCGCCCGTTTGCCGGGCGACGTCCGCAACGTCCGCGGACGTGTTCCGTTGCGAGGAGGCAACGGTGTCCACGTCCAGTTCAGTGATCATCACCTTTACGCCCAGCTTGCTGAACTCGACGATGGTCTTCTCAATCTGCGCCAGCGTGGGCGACGCCAGCTTGTTGTGATGCTGGGTGCCGATGCCGTGAATCTTCACGCCGCGCGCTTGCAGTTTCTTGACGAGTTCAATGCAGCCGGTGCGCTTGGCTTCGTTCTCCAGCGAATAATCGTTGTAATAAAGCTCGGCATTCGGATCCGCCGCGTGGGCGAACTCGAACGCCTTTGACGATGTAGTCGTCACCGATGATTTTCAGCCAGCGCGTCTGCCGCATGGAGCCATTGTCGTTCAGCGCCTCGTTGACCACGTCCCAGCCTTTGATGCGTCCCTTGTAGCGTCCTACGACGGTGTGAATGTGATTGCTCATCCGCGCCAGCAGTGCCTCGCGGTCGAGGTCCTTGCCTTCCGCATCTTGGAAGACCCAGCGCGGTGTCTGACTGTGCCACACGAGCGTGTGCCCGATGACGGTCATGCCGTTCTTTTCGCCGAACTCAACGTAGCGATCCGCGGGCTCGAAGTTGAATTCGTTCGGGCGCGGATGCACCGCCTCCCATTTGAGCACATTCTCCGGTGTGATGCTGTTGAACTGCGCCTTGACGATGGCCGCACCGCGCGCGTCCTGGCCGGTGAACTGGCGTTGGTTAACCGCGGCGCCGATGAGGAACTGACCTTTGAATGCCTCTTTGAGCGTGGGTTGCGCGCTTAAGCTGGCCGCGGTGATCAGAAATCCGACCGCAGTGGCGAGAAATAGTTGTGACTTCATCGTGTCTCCTTCAGTTCAGGCGGCTGCCGCCTTCAGACGGCGCGCGGCAAGTTCATCCGCCATTTCAATCGTTGACCGCTTGTTCAATTTGTAGGCCATCAGCAAAGCCGTGCAGATGGCGAACATGATGCCGACTGCAATGCCAGATAATGCACGATAGCCCGCAATCGCATCCGGTGTGCCCGGCAGTTTGGTGTCGTAATGGAACAAGCCTTGCATCAGCCAGAGGAACGACGCCGAGCCAAGCGCGAGACCGGACTTAAGCGCGAAGCCAATCGTGGCGAACACCATACCGGTGAAGCGGCGGCCGGTTTTCAATTCCGAGTAATCGGCCACGTCGGCGAAGATGGCCCAGACGAGCGGGATTGTCGGCGCATAAACAATCGAACCGAGAATCGTGAGCGCGACCATGCCGGTCGTATCGGTTGGTTTGAGCAGGTAGAAGGCAAACGCGTTGAGCGTCGAAAGCGCAAAGCCCGCCACCGCGACGGCTTTCTTGCCGAACCTCCGGGCGAATGAGGCTGACAGCATGATGACAATGATCGTCGTCGCCGTGCCGAGCATGTTGATGAGGCTGTTGAACACATCGGCGACGTTGGAACTGGCGAGTTGATCGCGGGTGCCGTGGACGATGTAACCCAGCCATTCCAGCAGGCCGCCGGGTTTGGGCGCGCCTTCGGCGAGCGCGGGTGCGGTGAGGCCGATTTTTTCCACGAAATCAAACATCGCCGCCTTGTCCGCGTAGTGATGGTAGTAATTGTAGAGTGCGCCGCCGCGGAAGGAGAGAATGGCGAAGTGCACGAGCGTCATGATCGCCATTACTTTCCAGGGACCGTTTTTGATCAGATCAGCGAAGTCCTGCTTCGGCGATGATTTCACTTCGGTGACCGGCTTGATGCGTTCGCGCGTCGTCAGGAACGTGATCAGGAACAGGACCAGGCAGAGCACCGCCCAGATCGTCATGGTCATCTGCCAGCCGTATTGGCGGTCGCTCCCCGCCGCGAATTTTGCGACAAGCGGGAGCGTGAATCCACCCACGACGAATTGCGCAATGTTGACGGCAATGAAGCGATACGAATTGAGCTGAGCGCGCTCGTTCAAATCGCCGGTCATGACACCGCCCAGCGCGGAGTACGGCATGTTGTTCATCGAGTAGAGCGTCATCAAAATGGTGTTCGTGATCGCGGCGTAGGCGATCAACATGCCCATGCTCCAGCCTTTGGGCGTGGTGTAGGCGAGGATCATCACGACGGCCCAGGGGACGGCGGTCCAGAGAATCCACGGCCGAAACTTTCCCCACCGCGTGTTGGTGCGGTCCGCGAGCACGCCCATGACGGGATCGAAAAACGCGTCCCACAAACGCGGCCAGAGCAGGATGGCAGCGGCGGCGCCGGCGGTGAGCCCGAACGTGTCCGTGTAGAAATTCGTCTGGAAGAGAATCATCGTCATGAAGACGAAGTTCGCGGCGGCGTCAGCAGCGGAGTAGCCGGCTTTCTCGACGAAGGAGAGTTTTTGCTGGGGTTCGAGTTTGTTCATGAGATATATTTCACGACTGTCAGGATTACCCTTCGCGAATTTTTGTCTTGGCAGAAAACTGGCAGCTTCATTGTTGGCCTTGGATGGTTTTGATCGAACCGTCGGGTAGATATTCGAGTTCGATCACCTTCAGGCTGCGGAGCCAGGTCTTTCCCCCCGATGGCCGTGAATCATGGTGGAACAGATACCACTTGCCCTTGAATTCGCAGATGCAGTGATGTGTGGTCCAGCCGACCACGGGGGTAAGGATGACTCCTTGATACGTGAACGGCCCGTAAAGATTGTCGCTCGTGGCGTAGCACAGGAAGTGGGTATCGCCGGTTGAGTAGGAGAAATAGTATTTGCCGTTGTATTTGTGCATCCACGACGCTTCAAAGAAACGACGGTCGTGATCTCCGGCTTTAAGCGGCTGGCCATTCGGGTCGAGAATGACGAGGTCGCGTGGCGCGCTGGCGAACTCCAGCATGTTGTCACTCAACCGTACGATCTTGGGGCAAAGCGCCGGTTCATGATCGGCCGGCTCCTTTCCGCACTCGATAGCCTTGTTGTTGCGATAGCGTTGTAATTGTCCGCCCCACAGCCCGCCAAAAATCAGGTGATGCGAGCCGTCATCATCCTGAAAGGCGCAGGGGTCGATCGAATAGCTGCCTTTGATGTGATTCTCCTGCGGGATGAACGGACCTTCCGGCTTGTCGCTTACGGCCACGCCGAGGTGGAAGACGTCGTTCTTATCCTTCAGCGAAAAATAGAGGTAGTATTTGCCGCTTTTGCTGGCGCAGTCGGAATCCCAAAGCTGGCGTCCGGCCCAGGCGATATCCTTCAAGTCCAGCACCACACCGTGATCGGTCACCTCGCCTTCAATGGAATCCATCGAGAGCACGTGATAATCCCGCATGTCAAAATGATCGCCTAAGTCGTTTTCGGGGATGCCCGATTCAATATCGTGCGAGGGATAGATATAGAGTCTGCCGTTGAAGACATGCGCCGCCGGATCGGCCATGTAGGTGCCGTCAGGAACGAGATATCTCGGAGATTTCATAAATGTTTTGCTCAAACTTACCCCCGTCATCCAGCAGCTTCCGCCCTTGCTCCTGCCACACGTGCATCGCCGTCGCCGCCATCTCGTGGGGCGTCATGCGCTGGGGCAAATCCTTGACCCGCTTTCCTGCCGGCTTCGCAGTAGGAGATTTTTTCATTCTGGTTTGCTTCGAGAACGGGTCGATGCCGGGTGAATTCTCAAAAAGCGTCCGGAGTATTTCAATGGTAAATCGGTCGCGGAATGGAGAAAGCTACGATTCCTATGGAGAATTCTCATGACAGCGCAGTTTCTACTTGCTGAACGTAAGTAATGAATCCAAATAAACTTCAGGTATCGCTGCTTGTCCTCCTCCGGCCCAAGTGGTGATGCTGAGGTGTTCGCGCGAGGCGCGATCCGCACGCGGTGACGGAATCCAAATATGAGACCCGAGCAATGGGAAATTTTTAAGAAAGCGGCGCGGTTGGAGAAACTCGACAAGGTGCCGATGGCGCTGATCATTGATAGCCCTTGGATTCCTGGCTATCTCGGCGTGAAGCACATGGATTTCTACCTCGACCGCGACGTGTGGTTTCAATCGCACCTGAAGATTCATCGCGAATTTCCCGACATCATTTTTGTTCCGTCGTGGTGGATGGAGTACGGCATGGCCGCCGAGCCGTCGGTGCTGGGCGCGAAAATCAAATTCTGGCACGACAACACGCCGAGCGAATACCACACACTTTATCACCTCGAGGATATCGCGGAGTTTCCGGAGTACGAGGTAGAGCACGACGCATTCATGGCGCTCACGTTGCATCGCATTCGCATGGAACGTCAGCGCATCCTCGACACCGGCGAGATTCTTCCGATGGTGACCTCGCGCGGGCCGATGTGCACGGCGGGCTTCGTCCGCGGCACGACCAACCTGATGATTGATCTGGTCGAGAAGCCGGAGTTGACGCACAAGCTGCTTGATCTTTGCACGCGGCTTACGATTGATTGGCTCAAGGCGCAGCACAAGGCAATGGGCGACACGGTCGAAGGCATCTTCATTCTCGACGACATCGTGGGCTTCGTGAACGAGGAGCATTACCTGGAGTTTTGTCATCCGTATCTCAAGCGCATCTGCGACGCGTTCCCGAAGGATTGGGTGAAGCTTTATCACAACGACGCCGAAGTGCAGGCATGCCTGGATCATCTGCCAGATTGCGGTTTTAACATGCTGAACTGGGGCAAGCAAACCGATTACGCCGAAGTGAAAGCGCGCGTCGGCGATCGCATGTGCCTGATGGGAAATGTGAACCCGCTCGAAGTTGGCGTGCGCGGCACGCCCGAAGAAGTGCGCGCGGCGACGCTGGACGTTCTGGAAAAGAGCGGCGGCGAGGGAATCATCCTCTCCGTCGGCGGCGGCACGAGTCCGGGAATGCCGAAGCGAAACATCGAAGCGATGCTGGCGGCGCTCGCTGAATTCAATGGCAGCCGGGTCACGGCTTAAGCGCAAATGAACACGGTACACGGAGCTTGCAATAAACGTAGCGCAGATTTCCAATCTGCTGTATCGCCGAATTTCATTCGGCAGACCTTCCGAAGGCGATGCGTCGCTGGAATTTTCATGCGCGCGCGGATTGAAAATCCGCGATACGGCAGGTTGAAAACCTGCGCTACCGTCCGCTCAGGCGGCGGGACGAGTCCCGGAATGCCGAAGCGGAACATCGAAGCGATGCTGGCGGCGTTGGAGGAGTTTAATGGGAGCAGGGTGGTGGCTTGAAGAATCTGTTGGGCATCGCAAACGTCATGCCGAAGAAAGTCGCCATTATTGATGCTGTCTTCTCGATTGACGGGATCGGGACTGTGATTGCGCTGCCAACCGAAAAGCAGTGGGCGCTTGCTTCAGACGAGGCGATTCACCGCCGCGAGCGTATCCAGATTCGGACGAAGAGCGTCGGTTGTCTCTCGATCTTCATCCGAGACATTGAGATGATTAATCGTGGTCGTGAGCGCTCAGGTGTCTGCTTCAGCTTGCCACGTTCTGTCACGCCCCAAGATGTTCCTGACGGCAGCGAGCTTTGGCTGGAGCGTGACGGAACTCAGCCTTTGATTGAGCCATGATTACATCTGTTGGCCAAACGCGCCACGAACCGGCGCTTGGGTTTTCGATGTTGAACGCTCGGCCAATCCCAAAGAGATTGCATCATTCAGCCCAGGGTTGCCCGCGCCAGCGGACTACCCTGGGTAAACGATCCAATATATTTTCCAACCCCAACGGGGTTGAATCGTCGCGTTGTTGGGTGATGCAACCCTCTCAGGGTTGTTGCCGCTTGTCGCCGCGACCCAGGGTAGCTCGTTCCTCGCAACCCTGGGCTGAATGCTTTGAATCCCTTCGGGATTCACTTCACGCATCGCACGTTGGATATTTTGAAATTCTTTCCCATGCCTGACTACGCCTTAATGAACCAGTGCCTTTACGAAGGCAAAGCCAAGGAAGTCGAGCAGATGACCAAGGACGCCCTCGCCGAGGGGCGGCCCGTTCAGGAGATTTTATCCGAGGGCCTGATCGCCGGCATGAGCGTTGTCGGCGAGGATTTCAAATACAACATCCTCTACGTGCCCGAAGTGCTCATTGCTGCCCGCGCGATGAAGGCCGGCATGGCGGTGCTCAAACCGCTGCTCTCCGCGCATGATTCGGTGGTGCAACCGACGGGCACCTTGCTGATGGGCACGGTGCGTGGCGACCTGCATGACATCGGCAAGAATCTCGTCTGCATGATGGCGGAGGGTGCGGGCTTCAAGGTCGTGGACATCGGCGTGGACCAAAGCCTTGAGAAATTCCTTGCCGCCACCGAGCTGCACAAGCCTGACATCATTGGGATGAGCGCGCTGCTCACGACCACGATGACCTACATGAAAACGGTCATTGAAGGATATGAGGAGCGAGGCATGAAGCACATCAAGTTCGCCGTCGGCGGCGCGCCCATCAGCCAGATGTATGCGGATGAAATCGGCGCCGACGGTTACGGCGCGGACGCGTCGAGCGCGGTGGACTTATTTCTGTATTTCGTCGGAAAAGGCGACGCGCCCAAAGCGAAGTCAAAAATCGACACGATCAACGAAGCCAAAACCGAACGCGAAAGCGTGCACCGTAACGGAAACAGCAAGGCCTGGTTTCAGGTGCTCTATTGGCAGGACATCCCTTCCGAAGTGAAAGCCTGGGACGATTTCGACGAGGTGAAGCTGGCTTTGCCCGAGCAATTCATGGCGCGCATTGATGCCGCGGCGCAGAAGCAGGGATTGATCTCGCAGGACGCTTACTCAGCGCATCTCCGGTGGAGTGACGAGGCAGAGCGGTCTGGTTCGCCGCGCGAGGTCGCCGAGGCTGTGCGCAAAGAACTCGAATCGGCGGCCTGAACTGGGTAATCAAGGGGGGAGCAAATGAAGCAATATGCCACCATTACGGTCATTGGCCGCGACAAGACCGGCGTCATTGCCCGCGTAACGGGGTTTCTCTTCGAGCAACGCGCGAACATCGAGGCGTTGGAGGAGCAGGTCACCCGCGGCCAGTTCAGCATGACGTTGCAGGCGTCGTGGGCGAAGAAGGATTTTCAGCCAACCCGCCTGCGAGCGGGTTTGGACAAGCTCGGGCGCTCGCTGGGCATGGAAATCAAACTCCGCGTGACTGAGCCGGGGCGGCGGCAGCGATTTGCCATTTTCGTGACCAAAGAGCCGCGCTGCTTTGAGACGCTGGCAAAAGCGGTCGCTAAAAAGTCCATCGTGGCGGATCCCGCGTTGGTGGTTTCCAACCGCCGCGATTTGGAATCGCTCGCGAAGAAGTTCCGGCTGCCGTTTGTGCACGTTCCCTGGGAGGATCGCGCGCACGCTGAGGTGCACTCGTTAAAATTGCTGGAGGAGCACGAGATTGATTTTGTTGTCTTGGCGCGCTTCATGAAGATCCTCTCGCCGAATTTCGTTTGGCGCTACAAGAACAAGATCATCAACATTCATCCTTCGCTGCTGCCCAGTTTCCCCGGTCCCCAAGCCTATCGGCAGGCGTATGAACATGGGGTGAAGATCGCCGGGGTGACGGCGCATTTCGTGAACATGCACCTGGATGATGGCCCGATCATCGCGCAGGGCAGCTTCCAGATCCGCTCGGGTATGTCACTGGCAGAAATCGTCGAGACAGGGCAGAAGTTGGAAGCACAGGTATTGCTAAAGGCGGTGAAACGATTCCTCATCCGACACTTGGATGTTCACTGGGGCATTGTGAAGGAAGTGTGAGCGGTAGGGCATTCCGAGGAATTCCGTAGTAGCCGCCGAGGTAACGAGGCGGAACCATGGGGAAAGCATCCGCCTCCTCACGTCGGCGGCTACGGGATTCTTGAAAAGGCTCTAGCTCTTCCGCTGTTCGCGCGCCCGGATGCCGACGGTCAGATAGTCCAGATATTCGACCAGACGCCCCTTCATTTCCTTCCGCGGCACAATGGCGTCGATCAACCCGTGGTCGAGGAGAAACTCAGCGGTTTGGAATCCGGGCGGCAATTCAGCCTGCGTGGTGTCCTTGATGACGCGCGGCCCCGCAAAGCCGATCAATGCTCCCGGTTCGGCCAGGATAAGATCACCCACGCTCGCGTAACTGGCCATCACCCCGGCGTAATCCGGATTGGTGAGGATACTGATGTATGGCAGTTTTGCCTGCGCGTGGTAGGCGAGCGCGGCACAGGTTTTGGCCATTTGCATGAGGCTGAACATACCTTCATACATGCGCGCGCCGCCGCTGGTGGAAATGATGATGACGGGAAGATTCTTCTCCGTGCCGCGCTCGATAAGACGGGTGAGTTTCTCGCCGACAACTGAACCCATCGAACCTCCGAGGAAGCTGAAATCCATCACCCCGAGCGCCACGCGGTGCGATTCGATCGAGCCGATGCCGGTGATGACTGCGTCCTTGAGATTCGTCTTGCGCCAATTGGAATTCAGCTTGTCCTTGTAGGAAGCCGCGCCCGTGAAGCCCAGCACGTCCACACTGATCATCTGGGCGTCCATTTCCTCGAACGTGCAGGTCTCGACGAGCGAATGGATGCGTTCCCGTGCGCCGATGGTGAAGTGATGATTGCAGGTGGGACAAACCTTGAGGTTCTCGTCGAGTTCCTTGTCAAAGATCATCGCGCTGCACCGCGGACACTTGGTCCACAGCCCCTCGGGAATGTCGCGCTTGCGGGATTTGGAAGTGATCTTGGGCTTTTTGGCAAAGCTTGTGCCGCCTTCGGGTGGCGGAGGCGGGGGAGTGACGGCGGGCTCGACGTTGGTGTCCAAGCCCAATGAATTCTTCTTCAAGACGGTCGCGGCCATCGATCGCAGAGTATTCAAATCCCCCGCGCCAGTGTCCAGACGCAAACTTCCGCCGCCCCCGCAGCGCGGAGCACTTTGGCACAAGCGTTGGTCGTCGCGCCCGTGGTTAACACGTCATCTACCAACACGATGCGCTTGCCCACGAGATCGTCCGTTCGGCCAGCTGCGAAAGCGCCGCGCATGTTCTCGGCGCGCTGTTGGCGGGTCAGTAACGTCTGAGTGCGCGTGGGCTTGACCCGGCGCAAGGCGTGTTCATTGAGCGGCACATTGAGAGCGCGCCCCAAGTGAAGGGCGAGTCGGGCAGCTTGGTTGAATTCTCGTTCCCGCAGTTTGGTGGCGTGCAATGGCACAGGCACAATGAAATCCCAATGCCCGTCGCGCAAGGCAGGCACGGCCAGGCGCAGCAGCAGGTTGGCCAGGAAGGGCTCGAACCAGAGCGCCCGCTGATATTTGAAACGATGAATGGCTTCCAAGGTGACGCCCTTGGCGGTTACCGCCGAGCGGGCGAAGGAAAAGGACAGGCTTAGGTCGCGGCAATTCAAGCAGGTGAAGGGCGCGGTCAATTCGCCGTCGAAGGGCAGTCCACAGCGCTCGCAGAATGGCGGCACAATAAAGCGCACTTTGCGCTGGCAGTCGGGGCACACAAACCCGGCGTGCCGTTCGGCGCGGTGATTGTCGCAGAGCTGGCAGACGGCCGGGTAAAGCAATGCTAGCGCTGCTTCGAGCCAGGATGCGGTTCCTCCAGTCATGGGTTTGTCACCCGCAGCTTAGGTGGACCCGGTGCTGCCGCCAAGCGCGCTTTGGCGCTGAAAGATTTTGCGTCGTGAGCGGTCTCCCTCTAGCCTACAGACATGCCGAATTCGGGTCCGAAGAAAAAGAAGCGCAAAAGCCTGTTGCTGGGAGTGGGACTTGATTCCGATGGGCACAAGCGTGTGACGACAGGGCACAATTTTGCGCTGGTCGGCGGCTCGAAGGACACGCACGAGCAGATGACCGAGAAGGCGATCAAGATCAACGAAAAGCTCAAGGCGCGCGGCAAGGAATTGCACGAGGTGGGGCGGGAGGAATTTGACGACATCGCTCACGAAGTCGGATTGAAGCGCGCCGGCCAGGAGCGCCACAACTGACGCCGCCCGATCTTGGCTTCTTTGTCCCGGATATTGGCCAATTCTTGACCGTGAACACCACAAACCCTAGTCTGCTTGCATCGGGGTAACCCGATCAAATACATGCCACCAAACCCATACCTCTTCATCATCGTGCTGATGATTGCGGCGCTGGGTTTCGCGCTTGGGCCGCTGATTCTCGCCCGGCTGTGGGCTAAAAAATTCTCCCCTGCTAAACCTGGCCCAGATAAGGGCGCGATCTATGAGTGCGGGCTTGAATCCAAAGGCGACGCCTGGATTCAGTTCAAGTCCGAGTATTACCTTTACGCCATTATTTTCCTTATCTTCGATGTGGAAACAATTTTTCTCCTGCCATTTGCGGTGGCGTTTACGGGCCTGAGCGTGGGCGCATTTCTGGCGATGGTGATTTTCCTCCTCCTATTGGTCGAAGGACTGGCGTGGGCCTGGATAAAGGGTGTCCTGACCTGGCGTTGACGAATCATGATCGACGAAACCTTACGCAGCGAATTGCAGAAACAGGGCATCGTGACCACGACAGTGGAGGAACTCTACAACTGGGGCCGAAAGAATTCCGTCTGGCCCCTGGGCTTTGGCCTGGCGTGTTGCGCGATCGAAATGATCGCGGCGTCGATGTCGCGCTGGGACTTGGCGCGATTCGGGGCGGAAGTGTTCCGACCTTCACCCCGGCAAGCGGACTTGATGATCGTCGCGGGGACTGTAACCAAGAAAATGGCCCCGCAAGTCGTCCGCCTCTACAATCAGATGTCCGAGCCGAAATACGTAATCGCGATGGGTGCGTGTGCGATTTCCGGGGGGCCATTCAAGCAGGGCTACAATGTCTTGAAAGGAATTGATCGGTACATTCCGGTGGATGTGCACATCCCCGGCTGCCCCCCTCGGCCGGAGGCGCTGTTGCATGCGTTCATGACCCTCCAGCAGCGGATTGCGGAACAGGAACTCACCGGACCGAACCGGCCACGCCATCTGCGGGCCGATGCGCCAAGCGAGTTTCCCGTTCCGGAATTTGGTGACCACGATCTCGTGCCCCCCAAGAACCCGGATGTTTGGCAGCCGCCGCATTTGATCCGCGCCTGAGGTTAAGCCCCGCACAAGACGAATGCAGCCCGGTGGCCACCGCTTTACATGCGAAATTACCTGCCCCACTTTCTTCACATGAAACGATTGGTAGCCGTCACGACGGCGATGGTGTGGTTGATGACCGGCCCGGCGACCCGCGCGGAAGTGGGCGACCCGCCGGATTTCCGCGAGGTGTACGAGTCTTTGCGAACGAACCTCCCGGGAATCAGTGAAGGCGAACTCAACCAGGCCGCGGTGGCCGGATTGCTTCAGCAATTGCGCGGGAGGGCGGCTTTGGCGGATACGGCTGGGCCGACCAATTCCGCGCTCCAGAAGTTTATTGTCGTGGAACGCAACGTCGCGGTGGCGGGCGTCAGGCGGATCGACGCGTCGTTGAAGGCAGAACTCACTGCCGAATTCCGCGCGGTTGCCCGCACCAACCGGCTGAAAGGGCTGGTGTTGGATCTGCGTTTTGCCACCGGCGATGACTATGCCGCCGCCGCATCGTTGGCCGAGTTGTTCGTCGCCAAGGACCGCGAGTTGCTGGACTGGGGCGCTGGGCCGGTGAAATCCACCGTCGGCGAAGTCACGATTGATTTACCAGTGGTGGTATTGGTCAACCAGGAAACACTCGGGGCAGCGGAGGTTGTGGCCGGAATTCTGCGCGAGTGCGGTATCGCGTTGATTCTCGGCAATCCCACCTCAGGCCGGGCTTACGCGGCGCGCGAAATGACATTGAGCGGAGGGCAAAAACTCCGGATCGGAACGTTGCCGGTGAAACTGGGGGATGGCTCGGAAATTCCCACTACAGGCTTGGCGCCGGACATCACGGTGGCCGTGGGTTTGGATCAAGAGCGAATCCTGGCAGCGGAGCCATTCGGGCCGGCCGGTAACTCCACCAATGCGCCCACCGCTCGCCCGGCGCGCAGCCGCCGGCCCAGCGAGGCGGATTTGGTGCGGGAACGCCGCGAACTACAAACCAATCAGCCGAGCCTGGCGGCGGCCCGCGAAGCGGCACCTGACAAACCAGCCATCGCTGACCCCGTCCTGGCCCGGGCGGTGGACTTACTGAAGGGGCTGGCCGCGGTGCGCAGCAACCGGTCTGGCCGGATTCAGGATTGACGATTCTCGCCCCCTGCACCCACACTTCCAGTTCGGTTGTTTGCCCGCTGATTGATGAAAACAATTCTTTTCATTTGCACCGGAAACATCTGCCGCAGTCCGATGGCGGAGGGGTTGTTCCGTCACGCCACCCGGGGGCGCGATGAGTATCGCGTCGTGTCCGCCGGACTCGGGGCGATTGACGGTCAGCCGCCCAGCGCCCATTCAGTTGCGGCGATGAAGGAACTGGACATTGACATCTCCCGGCAACGCAGCCGGATGCTTACCGCGGAGCTCGTCAAACAGGCGGACCTGATCCTCGGGATGACGCACAGCCACGTGGACACGGTTACCCTCCTGTATCCGCAGGCGGCGGACAAAACTTTCCTGCTGCGCGAATTCGATGACACCCTCGACACGTTCGAGAAGGACATCAGCGATCCCATCGGCGGCTCCTATGACGTCTATTTGAATTGCCGCGATCAGATCGAGCAGGGAATTGCGTCGCTGATGCGATTTCTGGATCAACGCAGGTTTGGCGGCGAAAAGCCCGCGGCGGCGCCGGCAATCACGCTGGCCATCGCCTCGGACCACGGGGGCTTCGAATTGAAGGAGGCCTTGAAAAAGTACCTGCGCGAGAAAGGCGTGACATTCTTGGACCACGGCACGCATTCAACGGCCTCGACGGATTACCCGGATTACGCGCACCTCGTCGCGCACGATGTGGCGGCTCACAAAGCGGATTACGGCCTGCTGGTTTGCACCACCGGCGTGGGGATGAGCATGACGGCAAACAAAGTGCCCGGCGTGCGCGCCGCCCTGGTCGGCGATCTGGAGACCGCGTCGCTCACACGCCGGCACAACGACGCCAACGTCCTCTGTCTTTCTGGCAAGTTTACGTCGCCGGAACTGGCGCGGCACATCCTCGACACTTTTTTGAAAACGCAGTTTGAAGGCGGTCGCCACGAGCGCCGTGTGAACAAGATGGAAGATAAAATGATCCCCCCTGAATTACGATTGCGGAATGTTGATCCAGCCATCGCCACCGCGGTGGAACACGAACGTCTGCGCCAGCAGGAAAACATCGAACTGATCGCCAGCGAAAATTTCACCAGCCCCGCCGTGATGGAAGCCCAGGGCTCGGTGCTGACCAATAAGTACGCCGAGGGTTATCCCAAGAAGCGGTGGTACGGCGGGTGTGAAAATGTGGACGTGGTGGAGCAACTGGCGATCGACCGCGCTAAGCAGTTATTCGGCGCGGAACACGCGAACGTGCAGCCGCATTCCGGTTCGGGCGCGAACATGGCGGTATATTTTGCCTTCCTCAAGCCGGGCGACAAGATGCTGACGATGGACCTTTCGCATGGCGGCCATCTCACACATGGCAACAAGGCGAATTTCAGCGGCAAGTTTTTCGAAATCGTCCACTACGGGGTGCGCAAGGACGACGAACGGATTGATTACGATCAGCTCGCGGCGATGGCGCGCGAACACAAGCCGAAGATGATCACGGTGGGCGCGAGCGCGTATCCCCGGATCATTGACTTCGCGCGCATGGGCGAAATCGCGCGGGAAGTGGGGGCGTTGTTGTTGGCGGATATTGCGCACATCGCCGGCTTGGTGGCGGCGGGGATTCATCCGAGCCCGATCGCTCACGCCGACTTTGTGACCACCACCACTCACAAAACCCTGCGCGGACCGCGCGGCGGGCTGATCCTGTGCAAGGAGAAGTACGCAAAAGAGATCGATTCGCAGGCGTTCCCGGGCATCCAGGGCGGACCGTTGATGCATGTGATCGCGGCCAAGGCCGTGTGTTTTCAGGAAGCCGGGCAACCGGCCTTCAAGGCTTATCAGGAACAGATCGTTCGCAACGCGCGGGCGTTGGCGGAGGGAATGAAGCGGAATAACTTCCGCTTGATCAGCGGCGGCACGGACAATCACCTGATGCTGGTGGATGTGGGCGCGCGAAATCTTACGGGCAAGGATTGCCAGATCACGTTGGACGAAGCAGGCATCACCGTGAACAAGAACACGATTCCGTTTGAAACCCGGTCGCCGTTCCAGGCGAGCGGTATCCGCCTCGGGACGCCCGCTTGCACCACGCGCGGCATGAAGGAAGCCGAGATGGCAGCCATTGCCGATATGATCAGCGAAGTGCTGCTGGACCTGAAGAACACGGAGGCCATTGCGCGAGTTCGGCAGCGGGTGCGGGAACTGACCGCGAAATTTCCGCTGCCGTACTGATCGGATCACGGTTTCGTTATTGGCTGCTGCCGTCGGTTGATCAACACGGTGTTTTCACGCCGCCTGGACGCGTAACAACTTGGCTTGGGCCTTCCTCTATTCGCGAACCGCAGCGCAGATTCCTCAGAGTGAAAATGAGGGTTCTCGGCCCAATGCGCTGTGAATCTCACCGCCAGCCACCTAGCCGGGTCAGCGCTCGCAGTGGTGGCTCGCACGAGCGATCAAGGATGCCCGCGCAAAAATGTAGCCTCGGCGGCCCACCAGTGACCGCGCGATCAATGAGAACGCGCGGGCGACGATTCAAGGAAGCGGCTGTCGGTGGAGAGTTGGCTTCGATTGCTTAGTCCAGACGATTGGCTGGTCCTTCGCTCCGGGCTACCGGGGAGCAGTCGGGTGTTGATGAAACATTTGGCCCGGGGGCACCCTTGGCCATCTTTCCGACACTGACCGGGTTGTTGGTTTTTGCGGCGCTGATATGGTGTGCACGTTCGCAATGAACAAGGTTGCTGAAACAAAGGAGTTGGGTGGGTAACGGGTGGGCGGCGGTGCGTTTAATGGGTTTTTCGCACCGCCGCCTCTCGCTTCTAAAAGGAGTTGATCATGTGTTGTATGAAGAATTCGCTGTCGTTCGCGCTGGTAATTATCGGCCTAAACATTCCATTTGACGTATCCGCGGGACCGGCGGACCGACTGCCACGCGCGATGGGAGGCAACGAAGCACTGGAAGCGTTGGGCAAAAGCCTGCCGGCAGTCGCCGCGGAACATCAGATGAGTGTGGATGAATTCCGCCGGGTTTTGCGTGAGGACCGGAGCGCCAAGCTCGATCGCAGCGGGCGAATGTTTTATGAGGAAGACACGCCACCGGTCGCCGCGATGGACGGTGCGAATGCATCGAGCGGGGCGGCTCCCGAAGGATTGGCGCCGCTGGACCAGACCTTTCTGCTGCACAGCAAACCGGGCGCGAGCAAAATCATTTACCTGGATTTCGATGGCCACCTGATGTCCGGCACGGCCTGGAACAGTGGCTACAACGGCGGAGCGGATATTGTTTGTCCCCCATGGGATATTGACGGAAATCCCGCAGTCTTCAACGACACGGAACGCACCCGCATCCAGCAGATCTGGCTGCGAGTGGCAGAGGACTTCGCGCCCTTCGATGTGGACGTGACGACGGAATACATGGGTGAAGCCGCCATCACACGCAGTAGTTCCTCGGACTTGAACTATGGCACGCGAGTTTTGATCAGTCCCATCGCCAGTTATTTTGGTAATTACGGCGGCATCGCTTACGTGGGAGTTTTTGCGAACACGGGCGACACTTACAAACCGGCACTCGTATTCCCGGAGAAACTCGGCAATAGCGAAAAGAACATCGCGGAAGCGGTGTCACACGAAACTGGCCACAACCTAGGGCTCAACCATGATGGCACGGCGAGCGTCTCGTATTATCAGGGGCATGGTTCAGGTGAGACGGGCTGGGCGCCGATCATGGGTGTTGGTTACTACGCGAACCTCGTGCAGTGGAGCAAAGGCGAGTATCCCGGCGCCAATAATACCCAGGATGACACCGCAATCATTTCCTCGTATCTGCCTTTCCGCGCCGATGATCACGGGAACACAACCGCTACTGCCCGGATCCTGCCGGTCGGTTCGTCACTGAGCACCAGCGGGATCATCGAACGCAGCACTGACGTGGATCTTTTCCGGTTCGCGACCGGCGCCGGGTTGGTCACCTTGAACCTACTTGGGGCCGAGCGCGGACCGAACGTGGACATCCTTGCCGAGCTGCTAGACGATGCCGGCAACGTGATCGCCACCAGCAATCCCGTCGACTATCTCACGGCGGGATTCTCGGCAAATCTGCTGGCAGGCAACTACTTCGTGCGGGTTCGCGGCACGGGGAAGGGCGACCTGACAACGGGCTACTCAAACTACGGCTCCTTGGGTGTTTATTTTCTGGCGGGCACGGTTGTCGATCCTTCGGGCAATGTTCCTCCGATTGCAGCCGCGACCGCCACGCCTGCCACTGGGGACGCGCCATTGAATGTGCAGTTCAGTTCTGCATCGTCGTCTGATCCCGACGGGTCAATCGTGAGCTACCTCTGGAACTTCGGCGATGGTGCGACTTCTACGTCAGCCAATCCCACACACACCTACAACGCAGTCGGACAATACACCGTCACACTTACGGTCATGGACAATTCGGGCCTGACCGATGACACGACGCTGACGGTTTCTGCGCTCGCGCCTAACGTGCAGCCGGTGGCCATCGCCAGCGCAACGCCGGTTTCGGGTTACGCGCCGCTGCTCGTCACGTTGAGCGGCGCGACATCGTACGACTCGGACGGCAGTATTGTGTCCTACGCGTGGAACTTCGGCGACGGAACTACCGGTTCCGGCGCAACAGTGCAGAAGACTTACACCGGCGTTGGCAATTATACGGCTATATTGACCGTCACGGATAATCGTGGCAGCACGGCTTCGACTACTGTGGGTATCCAGGCACAACAGGATCCGAATGCTGTGGTGCGCGTGCAATCCATCGCGATGGCCGCAGTCAGTGTCGCAGGGGGCAAACAGGTCCGGGCGACTGTGAAGATTACCAATCCTTCCGGCACAGCCATGAGCGGCGCAACCGTTACGGGAAATTTTAGTGGCGCGGTGACGGGTTCGGGCACCGCGACCACTGACGCCAGCGGCAATGCGGTGATCACCTCGAAGAAGTTCAAGAAAGGCACGGTGACATTTACTGTTACGGGCGTAGCCAAGTCTGGACTTGCTTACAGCCCCGCGCAGAATTTGGTCACCAGCGCCAGCATCGCGGCGGCGGCTGATCGTTGATATCCGGTAGGGAGCGGAGAGTCGGTTGAGGGGGCAGGTTGCGAGCCTGCCCTCTCCTTTCTTGTACCGGTGCACCCGATGGCTTCAAGTCGTGCAGGCTTTTTTCAAGAAGTCTGCATAGGCGAGTTTGATGCCGGCCTCAAGGTCAACTTTCGGCCGCCAGCCCAATTGAAAAATGCGCGAGCTGTCCATCCACTTGCGCGGCGTGCCGTCGGGCCGCGTCTGGTCCCACACGATTTCGCCCGCGAAGCCCACGATGCGGCGGACGAGTTCCGCGAGGTCGCGAATCCGCATGTCGCTGCCGTAGCCGACATTGATGAAGTGACCTTCGCTGTAATTCTCCATCAGGAACAGGCATGCGCGGGCGAGGTCGTCAGCGTAAAGAAATTCCCGGTACGGCTGGCCCGTTCCCCAGCCGACGACATTTTTCTGACCATTTACTTTCGCCTCGTGAAATTTCCGAATCAGCGCCGGCAGGACGTGCGACGTCTCCAGGTTGTAGTTATCGTTGGGGCCGTACATGTTCGTCGGCATGGCGCTGATGAAATCGCAGCCGTACTGCCGCCGGTAAGCTTCGCAGAGCTTGACGCCGGCGATCTTGGCAATGGCGTACCATTGATTGGTCGGCTCCAGTTCGCTCGTCAGCAGGTATTCCTCCTTGAGCGGCTGCGGCGCATGTTTGGGGTAAATGCACGAGCTGCCGAGGAACAAGAGTTTTTTCACCCCAGCGCGATACGCGCCATCGATCAGGTTGTTTTGGATCTGTAGATTGTCGTAGAGAAACTCGGCCGGCCGGCTGTCGTTGGCGACGATGCCTCCCACGCGCGCGGCGGCCACGAAAACGTACTCCGGTTTTTGCTCAGTGTAGAAGCGGGTGACGGCGGCAGTGTCGAGCAGGTTCAACTCAGCTTTGCGCCGACCGAGGAGATTGCGAAAACCCTGGCGCTGAAGTTCGCGCCAGATGGCGCTGCCGACCAAGCCAGCATGTCCGGCTACGTAAACCCGTGCGTCTCTCGATAGCTGCATCGCGGATTGTTAGCAGAGCAGGGGACACCGCTCAAGCTTGCTCCCGCCAGGATCGTTTGTACGGAAAGCTTGCTCCGCCTCCGGCGCGTGTGTAACACCGTGCCCGTGAGGCAAAAGTCATTCACGATGAAGCCAAGGCGGGCGGCAGTCGCGGTGCTCGGGAACGTGCTGCTTTTTGCCGCGCCGCAATTGCTGCGCGCCAACGGTATGCGGCTGGTGAGTCAGGATGGTTTTGCGACGTCGCGGGGCGAGGCATTTGTGGCGACCGCAGATAATCCTTCCGCGATTTATTATAATCCTGCCGGACTGACTCAGCTCACAGGTCAGGAGCTGCGTTCGGGCATTTATGGATTGTATTTCAATCCGACCTACCGCCCGCCCGCCACCGCTGCCAATGCCGGCGAGTCGTATCACATCGAGCAAAACTACGCCGCGGCGCCACAGACTTTTTATGGCTTTTTCTCAGATGAACTGGGCGTCGCGGGTGGGTTGGGAATCTATTCCCCTTATGGGGCCGATGTCACGTGGCCGCAGGACACGGGGTTTCGAGCGGTGGCGATCAGCAGTCAAGTAACCTATATCCGGATTAATCCAACGTTCGCACTGAAATTTTCCGACGCGTTGTCCGTGGGCGTGGGTGTGATGGTGGACTATGGCGACATGGAACTGGAACAAGGATTGTTGCGCAATCAGCAACCGTTCAAGAACTACTTTCGCTTTTCCGGCGATGGCTGGGATGTGGGCGCAAACCTCGGGGTGCTTTGGCGACTGGGCGATCAGATTTCAGTGGGCGCAACCTTCCGCAGTGGGACCCAGTTGAATTTCGAGGGGAAAACCGAGTTCGAACAACAGCCGATCATCCAGGCGACGCGACTGCCGGCCGAAGCAGAGTTCAAATTTCCCTGGACTGCCGTAGTGGGCGTTTCGTACCGGCCGACCACGAATTGGAATCTTGAAATCAATGGCGACTACACGGACTGGAGCAGCTTTAGCACGGTGACGATCCGGCAGCAGGCGCCGGCGCCATTTCCGGTGCGGCAAAATATTCCCGTGACACTGAATTGGGAGGGGAGCTGGATTTGCTCCGCGGGGGCCACGCGATATTTCAACGGCGGATGGCGGGCCAGCGCCGGTTATGTCTTCAACCAGAATTCCGTTCCGGACGATTTCTATTCACCGTTGGCGGCGGATCTTGATCGTCATTTCTTCACCCTCGGGATCGGCCGCAAAGGTCGCAGATTTGATTTTGATCTGGCCTATCAGTTTGGTTACGGCCCAGACCGAACAGTCACCGGCAGCGAGCCGCCTTCGCAACCGGGTCTGTTCTCGGGTCAGCGCGCCGACGGGACTTACGATTTCATAAGCCACGCCGTCATGGTAACCGTCGGGTTGCGTTTTTAGCATTCCTCCGTGCTTGAACTCGGGTATTTCTTTTGGCCTTCGTTTCTGATTCAACTGAGACATGATCCGTTGTTTCCGGTCAGTCCTCAGCCTGATCTGCGTGTCGAGCGTGGCGTTGGCAGCCGATATTTCCCTGCCGCCGCGAGCAACAAACGCCCTGACCGGCAGCGAATTTGTACGACAGATTGAGTCCTTGTCTCTCGTCGCCCGCGAAGAAGCGATCCTCGCGCAGATCACGGCTGGCAATGTGCCTGACTTCTGGCGGACGTTCTGTCCGGTGACGATCGCGAATTCTGCCGGAGCAATCACAAACGTGGCGACCATCCTCGTGGCCCCTGATTACCTGGCGGTGGGAAGTGACGCGGATTATTTCTTGACGCCCTTATCTCCAATCGCCGCCCAAAAGCTGGCGGATCAGCTTCGCTGTGCTTTGCCGACGCCGAAAATTGTGAGCGAAATCTGGCGCGCCGCGGCGCTAAAACTGGCGCCGGCACCTATCACGCCAAGCGCGGACATGATCACGGTGCGGAGATTTGCCGAGCACAATTCAATCGTGCATACCCAGCGTCAGGCGCGACTGGCGGAGCATCCGCTGGGGCGGTTGGTTGCGGGCCACAAGAAAGACGTGGTGGTTGCTTCGCGCCTTGCCCAGACGACCAATCGAGTGGCGATCTTTGGGTGGCACAAGCTCGATGGAACCCCAATTCAGCCACTCTATCTAGGGCACACTGCCGCGTGGGTTGATTACAGTCACGGCATTCGATTGGTCCGGCAGGAGGTGAATGTAAACGGATTGAACCGCAAGCTCGATGACGCGCTGGCAGACTCGAAGCTGGCGATGTTGTTTTCGGACGAAGGCCCCATTGCTGTTTCGCGATACAAATCTGACACGATGTCGCTTGGTGAATCGAACAATGCGGCCCGAATGAACTCGCGTTCCGTCAGCACCGGCAGGGCAATCGGTGATTTCAAACCCACGGGATCGTTTGGTGAATTCGCAACAACCTTCACATTGGAACCTGACGCGCGGGTCGTGGTGAATGTGCCATCGCTCACAAGTTTCGTGAGTGATCAAAAAATCCGGCTCATCCTATACGCACTGCCCAACGGAAACACGATCGAACAGACCATCGGCAAGAAACTCGCGCCAGGGGACGACTGGCATTTCAACATCCAGCACATCGGCGCTCAGACCCGCTGGCTGCGACAGCGATTGACGAACGAGATAGTGGTCGTTGCATACCTCGAGACGACGATGAAAAGTTGGCCGGCGTGGCGGCAGAAACACGGCGATGCAAAAACTCCGGACTTGATTGGGATGGTCAAAAACATCTTTCCGACGAACCAGCTGGAAGTGGTGTTAACCGGCCACAGTGGCGGTGGCAGTCTGACTTTCGGATACTTGAATGCGGTCGAACAAATTCCTCCAGAAGTTTCGCGCATCGCGTTTCTCGACAGCAATTATGCCTATCGAGCCACGAATCATCTTGGCAAACTTGTGCGTTGGCTGCGGGCTTCAACCAATCACGTGCTCACAGTTTTTGCGTATCAGGATTATTTGGGGTTGTTGGACGGGAAGCCATTTGTCTCCGAGGCAGGCGGAACTTGGGGACGAAGCCTGGCGATGATCCAGGATCTGACGCCGGAGTTTTCATTCCGTGAATTGCTGCTGGGCGATGGGCTGAAGCACGTCGCAACGCCAGGTGATCAGATTTCATTTTGGTTAAAGGAGAATCCAGAACGGAAGATTTTGCACACGGTGCAGGTTGCGCAAAACGGGTTCATCCATAGTCAACTGATTGGGGCCGCACTAAGAGATAACGGCTACCGCTACCTGAGCGAACCAGTCTACGAGACCCTGATTGAATGAGGTTATGGACGTAGCGCATCTTCACCGTGTGAGGCGTGAGTCCGGTTCATGCGCCGTCGGCGATTTTTCATCAGGGTGCGAATAAGCGTGCTCACTATTCCTTGTAAATCGTTGCAGCGTTAGAAATTCGGCCGCGAGTTTATGAGTCAATATCAGCCTAATTCAGACGTTTTCATTTGGCTGTAATTGTACGGCATGGAGAAAGCTTGGCGTGAGCAGGTCCGGCAGGTTGCCAGCAACTCGAACCCGAAAATAATCAGTTATCTACCCGTAAACATTTGTCATCTACGCATCAGAAACATCGGATATGAGCTCCGCATGAAGATGCGCAAAAAAAAAGTTGCAATGGCATGGCCCTGATGTAAAAGACTCTTAATCTTATGGTCCCAGGTGCAAACCCAGCAGCCGCATTCTTTTGGTCGGGGAAATGCGGAAGCTTAGTATCAAGAGCGATTTCTACGCTTTCTTGCCAGCGGTTTGTGCTTAGGAGGCTGTTTTTATCCTAAACACTTACCGATGAATAAATTGATCCTTTCCTCACGCTCATCCGCCAAAGGGTTTACCCTGATTGAACTTCTGGTGGTGATTGCAATTATAGGAATCTTGGCGGCAATGCTGTTGCCTGCACTATCCAAATCGAAGAGCCGCACGCAAGGCATTTATTGTATGAATAACCATCGCCAGCTAGGGCTGGCGTGGAGAATGTATGCTGAAGATAGTCGTGAAGTCGTCACTTATGCGAGTACTTCTACTGGCGCCAGCGCGCCGCCAGGCGGAAGTTCCAACTGGCCGGATGATTACGCTTGGTCAGGCGCGCACATGGATGCATCCGGCGCAAACCGCGCCAACTGGGATCCAGCCTACGACATGATGAAGCGCCCGCTTTGGTCGTACGCCAAATCGGCGACCGTATACAAGTGTCCGTCAGATAGGTCCACAGTCCAGACTGCGACAGGTACAAAGCCCCGCATATTAACGATGTCAATGAACTTGTACGTGGGTGGATTCGCTCCAAATGTCGCGCGTGGAGACCCGTTGCCGAATGGAACAGGAGGTGGTTGGTCATTTGCGGATGCCTATTCAATTTTCCCAAAGACTTCTGCAATCAAGGATCCGGCGAAGATTTTTGTCTTTCTCGATATGCGAGAGGATCGTGTTAATTGGAGCAATTTCATGACCATTATGGATGGGTATCCTAATGATTCAACCAAGTATCAGCTTGGTGACCTTCCTGGTTTCTATCACGCGGGCGCCGCTGGCTTTTCGTTTGCAGATGGTCACTCCGAGATTCATAAGTGGCGCGACGGACGGACAACTCCTCCCCTTGGTCCAATCGAACCAAACGCGGCAAGTTTTGGATGTGCCGGCAATCCTGATGTGGCTTGGCTCCAAGACGCAAGTACCCGACCAAAATAATTAATTTGATAGCCTCTCGCGGATGTCACCCGCGTTCTAGACATCGACCCGCAAGTGGTTTTAGTGCCTTAACCCTAACTGTCGAGAATTCAAAACGCAGATTTCCTAAAGAAAGAAAACCCAAAACCATACATGAAGACTCAAATAAAGAACCAATCATGGCAGCTCAGGTCGCTCCTGGTCGGGGCGGCTGTTGCCGCGCTTGTTGCCAGTCCTTTGGCCCGCGCGGATTATCCATCAACCGTTCTGTCCCAAAGCCCGGTGGGTTATTGGCGGTTGGGAGAAACCATCCAGCCCGGCGCAGGTGCTTTGATCGCCGCGAATGCAGGCTCTCTGGGAACCAACGCTAACGGAACCTACAATAACTTCCCGACTAAGGGACTAACTGGTCCGTTTGCCGGAAGTTCGGCCATCGCCGTCAATGGGCTAACCGCCCAACAGACTATTTCGACCCCGTATCAGGCTGGAATCAATCCAGTCCCGTTCTCCGTCGAACTCTGGGTCAAGCCGACTGTTGAAGTGGCTGCCGGTAACGCGCAGTACATCGCCTCCTCCGTCCGGATTGCTACTACCGCACCGGGGCGCTCAGGATGGTACCTTGCCCAGGACAACGGGGGTACATTCGGTGAGGGAAACGCCTTTGTCGTGCGCCTGTTTGCCCAGCCCGGGGCAGGTAGCACCACACCTTCAATCACGCTGGCTGCGCCGGTCGGTGGGACAGGATGGCAACACTTGTTGCTTACCTATGATGGCGCCAATGCCGCCCTCTATCACAACGGTGTGCTAAAGGAAAGTGGTGCTGCGGCCTTCGTCGCGAATCCTGAGTCGATATTTACGTTAGGCACGCGTAGCGATAATGCGTTTGGTTGGGATGGCCAAATTGCTGAAGCCGCGATCTACAACGTCGCTTTGAGCAGTCTCCAAGCCTCCAATCATTACTACGTAGCCACCAACTCTCCCGCCGGATATGCGGCGACCGTAACAGGGGATTCGGCCAGACTCTATTACCGCTTCCAGGAGCCCGTGGATCCGGTTGCGGCCAATTCGAGTGCCGCCGGAAGCGCGCTGAATGCTTACTACATTTACGATGCCGTGGCGGATGTCAGCGGGCCCAGTTCACCTCCTTTCGCTGGACTGGAGGCTGCCAACAAAGCCGTGTCGTTTAATGCGGGAGGTGGAGTTGTCCGAATTCCTACGCTTAATTTGAATACCAACACGGTGACCATGGCCTGCTGGGTCAAGGTCAACGGCGTTCAGCAACTCGGCAGCGGGCTGATCGTCCACGGCAGCGGTTCCAGCGCTTGTGGCTTGACCACGGACCAGATCTTCCAAAACCGTGGCTTGGGTTACATCTGGAACGGCGTGAATTACGGCATCAGCCCATCGGCCGATTTCGGTCTGCCCGAATTGCCGGATAACGACTGGGCCTTCGCGGCCTTGGTGATCAGGCCTTCGCAAGCTGAGATTTATATCTGTGACTCTGTAAACTACGGGAACTGGGCGGGCCTGACGAACAGCTTTACGGTGAACCATAGCGTGCAGCAGTTTGGAGCGGCCACGCTGATTGGCACGGCTGCCGGCTACACGGCGCCGTCCCACTCCTTCAAAGGTTCCATCGACGAGGTTGCCATATGGAAACGCGCCCTGAGTGCCGGTGAGCTGTACACCCAATACGCTGAGGCCGTAGGCGCGGTGCCCCCAAAGATACATGGCGACCTGGTGGCGCCGGTTCCGTCGCCTTATGAGAATGATCCGTTGGTTCTCACTGTTGATGCGGGCGGATCACTGCCGCTGACTTACATTTGGAAAAGGGACGGCAACTTCCTGACCACAACCACCAATGGTACATTTACTATTCCCAGCGTGAGCTTGCTCAATTCCGGTACCTATGATGTCACGGTGACCAACTTGTACGGTAACGTGGCTGCTACTTCGCTGGGCGTTTCGATAATCGCTGCGGCCGCGCCAGTTATTACCCAGACATCAGGATTCAACAGCCGAACCCTGTATCCGACTGGTGAATTGAACATGGCGGTTTCAGGCACCGGTGGCGGACTAAAGTATCAGTGGTACACCAACGGCGTGCCTCTCGGGGGCGCCACGAATTCGACCCTTCGCATCGTCAACCTGAGGCCAGTGAATGCCGGAAGCTACTCGGTGTCGGTTACAAATCAGCTGGGGACTGCCAGTAACGGCCCGACGCTTGTCAGTATCCCGGCGACGGTCGGGGGCAGCTATGAAGCTGCTGTCATCACCTCCAACCCCCAGTCGTGGTGGCGGCTTGATGAAACCGGAGGGACAAACCTGTTCGATGGCATGGGTCGACATGACGGGTACTACACCAGTCTGAATGGCAGCGTGCCGCCCGTCACCTTTGGTGCCGCCGGCGCCCTCCTCAGCAACCCGAACCCGGCGGTCACGTTCACTCCGTCCAAGCAAGGAGTGGGAGTCGTTCCCTATTCGCCGGCCTTGAATCCCAATGTGTACACTGTTGAACTGTGGGTGAAAACAACCGTTATCGCCGGCGGACAGGTTCCAGCTTCTACCAGCTTCAACGGTGATGCAGTCGGTTGGAGATGGAGTGCGGATGGCGGCAATTGGATTGGGAATGCCGCGGATCTTCCGGGTAATGGCTATACTACGTGTCCCATCATTTCCGGGTATTGGTCACAATTGGTTATCACCTACGACCGGAACCGCGGTGGGACTGGCAATAACCCTTACCAGTACTTCATAAATGGCCAGGGGAGCGTCATCGCCAATTATATCTGGACAGGTCCTGGGCTCAACGGCAGCGGCCCCTTGATCATCGGAGGCCACGGTGTCGACGCGGGAACTCTCGCTGACCGGTTCTTTGACGGCCAGGTGGATGAAGTTGCCATTTACCCACGGTTGCTAAGTGCCGCCGAAATCACAAATCACTGGGTGGCACGTGGCATCGTGGTCGTGCCGCCGAGCTTCAGCCCAATGCTATCGCAGACGGTTGCGGAAGGAACACCGGTCACATTCTCCACCACGGTGCTTGGAACCTCGCCTCAGTTGCAATGGTACAAGAATAACACGAAGATTGTGGGAGCAACCTCGGCGGGATATTCCATTCCCAGCACGACCGTCAGCGACAACGGAACCTACACACTGTGGGCAACCAACAGTGCCGGCACGAACTCCGTCAGTGCGACACTGGCAGTGTTTCCGGCAGTGGCATACGCGAATGTTACCAATGACCTGGTGCTCCACCTTCGCTTCGACGGTAACGCCGCGGATACTTCCGGGCGGGGCAACAACGGCACTGAAATCGGTTCGCCTTCGTATTCATCAGGTTTGATCGGGGCTCAAGCCCTCTCTTATGAAACGATGGTGTCTGGTACCACTGTTACCAACGCGAGCTACGTGCGTTTGGGGACCGCTGGTTCTGGACCGCCGACCGATCTACGGTTTGGCGCCGCGACGAGTTTCACGGTGGGCCTCTGGGTTCGCATGACCAATTCGCCCGGCGATCTGCCTTTCATTGGCACGGCAACCAATGCAGCCAATAATCCTGGTTGGGTGCTTTGCCCGTCCTATCAAGCGGGCGGTTGGCAATGGGGGTTGAACGATGGCGCTGGGAATAACCTTACGGTTAGTGGGGCCGCGAACTCAATCAACGATAGCAACTGGCATCATTTCGCTCTGGTTGTGAATCGGACTTCAGGTCGGGCCAATGCTTATTTGGATGGTGCCGCGGTTTCAACCCGTGACATCTCCACCTTGGGCAGCATTGACAACAACAATTACTGGCCAATCAGTGTGGGGCAGGACCCGACGGGTCTCTATCCAGAAGCTGCTGCCATCAAGGTGGATGATATCGGCATCTGGCGGAAAGCGCTCACATCCTTGGAATTGGCCAGCATTGCCTCTGCCGGGCGCGTGGGTGGCAACAGCTTCGATACGGTCGGACCCATTCCGCTGTCGATAACGCCGATTGGCGGTAACTTGGTAATATCGTATGGTGCAGGCACACTACTCGAAGCAGCGAATGTAACGGGCCCGTATACGCCAGTGGTTGGTGCCGCCGCGCCTCAGTACTCAACGAGTCCAAGCGGAGCGGCGAAGTTCTACCGGGTGCAGATCCAATAGACTGCCCGGCTAAGACACGTAAACACAATTCAAGCGGCCAAGACCAAGGTCTTGGCCGCTTTTTATTTGTCTCTACCTCCCGGCTTGCGGTTCATTTGCGTCGCTCGTGTCATTGCCGGTTCGGCGGGAGGATCCGCCCCGAACTGTTCTTGCAAACACGGGCATGTGTGGTAGCAATTTAGTGTTTGAAGCTAAACAAAACCGTTCCCATGATGCACTTACCTATTTCTTTCTCACGGCCACACCGTTTTTGCCGACCTGTCGCGGCAGTCGCGGCAGTTGCAATGCTGTCGGCGAATTTGGCCTGCCTTGCCGATTATCGATCGGCTGTGCTCTCGCATAATCCCGTGGGCTATTGGCCACTGGACGAAACCGCTTCGGTATTGCCGGTGGTTGCCACTAACATTGGCACGATTGGGGCCACTGGACACGGAGTTCTTAGAAACGATTTGCACTCAGGTGGCAGTGGGGCTCTGGCGTCCCAAGGTGCGTCAAATTCCTCGGTGCGGTGTGAGTATTATCTGGAAGGGAACCGCGTGCGCATTCCTTACAGTTCGGTGTGGAATACTAATGGCGACTTTAGTGTGGAATTCTGGTGCAAGCCCGGCCAGACCAACTTCCTTGCCTGTCCCGCGGCATCCGTTGAATTTGCTGATCCTTCCACGAATCAGGTGGTTCGCCGCGGCTGGTTGCTTTATCAAGGACAGATTCTTGCCGACGGCAGTGATCACGGAAACGGCTGGATTTTCCGCATCTACCATCCACCCAGTGGGGCGGCCGCTCAGCAAACCAGCCTTTCGTTCGCGATGACGTTGGATACCAACAAATGGTACCATATTGTCGGCACTTATAAATCCGCCCCGAACAATCAGCGAGCCCTCACGCTTTTTGTTAATGGGGCACAAGTGGCAACCACGGGTTTCCCGGGCGGGCCTGGTGGCACCTATGAGAATGTAAAGACCAATACGATTCCCCTGACTTTCGGGGCGCGCGCCGATGGGGCGGCCGGCTACTGGACATACTCGGGCCTGATTGATGAGCCCGCGTTTTATCCGTTCCTGCTGGCACCCGCCCAAATCACGCAGCATTATCAGGCGGGTACCAACGTGGCCCCCGCAACGCCTTACCATACCACCATACTGAGTCACTCTCCTGCGGGTTACTGGCGTTTGAACGAAACAACCGGACTGCCCGCGGCCAATCTGGGGTCGTCACTGACGGCGGGCGAGTACCTGCACCCGGCTGTCAGCGGCACCGTGGCCGGCCAGCCACCCGAGTTTACCGGGTTTTCGATGACCAACCGGGCGGTGACCATCAGCCCGAGTATTCCCGGCAATCCCGCGTCGGTTCGCGTCGCGCCTCTGCCGATCAACACCAATACCGTGACAATCACCGCGTGGATCAAGCCCAACGGCCCGCAGAGTCCTTATGCGGGAATCCTCACCACCGTGAGCGTGCCCGATGATATCACCTCGTACTCCGGTTTGAACATCGGACCAAGCGGAGGGCTTCAGATTGGCTACGGCTGGAATAATGAGCTGGCCAGTTTCGATTTTCCGAGCGCAGTCACGGTACCGGATGGCCAGTGGTCATTTGTGGCCGTGGCCGTGGCCCCGGATCATGCGGTAATCTTTGCCCACGATGGGAACACGTTCCTCGTGGACAGCAACGTTGTGCCGCATGTGTCTCAGAGCTTTGGCGGCTATACCCGTATCGGCAAGGATCCGCTGCAACATTTGTATGTCCCCCCGGCGGTGTTCAATGGTGACATAGACGAGGTCGCGATCTTTGACCGCACCCTGACCATCGGAGAGCTTTATGATCTTTATGCGGCTGGCAAGGGTGGTTTGCCGCCTATCATTCTTCAGGACGTCGTCGCTCCCAGCGGTTTGGCCGAGGGTGAAACCCTATCGCTTACAGTTGAAGCCGGTGGTACTCCGGCGTTGGGATATAGCTGGCGCAAGAATGGGGCGCCGATCCCGGGGGCCACTTCGAAGGTCTACACCAAACCGAACCTGACTTTGGCCGATGAAGGCGGTTACGATGTGGTGATTACGAACGCCTTCGGTACCAACATCAGTTCCGTTGCGACGGTTCTGATTCAGAATCAATCTGCGCCGAACATAGCCGTCCAACCAGTCGGTGCCACCGTGTATCAGAATGGCTACGTCAACCTCAGTGTTACTGCGACTGGCGGTGGTTTGCAGTATCGTTGGTTGCGCAATTCAACTCTTGTTCCCGGCGCTACCAGCGCGAGCTACGTCATCAGCCCTGCCGCCGCCACCAACGCCGGCACTTACACCGTTATCGTCAGTAACACAATCAACTCTGTGCTGAGCGACCCGGCGGTGGTGAATGTAGTCGTGCCGTCGCCCGGTTCGTATGCGGCCACAATCGTTGCCGATTCGCCGACCTCTTGGTGGCGGTTGGACGAAGCGCCGGGCTCGTCGACCATTCAGGATGCGATGGGACGGAATCACGGCATGTGGTCGTTGAGCTCAGCGCCAACCCTCGGCGCCGCCGGCGTTTCGAGCGGCAACAGCGCCGCATATTTTCCGCCGGGAGCGAACGCCTATGGCTTTGTGCCGTATTCGCTCGCGCTCAACAATCTGCCGCTGACGGTTGAGTGTTGGGTTTACGTCACGAATATTCTTGGCGCTCAAACTCCGGTTTCATCCTGGGCTGCCACGCCGGCCGACCGTGGTTACCTGTTCTATCTGGATGAGAACGAATGGCGGGTTCTCAATGCGTACAGCGACGCGCTGTACTATGCGCCGCTTGGTCCAGTTATCTCTGGCCGATGGACTCACTTGGTTTTCACGATGTCACCGGTGGATGGATTGCGCACCTATCTGAACGGTGAGTTTATGGAAGGCCCATATTCGACTGCGGGTTTCCTGCCGAACAACAATCCTGATTACCCGTTGCATATTGGGGTGGACGTGCCGGGGGCGGGTAGTTGGGACAACTATTTTGAAGGAATCATTGACGAAGTGGCGGTTTACCCCGAAGTGCTGAGCCCCAGCCGCATCTTCCAGCACTATCAAACCGCACTTTATAGCAGCAACACACCGCCCGTATTCCTCACCCAACCTGTTTCACAAACGGTGGTGGAGGGAAGCGATGTCAACTTCAGTGCCATTGTTGAAGGTTCACAGCCAATTATCAGACAATGGTCGAAGAACGGTACCCCTATCTCAGGTGCCACCAACGCCACGTTAACGCTTAACAACGTCGGCTTTGCTGACGGAGGCAGTTACCGTTTGTCTGCTACTAATAGTGCCGGCGCCAGCAACAGCGCTCCGGCCACGCTCAGTGTCGTGGGCGCTCCCACTTATGCGAACGCAACCAACGGTCTCGTGTTGCATCTGAAGTTTGACGGCAACTATCTCGATGCCACAGGTCGCGGTAACCATGGCTATCCCTCAAATAGTCCCGCACTGGTCCCGGGCAAGATTGGTCCCGGAGCGCTCAGCTATGTCACGACCTCCAATTTGCCACCCAGCTTTGTAAACCTCGGCATCCGGCCCGACCTGCAATTTGGTACGAGCACCGATTTTTCGGTGGCGTTTTGGACGAAATTTAACGGGACTCCGGGTGATTTGCCATTTTTCTGCAACAGCGATACCTCTCTTAGTTCGGAGGGCTACACCATCGCTCCCAGTTATCAAACTGGCACCCTGGGCTGGAGTCTTGACACTTATCGCTTTGAGGGCGGACCCAACCTCAATGACAACGCTTGGCATCATGTGGCGGTGAGCATCAATCGGAATGGCAATGCGGTTTCTTATGTGGACGGTCAAGTCGTTGACACTCGACTGGGGACGGCTACTGACCTGAATACACCGTTCGCTACGGTTATCGGCCAGACCGGAAGCTACAATTATTCGGAGGTGGGCGCGTTTCAGCTGGATGATCTCGGTGTGTGGCGGCGCGAGCTCTCCGCTATTGAAGCGTACAGCATCTACTATGTGGGCCAGACCTATGGCCGGTCCTTCGACCAGTTTGGCCCGGTGCTCTTGGTGATTCGGCCGAACGGCAATAATCTCGAGCTCATCTGGCAGTCCGGCACGTTGCAGCAAGCTGACAATGTGGACGGTCCGTGGTCGAATGTCGGTGGGGCCACCGCCCCCTACCATTCGGTCGCGCCCTCGGGGCAACGCAAGTTCTACCGCGTTCAACTCTAGGCCGGGCGGCGAAAACGTAGCAATATTCAGGGCCGGGAGCCAGTCTCCCGGCCTTTTGCTTTTCAGCCAGCCATCGTCTCTATTGACGAACCTCATGGCGGCGCGTCAGACTCGGGGAATGGCGGCTCGGGGAGCCGGGGCGGTAAGTTCAACGAGTTAGAATTTTTGCTATGGCACTTTGGGTCATTCGCGTCTTGTTCCTGGGTCTTTGCACCACGGGCGGTTACGCCGTCAGCCAGGTGCGTTCGGAGTTTATCGTTAGTCCGTATTCCGGTTTATGGGGTATGGTGATCGGCTTCGGCTTCGGCGGATTCATGATCGCTATTGACGAAATGCTCAAGGGCTTCTCCTTGCGCGCGTTTTCCGCGATCACATTCGGCCTGCTGCTGGGCTTCTTGGTGGCGCTGTTGATTGACCGTTCCGGACTTTTTGAGAAGGTGGATGAGAACACGCGTCAGCTCGTCCGGCTCGGACTGTTCCTGGCATTCGGTTACATCGGCATGATCCTCGCCATGCGAAGTAACAAGGAGGATTTCTCGCTCATCATTCCGTACGTGCGTTTCGCTCCGCGCAATCAACCGGACAACCTGCTGGTGCTGGACACGAGTGTGGTGATTGATGGCCGGATCGCCGACATGATCGAGGCGAATTTCCTTGAGGGCATCCTTGTGGTGCCGCGGTTCGTTTTGAAGGAACTCCAACAGGTGGCAGATTCGTCCGACCCGATCAAACGGGCCCGCGGGCGGCGCGGGTTGGAAATGCTGAATCGGCTCCAGCGCAATGCCAAGAACGAGGTGAAAATCCATGATGGTGATTTCCCCGAGGAACAGGGCGTGGACGCGAAGCTGATCCGGCTGGCGCGCAACCTGAATGCGAAATTGTTCACCAACGATTACAACCTGAGCAAGATCGCTGAGCTCCAAAACGTCCCGCACGTGAATATTCACGAGCTGTCCAAGTCCCTGAAGACCATTCTGCTGCCGGGTGAATTCCTTACGTTGCGCCTCGTGCGCGAAGGCAAGGACAAGGGGCAGGGGGTTGGCTATCTTCCGGATGGGACGATGGTGGTCGTCAACAACGGGGTCAACTTCGTTGGCCAGCAGATCGAAGCCCAGGTTTCCACGCTGCTCCAGACCGGCGCGGGCGTGATTGTGTTCGCCGAAGTGCGCCCGCCCGTTTCCCCGGTTCAGTGATTTATGAAATTGGTTACCGTCTTTTCCGGCTTCAATCCCGCCGAAGCTCAGCTGGTGCGTTCACGACTTGATGCCGCCGGCTTCCATGCGACGGTGGCCAACGAACTCTCGGCCCTGAGCATGGAGGGTTACAGCATGGCGGTCGGCGGTATTAACGTCCAAGTGCCCGAAGCGGAGGCCGACGAGGCCCGGGCTTTTCTGAACGACGCGCCCGCCGAACAATGAAAGTCCCGCTCGCGATTCGTCTGCAAAAGTTGCAGCGCGCCTTGCCAGCGGGCGAATTGCAACTTGGCGACGCCGTCCGCCAAAAATATGCCGGCGATAAATGGTTCGCCGTGCACCTGCCGGACGCGGTCGCTTTGCCTCGGTCTACTCAGTCAGTTTCTAAAATCCTCCGTTTTGCTCATCGCTACGGCATTCCGGTTACTCCGCGGGGCGCGGGCTACGGTTATGTGGGAGGGTGCGTGCCATTGCTCGGTGGTATTGCCTTGTCCGTTGAACGGCTGAAGCGCATCAAGGAGATCAACGCGCGCGATTTTGTTGCCGTGGTCCAGGCAGGAGTGCTTACCGCGACTTTGCAGGATCAATGCGAAACCTTGGGGCTGTTTTATCCGCCGGATCCCGCAAGCCGCAAGGAAAGCTCCCTCGGTGGTAACATCGCCACCAATGCAGGTGGTCCGCGCTGTCTGAAGTACGGCGTCACCCGCGATTACGTGCTCGGCCTCGAGGTGGTGCTGGCAGACGGTACGGTCCTGAAGCTCGGCGGGCGTACGCACAAGAACAAGACTGGTTTTGACCTGCACCGCCTGTTTGTTGGTTCGGAGGGTTTATTGGGCGTGATTACCGAAGCCACGCTCAAGCTTCTGCCGCTGCCGCCGTTTCGGGCGAACCTGGCGGTGGGTTTTTCCCGCATGAGCGACGCGGTGCGGGCGTTACAGTCTATTCTCGCGGCGGGTTTCCTGCCGGCGGCGCTCGAATTGGCGGACGCCTTCACCCTGGCGGCTGCCTATCAGCGCACGCGCAGTGAGCGACTGCGCGGTTGCCGTGCGCATCTGATTGTTGAACTGGACGGTCAGCGTTCGTCAGTGACCCAGGAAGTCGCGTCCTTGCGACGGATCTTGGCGCTGCATCGGCCGCTTTTTGTCGAGGTCGGCCTCGGTAAGAACGAGGTCGAAAAGGTTTGGAAAATTCGCCGGGAATTTTCCTATGCGCTGCGCGATACCGGTTTGACGAAGTTGAACCAGGACATTGTCGTGCCGCGCGGTCGGTTGGAAGATTTGTTCAAGTTTGCCGCCCGGCTGCAACGCAAACATCGGTTGCAATTGGCCTGCTTTGGCCATGCGGGCGATGGCAACATCCACACCAACATCATGGTGGACTTCAAGCTGCCGGGCGCAAAACAACGCTCGCAGGCGGCGTTGGATGAGCTGTTCCGGCAGGTGCTCGCCTGGAACGGGTCCATCACTGGCGAACACGGCATCGGCATTGCCAAGAAGCGATGGTGGCCGTTGGCGGTGTCGCCTGCTGCGCGGCAACTGCATCGCTCGATCAAGCGCGCGCTGGATCCGCAGGGGATTCTGAATCCCGGCAAATTTGTCTGAGCACCATTCGCCGCCCTATCCCCCGGGCCGAGCGGGCGGAGTCAATCGCCTTCGCCGCCCGCAACGAGCACGACAAATTCACCCTTGAGGCTGCGCTTGGCGGCTAATGCGAGCAATTCCGCTGGCGTGCCACGCAGATATTCCTCGAATTTCTTTGTCAGCTCACGTGCCAGGACCACTTGCCGGTCCGGGAATACTTCCACCAACTCGCCGAGCAGCTTTTCAACGCGATAGGGCGATTCGTAAAGTACGAGGGTCGCGGAGACCGCCTTGAGCGACTCGAGTTTGTTCCGCCGTTGGCCGGACTTGTGCGGCAAAAATCCGATGAAGCAGAATTCATCCGTGGCCAGCCCGCTTGCGGTCAGACCGGCGATCAAGGCGCATGCGCCCGGGACCGCTTCCACCCGCAATCCAGCCGCGATGCATGCGCGCACCACGCGTTCGCCGGGGTCGCTGATGCCCGGGCTGCCCGCGTCAGTGACCAGGGCTACCTTTTCCCCGCGACGCAGGCGATCGATGATTTCCTCGCTGCGTTTCGCTTCATTGAACTGAAAGTAACTGAGCAGCGGCTTAGTGATGCCGAAATGCTTCAAGAGTTGACCGCTGTGGCGCGTGTCTTCAGCGGCGACGACATCGCATTCGCGCAATACCCGCAACGCGCGCAGCGTGATGTCTTCCAGGTTCCCAATCGGGGTGGCGACGAGGTAAAGCGTGCCCGGCGTGAGCGGCGGGAGTGTCGACGCGGCTTCCATGACCGGCTACTTGCTGATGCCGCGCTCGCTGGTGCGTACGAAGTCCACGAGGTGTTGCACTTCAGGCAGCGGTTTCAATTCGGCTTCGATCCGCACCAGGGCGTTGGTAACCGTCAGGCCTTCGCGGAACAGGATTTTGAACGCCTGGCGCAATGCGCTGATGGCTTCTTCGGAAACGCCGTTCCGCTCCATGCCGACTTTGTTGATGGTCCGGGTCTCGGCCGGATTGCCATCCACCAGCATGTAAGGAGGCACGTCCTGCACCACTTTCGAGCAACCTCCCGTGATGGACATGCGACCAATCCGGCAAAACTGATGCACCGCCGTTGCGCCGCTGACGATGGCGTGATCGTCCACCGTGATGTGGCCCGCGAGCCCGCCGTAGCCGGAGATGATGATGTGATTGCCCAGCTTGCAGTCGTGCGCGATGTGGCAGTAGCAGAGGAGCAGATTGTGATCGCCAATCACCGTCGCGTTGCCGTCGTCGGTGGCGCTGTGGACCGTCACGCATTCGCGAATGGTGTTGTGGCTGCCGATCTCCACGCGGGTGACGCCGCCCTTGAACTTCAGGTCCTGGGTCTGCTGGCCAATGGCGGCGAACGGAAAAATCTCGTTGTCCGTGCCGAGCCGCGTGTGGCCTTCGATCACCACGTGGGGATGCAGGTGGCAACGTTCGCCGAGTTCGACGTGCTCGCCAATGACGCAGTAAGGCCCGATTTCGCACTCTGCGCCGATGTGCGCCTTCGGGTGGATGATCGCAGTGGGATGAATCATCATTAGTCGCGGTCGCGAAGCATAAACGTGACTTCCGCCTCGCTGACGACTTCGTTGCCGACTTTGCAGATGCCTTTGGCCTTGCCGATCTTTCCCCGCGCCTTGGTCAATTCGATATCGATGATCAACGCATCGCCGGGCAGGACGGGCTTGCGCCACTTTACATCCTCGGCGGCCATGAAATAGGCGAGCTGATTCGCCGCCTCCGCCTTCTTGAGCAGCAGAATCCCCGCAACCTGCGCCATGGCTTCCAATTGCAGCACGCCTGGCATGATGGGGTGGTCAGGGAAATGGCCCTGGAAGAACGGTTCGTTCATCGTCACATTTTTCAAGCCGACAATGTGATTGCCTTCGATCTTCAAGATCCGATCCACCAACAGGAACGGATAGCGATGCGGCAGGCAACGCATGATCTCCTCGATGCCCATCGCGCCTTCGCCCGCGCTCGGAATCTCCGGCGGTGGCGCCGCGGCAGCGACGGTTTTGGCAGCTTGCGGGGGCGGCGCGAAGGTTTGTGCCGTGCGCAACGGCTTTTGCATTTGCGTGACAATGGCGCGCGCGAGTTCGCAGTTGCCAGAGTGACTCGGCTTGACCGCAATGACATGCCCGCGAATTGCCCGGCCAGTCAGCGAGAGATCGCCAATGATATCCAGCATCTTGTGCCGAACGAACTCATCCACGTAGCGGAGCGGTTCGGTGGTCAGCACTGCGTCATCCCGGATAACGACTGCGTTTTCCAGGCTGCCCCCCTTGATGAGTCCGTTCTTGAACAGATATTCGATCTCTTCGTAGAAACAAAACGTGCGGGCGTGGGCCAGTTCCTTCTCCCAAGTCCGCGGGGTGACCTCGGTGCTGTAAAACTGGGTGAAGCGTCCCCGCTGATCCGCGCTGGTGCAGGTGATCTTGAAATTTTCATCCGGGAACAATGTCATCAGGGTTTCCCCCAGGCGCAGTTCAATCGGCTCGGTCACTACATACGGCTCGCGTTTTTCGTTTTGGGGCGTCAAACCGATGTTTTGGATCAGCTTGCAGAACTCGCGCGAACTGCCATCGCCGATGGGGGGTTCGTTGGCGTCGAGTTCAATGACCACGTTATCCACGCCGTAGCCGGCGAAGGCGGCGAGTACGTGCTCGACCGTGTGAATCTTGATATTGCCTTTGGCCAACGTCGTGGAGCGGTTGGTTTCGGATACGTTTTCAATCCGGGCTTCGATCTCCGGCTTGCCATCCAGATCCACGCGCCGAAAGCGGACGCCCGTGTTCGGTTCGGCCGGCAAGAAGTTCATGTTCACCCGGTTCCCGCTATGCAGGCCAATGCCCGAAAAACTGGCGGAACGACTCAGGGTTTGCTGCTGTAACACGCGGGAATTAGAGCAAATGCGCCGCGCGCTTGGCAAGGTGGGATTACCGGCGCGGCGGCGGCGCAGGTTTCGGCACGCCGCCCCGGCCATGGCTCACTTCCCCGGTGCTGGCAGTTCGGCCAGCTTGACGCCCTCGCGTCGCTGCAAGGCCGCTTCGACCTTTGGCACGAACATCTGGGTTTCGGCCGGCAACCGTGCCGCGATCTGTTCAAACGTTTTCGCGTTGTGCTTTTTCAACAGTCCTCCCACCCGGCCTTCACCCGCGTTGTAGGCGGCAATTGCCAGAGGCCAGTTGTTGAACTGTCGATGCAACGCCCGCAAATACTTTGCCGCGGCCCGGGCGCTCGGCTCGGGCTGATACCGCTGGTCAAATGGCCACCGCCGCAATCCGTATTGCTTCGCCGTGGGCAGCATCAACTGGAACAGTCCCGCCGCTCCCACCGGACTGCAGGCGTCGGGATCGAACGAGGATTCCACCTCCGCAATCCAGACGAGCTCCGGCGGCAGCTTTTCCTCGATGAAGATCGGCTTCAATTTCGGCACGAGAATGTCCGCGCCAGGGGGCAACGGTCGATCGGCGAGTTTCTTCACCCAGACTTTGCGTTCAATCGTCACGACCGTCGCCACGGGCACTTCGGCGCGCGGCGGTGGCTTGGGCAGGCTCCGTTGCAATTCCTCCGAGACCTCGAAATAGTCCAGCCGGCACTTCAACCATGCGGCGTAGGGCGAGGTCTCCTCGTAATTCTCCAGAATGGGGATGATATTGGTGGCGGCGGCGCGCAGACGGGAGAGCGCCAGCACGTTGCTGCTTTGCAGTGTCTGGAAGTAACTGCTCAGGAACTGTTGCACGCGTTCGCGATCCGCTTCGCGGAGCGATTGCAGGACCGCGGGATCAAGATTCGCCAGCGCCCAGTCATTCGCCACGTCCACGGCTTTGCCGAGATCAAACTCGTACTCCTGCGCGCCGGCGAGCGTAATGCCCAGTGCGAGGCAGAAAGCGGCAAACCATCGTTGCATGCGCGGAGCATAGCACGAGTGCGGGCCTCGGCAAGCGGCTGGGGCGGAGTCACCGCCGGCCATCATACCACTGATGACACGCCGCGCGATCCCGCAGGACTGCGCGGTGGTTGCTCGCGACGCGCCAGAGAAACCGCAGATGCTCGCGCCAGGTGTAAAGTCGCACTTTGCGCGCCGAGGTGAGCAGGGGATGCTGCTGGAGAATCACAATGCTCTTTCCCTGGGCGGTCGCCTGGGCGCGCAACCGCCAGGTCAGATCCAGTTCCTCGCCCGCGAACAATTCCTGACTAAATCCGCTGACCTCGCGGAATGCCTTGGTCTCGCAGAAAATGAACGAACCCGCCAGCATTCGCCGCCAGTGGCTCAGGCAATTCCACAGCCAGGTCACCAGCTGCCCCACCGGATATCCCGCTTCCAGCCGGATGCGCGCCCCGCCGGCCATCACTCGTCCGGATTCGATCGCCTGGATCACGTCCGCGAACAATGCGGCGCTGGGATGCGAATCGGCATCAATGAACAGCAGCCACTCGCCTGTCGCGGCTGCCGCGCCCGCGTTACGCGCCCGGGCAATCTGGTTCACCGGCTCGAAGACCACCGTCGCACCGGCCGCCCGCGCAATCTCCGGTGTGCGATCCGTCGAATTGTTGTCGCAAACGATCAATTCGGACTCCCAACCCGCCTTTGTGAAGGCCGCCCGGGCCGCCTGTACTTGGCGAAGTGTTTGGCCGAGCAACCGCTCCTCGTTGAACGCCGGAATGATGACCGAGATTTTCACCGGATGGGTGACTTGCCCTTGGGGTCAGCCGGTGCCGCGAGCCGCACCGGGATGGGCACGTTGCCGATCTCGATCTTGCCAGCGGCGTATTGAAACCATTCCTCCCGCCGGTTTCGGCGCGACTCCAGGAGCCGGGCAAACGTCGTTGAATCCGTCCGCAAAACCTCCAGGTTCGTCCGTTCGGCGGCCGGCACGTCGGCCGCCACGCGCATTGACTTGATCGCCACGCGTTGTTCTGGCTTGTCGTAAAAGCCCATCGGCGCGCTGCCCCGCGGGAACGTTGATAGCAATTCCATGCCTTGCACCACGCGACCGAGCAGCGTCACGTTTCGATCCAGATGCCGCGGCGCGTGGCCAATGACGACATACAACTCCGTCCCTCCGCCGCTGTCCGCCGGCACGTCGCGGCCCGCACCCACCATGCCGTACGTATGCACGAGCCACATTCGCTTGCTCTTGGGATCGCGCGCCACGGGAAATCCCCCGCTCATCCCTACCTCCGGCGCATACACATCGCCATCGGGCAATGGCGTGAACGGCAGCTTCTCATCCAACGCGCGATCAAACTCCGCCGGCAAGGACTTCTTCGCGCTGACGACCTTCCGCGCCATGTTCGTCGTCTCGGAGTTCGGGTCGCCCCATTGCACCACATAGTTATCCTGCGCCCGCAGGATTGCCAGCCCGTCAAAGTAACGCTCGCGCACGAGCACCTTGACGTTCGCCACATGCTGCGGTGCGAATTGTGGCGTCAGTTCGATGATCACCCGGCCGGCGGGCAATTCCAGATACAACGTGTTCTCCGGATCCACGGCTCGCCAGTCCGAGGGCGTGGACGCCGCGAGTACATCGCTCATCGTCGCCGGTTTGGGCTTGGCCACCTCTTCGGCGCCCAAGGGCAGGGGACAGGTCAGCGCCACGAGTAGCGCGGAAAGTTTTACCACGAGATTGAACATGCCGGAACGCTGGCAAGTTCCGGGAATGAACGCCAGTCAGATTGTGTCGACCCGGTTTCGCCGGTAGGTCGAGGTCGATTTCCACTACCACCCGCTACCGCGCCAGCATGATTTCGCGCGCGCGGCAGTTCGGGCAAAATAGCACGACGTTCAACGCCCCGGCTTCCTCGTTGAACTCTGTCACCAGCCGCAACTTGAAGGACCCGCACCTGAGGCAACGCACAATGAACCGGCGAAATGGACTCTCCGAAGAAGTTTGCGGCGGCTGCCAGTCTTCACGCCGCTCAAAGTAAGGAGTGGAAGGAGTATTCACCCGGTCAGCTTATATCGGGGGTTGGACATCGGCGGGCATGGCGTCGCACTTCAGGTGAACGCTGGGTGCTGGCGTAAACGTCGGAAGGGTAAGGTGGCTGGTGACCTTGAATTGCCGCGTCTTTATCGCTTGCTCGCAAGCGCCGCGAGAACTGGTGCGCCCGGCAGGACTCGAACCTGCAACCTTCTGATCCGAAGTCAGAAGCTCTATCCAATTGAGCTACGGACGCCCAGGCGGACCATAGCCAACATGGCAGCGTGCCACAATCTCTGAATCGGGCGCGCCGGCAAGTTGGCTCTAGCCTCCGTCGCCTGCCAGCCAATGCCGGCTCGACAGGTCCGGGTGGTCTGCTAAGTTTTCGTCGTCCGCAGCCTACCGGCTGAGGGCTGCGATCTGGACTGAATTATGAACCTTCCGTCGCTCATTCTAGCCTCGGCCTCGCCACGGCGCGCGGAATTACTGCGCGAGTGCGGTTACGAATTCGCAGTGCTGACCAGCGCCGTCGAGGAACTCGCCTCCGAGCATCTCTCGCCCCGGGAACTTTGCCAGTTGAATGCGCATCGCAAAGCCCGCGCCGTGGCGAAGAAGTCGCCGGATTCCCTGGTGTTGGCGGCGGACACGCTGGTGTTCGTCGAGCGTGAGGTGTTAGGCAAGCCCGGGTCCAAGGCGGAGGCACTGCAAATGTTGTTGCGATTGCAGGGGCGCACGCATCAGGTGGTGACCGGCGTGATTCTGCTCCACCTGCGCGTCCACCGGGAGGCGATGTTCGCGGTGAGCACGGATGTGCGCTTCCGCACCTTGACCGAAAATGCCGCGGCGGCCTATCTGGAAAAAATCAATCCCCTGGATAAGGCCGGTGCGTATGCCATCCAAGAACATGGCGAAATGATCGTCGAAGAAATCTCGGGTTCGTACACCAACGTCGTGGGTCTGCCATTGGAGCGGTTACAGCACGAACTGCAAGTGTGGCGCAGCGAGAGCTAAGGCCAGTTTGTGTCTAGGAACTGGCGCTGGTGTAACGCCGCAGGGAAACCCGCCAAAGGCACTCCGACGCGACTGCGCATACCACCGCCATGCCCAGCAACAGCGCCAGCGCCCACCCGGATTGCAGCCGATCTGTCAGTAGGCGCACCGGCACGTTCGTTACGAGCAGCATGGGTAACGCAAACGTAAACACCGCTTTGAACAAACCCTGAAACGCCTCGTCGGGCATGCGCGCAATTTGAAACAGGTTGTAATAGCCGTAAACAATGCCCTGCGCGCGCACGGTCCAGAAGCTGATCGTCGCCAGCATGAACATGAGCGAGTAATGAATCAAAATGCCGACCAGGCAGATGACTAGAAAACTGGCAATGGTGGCCACGGAGGGCGAAAGCGGAATCTGCCGCGCGGCGTAAATCATCACGGCCACGGCGCTCGCGGCATTGACGAATCCGCCGAGGTCCACTTGACGCAGCGACACCACGAAGCGGGTGTTCACCGGCAGCAGCAGCAGGAAATCCATTTTGCCGGTACGAATAAGCTCGGAGAGATTGGCGCAGTTGATCAGGAAGAAGGCTTGAAAGACCTGCTGAATAAAATGGCTCGCACCCACCAGCAGCAGCACCTGCCATTTGGTCCACGTGCCGATGGCGTCGGTGTGCAGATACAACACCCCGATAAAGGCGAGTTGCAACCCAAACCACAGCATCTCGACGATAATCCAGAGCAAAAAGTTGCCCTTGAACATTGTCTCCCGTGTCACGGAGTTTTTCCACAGCGCAGCATAGATGCCGAAGTAACGCCCCAAGCGCGCCGCTTGGGGCGAGGAATCGGTATTGGGATTCTTCGGTTGTGGTTGCATCGTGGTTCAGCCACCGACAGCCGAATATTTCTTGATGCCCCGATGCCAGGCGAAGCGCGCCAGCCCGTAGGCAAACAGCACCCAGCCCGCTTGAATCAAGAGTCCACGCGCTAGTTCCGCACCGGTGATCTTGCCCATGTAAACGCTCACGGGAAAGTAGAGCTGGTAGGGAAAGGGGGTGAAAAATAGCGCGCGTTCGATGGCCGGTGGCAGGATGTCGAGCGGAAACAGGTGACCGCTGGCAATGTATTCAAACGCGTAGAGAATAAAGATGAACGTGGACACCTCCAGCACCCAGAACGCCAGCATCGCCATCGTGTAACTGAGGAAGAATTGCAACAGCGCCGTGAGCAGCACCGAACACAGGAAGAGTCCCAGCGTCAGGAAATCCGCCGGCAGCACGAAATAATCGCGCAACCAGAAGATAAATAAGGCCAGCGGAACAAACGCCACCATCAAGTACGTCACGCGTCCGGCCAGAAACAGGCAGAACCGGAACCAAAGATAGTCGACCGGCTTGAGCAGGAACTGGCTGATGTTGCCATCCTTGATGTCGCCCGCGATCTGCCAGTCATCTTCATTCACCGCGGTGAGCGCATCCACGATCGTCACAATCAGGTAATACGAAATCATCTGGCGTAACGTATAGCTTCCGACCGTGGCAGCGTCCGCGGGTTTGCCCTCATAGATGGTCCGCCACAGCATGATGATCGCGGTGAGCGGGATGAAGCCAAACAGCGTCCGCGTCAGAAAATTGAAACGGTAGGTCAGGTTATTCTGAAACCCGATGTTCAGCGCGTGGAAATATTTTTGCACAACGGACGTTTTGCGACAGCCTAACCAGCTGGCTTTAGCTTGTGAACCTGCAAATTTCATTGCCCGGCACGCTTCGGGCTAATACCGTTCCGACTTAGACGGTACCTAACCCGGAATTTGAATTGGAACCTGGCATTATGGCTACGACTCCACTGACGAACGCTGAATTGACCGACCTCATCGCGCGCTTGCATAAACTTTCGCGGAATCTCTGGTGGACTTGGGATCAGGAGGCGCAGGAGCTTTTTCAGGAGCTTTCCCCGCGCGGCTGGCAGAATCTTTACCACAATGCAGTCGCCATCCTGCACGAGGTCAGCGAGCAGGAATTGCGCGCGCGCTTGCAGAGCCCGAGCTTTGCTGAATTCGTTCGGCTGGTACTTACCGAGTTTGAATCCTATCTGAACGAGAAGGACACCTGGGCCGCGAAAAACGCGCCGGCGCTCGCCAAGAATCCGGTTGCCTATTTCTCGGCTGAGTTTGGTTTCCACGAAACCCTGCCCATTGCAGCAGGCGGCCTCGGCATCCTGGCCGGCGATCACGCCAAGTCGGCGAGCGATCTTGGCATTGGCTTCGTCGGCATCAGCCTGTTCTATCGCGAGGGATATTTTCAGCAGGCGATCGACAACAATAATTGGCAAACCGAATACTACGCCCAATTAAAGCCGCAAAACCTGCCGCTTGAACCCGTGCTGGATGCGCAGGGCAATCCATTGGTCATTTCCGTCCGGATCGGGCACAGCAATGTGAAAGCTCGCGCGTGGCGGGTCAACATCGGGCGCGCGCCCGTCTATTTGCTCGACGCCAATATGCCGGAGAACGAGCAGCACCATCGCGATCTTACGTTGCGGGTTTACGGCGGTGACAGCACCACGCGCATCATGCAGGAGATCCTGCTGGGCGTCGGTGGCGTTCGCTTGCTCCGCGCACTCGGCGTGCAGCCGTCCACGTTCCACATGAATGAAGGGCATGCGGCGTTTCTCACCCTGGAGTTGCTCGGCGAGAAACTGGCGGCCGGCAAATCATTCGATGAGGCGTTTGCGGCCACGAAGCAGGAATGCCTGTTCACCACGCACACGCCGGTTGAGGCCGGTCATGATCGTTTCAGCAGCGATCTCATGGGCTACGCCGCGCACAAATTCTGCGAACAGCTCAAGCTCGATCACGAGAAACTGATGGGCTTGGGCCGCGTTAAGCCGGACGACCGCAACGAGCCTTTCTGCATGACCGTGCTGGCGCTCAAGTGTTCGCGCGCCGCCAATGGCGTCAGCGAATTGCACGGCGAGGTGAGCCGGCAGATGTGGCACTCATTGTTCCCCAACGTGCCGTTGCCGCAGGTGCCCATCGGCCATGTGACCAATGGCATTCACGCGCTGGGCTGGATGAAAGGCACGGTGCGACGGGTCTTGCGCAAGAAGCTCATGAACAATGGTGCGGGCAAAACCGGAAAGACCCCGCACGACTGGGAGGGCCAAATCAACGAGCCGGAATTCTGGGGCAAGATGGCCGACCCGGGATTTGTCACTGACGAAGAGCTGTGGGCGTTACGCTACAAATTGCGCCGTGAACTGATCGAGTTCAGCCGTCGTCGGCTGCTGCTCCAAAGCCAGACTTTGCGGCACGGGGATTTCATCGCCTTCGACGCGCTGTTGAATCCCGACGCTCTGACCATCGGCTTTGCCCGCCGCTTCGCCACCTACAAACGCGCGCCGCTCATCTTTCAGCAGTTTGAAAGCATCGTGAAGCTCACGCGCGACAAGAATCGCCCCGTGCAATTCATCTTTGCCGGCAAGGCGCATCCGCGCGACGACGACGGAAAGCGCTATATCCAGCACATCATTCACCTGAGCAAGTACAGCGACCTCAAAGGCCATGTGGTGTTCGTCGAGAACTATGATGTGCATGTCGCGCGGCAGATGGTGTCAGGTTGCGACATCTGGCTCAACAACCCGCGGCGTCCGCTCGAAGCCAGTGGCACGAGCGGCATGAAGGCTGGGTGCCACGGTTTCTTGAATCTCAGCATCCTCGACGGCTGGTGGCGCGAAGGCTACCACGGGACCAACGGCTTTGCCATCGGCGACGATTCACATCCGGCCTCGGTGGAAGAACAGGACAAGCAGGACAGCGCGAATCTTTACAAGGCGCTGACGGAGGAAGTGATTCCATGCTTCTTTGATCGCGACGTGAATGGCATTCCGCGGAAGTGGATTCAGAAAATCCGCCGTGCGATGGTCACGCTGGTGCCGGAATACAACACCTGGCGCATGGTGCAGGAATACACCAAGAAGTATTACCTGACGAAGTAATCTGTTCCGTAGCAGCCGACGTAAAGAGGCTCAAATTGACTTGTCGGATGGAGTTTGAGCCTCCTTACGTCGGCTGCTACGATTCTGGGCAGTGACGCCCGACATCAAATCCCAGACGCGCGACGAACTCGCAGCGTGGTTCGCGAGTGCCAAGCAGCCAGCGTATCGCGTGGACCAGGTGCTCTCGTGGCTTTACGAGCGACGCGCCACTAGTTGGGACGCGATGACGAATCTGCCGAAGTCGTTGCGCGACGAACTGGCGAAAACCTTTTCGCTACAAACCCTCGAACTCGTCCGCAAGCAGGGTTCGCGCGATGCCACCCAGAAATTCCTCTGGCGGCTGCACGATCATTCCTTGGTTGAAAGCGTTCTCATTCCCGCGAATCCCGCGCTCTACGGTGAACAGAGTGATCGCCACACGCTTTGTATCTCCACGCAAGTTGGTTGCGCCTACGGCTGCAAATTCTGCGCAAGCGGCCTCGATGGCTGGAAACGCAATCTCCAGCCGCACGAGCTCGTGGAACAGATTCAGGCAGTGGAACGATGGCACACGGCGGAGATGCGGAGTGCGGAGCGGAAAGTGCGGAATGAAGCAGTCGCCGCGGACGTCGAAACTGCTCCGCATTCCGCACTCCGCACTACGCGTTTGATTGACAACATTGTTGTCATGGGGATGGGTGAGCCGCTGGCGAATTACGACAACTTGCTCAAGGCCCTGCGCATCCTGAATGCCCCATGGGGTGGCGGCATCGGCGCGCGCAAAATCACCATTTCCACCAGCGGCCTCGCGCCGCAGATCCGCAAGCTGGCCGATGAGCCGGAGCAATTCCGTCTCGCCATCTCGTTGCACGGCGCGACCGACGAAGTGCGAGCGAAGATCATGCCGGTGAACCGCAAGTATCCGCTCGCGGAATTGAGCGCAGCGCTGGATTACTACCAGTCGAAGAAGGGGCGCATGTTGACCTTCGAATACATTCTCATCGCGGGCGTGAACGATGCGCTTGAGCAAACACGGCCGCTGGGCGCGCTGGCCCGGAATCTTCACGCCAAGGTGAACCTGATTCCCTACAACACAGTCGAAGGTTTGTCGTGGGCGCGTCCGGACGAAGCCACGTGCGAAGCGTTCCTGGCCGCGTTGGAGAAGCAAAGGGTCATCGCCACGCTCCGCCGCGAGAAAGGCCACGACATTGACGCCGCGTGCGGGCAATTGCGGTTGAAGACAGAGAAGGAACTCGCCGTGGAGTAACCGCTATGAACCGTAGATTCGTCAAAGTTGCGGCGGTGGCGGTTCTCTTGTTGATTGTTTCGTTATGCGTCAGGCACTTCTTGAGCAAGCCCGCGGTTTATGCAGTTAGTCGGGTGATGCTGAAGGTTGACATTGATTATCGGCGGACGAATGCCGAGGGATACAGTATTCAGCTTCAGGCGATCAGCGATTTTCTTGGTTCCAAAGTTGCCAAGCAAATCTTGGCGCGCTCGTCAGCTGTGAGCCTTGATTCATTCCAACATGCCGGTGTCATTCCCGTCAGAAGCACGGATATCCTACGCGTGGAGTATCAGGGCTTCGACAGCAACAGCGTGTGGAATGTCGCTTCCAATGCCGCATTTCTGGTTAAGACTGTTTACGCAACAAACCAACCTGGCACGTCGGTTGAATACATTGACACTGAGTTCTTCCAGCCGAAATCGCCTCTGGCAATCCTGCTTGATAAAGCAATCGGTCTGTTCTACTAGCTCCGCGAAGCGAAGCATATTGCGCGTCGCTGTCCCATATGGCCGGAAACATTGGGTTGTTTCGGGGATTTGACTCCGTGGCAAGCAAAGCCACGCAATCCAAATTGACGTGGCGCGCGGAGTCCGCCAGCCTCCGGGCCACTCGAAATGAACCACTCAATTTCTACCCGGTCGTTGGTCCTTGCCTGCGCGCTTTTGTTTTCAGGCTGTGTCAGTTTGTTTGCGCAAAGCCGCGTCTCTACTGCGGTGATGAACGGTGACTTGGCCAGCTTCATCAGGCTTTATCAGAGTGACCGCAACAGTGTGTCGCGATTTTATGATCTGCCCTGGTCGGAGGCGCGCTTTGATCGGATGGAAATGATGTTCAAGGATTGGCAGGGGCGACTTGCCTCTGTGGATTTTGATGCGTTGAGTCAGGCCGGGAAGATTGACTACGTCCTGCTGCGCGGAGAAATCCACTCCGAACTTTCCCGCCTCGCGCTGGATCGGCGGCGTTTACAGGAAATGAACGAGCTGCTGGCGTTTCGCGGACCGTTGCAGGATTTGGAACAGGCGCGCTGGCGCATGGAGGCGGTGGATAGCCAGGCGGCCGCCTCCAAAATCTCGGCGCTTGCGGAGCAGGTGAAGAAGTTGCAGAAGCGGGTGGCGAACGAGAAGAAATCCAAAGGCGGTGAAAAATCCAGGGACGCCAAGTCGACCACCAACGACACGGAAACGGCCAAGAGTGATGCAGTCGCGACTTCAGCCGAAAAATCGGATGCGGCCAAGAAAGATGAGCCGCCGATCAAGGTTTCCTCTTCCGTGGCGCTGCGCGCGGCTTCGGCGGTCAGTGAAATTCGCGGCACGCTCCGGAGTTGGTTCACATTTTACGACGGCTATCAGCCCGATTTTTCGTGGTGGTTGAAGAAGCCGAACGAGGAAGCGGGGAAAGCGTTGGAGGATTACGCCAAGTATCTGCGCGAAGAGGTCGCCGAGGTGAAGGGCAAGGACGAAGACCCGTTGATCGGCGATCCCATTGGCGCAGATGCGCTGGCTGACGATTTGGCGGGCGAGTTCCTACCCTACACTGCGGAAGAATTGATCGCGATCGGCGAGAAGGAGTTCGCCTGGTGTGAGGCAGAGATGAAAAAGGCGGCAACGGAGATGGGTTTTGGCGACGATTGGAAGGCAGCGCTAACCAAGGTCAAGTCACTCTATGTGCCGCCGGGCAAACAGGACGCGCTCGTGGCGGAAGTGGCGCATGAAGCCATCCGCTTCGTTAAAGAGCAGGATCTCGTGACCGTGCCACCGCTGTGCGAGGAGACCTGGCGGCTCGCGATGATTTCCCCCGAGGGCCAGAAGAGCCTGCCGTTCGCGGCGTACGGCGGACAAAGCATCATGGTCGCCTACGCCAAGGACGAAATGAAGCACGACGACAAGTTGATGGCCATGCGTGGCAACAACCGTCACTTTACCCGGATCGTCGCCGCGCACGAACTCATCCCCGGGCATCACCTACAAAGATTCACCTCCGATCGGAACCGGGAATATCGCGCGCTTTTCTCCACGCCATTCTACGTCGAGGGCTGGGCGCTTTATTGGGAGCTTACGCTCTGGGACATGCGTTACGGCCAATCGCCGGAAGATCGCATCGGGATGCTGTTCTGGCGGATGCACCGCTGCGCCCGCATCATGGTGAGCCTCAAGTTTCACCTGAATCAGATGAAGCCGGCGGAGATGGTGGATTTTCTCGTGGATCGCGTCGGTCACGAAAGACTGGGCGCAACCAGTGAAGTGCGCCGGTTCATCGGCGGCAGTTACTCGCCTCTTTACCAATGCGGTTACATGATCGGCGGGTTGCAGCTCCGGGCGCTACATGCGGAGATCGTCGGTAAGAGCCGAATGACCAACCGTCAATTCAATGACGCGGTGCTTACTTACAACGCGATTCCCATTGAAATGGTTCGGGCCGGGATGCTGAATCTACCTCTGACCCGGGAGACGAAACCCAGTTGGAAGTTTGCGGGTGATCGCCCGGCAGCGATCTAAACGCAGTTGTTCTTGATTTCACATGACTCGATTTCGATCCGGGGTGATAAGCAAAAGCCAAGAAATGTGAAGCTACGCTGATTCAGTCTGGCAAAGTGTGCGTGACGTTAGTCAACCGCCAGACCTATGAGCACCACACACGGCCGCACCGCTTGGATCCAAGGCGGCGAGCATCGTTGCCAGACGCCGCCAGCGAAGCCGCTCCGCCCGTATCGGCTGGTGTTGCTCGGCGCGCCGGGGGTAGGGAAGGGGACACAGGCCGAATTGCTGCACGCCAACCTGGGTGCGTGCCAGCTATCAACGGGAGACGTTTTCCGCGCGGCCAAGGCGGCGGGTGATTGCGGCGTGAGCGACGCCATGCGCACCGCGCTTGAAGCCATGCGCAAAGGTGAACTGGTTTCCGACGAGACGGTGCTTGCGCTGGTGGTTGAACGCTCGCGTTGTCTGCATTGCGGTGGCGGATTTCTGCTGGATGGTTTTCCGCGTACGATCACTCAAGCTGACGCGCTGCTGAAACTTCTGGCGGTAAATCAGGTAAAGCTCGATGCAGTGATCAGCTACGAGTTACCGCTCAAACAAATTGTCATGCGGCTCGGTGGACGGCGGACTTGCAATCATTGCAAGGCGGTGTTCCACGTTCTTTCTAGGCCGCCACGGGTAAAAGGTGTCTGTGACCATTGTGGCGGCGAGTTGATGCAGCGGGAAGACGATCGCCCGGAATCCATCTGCACCCGCATTGCGGCTTACGAAGCCAACACGCATCCGTTGACGGACTATTTCCGCGGCAAGGGTTTGTTGCTTCAAATCCAGGCCTACGGTTCGCCAGAGGAAATCCATGAGCGGACGATGAAGGCGTTGGAAGCAAGATAAGCCGCAAGGAGCGCGGCTGTGCGCGAAGCGTCAGCCGCAGTATCTCTAAACTGCTGCGACTGGTCTGTGACACAGTCGCGCTCCCCCAAAAATCCGTGTTTTCTCTGTGTTCCATCTATGACTAGAATTCCACTGTGATTGCTTTGCTCGATTACGGTTCGGGGAATCTGCGCAGCGTGCACCGCGCCTTGCTGAAGGTGGGCGCGAACGTGCGTATCGCCCAGCGACCGGATGAGGTTGGCGACGCGCGGGGCATGGTGCTGCCGGGAGTCGGCGCGTTTGATGACTGCATGAACGCGCTACGCAGGCAGGAGTTGCTCGGGGCGGCCAAGGATTTCATCCAGACTGGCAGACCTTTTCTCGGCATCTGCGTTGGCTACCAGGCGCTGTTCGAGCGGAGCGAGGAGTTCAACAGTTGCGCCGCGGGTCTCGGCCTCTTTCGCGGCAGCGTGGTACGCTTTGCCGGACGCGACGGCTTGAAGATTCCGCAGATTGGCTGGAATCAGATCCGCATCGCGCGTCCCGACTGCCCGATCTATCGGGATATTTCGGACGGCAGCTATGTTTACTTCGTGCACAGTTTTTTCCCGCAGCCAACGGATGAATCCATCGTCGCGACCAAGACGGAATATGGAGACACGTTTGCGTCGTCGGTTTGGCGCGACAATGTGTTCGCCACGCAGTTTCATCCCGAGAAGAGCCAGAAAGTGGGGCTACAGCTGCTGAAAAATTTTGCCAGTCTTTGCGAGTAGCCTGCCACTCGGCTTGCGCGCGCGCGCTTCCTTGGCTATTGTCTAACTGTCTCATATCCGGAGCGAAGTTGGATTTGCATTTAACCAAACACTGAAAGACCAAATCATGCCACACGAACTACCCTCACTTCCGTACGACAAGGCGGCGCTGGAGCCGCACATTGACGCCACGACGATGGAGATTCATCACGGCCGTCACCACAAGGCGTACGTGGACAATCTCAACAAGGCCATTGCGGGCAACGCCGCGCTGGAAGCCAAGTCGCTCGAACAAATCGTCAAAGACCTCGCCGCTGTGCCGGACGCGATTCGCGGTCCTGTGCGCAACAACGGCGGCGGGCACTGGAATCACAGTTTCTTCTGGAAAATCATGGGCCCGAATGCTGGAGGCGCACCCACGGGCAAGCTGGCGGACGACATCAAGACCGCGTTCGGCAGCTTCGAAGAATTCAAGACCAAGTTCGAAGCCGCGGGCGTCGGTCGTTTCGGCAGCGGCTGGGCCTGGCTCGTTTCCAACGGTGACAAACTCGAAATCGTTTCGACTGCAAACCAGGACAATCCGCTCATGGGCAAAGCCGTGGCCGGTTGCGAAGGGAAGCCGGTGCTTGGGGTGGACGTTTGGGAGCACGCTTACTACTTAAAATATCAGAACAAGCGCGCGGATTACCTCAAGGCGTTCTGGAATGTCGTGAACTGGAACGAAGTCGCGAAGAATTACTAAGCGACTTGGCTGTGGAATTATCGGCGCGCTGGCGAAAGCTGGCGCGCCTTTTTTGCCTTGTAGCAGCCGACGTGAGGAGGCTCATTCTGTTTAGCTGAAGGAAGACCACAGCCTCCTTACGTCGGCTGCTACTGAGTAGAGATGATCAGTGGCGGATTCCGCCTTGCGCTGGCTGGCAATCTATGTGAAACAGGTGCGGCAACGAGATGAAGACGAAATCTGACATCGTTGCCAACTGGCTTCCCCGTTACACCGGTACTCCGCTCAAGCAATTCGGCAAGCATATCCTGCTGGTGAACTTCAGTGACTACGTCCGGCGTTTCGCGCGCTGGCACGGCGTGCCGTTGTGCGGCAAGGATCGCCCCATGCTCAACGCCACGGCTGATGGCATCACGATCATCAACTTCGGCATGGGCAGCGCCAGCGCGGCGACGGTCATGGACCTGCTGAGCGCCGTTAAGCCCGAGGCGGTCTTGTTTCTCGGCAAATGCGGCGGCGTCAAACACGTGGCCGGGCTCGGCGATCTCGTGTTGCCCATCGCGGCCATTCGGGGCGAAGGGGCGTCGAATGATTATTACCCGCCGGAAGTGCCCGCGCTGCCGGCATTCAGTTTGCAGAAGGCCATCTCCACCACGATCCGCGACCACAAGCGCGATTACTGGACCGGCACGGTTTACACCACGAACCGCCGCGTGTGGGAGCATGACGACAAATTCAAGAAATACCTGCGCCGGATTCGCTGCATCGGCATTGACATGGAAACGGCGACGATTTTCATCACCGGCTTTGCAAATGAAATTCCCACGGGCGCGCTGTTGTTGGTCTCCGATCAACCCATGGTGCCGGAAGGAGTGAAAACCGCCGCCAGCGATGCCAAAGTCACGCAACAGTTCCTCGACAAGCATCTCCGCATCGGGATTGACTCGCTCAAGCAGCTCATCAACCGTGGATTGACGGTGAAGCACCTGCGGTTCTAAGGAACCCATTTCAGTCAGCGGCTGATCGCCAAATTAGTTTCGTGGGAAACGCGAACAATCTTGGAGCACCGCGCTTTGTTCTCCCGGCGTTACGATCTAAAGCTACCTGACAACCTCTGCCGGCACCCTACCTCCGTATTACTACCCAACTCAAAAGTCTTGTAGCCGGAGGCTAGTGGGATAATAACGTCAGAGAGGAATTAGCTGGCAGTCGGGGCGGGCCAAACCAAAAACCAAAACCTAGATGCGATGGAGCTTATTTCATCGTCATTGCCAAATTCGAAATCGGTTCACTCGCAATTCGCAAAGTGTATTGCAAGGCTTCGATGTTGATTAGACGGCTGAAATCGCCGAGGAAACAATAATGAAAACAAAACCCAACGTAATTAGTACCAACGCTGCTCGAGCGGGCAGTCAACGGCGGAAACCATTCGCCCGCTGGTTAACCGCGGCCGGAATCTGTGCGGTCGGCGCCATCGGTTTGCTTGCGCCACGTACTGCCCAGGCGCAGCTGTGCCTACACGGCATCGGCTCGCAAATGAACGTCTTCGGGACGAACTGCGCCGGCGCCGCGGTGCCCGGGTTTGCGCTGCGCGGCTCCACGATTGGCTTCGTCATCACCGCGAACTATCTCGATCAATGCGGCATCAATGGCAACGGCGACCGCTCGGTGGTGACCAACATCACCGTAGGCTCCGTGGCGGCGTGCACGCCGTTTACTTCGCCGAACCTGATCAACATCGCCAATGCAATTCCGCCGGCCAATATTCTACCGGGCGGACGCGTGATACTGGATCCACCTCCGGGATTCAGTATTTATCAACCGGTGAATGTGACGGGAGGACCGTTTGCAGGCGCGTCCCATACGCGGACGTTGCCGCCCGGTTGCACCGGGCTGGTGAGCTTCATCGGCAATGTGCAGGGCTTCGACACGAACGGAACTTCGAACGTTGGCGGCCCGCTGGGTGCCCAGCCTTCGGCGAACCTGACTATCCTTGATCCGCGGATTTGTGTGACGGTGGTATGCGTGACCAACGGATTTGGCGACGCGGCGACCATCACCTGGACTGGCACCGTGACCAACTGCGGCGATGTGAATCTGAACAACGTGACCGCGGCGCTTACTTATCTGCCCGTGGGCTCGACCAACT